>Ga0157372_10009237_pt1 | contig 10484 bp, 12 predicted proteins | sample C55metaG_FD_115307 | JGI IMG/M metagenome (GOLD analysis project Ga0157372, IMG submission 115307) | Corn rhizosphere microbial communities from Kellogg Biological Station, Michigan, USA - C5-5 metaG | ecosystem: Host-associated > Plants > Roots > Rhizosphere > Soil | place: USA: Michigan...
CAAGGGCATGCGCCGCGTCGATGCGGCGGAGGGGTTCGCCGACGCGCTGTTGTCCTGCAAGCGCGAGGCGGCCTCGTCGTTCGGCGACGACCGCGTGCTGATCGAGAAATACATCAATTCGCCGCGCCACATCGAGGTGCAGGTATTCGGCGACAGCAAGGGCAATGTCGTCCATTTGTTCGAGCGCGACTGCTCGCTCCAGCGCCGCCACCAGAAGGTGATCGAGGAAGCGCCAGCACCCGGAATGGACGCGGAGACCCGCGAGGCCGTCTGCGGTGCCGCGGTGCGTGCTGCGAAGGCGGTGAACTACGAAGGCGCCGGAACGATCGAATTCATCGCCGATGCGTCCGAGGGTCTCCGCGCCGACCGCATCTGGTTCATGGAAATGAACACGCGGCTGCAGGTCGAACATCCGGTGACCGAGGAAATCACAGGCCAGGACCTCGTCGAATGGCAGCTCCGCGTCGCTTCAGGCGAGAAGCTTCCGAAGAAGCAGGACGAGCTGTCGATCACCGGCCACGCGATCGAAGCGCGGCTCTACGCGGAGGACCCGGCGAAGGGATTCCTGCCGAGCGTTGGACCCTTGGACAAATTGTATGTCAGTGCTCCGGACAAATACGCGGTTCGCTTCGACATGGGCTTCGAAACGGGGGATGTCGTATCGCCCAATTACGACCCGATGCTCGGCAAGCTGATTGCAAGCGGTCCAGATCGCTCAAATGCTATTGACGCGCTCGTATGGGCGTGCCGCTGGTCGACAGTGTGGCCGGTCAGGACGAATCTTGGCTTCGTCATGCGTTGCCTTGAGGATAGAAAGTTCCAAATCGGCGAAGTCGACACGGGATTCATCGAGCGCAGCATGAACTCGCTCGCCCGGCCGTCGATGCCGCTTGATGCGATGGCTGCCTATGCAGCTGACGAACTCGTCCCAGTCGGCAATCTCAACACCATCCCGAACGAAGGCTTTCGCCTGAACGCAGCTCGGCGTGCTGATATGCGGCTCATCGACGATCAAGGTGAACGCTATGATGTCGACCTGATCCGCGGCGCTTGGCAGGGATTCGGGGGCTTTGATATCGAAGGTGGGTACGTCGTTTGGCATGAAGGCGAGTACCGCGAGTTCAGACCGTACGAGCCGCGCGGGACGGGCACCACGCACGGTCTCCACGACGGCGAGATCGAGGCGCCGATGCCCGGCAAGGTGACGGCGGTCGAGGTCAAGAAGGGCGAGAAGGTCGAGAAGGGCCAGCGCCTCCTCACCTTGGAAGCGATGAAGATGGAGCATGCGCTGACCGCGCCGTTCGACGGCACGGTGGCCGAGCTCAATGCGAAGGCTGGAGCGCAGGTTACCGAAGGGCAAATGCTCGTGAAAATCGAAGCCGAAGCGGACGCAAGCTAAGCGCTATTAAACGTCCGTTTACTCCAATTGCTGTAAATTCGTCGGTGAGTCCGAATGCGCGTGCGTGGAACCGTGCGCTGCATCCGGACCCAGGTTGTGCGCCACGAGGTCGAAGATGGGCGTTGGACAGAGTTCGGCAGCCGCGACGGCGGAAAGCGAGCGCATCGACCGGCAGGAGCGCCGGCCCGTACGCCTGCGCGCCTATATCGCGCGGCCCGGCGGCATGACGTCGGATATCCTCATTCTCGACCTTTCATATGATGGTTGCGGCATCGACACCGCTGTCGAGCTGGAGCCCGGTGAGGCGATCAACCTTTCAGTCGTGGGGCGCGGCGCGATCGCCGCCCACGTCCGCTGGTACAGCAACGGCAAGGCGGGGCTGGTCTTCGAACCCGAGAAAGCTCCGAAGCAGCATTGGCCGCGGCGCAGCGAACGGGTGTCGCTTTCCGCCGAAGTCCTGCTCCGCAGGCCGGGCCAGAGTCCCTACCAGATACGCGTCACCGACCTTTCGCCGGAGGGATGCAAGGTCGACCTGGTCCAGCGGCCGTCAGAAGGCGAGCGGATGCTGCTGAAGTTCGACGGACTTGAGGCTATCGAGGCCGAAGTTTGCTGGGTCGAGGGGTTCGTCGCCGGGCTGCAGTTCGACAAGCCGATTCACCCGGCGGTGTTCGACCTTCTGCTGCACCGCCTCGGCGCCTAGTCCACAGCGGTTGCCGTGATCCGCGGCTTCGAAGCGCCGACCAGCTCGCGATAGCGATGTGCCAGCTCGAGATGCGCCTTGCGCGCCGGATCGCCGCTTGCGCGATCGGCGGCCGAGCGCTCCTGCGCCGCGCGCCGCATGAAATAGGAACGGTTGCTTTCCATCACTCGCCACCCCCGATTGTGGCGACTCGCTTATAACCCCTTTCGACGTCGAAACGAACTGACCTGCATCAGGCCCAGGTCCGATCAGTAGCGGCGGACGAGCGGATCGAGCCGGACATTCCGGACGTAGCCGCGATAGTCGACGTCGCAGCGGAAGCTGAGGTCGCCGCGGCCATAGGCTCCGCCGTAGCCGTAACCCTGGTTACCATAGCGGCCCGAGGCGAGCATTCCGCGGACGCGCACTCCGAAGGTTCGGCGCTCGACATCGGTGATCGCGGTCACCCGGGCATAGCCGCCGTAGCCGCCGTAGCCATTATAGGCCTGTGAGCGCTGGACGGCGGCGAAGGCGCACTGGCGGATCGCCTGCCTGTCGCTGACATTGTAGCGGTTGCCGATCAGGCCATCGATGATCGCCCCGATCGCGCTCTGGTCGTTGCCGTAGGGCTGGCCGGGGTAGGGCTGACCATATGGCTGGGCCGGATAAGTCTGGCCCGGATAAGGATAAGTCGGGACCGGCTGCGGATAGGGTTGCGGGTAGGGCTGCGGATAAGGAGTATATTGGGCAGCGGCGGCCGAACTGACGAGAGCGGCGGCGGCCATCAACGACGCGAAGCGTGCCATGAAACCCTCCTTCGAGAGGAGCGCGGCTTCTATCACGGTCCGCGGCGGCGAAAAACAGCCATGCGGCGGCGGTTCGCAACGGCTGAACGCATTGCGCTCGCTGCGTGCTTTCCGAAAGCGTACCGGCTGCTCGACGCCCGGCCGGTGGCAAGGAGTCGTATCGCCCCGCCGGCGTCGAACCGGAGGAGATCAGGCATGAGCAACACCGCCAGCGACCGCAGCCGGGTTTCGGCGAGCGACCCGAGCGAAGTGCGCTATTTCGGGAAGAAGCACGGGCTCACCGACGAGCAGGTGCTCGACCTCATCAAGGAGCACGGCAACGACCGCAATACGCTCGAGGCCGCAGTCGCGAGAACCCGGGTCGAATAGACCATTGCACCCAAGAGGCCGAACCGGAGGCGGCGCGGCGATGCGCTGCCTTCGTTCCTTGGCTCGAGTTCAGTCGGTGCGCTCGCGGCGGATTCGCGCGACCAGGCGCGAGCCTTGCCACAGCTCGCAGTCGTGTCCGTCCATCATCTGTTTCGCCACATCGACCGCGGCATCGTCGTCGTCGGCCTCAAACCATTCGCCGGACGCGACCCTATCGACCCCGTCGAGGCCATAAAGCCTGTAGTCCGTCACGCTTCCAATCCCATTCAATTGCTGGCCAATCGGCCCTTTTCGACGGGCGAAAACGACCATTTCGAGATTTGGTTTCACGAGCGTTTCAATGGTTTCCGGAGACGCATCGACTAGCTTAAGGTACAGAAGGAATGCTGTAAGGCTGGACCCCTGCCGGCGCAGGGGTACAGTAAAGCCGGGAGGGGGCTCCTTGGACGCATTCGGTTTCGTCTTTTCGCTGTTCGCGATCGTTCTCGGGCTTAGCCTGGCGAAGGTGCTGGAGGGTTTTGCGCGCGCGCTGAAGCGGCGGCGAATCGTCCATCTCGGCTGGCTGACGCCGATGCTGGCGATCTTCGTGATGCTCGACCTCACCAGCTTCTGGGAGTTCGGCTGGGCCGCCCGCAAGTTCCTGACGCCGCAATATGGAATGTTGCTGATCGGCCTTTTCATGAGCGGCCTTTATTATGTCGCCGCCTCGCTCATCTTCCCGGGCGAGTTCGGGGACCGCGACGACTTCGACGAGCATTTCATCGAGCACCGGCGACAGGTGGTTGGCGCGATCATGATCTGCGACCTGATCGAGATCGCTCCGATCGCCATCATCCGGCTCGCGGACGTGCCGACCCGATTCTGGTTTGAGAACGCGCTGCAGTTCGGCGCGTACGGGCTCATCATCCTGTCGAAGAACAAGCGTCTCAACTTGGCGGCCCTGGCCATCCTGATCGCGCTCTTCGGCTATTCCGCCGTGATGAGCTTCATCCAGCCCGTGCCGCTGTGATATCGGGTTGAGCATGAAGCGAATTGGCGGATTGGTAACGAGCGCGCTTGCGCTTCTGGCGGCGGGATGCAGTAGTGCCGGGGCTCCGGCGCGCAACGGCGGCGATGCGGCGGTCGCCTTGTTCCGCGACGGGTTCAAGGCGCCGCTGATCGACTCATCCGGCAAGACGATCGGGTCGGTCACCGGCACCCGGAGCGAGAAGGGGCTCGACGTCCATATCGAGGCGAAGGGCCTCAAGCCCGGCGACCACGGAATTCATTTTCACGAGGCGGGGCGGTGCGACCCGCCGACCTTCGCCAGCGCGGGCGGACACTGGAATGCGACCGGGCACCAGCATGGCCACGACAATCCCAAGGGCCCGCACGACGGCGACCTCGGCAACCTCACCGTCGCCCCCGACGGATCGGGCGACACCGACCGGATCCTGCCGCGCTGGCACCCGCACTTCCCGGCCGCGGGCCTGTCGCTGGTCGTCCACGCCGACGCCGACGACGAACGCACCGACCCCAGCGGCAACAGCGGCGCGCGGATTGCGTGCGCGGTGGTGCTTCGGGGGAGTTAGGCCGGGGCCGGCACCGAAGCTTGCGTCAATCGGGCGAGTCACCTTTGGGGAAGTCAGCGGGCAGCGGCTTTATGCAATCGCCGTAATGGGAATGCGCATTGTCCATGAAATGCTCGACGCGCTGCCGGTCGAGCGGGCCGATCCGCATCAGCACCGGGAGCTTGGCCTGGACCCTCAGCCAGATGATCGCTTCATCGTTGCGGAGCGCTTCGACGGCTTCGAGGACCCGGTCCTTCTCAGCGTCCGACACGGCGCCGCCGGTCCGGCGGAATGCGTGCAACCGCGCGAGGTCGGCGGCTTCCTGCGTGTTGGTGCGCTCCATCAGCGGCATGACCTGATAGACCCGGCTCATCGCGCGAAGCTCGTCCTGCGGCATGTGCGCGGCGACGTCGGAGCTGTTGGCGGCGTCGAGCGCGAGCCGGTCGAAGGTGCGGAACTCGACCCAATAGCCGTCGATCGCGCGGGCGATTTCGGACCGGCTGCGCCCGCCCTCCACCGCGGAGCGGACGCGGTCGAGGCTATCGAGGACGCACGGGTGCATCGCCGCGCGCTGGTAGAGTTGCGGCCCATCGTCGGTCAACAGCTCATAGCGCATCGCCTCTCGCGCGACGGCGACCTTGCGCTCCCACTCCCAGCCCTGGACGACTTCCTGCGCGAGCAGCGCGATGAGCACGCCGACGATCACGATCGCGAGCTCGCGCGCATCCTTGCGCCAGTCGTAACGCGGCGCGGACGATGGCCGGCGAGTGCGCGGGGCGGTCATTCGGAATTCGCGCCCTTGGGGAAGTCGGCGGGCAGCGGTTTGATGCAATCGCCATAATGGGCGTGGGCCTGGCGCATGAACTGTTCGACCCGCGTGGGATCGAGCTGGCCCATGCGTCTCAGCAGGGGGATGAGGCCCTTCCCAAGCCGCCAGAACAAATGATCGTCGTTACGAAGCTGCTCCACCGTTTCCAGCAGGCGATCCTTCTCCTCGTCCGAAATCGCCCCTCCGGAACGGCGGAACGCGCGAAGCCTCGCCATCCCCACGCCTTCGTCCTTGTTCGCTTCTCCAAACAGCGGCATGGCCTGGTAGACGGTGAAGAGGTCGCCAAGCCGGTCCTGCGGCATGTGCGAGGCGACATCGGACGCGTTCGCGGCGTCGAGCGCGAGGCGGTCGTAGCCCCTGACATCGATCCAATAGCCGTCGATCTGCCTGGCGATCTCCTGCCGGTCTTTCCCAGCGTTGATAGCGTCGCTGATCGCCTGGAGCCGCGCGACCAGGCACGGGTGCATGACGACGCGCTGGTAGATTTGCGGACCGTCGTCGAACAGCAACTCGTCGCGCATGGCCGCTTCCGCGGCATCGACCTTGCGGTGCCAGTCCCACGCCTCCACGGCCTGCTGCGCAACCAAAGCGACGAAGACGCCGGCGACGACGATCAGGAACTCGCGGGCATTCTCGCGCCAGTCGCGCCGGCTTGCCTGCTTCGGCGATGGCTTCGGCATATTGAGGCCCCCCTCGAGAAGAGAAGGGTAAAAGATTGCGGGCGGTTCGCCAATCAGCGCTGGCAGGCGGACATTCTTGATTGTCGCCAATCAATTAACCGCACGATAGACTTCAAAAATTTAACAACATGAGTCAATGTCCCGCCGCGACTCGCTTCGGGGGGCGAGTCGCATCTGGGGGAGGAAGTATGAAGGTTTCAGCGTTTGCGCTCGCCGCGCTTGCGGCGGGAGGGGTGGCTTCGGCTCAGTCCAATCCGAAATGGACACCGCTCAATCAATCACACGCAGCGCCTGCTCAGCCGGCACCGGCACCAGTCGTGCAGCCAGCAATCGCTCCGCTACAGGCTTCAGACGCGGCGCCCCTCGTGATCGAGCAAACGCCGCAGTCAGAGGTCGCGGGCAATGTGCTCCAACAAGGCACTCCGATCCATCTGGCGACGGATGTCGACATGAGTTCGCAGGATAACCGTGTCGGAGACCGCGTCGACTTGCGCGTGCTCGATGCCGTTTCGTTGAATGGCCACACCGTCATTCCCGTCGGCACTCGCGGTGTCGGCGAGGTGACCCTCGTGCGCAGAAAGGGAATGTGGGGCAAGTCTGGACGGCTGGAGTTCCGCCCGCTGTATATTGTTCTTGGCGGGCGCGAGATTCCGATCTCTGCTCACCAGATGACCAAGGAGCACGGTGAGACCGGCACCGCGGGTGTCGTGGCTTCGATCGTGGTGCTGCCCCTTGCCGGATTTTTCGTGACCGGGACTTCAGCAAGGATCCCTCGCGGAAGTACCGTCGACGCGGAGCTCAGCGAGGACCTCCCAATCGTATTCAAATAACGGTGCGGCTTAATCAGGATAGACCGACCCGAGCACAGTGGCCACGCTGCAGTTGGTGAAATCGACCTTGAGACCGCACCCGAACCGATGCTGGACAATTGCCAATTGTCTGTGCAGCTTACGCCTGCTCGGTCGTGTGGATGTATGCGTTATGGGGATACGACATGGGCGATAACTTAGCAGTCGTCAAAAAGGCGGAATCGCCGTCCCAGCTCGCTCTGGCAGAGCTGCAAAAGCGAGTGGAAGAGGACACAGACCTTCCCGCCGCAATCAAAGACGCATTCTTGGAGGACCTGAAAAGCGCCTCATTGGCAGCACTTGCCAACTTGCGCACCGCCCTGGGGAACGAGGACAATCACGGTGCGGCTTAGCAGGCTCGAAATTGAGGCTCTGAGGGGTATTCCTAAGGGTTGGCCGTCTATTCCAATCGGTGAAGGCGGCCTTGTGGTCTATGGCCCAAACGGGACTGGGAAAAGCTCAATCATCGACGGCATCGAAGCCGCCCTTGAGAAAGAGTCCTCGCTCTACGCCGAGAAGCGGCAGGGCGTTAACTGGGAAAAGGGAAGCGAACACGTCGGCGGTGGTCCGAGACGAGCGGAGATGTTCGGAATCGTCCCAGGAAACGAATACAATCTAACGACGCTCAAGGATGCTCCTAGCAACGTCGTCCAGTGGAAGCAGATCGCAGCGTCGTCGATGTTTGTGCTGCGTCGACACATGCTGCTTCGGTTCATCCTGTCTCCGCCAGCCGACCGATACTCAAGCTTGGAATCGTTCTTCAATCTCCAGCATTACGCTGAGCTCGAAGCGGCGTTAGGCGGTTTGGTGAGTTCGGCCAAAACGGTCGAGGCTGGATTAGAGCTTACCGAGCGACAGCAAGCCCAGGCGCTCAGGTACAGAATCGGGATCGAAGACAACACAACCCTCGATGCTGCGGCTGCCGATGCCTATGTCCAGAAAACGCTCAGCGTGGCGAAGCTCGGGGTGGCGAAGACAGCTGAGGAACGAGCAGCACGTAAGTCTGCGGCGGCTGAAGAACTCGCAGGGATCGCAGTCGACCAGAATCTTACACAGTTGGCGCACCTGAAAGGCAAGCTGCAAGAAATCCTGCCGAGCGTGACGTTCGACGTGATGCTCGGACGCCTTGTGGATCTCCAACAAGCCTACGAAAGCGCGCGAGCCGAAAGCTTATCCAAAGCGCCGGTCGATTTTCTAACCGCTGCTAAGTCGCTCATTGCAGATCAGAATCTCACCGAATGCCCGGTGTGTGAACAGTCGATCAATCCTGGGCTAACAGTCGCTGCGCTCGAATCTAGGATCGCCAAAGACGTTAAGGTGAGTGCCGCACTGGCCGCATTGCGTGAGCATCGCAAAGGAGCCGCCAGCGCCATCCAAACTCACGTCTCCTCGTTCAAGTCGGCTTGGAGCGGCTTGCGGAAATTCTTCGGCGACGAACTTGCTGACGCTTACAAAAATGAAGCAGCGCTGCTCGATCAAATTATTGCAGCCGTCTCTGATGGAGCGAGCATTGACCGTCTGGCCGAATTACGCGCTGCCTTGAAAGCTACGATCTCTTCGCACGACCAAATCATCGGAAAGATTGATCAGCGCATTGTGGAATCTGGCGCTTCTCGTCGAACCGAGCTGGCGAACGTTCTCGATGCGCTAAAGATCATTGAAGTTGAGTTGCCAGCGTTTGATGCGACCCGCGCCCATTTGGTCAGCACGAGGAAGCAACGTGAGGCACTGGAGCGACTTGCTGGGCACGCCCTTCGGGCTCGACGAGCTACGGTTCAAGGGATCGTCAATGGCCTCGCTGACTTGGCGAACGAATATTACGAGTTCATCCATCCGGGTGAGGAAATATCAAAGTCTGCTTTGGACGTCCGAGACGTCGGCAAAGGGTCTGTGGAGATCAGTACGTCGTTTCATGGGATGACCGAACATCCTCTCCTTCACTTCAGCGAGTCACATTTGGACACTTTGGGTCTATGCTATTTTTTGGCAGCCCGACGGCTAGAAGCTGATGCAAACCCAGCTTTCAAACTGCTCGTGCTTGATGACGTGGTGCATTCAGTTGACGCAGATCATCGAGATCGGATTGCACGGCTGCTTAAGGAAAAATTCTCTGACCACCAGATAGTGATCGTTACGCACGACTCAATCTTCTATCAGCGGCTTCGGGCGCTGTTCGGCACCAAATACGAATATGTCTACTTCACGAACTGGAGCCTGGAAGGAGGTCCAGTTCGCATCCAAGCGTCAACAGACATCGACCGTGTTACCTCCACGGAGATCCGGAACGCGATGTCTCAAGACGAACTCGCCGGTGCATGTGGCCGTTTCGGAGAATGGCTGTTTATGCAGTTAGACGAGCGGCTTCAGGTGGCCGTGCAAGCTCGGTTTAGCCGACCGCATGACCTTGGAAATCTATGGCCTCCGCTTGCTGCCAAATTAAGGAAGCAGAAGGCTTTCGAAGAAAAGAAAGACATCGTTGAGCGCATCGACGCGAGCCAATGGGTTCGGAACAAGGTCGGAGCGCACTACAACGAGCCTGAAAGCCCCGTCACGCCAGCTGAGGTACGCCAATTAGCTGAGGCGCTGAATGACCTCTTTGCTGCAACGTTTTGCCAAGTGTGCGCTAGTACAATTGCTAAGGTCGACGACAAGACTTGGAAATGTGACTGCGGCGCGTTGGCATATGAGCCAAAGCCCGCAAATGCGGAGGCGGCAGAGGCCTAGGCCAATCCAGCCTACTTGGCCGCAACCAGCCCCAACTCATCCTCGTCAACGCCCCTCGACTTCGCTCGGGACGAGCGGGAAGGTTTGCGCGGCTTCGTCTCGACAATAACGGGTTTTACTGAGGCCCGCTCCAGCATCGGACGCAGGTACTGACCCGTCGCCGAGACCGCTACCTTGGCGATCGTCTCGGGCGGGCCTTCGGCGATGATCTTGCCGCCGTTGACGCCTCCGCCGGGGCCGAGGTCGATCACCCAGTCGGCGGTCTTGATGACGTCGAGGTTGTGCTCGATCACGACCACGGTGTTGCCCTGGTCGGCGAGACGGTGGAGGACCTCGAGCAGCTTGCGGACGTCCTCGAAATGGAGGCCGGTGGTCGGCTCGTCGAGGATGTAGAGCGTCTTGCCGGTGGCGCGGCGGGAGAGCTCCTTCGACAGCTTGACGCGCTGCGCCTCACCGCCGCTGAGCGTCGTCGCGGACTGGCCGACCTTGATGTAGCCGAGGCCGACCTCCTGGAGCATGCGCATCTTGTCGCGGATTCCGGGGACCGCCTTGAACAGCTCGGCCGCCTCCTCGACGTTCATGTCGAGCACGTCGGCGATC
>Ga0157372_10009242_pt1 | contig 10481 bp, 8 predicted proteins | sample C55metaG_FD_115307 | JGI IMG/M metagenome (GOLD analysis project Ga0157372, IMG submission 115307) | Corn rhizosphere microbial communities from Kellogg Biological Station, Michigan, USA - C5-5 metaG | ecosystem: Host-associated > Plants > Roots > Rhizosphere > Soil | place: USA: Michigan...
TGGCAAATTTCCGGAGTGCAAGGCAGAAGCGGGAGTAGGATTGATCAGATTGAAATTGTATGGAGCAGTAAGACAGGCTCACAATCGTCAGAACAGTTCGGCGGCACTGGTGGAGATCCTTTCACTTTCAACATTGCGAATGGCGATTACCTGACGCTGATATCAGGTAGCGTTGGAGTAAATAACGGTTCTGTAGTGCTTTACTCACTCCAATTCTTCACACTGAACGGCAATAAATCGCCGGTGTTCGGTTCGGCAACCTCCACCCCGTTCAATTTTCAGTGCCCTCCGGGCTATCAGATTTCGGGGATATTCGGCCGGTCAGGAAGCGCTGTTGATGCTTTAGGCGTCTACCTTGATCCAATCCCCGCGTAAAGATGGTGGTCCATCAGCGCATGCTTGGGCAGGGTCAGTACCGCAGGGATATTGACCCTTGCCTTAATCGTGTCGTTTACATATGCTTCCATGGTCCACTCACATGAGAAGCAGAGTTCACACGTCGATAGCTTTGTTGTTCGTAGCTGCTGTTGCGTGTGTCGAGGCGATGGGCCAACAGTCGTATCCTCCCTACACGTTAGTGACTCGCCTTACTCAATACGACGCGAATGGTGAGACCGTCCGGATCACGACGCACACGCGCTATCAATCTTCAACCGGTGACTGGCGCGTCGTCAGTAAATCCGACGGTGGCGAACAAGCATCTCTTTATCGCCGAGGCAGGGGCGTATACCAATCGGACTCCCGGACAAGCCGCATTATACAAAGCACGGACCACGCACCCGGCTGTCCGATACGCACCGGCGAACAATTGCGCCAGGACAAGAAGTTTGCTCGTACCGAAGAGGTACTCGGCTTTACAGCCTATGTTTGGATTGAGAATCCGGCGAAGGATCTTGTCGTCGAGCATTACTTCGTTCCGGAGCTTGGGGGCGGCACGCCTTTCAAGCAAGTGACGACGTACAAGAATGGTCCGAAGTTCGTAGACGAGCCGGTCAGCGTAACGCTGGGTGAACCTGCCGCGACCGACGTTACTGGTCCGGATTATTTGGTTGTTGACCAGGCGCCCGTCTTTCTCAAAAACCTCAACGAACATCTACTTTCGAAACCTGAGCCGGGGTATCCGGCGGAGGCTCTCGTACACGGGTGGTCTGGGGTTGTCCGAGTGATGGTTACCGTGGACGAAACCGGCGCGGTCATTTGTGCCGGCGTCCTTGACGGCTTTGCACCGCAATATCTTCGTGACGCTGCTGCCGAAGCCGGATACAAAGCAACATTCAAACCCGTGATCGCAGACGGCAAGACGGTCGTCGCCAAAGGAATAATCGATTACCGGTTTGCCTTGCCGAAGTAGAGTCAGCTGCCCCTCCTTCAGGTCGTGAGAACCTGCCAATTCATCGCTTCGTACGCGATCTAAGACGTTCCTTTATTGTTTTCAAGGGCAAAGAAGATGTGGGATTTAAGTGGTGAACAGCCAAACGTGATTCCACCAGAGCCTCGTCAGCCTCCGACAATGGAGGGTGTAGCATTGCTCGAGCGAAGCTGCGCGGTTTATCGTATGCTTCCATTTCTCATTCTCCCCAAGCTTTAGCCTGGGGGTCTCCCGTTGCGCTACATTCTTGAAAACCATTTAAATGGTTTTCGATGATTCTGGGTCGGTGTTCCCCCAAGCTAAAGCTTGGGGAGAATCAGAGACGGCATGATGTTCTACAACCCGGAACCGTGTCCGAGAAAGACAGCAATACGCCTACATGCAATTTTCTAATCATCTAATTTCGCGACTCACAATAGCCCTGCTGCTGACAATCGTGATTGGCGCAATTCACCCCGCATTCGCGCAAGACGACGTGGTGCGCGTCAATACCGAGCTGGTACAAACTGCCATCACAGTCGTCGATAAAAAAGGTAAGTTTGTTGACGGTCTCAATCGCGGAGACTTCGAACTGCTGATCGACGGAAAACCACGTGCGATCGATTTTCTGGAGCGTGTCTCAGCCGGCAGCGCGAGAGAAGCACAACTCGCTCAGCGACAGCAACCGCAGGCTTCCACACCTACGCCACCCGCCGCCAGCCCCACCGTTCGTGGCCGCACAATCATTTTTTACGTTGACGATCTGCACCTCTCTTTCAGCAGCCTGAATCGCACGCGACAGATGATCGCGCATTTTCTTGAGAGTGAAATGAACGGCAAGGATTCCGTCGCTATTGTTTCCGCCAAAGGCCAGATCGGGTTCCTGCAACAGTTCACAGATAACAAGCAGGTCCTTGCGGCAGCTCTCGCCCGCATGAATGCCCAGCCATCAGAAGAGCGCACACAGGGTATGGGCAACACGCCGATGTCTGAGTTCACGGCATTCATGATCGACGGCAAATCAAACAACAGGCAAAACAGCGTAATGACTGTTTATGTTGAAGAGTGTCTTAAACAAACCGGCGCTATCAGGGCTGATCGCCGGACAGCAGACGTTCTGCGCCTCAGTTGCGAAAACCTGGTGAAGAGTAATGCGCGCGCCATTCTCACCCAAACAGGTCACAACACCGAGCGGATGTACGAGTCGCTCGAAAGTCTTATGCGTTCCTCGGTCCGATTGCCGGGACGCAAAATTGTTTTCTTCATCTCCGATGGTTTCCTATCGCTGGGTGGACCACTCGGCGACAGCCTGTCAAACAAACTCAAGCAAATTACAGACGCCGCCCAGCGCGCGAACGCAGTCGTTTATACGATTGACGCGAGAGGACTAGTCTCAGGCGCGCTCGATGCAACCAATAATCTTGTGTCGGATGCAAACGGGCGCATGGCCACACTTGCCACAACTGAAATACTAGCGACTCAGGATGCCCTTAATGCACTTGCAGCGGACACAGGCGGACGAGCGCTGCGCAATCAGAACTATTTTGATCGTTGGGTAGAAAAGGTTCTTGACGAAACGTCAAACTATTACGTGATCGCGTGGCGTCCATCTACGGAAGAAGAGAAAGAGAGTAAGTTCCGCAACCTCAAGATTAGTATTACGAGCCAACCGGATCTGACGGTGCGCGCGCCCCGAGGTTATATCCACGGGCCGCAAGCGCCTGAAACGATCGCTGTTTCGTCAAGTGAGAAACCTAAAACCAGGGCCAACGAACTACACGATGCGCTGGCAGACAATTATGCGAGCGGCTCATTGGAAACCGTGCTTTCTCTCACGCATCTTGACAGTCCAGCAAATGGACCACTCTTGACTTCTTCGTTCCAGATCGCCGCCAGCAGTCTCGATTACGGCGACGACGGCAGACAACCCGCAACCGTGAAGCTCGCGGGCGTGATTCTGAACGATAAAGGAAAGGTCGCCGCGAGCTTTCAGAAACAACTGGACGTTAAGCCGATCAATAGCGCGGACGGAGATAGCTCGGGAGTTATCTACAATCATCGCCAGCCGCTGGCGCCCGGTATTTATCAGGTTCGCATGGCTGCCCGTGATGAACGTAGTGGGCATGTCGGCAGGGCGATGCAGTGGGTTGTTATTCCGGACTTGAGCACGCGCCACCTGACGTTGAGTTCGCTGTTGATCGGCGGGCAGGTTCTAGACAACTCAAAAAGCGCGCAAGTGCAGCTCAACGTAGACCACCACTTTTCGCGATCAGATCACCTGGGTTACTGGATCTTCGTGTACAACGCTAAACGCGACTCGGCAGGGACTACAAATTTGGTGGCGGAAACCGAGGTGCTGCGCGATGGAAAGGTGGTTCTATCCAGTTCTCGCAAGCTGAGTAATGACTCACCGGATCCGGAGCGAATTCCTTTCGGAGCAGATCTAACTCTCAAGTCGTTGCCGCCGGGCGCATACGACTTGAGAGTCAGGATTCTCGACGCTGTTGCTGGAACCAGCGCCACTCAAACAGCAGCTTTTGTTGTCAGTAGAGCAGCCGCAAAAAGGCACAAAAGTCACAAAAGGTTTTCCAATCAGGATAATCGTTTGTGCTTTTTGTGCCTTTTGTGGCTAAAACTATTAGTCGCTGGCTTTCTCGACTCGTCCACCGAGGTGCTTGCCTAGAAACTCCTCCATCGCGCGGTAGAAGTCGAAGCGGTTTTCCTGGTTGGAGAAGCCGTGTCCTTCGTTGGCTTTGACGATGTACGGTACTTCGATGCCGCGCTTCTTTAGCGCCTCGACCATCTGATCCGATTCCGCCTTGTTTACGCGCGGGTCGTTGGCTCCCTGAGCAATCAACAGCGGGACCTTGATCTTGTCACTGTGGAAAACGGGCGAAGCAGCCGTCAGTAGATCTTTCTCGTTCTCTGGATGCCCGACCATCTCGTAGACCATTTCCAGATACGGTTTCCAGTAGGGCGGGAAAGCCTTGATGAATGTAAAGAGGTTTGAGACTCCGACGTAGTCAATTCCGACGGCGTAAAGATCAGGTGTGTAAACAAGCCCCGCCAGCGTTGCGTAGCCGCCGTAACTTCCACCGTAAATGCCAATGCGTTTGGGATCGGCGATGCCTTGCTTGATTAGCCATTTGACACCGTCGGTGATGTCGTCTTGCATGGCCTTGCCCCATTGTTTGAAGCTGGCTTCCCAAAACTTGCGTCCATATCCGGTCGAGCCACGGAAATTCATCTGCAACACCGCATAACCGCGGTTTGCCAGAAACTGCACTTCCGGGTTATAGCCCCAGGTATCGCGATACCATGGACCACCGTGTGGATTCACAACCACTGGTAGATTGCGGGCGGGCATACCTTTGGGAAGTGTCAAGTATCCGTTGATGGTCAATCCATCGCGGCTCTGATACTTGATCGATTTCATCTGCACCAGATCCTGCTCATTTAGCCACGGGCTCACATCTGCGAGCTTTCGAAAATCTTTCGATTTCAGATCGTAGAAGTAGTAAGCGCCGCGTGATCGATCGCTGAACGTTCGCACCAGACACTTGTCTTCTTCACGATTGCAGCCTGCCAGACGCACTTCGTATCCCGGCAAACGACGCTCGATATCTTTTTGCAGATCGCCTCGCTGCTTGTCGATGAAGTAAAAGCCGGGTTTGTCTGTGACGAAAGAGACTCCCGTGATCACGCGCCGCTTGCGAGAGCTGAGCAGATTGTTCACGTCGACCTCAGGATGCTCGAATATCTTCTCGAGTTCCTTTTTCGTTGCAACGTCGTATTTCACAATCGCCGCTTTGTCGCGACCGATGTTCGTCGACACATAGAGTTGCTTGTTGTCAGGAGTGAATAGTAACGGCACGAAAGTCTCTTTGAAGCTGGTGGTGAGAACCGGCTCAAACTTGTCTGCTTCGGAATTGCGGAACAGCAGCGTGCTGTTCACACCGTCCGTGGTTGTAGCGATGCGGAGTTTTCCGTCCCAATCGGTGAACCAGCCGGTGTAGTTGCCGGGATTCTCGGCAATCATTTGCATCTCGCCGGTGTTGACGTTGATCCGGTAGACGTCAAAGATGCGCGGCTGACGTTTGTTGAGCCCAACGAGGATTTCGCTGTCATTTCGTTCGAGCTGGTCGATGATCTGTGCGCGGACCTTCTCGAACGGCGTCAGGTCCTTTGGATTCGAGCCGTCGATTCCGACTGCATACAGCCGGTAGTTTTCATCGCCACCGGTATCCTGCACGTAGACAATGCGGTTATCGCCCTTCCACGCGAAACCAGCGATGTCGCGCTCCTTTGCGCTAGTGACGCGAACGGGCTGGCCGGATCCGATTTTTTCGACAAACACATTGAGCCGGGTCTCCCAGGGCTGCATAAATGCGAGATACTCGCCGTTTGGAGAAAGCGAGTACGCGACCTTTTCGGGATTCCGGAAGAAATCCTTCATCGGAATGAGCGGTGCTACGGCGTCTTTATGTTGAGTTTTTTTCTGCGCTTGAGCTGACATAGGGAAAATGATTAGAAGCGGTAGTACAAGCACTAAAGCCTTGATTTTCATTACATCCTCCAGGGTGGTTGAAGAAAGTAGCCGGCGGTTCGGTTGTATCTACGTTGACCGCGCCAAATGGGTTGCGGCTTCACCGCGGAAATTGAATTATAGACGACGCCAACATTTGAGACGAATCACCAGCGGGTTTTGTTAACGCGGAAGGCGTTGGCGTATGTGGCATACGCGGTGCTATGCAGTTGAATCCGCTTGATTGTGACTGGGACTAGTACAAAATGTTTACCTCGACCACATGACCGCCCAGATTGCAATCGTTCTTACGCTGTTGTTTGTCGCTCTCGTTCTCTTCAGCACGGAGCGAATACCGATCGAAGTCGTCTCTATTCTGCTCGTAATGGCGTTGGTCCTCACCAACACCTTAACCGCCGGTGAAGCCTTCGCAGGATTTGGCAACGACATTGTCATCACGATCGCTGGTCTGTTCATCCTGACGGGAGGACTTGCGAGGACCGGCGTAATCGATCTGGTCGGACGTCGCTTGCACCGAACCGCCGGAGACAGCGAGTTTCGCATCGTTGCGCTGATCATGTTTGCCGCCGCTTTGTGCGCGGCAGTGATGAAGAATACAACCACGACGGCGATGTTTCTTCCTGTCGTGTTAGGCATTGCCGCACGCCGAAATATGAGCCCTTCAAGACTCCTGATGCCACTCGCGTTTGGAGCAATCCTCGGTGGTACGTGTACGTTGATCGGAACGTCAACGAATCTTGCTGTAAGTGGTGCGCTGCCGCGTTACGGAATCCAGCCGTTTACGATGTTTGAGCTGACGAGAGTTGGAGTGGTTATTGTCGGCGTAGGCATGTTGTATATGTTGTTCGTAGGTCGCCGCTTGTTGCCGCGGCGAAAGTCGACTGAATCTCTGACTGAGCAATATCACGTCAGACAATACATGACTGAAGTCATCGTGTTGAACGATTCGCCACTGATTGACAAATCATTAGGCGAAGCTCGCATCAGCGACGAACTCGATCTGACTGTTCTGGGAATTCTGAGAGGTGAGGAGAAAAACAGGATTGCGCCCCACCCGAGGGAGCGGATCAGGGCGGGTGATCTATTGCTGGTCCAGGGACGCGTTGAAGATATTCTGAAAGTGAAGGCTGAAGCCGGCATTGAGATCAAACCGGACTTTGAATTGAGCGATTCTTTTTTGGAGAGTAAAGACGCAGAACTCTTCGAAGCGATGATACCGCGTGGTTCTGACTTCATCGGCAGGACATTAAAACGGCTCCACCTGCAACAGCGGTACGGCGCCATCGTGTTAGCCATCGATCGACATGGAGTCGACCTGCTTTCGAAGATCAGCCGGGTACGACTGCGATTCGGCGACGTGCTCTTAATACAGGGCAATCGTGAACAGGTTGAACGACTCGCCGCCGACGGTCAGATTCTGCTTCTGGAAGAGATCTCCGAAAAGCGGGCGCGGCCTGAGAAACGGAAATGGGCGTATCTCGCTTTCGGCGTCTTTCTTTTCTTCTCACTCACGCATCTCGTTCCGTTGCCGATCGCTGTCCTGCTTGGTGTGATGATCCTGCTTGCGAGCCAGTCTCTACGCATGTCTGAGGTTTACGAGATCATCGATTGGCGGTTGCTGATTCTGATTGCGTGCATGATCAGTTTTGGCGTAGCGATGGAAAAGACCGGCGCGGATCAATACCTCGCAGATTTCATTGTCCGAGGCACGGGCCAATATGGACCAACCGCGGTACTGGCTGGGTTCTTCCTCATGACGGTTGCGCTTACGCAGCCGATGTCAAATCAGGCTGCTGCTCTAGTGATGTTACCGATAGCAGTGAAAACGGCGATCGCTTTAGGCTTAAACCCGCGAACGTTTGCAGTTACGGTCACCTATGCGGCTTCGTGCTCGTTTCTTACCCCACTCGAGCCGGCGTGCGTGTTGGTTTACACACCGGGACATTACCGCTTTTTGGACTTCGTGAAAGTCGGCTCGATCCTGACGATTGCCGTATTTGCGATCGTCGTGTGGTTGGTGCCAGTATTCTGGCCATTCTCCTAACGCGGAAAGGGGTTGAGATGAATATTGAGAGCCTGCGCGACTTCTGCCGCGAGCTTCCGGCTGTCACAGAAGACGTCAAGTGGGGGCACGATCTGTGTTTCTCCGTCGCCGGTAAGATGTTTTGCGTTGCTGCGTTGGATGGGCCGCTTACAGTCTCCTTCAAAGTGCGGGATGATGAGTTTGACGAGCTCTCAAACTCGCCGGGACTACGTCCAGCACCGTACGTCGCGCGTTACAAATGGGTACTTGTTGAAGATGTCGACAGGCTCAGCCGCAAGGAATGGTCGCACTACGTAAAGCAATCGTATGACCTGGTCAAAGCAAAGCTGCCGAAGAAAGTCGCCCGCGAACATGGGTTGTGATGAATAACGCTGTCGCCGCAATCTCCCGGCGAGTTGAGGAATGAAGGTTGGCGTGGCACTTGGATCGAAGTCAGTACCACCTGCGGTAGCGGGTGGGTCAACCGTCTCTGTCACGCATGATTGTGATCGTTGACCCACCCGCTACCGCAGGTGGTACTGACTCCGATCCAACAATCTTGGCCTGGTTTCTGGATGAGAACCTGTAGCGCAAGAGGTTCGAGGTGAACTCGAGAATGGCTTTCGGCTTTACGAACGAACCTCTGTTGTCGTTGATCGAAAAATGGACCGGTGTCTCACCGATCTTCAGTCCGAGCTCACGCGCGCGGATGACGATCTCCGCATCGGCAAACCAGTCGTCCGACTCGAGGTGTAGCAGTTCATTCTTATCTCGCCGGATTATTTTGGGTTTCGAGTTGATGTCGCGTACTTTGAATCCGAATAGCAGGCGGAAGAGTGCGTTGTACACCGTCGAGATTAAGCGTCGATACAGACCATCGTCGCGAATGACGCGATATGTTTTCGTTAGATCCAGATCCTCCAGCTCGCACTTCAGAAGACACGCGATGATCGACTCCGGAGGAAACTGTCCGTCGCCATCGATGACTCCGATGTACGTACCGCGAGCGGCGTCGAGACCCATGCGCATGTCCCAGCCCATCATTCCTTGCTTGGGGCGAATTACTGTGCGGATATTGTCTGAACTTTCGGCGATTTTTGTGACTACTTGAGGTGTTTCGTCATCGCTACCCTCGATGTAGTTTCCGACGAGCACGAGCTCCCACGAAAAATTGCATCGCGACAAAGTTCGCTGCAAACGTTCGACGAATGGGATAATACTTTTTCCGCTGCGGTAACAGAGGACGACGAGTGAAAAGTGTGGCTCGCTCACGCGGCGATGTTATTACGTAATCAAAAAATATGCGAATTCTCGTTACCGGTGCGTCGTCGCCTCTCGCAGTTGGCGTAATGCGTCAGTTGCTTCTGAACAGCGACGTCGAACTTTGGTGCGGCCGCCACCGGAAAGACATTCCGCTTGCCGATCCGAGATTGCACGTGATCGACCTGGACCTCGCTTTAGGCGGGAGTTTACCGCGCGAGCATTTCGATATGGTCATTCACTTTGCGGGAGTGACTCACGCGTCCGATGAACAGCAATACTGGAAAGTTAATCTGGAAGGAACAGTTCGACTCGCAGAGGCGACGCGCGAAAATGGTTGTCGAAGATTCGTATACATCAGTACGCGCTGTGCGACACAGGGGAGTGGAGCGTATGGAGAGTCGAAACTCGCGGCGGAGCAGGAGCTTCAGAAGCTTGATTGGAACAGCCTATTGATCATTCGTCCGGCCGAGATCTATGGCGGCAGAGGCAGTGAAGGGCTCGATCGCATGTTAGACGTTGCGCGCAGATGGCGAATGGTTCCTGCACTGTTCGGCGACTCGAACGTGCAGTTCGCTCCGATGCATGTTGACGACTTCAGCAAACTCACGGCCGAACTAATCCAACAACACACTGACGGAGTGCGAATTGAAACCGTCTGCGGTCCAGAGGATCTAAACGGACTCGCTCTCGCGTCCCGCATCTCGAAACGTTATCGCGCACTTCCGGTGCCGCTGTGGTGGCCCGCCGTTGCTGTTAGTCTCAAGGCGTTGCACAAAATCGGATTTACAGTTGTCAAGCCGGATCAACTGACGCGCTTAGTTGCTGAAAAGACGGGAACCGCCAATACCACTCCTAATTCTGTAAGGCGTTTTCCCACCGACTGAACTCATCTGGCACTCATCTTGCCGAGAGGCTCTCGCGCGGGCAACGGTGTTTCAAACGCATGCACGGCTGCGAATCTATGAGCGCTCTTGTTTCAAAAGTTACAATCGAAATGCTTGATTGGATTCAGTGGCCGGCCATGGCAGTCACCGTCATTGCGGCGTGGATGGTTGGCTCGCAGAGAAAGTTCAAACGCAACTGGGGATTCTGGTTGTTCCTGTTGAGCAACGTGCTCTGGATCGTGTGGGGCTGGCAAGATGGTGCCTACGCGCTCATCGTCCTCCAGCTCTGCCTTGCGTTTCTAAACATCCGTGGAGCATTGAAGAATCGCACCTCGGAGGATGAGATTTAGCGGCTTGAATCTAGGAAACCTGACGGGTAATGCAAGGGCCAAAGACTTACGCGACGGTCAGTGCACA
>Ga0157372_10009244_pt1 | contig 10480 bp, 8 predicted proteins | sample C55metaG_FD_115307 | JGI IMG/M metagenome (GOLD analysis project Ga0157372, IMG submission 115307) | Corn rhizosphere microbial communities from Kellogg Biological Station, Michigan, USA - C5-5 metaG | ecosystem: Host-associated > Plants > Roots > Rhizosphere > Soil | place: USA: Michigan...
CTTAATATCATGATGCTCAGTAACCTGCGCTAATCAGTTTATTTATCTTTGAACGGAGATTCATGATGAAAATAACAGCATTATATTTTGCGATGCTATTTATCTCGCCTGTCTGTCTGGCGTTATCTGCCGGAGAATATAAGAACAACACCCGTCTGACGCACCTTATTTCTGATTACAGAGTATCACTTGCATCACTTCCACTTGATTATTCTCTTGTGGAAAAAAAACAGTTGCCTGGCGTTATGCTTCACAGGTATAGCCTGAATTCACAGGTGTGGTCTCCGCAAGGTGTCGTTTCCCCGGAACGCTGGCAGAATGGAGTGGATATCTATATTCCTGACGCTGCCAGAGAAAAAACCGCCCTTGTTGTTGTCAATAATGGCAGCAACGATGATGGCTCAGGCACTCCTGTCGCGCCTGCGGATTTCAGTGAGCACACCCTCTCGCGCATTGCGACTGCAACAAAAACCATTGTAGTATCAGTAAGTAATGTTCCTAATCAGGGACTGAGTTATCAGGGAGTCACAGACCCTTTGGGTGAAGATAACAGTGTGGCCTATTCCTGGAAACTGTTTATCAAAAACACTCAGACATATCAGAACGCATCCCTTCATATTCCTATGGCAGCCTCGGTGTCACAGGCCTTCAGGCTGGCAAAGAAAGAACTGGGGCAGCAAAATATAGCTAAATTTATTGTCACCGGAGCCTCCAAGCGCGGCTGGACCGCGTGGCTGACAGCGCTGTCTGACCCGGACGTCGATGCCATCGTTCCGTTTGCCATGGACCTGCTGAATACTAAAAAGTCGCTTGAACACATATATCGGTCATATGGAAAAAACTGGCCGGTAGCTTTTTATCCGTATTATAAATTGGGCATTGATCAGCTGTTGGGTACGGATGAATTCGCAAGCCTGATGACGCTGGAAGATCCCCTCACTTATCTGAATACTGATATAGGTGAGCGTCTGAAAATTGACAAATATATTATTAATGCCAGCGGTGATGATTTCTACGCCCCGGACAACAGTCATTTTTATTATGATAGGTTACCTGGCGTCAGGTCTTTACGGATTGTTCCTGACACCACGCACAGTGGCATTCTGTCCGTTACGGAGCAGTCGCTGATTACGTTTGTTAACCGTTTTCAGGAAAAGAAGTGGCATTCTGTCCGTTACGGAGCAGTCGCTGATTACGTTTGTTAACCGTTTTCAGGAAAAGAAAAAGCTCCCTGACATTACGGAAAAAACAGAGAGTCGCGGTGACGGAAAAAAATATCTGACGGTCAGTTTTTCAGAAAAGCCGGCAAGCGTTTTGCAGTGGACAGCCAGAAACCCGTTAGCAAGAGACTTTCGATATGCCTGCGGCGTTAAATACAGCTCGGTACCCGTCAGTCTGAAAGGTGACGGGGATAGACTCAGCTTTCAGCTGACAACCCCCGACAGCGGATGGCAGGCTACTTATATTGAAGCCACCTTCAGTGACGGGTATATAGCCACAACGCAGGTATATGTTACGCCCAATGATAAATACCCGGAAACAGCGCCTCCCTCTGCAGGGGCAGCGTGTCAAATCCTCCCGGGTCGGGGACTGACTCCCGAATCTGCCAGACAGTGATGCGCAGCCCTGCTCCCTGTATTGAAACCCGGCGGCCAGGCTGCCGGGTCCGGATGATGCAGCCTTCTGCCGTGATGGCAATCTGGCCACATCATCGGAGTCAGCATCGGGCAGACACGCCCCGCTACTGCCCTGAGCGGCGCCTGTCACGGATGCCACTCTGGCGTTCATCATATTGCGTGATTACAGCAGCTGGCTGAGGTGCAGCTGACCCATCAGCAGCGGGTTATCGCTGTAGTCGACCGGAATGGCGACCACCGCCGGACCATTAACGTCCATTGCCCGGCGCAGTACCGGTTCAAGCTCTGCTGCGCTGTTAACAGAGAAGCCGGCTGCGCCAAATGCTTCGGCATAAGCTTTGAAATCTACCGGGCCAAAGTTCACCCCGGAGACGCGCTGATATTTTTTCTCCTCCTGAATGGCCACCATGTTATAGGCATTATCCACCCAGATGATATGCAGAATATTGGCGTTGAGCCGCACCGCCGTCTCCAGCTCCATACTGGATTGCAGAAAGCCGCCATCGCCGGAGACCGATACCACTTTGCGGGAGGGGTCAACCAGCCAGGCCCCAATCGCCCACGGCAGCGCAACGCCCATGGTCTGCTGCCCGTTAGAGATCATGATTTGCCGCGCGCGGAAGCTGTAGAGATAGCGGGCGATCCAGATATGAAAGCTGCCCATATCGACCGTCAGGCTGACGTCGCTATTGATAATGTCCTGCATCGCACGCACGATCCGCAGCGGATGCAGCGCAAACTGATCGAGGCTCGCACCCTGCAGCGTCAGCAGCTGCCGCTGCTGCTGTCGGTCATCAAGAATGGCCGCGGCCGCAGCGCTGAGCTGCAGCGGCGCCTCAATGCGTGCCGCAATATTACGCACGGTTTGCGCGATGTCTCCCACCAGCTCTGCATCGGGCAGATAGCGGTTATCGGTCTGGGCGGGCAGCACATCGATATGCACCAGGATTGCGTTGCCGCGGTTCCACATTGCCGGCTCATACTCCACCGGGCTGTAGCCGATAGTGATGATCAGGTCAGCCTGCTGCAGCAAACGATCGCCCGCCTGGTTATTAAACAGACCGATACGGCCGGCAAAGCGCGGGAAATGTTCCTGCCGTACCGCGCCCGCCGCCTGATAAGTACTGGTCACCGGAATATGACTTCTGCTCAGCAGCTCATGGATGGCCGCACTGTTCTCCGGCTGGCTCGCCATCAGTCCCAGCAGGATCACCGGGTTTTTTGCACGGGCTATTTCACGGCTGACCGTCTCCACCAGCGTATCTGGCGCGGCACCCAGTGTGACGCGTGCCTTATGCTGCAGCAGGCTGCCGGTTACCGGCTGATCGACGATATCCTGCGGCAGACTGAGGAATGCGCCGCCGCCGCGCCCGTTTTCCGCGTGACGGAATGCGTTAGACACACATTCTGCCAGCGCGGAAGCGTCGGTGACTTCGACGGCAAACTTAGTGACCGGCCGAAACATCGACACCGTATCCATGCTCTGGTGAACCTGTTTTGCGCTGTCCGATCGTTTCACCGCGCCGCCAATCGCTACCACCGGATCGCCCTCGCTGGTGGCGGTCGCCATGCCGGTGACCAGGTTGGAACAGCCTGGCCCGGAAGTGACCAGTGCGACGCCTGCGTTACCGGTGAGCCGCCCAACCGCTGCCGCCATAAAAGCGGCATTCGCCTCATGACGCACCGGGATCAGTTCAATGCGCGAATCCACCAGCGAATCGAATACTTTATCGATTTTCGCACCGGGAATGCCAAACACATGCTTTACGCCCTGGGTTTCCAGCTGCGCCACCACCAGATCTGCCCCGCTACGCCAGCTCGTTTGGGTTTTATGTTCTTTCATCATTACCTCGGTTATTAACTCTCAACGGAGCGGATAGCTTCATCCAGGTTGTCAGGGTTCAGGTTGGCCTGCAGGAAGTCGCGATCCTGCGGTAAGTCGATCACCAGCTTGCTGATTGCACCAAAGGTCAGCGTGCCCTGCGCCAGTACATAATCGAGAATGTGGCCGCCGCCCTGCCGGTCATCGGTAATAAAATGTTCGTGATAGCCTGCGACATTGATGCCCTGCATATATTGCGGCGTGCGGAAACCAATCAGTTCGCCTGTGCGCTGACGAAAATCAAAGGTGGGCTGATTGCCCAGGACGTCTGGCATGGACCGATAGGGACGGCACTGGCAGGGCACGGTGCGCGTCTGCACCGAGACAAAATCACCGCTGATACGCAGCGCGCAGAAGTGGTTATCAGAAGTAATCACGCTGTCGATAACGCGGTGTACCTCTTCACGGCTGCTCTTTTCGCTGAAATGGTGCTGATGTTCCGGGGTAAAAAAAGTCATGACGGCAAAGGGAGATTGCTGCTCCGGACGGGCAGGACGGGCACTGCCATCAGCACGCAGCTGCCAGACCTGACGATCAAACGCGACCAGCTCGCCATCAAGCTGATTAAAGGTGCCGAGACCAAAATCGCCCTTCTCCAGCAGCCGGGAAACGGTCGTCGTACCGTCATAGACACCGTGCAGCAGTGCGCTCATCAGCGAGGTCTGATAGATAACTTTTTCTGCTGATTGCCCTGCCAGCTGATCAACGGTTGTCTTTAGCTGTTCTTCGCATGAACAACCCGATACAAAATCATACATTTACTGCCTCGCAAACTGATAGTTAAGCCGTGTTAATATCAGGATGAGCCAGCCTGCTCACAGAATCCAATAGCGAAAGCTGCCAGCTTTGAGACGTTTTTGATATGGAACTGCGCCATCTGCGTTATTTTGTTGCCGTCGCTGAGACGCTGCACTTTACCCGTGCGGCTGAGATGCTCGGTATTTCTCAGCCGCCATTGAGTCAGCAGATCCAGCGTCTGGAGCATGAGATAGGGACGCCACTGCTGAAGCGCCTGACGCGCGGCGTTGAATTGACAGAAGCGGGACGCGCTTTCCTGCCTGATGCGCTGCAGGTTGTACAGCTTGCGGATCACGCGCTGGAAAAAGCGCGCGGCGTGGCGCGGGGAATGAGCGGTCAGATGTCGCTGGGGTTTGCCAGCTCCGTAGCCTTTGGCTCGCCGGTATTTGAGCTTCTCGGACGCTTCAGAGCGCGCTATCCGGCGATGGAGCTGATCACCCGCGAAGAGAATATGGCGCTGCTGATGCAGGATCTGCGTGACGGACTGCTGGATGCCGCGTTTATCCGCCTGCCGTGCGAAAGCAGCAAAGCGTTTAACCTGCGGGTTATTGCGACTGAACGCATGATGATTGCGCTGCCGGCCGGGCATGCGCTGAGCCAGCAGGCAAGCCTGGCGCTGACGCAGCTGGCGGAAGAGACACTGATTATGTTTCCGCGCGAGGTGGCACCCAGCCTTTATGAGCTGATCGTCAGTACCTGCCTGCGCGCCGGCTTGTGCGCCGATCGCTTTCAGCAGGCCCCGCAGATCGCCGCTTCGCTGGGCATGGTCGCGGCCGGCTGCGGCGTCGCGCTGGTACCCGCCTCACTGTGCTGTATCAATAACCCGCAGCTGCGGTTTTGTGAAATAGAAAACAATACGCTGTTTACGGATATCGCCTTTGCCTGGCGGCGCAATCACCCCAGCAGAAGCGTGCTGCATCTGCTGAGCCTGGTCAGTGAAGAATGATCAGCTCCCGCTGTTTACCCGGCGCCCGATATCCCTGAGCTGGGAATATTTTTCCAGCAGCTGAGGCGCATCATCAAGGCTCATGGCAAACATCCACATATAGGTCATGACAGAGTACACATGCCCCGCCTCCACGCCGCCTCTCAGGCTCATGACCAGAATGGTACTGCCAAACAGCAGCGCGGCTACGCTGCCGATGGCCAGATAGCCAACGGCTTCCCGATCGGAGAGGCAGATCCGCAGCCGGGCCAGTACGCGATAGTGCCGTACCAGTGGTGAGGCGGGCGCGTGGCTTACCATATCAACCTCTTTTTCCAGCCGGTTGTTCAGGCGCAGAAACAGCTGCTCGTTCTTACGGGTAAACCCTTTCAGAAACAGCGCAAAAAACAGCAGAATGCCGAGACACGCCATGCCTGACCAGAATTCAATCAGCAGCAGCATCCCAGCCGCGCCGGCAATGGATGCTACTGACGTGATCAGCACCGGCAGATGCTTCTCAAAAAAGTCGACAAATTCACGTGACAGCGTCACTCGCGCAGCCACCATTGAAGCGCGGTTATTTTCACGCCGCTGAGCGAGGATCACCGGGACGGCCATCTCAGCATAAATGCGGGCAAAAGTGCGGGTATCAATGCTGCGTCGTGCCGCGCCAATCAGCCACATTACCAGAACCATGACGGCATAAAGCACCGCGTGCAGCGCATTGCCCGCCAGGATCGCGTTGACGGCAAAGCCCGCCAGTAAGGGATAAAGCAGATAAAGCGCGTTTTCCGCAACCACCAGGCCGAGCGTGATGATGAGTTTTTTGCTGTGGCGCATGCCAAGCATTTTAAGCATGGCGGCTGCACCTGTCGGGGCCGGCTGAGTGGAGGCTGCACTAAGAATTTTCATAGGTTCATCTGATGTAATTGCATATTTGAGCGGTTGCTCAAAATCAAGGTGAGTCTATTTGAGCAACTGCTCAAAGTCAATCTGCAGAAAAGCGGAAACAGGAAACGGGCGCAGCTGAGGGTGCGCCCGGAGTAAAGGGATTAACGTTCGGCCGAAAGCTTTTGCAGTATTTTCAGTTCATCAACGGCAGCCTGCATGGCATCCATACCGGCCGTCAGCGTACGGAGGTTTTGCAGCTGCTGTGTAATGTCAGCCCGTTCACTGCGCGTCTGCTGGCTCATGGCCGCGATGGCATCCGCCGCGTGCAGACTGCGATCGGCCATGTCGCTGGCAGTCTGAACCGTATGGCTGGCCACGCTGCGGATGCGGGAAATGGTACTGACAGCGTCGCTGATGTTGCTGGCGGTGGCTTCCGCCTGCTCTTTTGACGAATGCGCCAGCCGCCGCACCTCGCCTGCGACCACGGCAAAGCCGCGTCCCGCTTCGCCCGCGCGTGCGGCCTCAACGGCGGCATTCAGCGCCAGGATATTAGTCTGAAATGCGATGTTACTGATACCGTGCGTGATGACATTGATGCCATCGGAGATCCGCTCCAGATCGTCCAGACCCTCACCAAGCTGACTTTGTGCCTGCTGACTTTCGCTGGCGATAGCGCTGATTGCACGGATGCTGTTCTCTGCCATGTTCAGCGTTTCACTCTGGCTGTGTGTGGCGGCTTCCAGCGCCGGCAGCGCCTGCACAATAGGCGTCAGCTCCTGCTGATAGCTCACCACGCGCCCCAGTACCCGGGTCTGAATGCCGTTAAGCGCTTCCCAGCGGCGCAGCGCGCGCTGGGCATAGTGCGCCGCATAGCCCGCATACTCTACCGGAAACTGCGCCATCGCTTTCACGTCGCGGTTGAAAAACACCAGCGCCGAGAGCGTCTGATTAATCGGCACGCCAAGGATTTCACCAAAGCTGGAAAACCCGGCGGCCGGAATACCTTTGAAGAAATGTGCATTCTGCAGGGCACTCAGGTTTCCCTGACGCCGCAGAATGCAGTCATTCATCATGACTGCAGCAGGCTTGCCGTGGCGTGAGACAAACTTTTCCCAGTCCTGCAGCGTCGCCGCTTTGAAGTCGCGCTCCTGCATCAGCCAGAGGCGGTCGCCAAATTCAAGGTCGCAGAAAAAATGTACGCGCCCGGCCTCGATTTTTGCGACCGAGCGTATGAAATATTCGTTTCCTGCTTTAACGGCAAACGTCAGACCCTGCAGACGCTGACTCAGCTGCTGTTCACTGCAGCCGAGCTGGTCTGCCAGCGCGGCGGTGAACGGCTGCTGTTTGCCCTGAGCGGTAAAGACAGAGGTCACGGTACGCGTCAGCGGATCGGCTTCCGCAATCAGCCAGCTCTTTTCCAGCGGCGTAAAATTCTGGCTTTTGAACGGCGCAAATGATTTACCGGCCGCCATGCGGCAGAACACTACCACCGCCTTGCCCTGCAGCACCTGTCCGCCTGCCCCTATCCACGTACCGTCAAAGCTTGTACGCCCGCCTGCTGAGCCGCCAATGGCCAGGCAGGGAAAGCGACCGCTGTTATACCAGGCCTGCATAAAAAAGCCTTCTGACGCAGATAAGCCGTCGCAGTAGATCATCGCAAACGTGCGATCGGCAGAGAGCGGCATACGCAGCTGGAGCGCGGCCAGATCGCGCTGAATGGCACTGATACGCTCGGTGACGCTGTGGGTATCCTTCAGATGCAAATCGATAATATGGGTTTCATGCTCCGCGACCAGTGAGTCAGGCAGCCAGAGCCAGCTGCCCTCCTGCCCGTTACCGTCACAGTAGGTGCTTTGTTTACCGCTGGCGCTTAGCGCCCCGTTAGATGAAAGCGTAATGACTGTTAACGCAGCCGAGTTGAAACGCTGCCAGGCCTGACTGACACGATAAAAATCCGCTTCCGGCGGCACAAAGGTCAGTAAAATGCCAGCCGCACGCGAGGAAAGACCAATATCGCCCGGCGAGGCAGGCAGATTCTGGCAATGATAGATACCATCTGCAGGCTGAGATCGTGCGGTAAAACGGGCGCGGCTAAACATCGTCTTCATTAAAGACATATTCTTATTTTTCCTGCTGTAAGCTATTGCGCATTAAAGCTGCGCAGCCTGGTGTGGTTAAAAGAGGGCTAAAAGCAGGGTCCGTTCGCAATCAGAACTCATCAGTGCGTTGCCGCCGCTGCACGCTGAACTGTGCAGAAGCGGACCACGGTTATCGGCCTGCCCGGAACAATCTTCAGCAATTGCTGATATAGACCACACCAATGGTTAAACGCGGCAATCACCGGTATATCTGCTACCATGCGCCCTGTGTTGTGACCGGAATGCAAAAGCGCAGATGAAGAAAAATACCGACGAATTAAAGCACCGTATTCTTGATACCGCTGTGGCGCTGTTTATCGAAAAAGGCATTGCAGCGGTTACGACCCGTGACGTTACCGAGCAACTTGGCCTGTCGCGCAGCCATATCTATCACTACTTCAGTAACTGGCAGGCGCTCTCACTGGCCGCGGTCGAGCGCTTTATGGCGCAGGAGATCGCACAGTTCACGCGCGAGGCTGAAGAACTGGCGCCGGAACAGCAGCTTCTCCGGCTGGCAGAGATCTACCTGCCCGATAGTGTGGATGCAACGTGGAAGCTTTATGATTCCCTCTGGCAGATGGCAGCGAACAATGACGCATGGGCCGCCCTCGCTGAAAAGAACATAGCCAGCTGGAGCGCACTGATTGGCGGGATGATTCAGCAGGGAGTGGATCAGCAGCACTTTCACACTGCCGATACAGGTCAGGTTACCCGTCAGCTTAGCGCCATGCTCAATGGTTACGCTGAGGTGCTGAGTATCAGCCCTTCAGCAGAGAAACATCAGCAGGCGATGACGGATATCACCGCGTTTATCCGGCTGGTGCTGCAGCCGGCGTCAGGGTGTCAGCGCTAACGCCAGCGCTGCTTCACAGTGGATCAGCGTGGTGTCAAACACCGGCACAGAGACATTGCCCTGATTGAGCAACATGCCGACCTCAGTGCAGCCAAGGATCATGCAGTCCGCGCCCTGCGCCACCAGCCGCTCTGCCACCTGCACAAACGCCTCGCGGCTGGCTGTTGTGGTGATATCTTTGCACAGCTCATCATAAATAATCTGGTGTACCCTGGCACGATCGTCGTTAGCCGGGATAAGTGGCTGTAGCCCGGCCGTTTCCAGCCGCTGACGGTAGAACTGCTGCTCCATGGTGAATGCGGTAGCGATCAGGCCCGGCGCGCGCAGTCCCGACGCCACGATACGCTCTGCAGTGGCATCGGCGATATGCAGTAGCGGAACAGCCACGTCTTTCATCATGGTTTCAGCCAGTTTGTGCATGGTATTCGTGGCCAGCACAATAAAATCTGCACCACCACGTGCCAGCGCGTGCGCCTCTCTGTTCAGGATCTCACCGGCAGCCGCCCACTGACCGCTGGCCTGCAGCTGCTCAATGCGTGCAAAGTCGAGCGAGCGGATCAGCAGCTCCGGCGAATGCAGTCCCCCCAGCCGCTGACGCGTCAGCTCGCATAGCTGACGATAGTAGGTTTGCGTTGAGGCGGCAGACATTCCGCCCAGAATACCAATGGTTTTCATTGCCTGTTATTTCCTTCTCTGGACTGCCGGGGAGCTATACACGCTGCGTGTATATTCGCTATGGTGTTTTATCGCACACCTGAAAGGATGCTGTCATGCACGGGTCTGAACTTTCTGTAGGATTACTGCTGTTTCCGGGCGTCACCCAGCTGGATCTCACCGGACCCTTTGAGGTCTTTGCCCGCGCGCCACACACCCGGGTGCATCTTGTCTGGAAAACGCGGGATCCGGTGATCTCAGATCGGGGATTAGCGATGTTGCCCACCACCACTTTCGACGCCTGTCCGTCGCTGGATGTGATCTGTGTGCCGGGCGGTCCGGGACAAATTGCCCTGATGACGGACAGCGCTGTACTGGCGTTTATTCGTGAAAAGAGCGAGCGGGCCTCACTCGTGACGTCAGTTTGTACCGGCTCGCTGGTGCTGGGGGCGGCGGGTCTGCTCAAAGGTTACCGGGCCACATCTCACTGGGCATCGCTGGATCAGCTGTCACTGCTGGGTGCTGAGCCGGTCAGCGCGCGCGTGGTACGCGACCGAAACCGCATCACCGGCGCAGGCGTGACCTCGGGCATCGACTTCGCGCTGACAGTGGTAGCTGACCTGCAGGGTGAGGCGGTGGCGCAGATGATTCAGCTGCAGATGGAGTACGATCCCCAACCGCCCTTTAACAGTGGCACCCCAC
>Ga0157372_10009246_pt1 | contig 10480 bp, 6 predicted proteins | sample C55metaG_FD_115307 | JGI IMG/M metagenome (GOLD analysis project Ga0157372, IMG submission 115307) | Corn rhizosphere microbial communities from Kellogg Biological Station, Michigan, USA - C5-5 metaG | ecosystem: Host-associated > Plants > Roots > Rhizosphere > Soil | place: USA: Michigan...
GCGGGGGATATAGGTTTTTCATTCTGCCTGTACACATCGCGCGTGATCTCGAATGCGCCGTACTTGCGCATGTATTCGAGCGGGTTGAGGCCCTCCTTCGACGCAGCTTCGGGCAGCCCGGGAACGGAATGCTCGAACATCCATCCGTAATACTCGTCGAGCGTCAGCTTTTCGCCGGGCCGATAAGGAGACTCGAAATATTGACGAATGCCCATCGCACCATCCGGATCAATGGCCCACGAGAGATTGATCCAGAATTCGTCTTCTTCCCAAACTTCCCCGGGATTTGCCTGATAGGTGTATTCGAATTTTTCTCCGGCTCTTTCGCGAAGGACACGCGTTACCGGCTGGCGGAAACCGATCCACTGTCCGGCGTAGGATTCCTGGCTCATCAGATCGTGGCGTTCAGAACTGAAGCCCATGGGCAGAACGTAGTCGGCGAACCAGGCGGTTTCGTTCCACGTGGGGGTAAGAGCGGCATGCAGGGCGATCTTGTCCTCGTCTCGCAGCAATTCGATCCAGGAGAAGCCGTCAGGATAGGTCCACACCGGATTGAACACGCGGGTGAAGTAGGTATCGATGCGGCCTCGCCCCTCTTTCAGGAAGTGTGGGAGCAGGAATGACATCTCGTGCGTACACAGTGGCCATTCGCGCGGATACAGAAGCTCGTTCCACTCTTTCTGGGCAGGCGGAACACTGAACGGCTTGGGTACGAACTTGTTCCACGCGTTCAGATTGTGGCCGCCTTCAGTGCCCACGGAGCCAGTGAGCACGTGCAGCAAGGTCAGAGCGCGCGCAGTCTGCCATCCACCCAGGTTGCCGGAGGCGCTGCCGCGCCACAAATGGGAGGCGAAACGACTGCCGGCGGCGGCGATTTCGCGGGCGATTTGGACGATGATTTCCGCTTTGACTCCGCTTTCTTTTTCCGCGAACTCGGGGGTAAAGCGGGCATAGTGTTTTCCTAAGGCTTCGATTGCCGATTCAAAACTCTGTCCTTTCGCGGTGAATCCGTCGATCTCCAGATCTTGCCAGTTCGCCCAATTCTTTACGAACACGGCATCGAAACGGTTCTCATCGAGGATGACTTTTCCCATGGCCAGCAGAACCGCGGATTCCGTTCCCGGATAAGTCGGCAGCCAGTAATCGGCCATGCTTGCGGTGTTGGACAGGCGAGGATCCATAACGGCCAGTTTCGCCCCGGCCATCTTTCCCTCGATGATCCGTTGTGCGTGCGGATTGAAGTAGTGTCCCGATTCCAGGTGCGCCGAGAGCAGAAGAATGAACCGCGCGTTGGCATGGTCCGGGGAGGGGCGGTCCGCATAATGCCAGAGAAGGTATCCCAGGCGGGCAGACGAGGAACACACATTGGTATGCGAATTATGTCCATCGATCCCCCAGGCCTGCAGCGTGCGATCCATGATGAAGTCGTGACCGGGACGGCCCACGTGGTACATGACTTCATTCCCGCGTCTTTGCTGGATCGCTCTGCGAATGCGGCCGCCGAACTCCTGCACGACTTCGGGCCAGGAGGTTCGCGTCCACTTGCCTTCTCCCCGCGGCCCGCTGCGCTTCATTGGGTACAGAATGCGGTCCGGGTCGTGAATCTGATTGACGGTGGCCGGGCCCTTGGCACACAAGCGGCCGCGGCTGGCCGGATGTTTGGGATTGCCTTCGAACTTGTCGATCTCTCCCGTTGCCTGGTTGACGTAGGCGAGTAATCCGCAGGCAGACTCGCAGTTGAAGCAGATCGTGGGGACTAACTGGTAGTGTTTTTCGACGCGCTTCGGCCAGCACTCGGGATCGAGTTCGACCCAGTCATCCCATTTTTCCACGGGAGCGCAGGAAACGAGATGGCTGCCGTCACGTTTGAAGTCGGTCATCGAAAGCCCCTCTGCATGCTACTCAGCTGTTGGGAACGCTTTGTCCCGCCATAACGAAGCACCATTCGAACACCAGCACGCCGGCAAGGCTGAGCACGGCGCTGAGCATAATGCTCCATGTAGAACTCAAAACCAAGAGTCCCAGCGGCATAATTCCACCGAGAGAAATAGTCCCCAGCCAAAAATGTGCGCCGAACGGTCCATCCGTAATGAGGCGCGCTGCGTAGGCGGCATTGTCCGTCGAGTGTGGCATGAGAAACTCAGCGCCGACGATCCCCAGATGAAGTACGAGATTTAGTGCGAGTGCGGCTCTCGCCACCGATAAAGTCGCTTGCGATCCACCGGCGAATCCGGGCACCAAGGCCAGCACCGCCGCTCCGCACAGTAGCGCCTGCACCATCAGGTGAGCAGGTAGAAGCGGGGTCTGCCAAAGATCGCGTCCTTCACATTGCCCAAAAAGAAATGCCGTATAAACGGCGGCCAGAAATCCGGCGACGACGGTTGGCCACAGCAGCCAATGCGTTAGTGGCGCAAGTCCAGCGACTGCGCCGAGCCAGAAGATTCCAGCCAGGCCGCTGTAGGCGATGAGAATGAAAGCACCGCGCGCCAGCCATGACTTGCTTTGCGGGGTGAAAATCACGCGAAGAAAGCGCTTCTTGTGTTCCAGATCCCAAACGAGCAACACCGTTGTAATTGCGGTGAAGATGAGGGCGATGGTGGATAAAGCTATATCGCGCACGCGATCGGTCCCGAGCCGGCCTAACAACATGGCAAATGCTGGAATAGCAAGGGCTCCCGAGCCAATGGATTTGGTCCAGCAGTACGCGGGAACTTGCCATCCCCAGGGGCGGGCGTGCGAAACGTCGTAGGCGGCGAGGGCGTTTTCCTGAAGCAGCGGGCTGTCTGAGGGATAGATAGCCCCACCGCCGTGCAGGGTGTCGTTGCGTTGGGCCCACATGTACATCGATTCGTGACGGGCGGCGGTGGGCACGATGGCGCTCTCGTCGGCTTCAATGTAGTAAAGCTTGGGCCGGGTTCCCTGCTCTGGTTTGCGAACCTGCACCGGTTCGCGGGCCAGCAGTTGCCCAATTTCGCTATCTATCGAATCGAGATCTCCCGCGATGATCGCGTGCTCAGGGCATACCACCACGCAGGAAGGCTCTAATCCCACCTCGGTGCGATGGGCGCAAAAATGACATTTGGCGGCGGTTCTCTGGTCGGGATCGATGTAGATGGAGTCGTACGGGCAGGCTTGCATGCAGGCTTTCCAGCCGATACAGCGTTCGGAGCTGAAGTCCACAATCCCATCTTTGCGCTGGTACATCGCCGTGACCGGACAGATGGTCACGCAGGGAGGATTCTCGCAATGATTGCAGCGGGTCACCTGGAACACCCGGCGGGTGTTGGGAAAAGCGCCCTTCTCAACATATTTGACCCAGGTGCGGTTCACGGTGAGAGGGACGTGGTTTTCCGTCTTGCACGCGACTGTGCAGGCGTGACACCCGATGCACTTGCGATTGTCGATGATGAACCCGTATCGCATGCCGGAGGGTGGAAGCTCGAATTGAACTGCCGAGCGGCTTGGGTATTGTAGCTGAACGGCGGCCCGTCGGAGGGGAGCCAGGCAACCTCATCCCACCTTCGACTGAGCGCGAATTCCCGCGGATGCCTACGTTACAATTCGAATGCCTTTCTGGAATTGAAGCGGCTAGTTTCCGCTCGATGTTCCGCAGGCAATCAGGTGCCCATACGCCTATGACAACGCAGCCGGTAACCAGCAGTGCATCCGTGCTCGACAGCAAAAAGATTTTCTATAACCGTTTTCTTCTGATCGTAGCTGGACTCGGCGGGCTGCTCTATGGAGTGGACGTCGGAATCATCGCGGGGGCGCTTCCGTATCTGGAGGCCACTTCCGGATTGAACCGGGCCGAGCTTTCCATCGTGGTAGCGGCCGTGTTGTTGGGCAGCGTGATTTCCACGCTCTTCGCCGGACTGCTTGCCGACTGGATCGGACGCAAAGCCCTGATGGCGGTCAGCGGGGGCATGTTCGTGGTCAGCATCCCAATGATTGCTTTGGCGCACGGTTATGGCCCTCTGGTTCTTGGCCGGCTGCTGCAGGGCACTAGTGCGGGACTAATCGGCGTGGTCGTGCCACTTTATCTCGCGGAATGCCTGACTGCCTCCAATCGCGGCAAGGGCACAGGAATTTTTCAATGGCTATTGACTGCAGGAATCGCGGCAGCCGCGCTCATTGGACTGTTGTTCAGCTTTCGGCTGGAACATATCGTGCAGACGGGGGACGCCAACGCGATCTTCGCGTTCAAGAATTCAGCCTGGCGGGGAATTTTCTGGGTGTCCTTGCCCCCCGGCATCCTGTTTGTGATTGGCAGCCTGATGCTCTCGGAATCGCCTCGCTGGCTGCTCAAGCGCGCCAAAAACGACGCGGCGTACGCGGCCTTGCTGCGTTCCCGCAGCACCGAGCAGGCTGATCTGGAATTGAAAGAGATGCAGGACCTGGCCGCCGCGGAAACCGTGCAGCGCGCGTCAGGCGCGAAAGTGAAGGACTCGCTGCTGCGACGGAAATATGTGATTCCGTTTGTGCTGGCGTGCGTCATTCTGGCGTGCAATCAGACCACTGGCATTAACTCCATCATTGCCTACAACACGAACATTCTTTTGCAGAGCGGGCTCTCCGACTTTGCGGCCCATCTGGGCTATGTGCTGTTCACGTTCATCAATTTCTTTGTGACCTTTGCGGGGGTGATGCTGGTTGATCGCAAGGGGCGCAAGTTCCTGCTCTCCCTGGGGACGGCTGGAATCATCGTATCGATGTTGTGCACGGGGGTTCTGTTCAGGCAAAGCGAAAAATCGGGGATCGATTCCCGGACTGCCCTGCAATCGATAGTGACACCTGAGCAGACGGTGAAACTCGACTACAACCAGGATACGGCGGCGAAGTTGCTGGCTGCGTCCGGAAAGGCAGCCAGCGACACACCAACTTCGCTGGTTGTGATTTATTCCTACGGAGACTTCCGGGCAGCGAGCCAGGCGGTGAGATCGGATGATCCGGCGGCGAAGCCCATTGAGATATCGCGCGAAGATGCCGTGCCGGCGAATCGCGTGAACGCCTTTTTCTCCAATCCTGTTGGAAATCTGGAGGCAGCGCGTACGGCTCCGCTGAAAATTGAGAACGCGCTCATCACCCCGATCCCCGCTCCCAGCCATGGCTGGATTGTGGCCATCACCCTGTTCATCTTTATGGCGTTCTACGCAGTCGGACCGGGAGTGTGCGTGTGGCTCGCGCTCTCGGAATTGATGCCGACGCGCATCCGGTCCAACGGGATGAGCATCGCGCTGGTGCTGAACCAGGCGGTGTCAACCGCGATCGCCGCGATTTTCCTGCCGACGGTGGGCGAGTATGGATACTCCACCATGTTCTTTGGTTTCGCGGCATTCACAATTATTTACTTTGTGACCGCAACCTGGTTTTTGCCTGAGACGAAGGGAAAGACGCTGGAGGAGATCGAAGCGCATTTTGAGGGGAAGCGGTAGTTAGGAGCCGCCAAGGTTCGCTCCTAATTGCGCTAACCCCTGCTTTGCCACTCTTACGTAAGATCGTTTATTCTCAGCCACAGCCATGACGCCTACCAAAAAGAAAGATAACGGCAATCATCTGAAACCTCAGAGTTCGAAGAGCGCACCCGGCAAATTCGCCCATGCCATGCGCCGCGAGATTTATGAGCAGCCCACGGCCATTGCGAAGACGATCCAAAAACATCTCGAGAACGACATCATTTTCCCCGGCGAATTGGAGCCGATTGCGGGCGCGCTCCTTACTTTTGAAAAATTGATCATCGCGGCTAGCGGATCGAGCCGTCACGCAGGCTTGGCCGGCGAGATCATGATCGAGGATCTGTCGGGCGTGGCGGTGGATGTCGAATATGCCAGCGAGTATTGCTACCGCTCCACCCACGCCGCAGTGGAACCGATCGTTATGGTGATCACGCAATCCGGGGAGACCGCCGATACGCTCGCGGCCGAGCGCGAGGCTCTCACCCGAGGTGTCAAGACCATCGCCATCTCCAATGTCCCGAACACCACGATCGTGCGGGAAGCAAGCGCGGCTCTGATCTCCGGCGCGGGACCTGAGGTTTCCATTCCCGCGACGAAGAGCTTCACTACCCAGCTCACGATTCTTTACCTGATGGCGCTGTTCCTTGCCCGCAAGCGTGGGCGCATGACCTCGGAAGTGACGCGCTCTTACTTGCAGCGCCTGATGCGGCTTCCGGCAGCCATCGAGGAGAAGTTGGCAACCTGGGACGGCTTAGCCGAACAGTTCGGCAGAGTGCACTTCCAAGCCGAGAAATTCCTATACCTGGGGCGCGGGGTGCATTATGCCATCGCCCGCGAAGGAGCGCTCAAGCTCAAAGAGATTTCCTATGCCCATGCGGAAGGATACCCGGCAGGAGAACTGAAGCATGGCCCCAACGCCCTCGTCGATGACAAGCTGCCCGTTGTGGTGATCGCGACCTGCGACCACCGCGATCCTGATTCCGTTTTGCGCTACCGCCGGACTTTGGATGTCATGAAGGAAGTTCGCTCGCGCAAGGGTCCGCTAGTGACGGTAGCAACGGAAGGAGACAATGAAGTCTCCGCCATCGCTGAGCACGTGTTTTACGTTCCTCCCGCGCCGGAATTGCTGCTGCCCATTGTAGAAGTGATCCCGCTTCAGCTCTTCGCGTACCATATCGCGGTGAACAAAGGATATGACGTGGATCATCCTCGCAACCTGGTGAAGGCAGTGGTCACGGAATAGGGCTCACGAGCGGCTGAAATCGATATACCCCTTCTCCACATTGACGCTGACCAGTTTGGCTCGCAGCTTGTCACCCACATCGAGCCCATGGCCTTGAATGAGCAGGCCTTCCACGTGGGGCTGCAGCACGCGTACGAACGTGCCATGATCGGTCACTCCGGTGACGATCGCGTCGAAGGCTTCCCCAATCCGGTGTTGCATGGCGATCGCTGCCAGGCGCTTTGACATATCGCGCTCCACTTTTCTGGCCGCATCCTCCTTTTGCGTGCAGTTGGCCGCAATCGCAGTCAGTTCATCATCGGAATATGGATTCTTCTGGCCCGCGATGGTGGCCTTGATCAATCGCTGCGTGACCACATCAGCGAAACGGCGGTTGGGCGCGGTCGCGTGCGTGTAGTCTTGGACCGCAAGACCAAAATGACCGGGCGCCGTTTCTCCCGCCTTTTCCAGCACGTACTCGCCAGGGCCTATCAGTTTGATTACGGCCAGCGAGAGATCGGCAAAATGATCAGGATCCGCCGCTTTCTGCCGGATGAGGAAATCGTTCAAGGCCTTGGAATCCGGTTCTGCAGGAAGGCGGTCCCCCTTGCTCGCGGCGAGTTGCACAATGCGGTCCCACCGTTCGGGCGTGCGCACAATCCGCCGCAACGAGGATACATTCTGCAATTTCCTGGCGACTACTCCATTCGCGGCAACCATGAAGTCTTCGATTAAGTCGGTGGCGCGGTTCTTCTGCTGCTTCACGATATCGACAACCTGGTCATTCAGCACCAGCGGATGAACTTCGTTCGTTTCGAGGTTCAGGGCGCCGTGCTGATGACGCTGTCCCTTTAACCTTTGCGCCACCTCATCCTGAAGCTTGAGTTGTTGCTGTAAATCATTCGATTGATGGATCTTTGGAGGAGCTTCTGCGGTTCCCTCAAGCCATGCGCCAACGGAGTTGTATTGGAGTTGTGCCTGGTTGCGGACGAGTGCCCGATAGAGTTCGGAGGATGTGACTGCTCCACTGGAGTCGACGACGAATTCAATAATGATTGATAGTCGACCCTGCTCCTCGAGCAGCGACGTGATGCCCGTCGAGAGTTCTTCCGGCAGCATGGGAAAGTTGCGGACGCCGGTGTAGACGGTAGTAGTTTCTGTCGCTGCGTGCTGGTCGATGGGAGTCTGCTTGGGGACGAAGGCATCCACGTCGGCAATCCCGATCATGACTTTCACGTCGCCATTGGAGGCACGCTCGGCGACTTCAATCTGGTCCAGATCGCGAGAGGTATCGTTGTCGATCGACGACCAGAAAAGGCTGCGAAGATCACGAATGTCGCCGCCGGCTGCGATCGCTGGAGGATTCTGTCGTAAGCTCGCGAGTTGCTGGGACACGGCTGCAGGAAAATCGGGCTCGAAGCCACGCTGCTCCATGATTGTTTTCGCGATGGCCTGCAGGTCGAGATGCGAAGGATGGGCGTCGTTCATGGATACCCCGGGCCGGAAATGGTCCTTCAGGCTACCACGACTCCGAGTTAGGTGTGTTCAAGTCCGCTCCTAGACGACGCTCTATGCGCTATCGCTTAATGTCGGCATTGGTGTACACGCGGGCCGCAGCGCGTCTGTGAGTCTTCCAGAAGGAGGCGTCTTCGGCGACGCTCACGCCATAGCCACGTTCGAACAGTGACTGCACACTTGTAACCGCAACATAGCCGGTGTCATTGACGCTGGCGGGTACCTCGCGCGGAGCATTGCCGCGCAGTTCGAGTACAGGCACCTCTGGGTAGCCATAGTAGATCGGAAAGAGATCGGGCTGTTGCTCGCGCACAGGATCGGAAACGTAGGGCTGTTCGGCCACTCTCGGACCAATTTGCGGCAGGGTTGGAATCCCGGGCAGCGGCGCATCCAGCGACATGCTGGGCGTAGCGATGGGCCGCAGAAACTTTGCGTTGCCGCTCGTAATGAGATATTGCGGGCCTGCCGCGAAGCTGGTGTCTTGCGCCGAGCAAACGCTTGCGACCAGAAGTGTAATCAGCAAAAGCGTGAACAGAAACAGGAGAGAGAAACGCATACGTCCTCCGGGCGAAAAAATTCCAGGCTCTTCTACTGTGCTCAGAATGGCAGAGCACTGAATGCCAGCCAATACAGTGATTTACCCGGCCAAGATAAAGGAGTGCAGGAACTTGAAGGAACCGGATCGCAACGCGGAAGCGCCTTCGCTCATTCAGGAGCACGCGGCTTTTCTATGCTCGCGCCGGTTCGCAAGGATGAGATAGACCATGTAAAGCACGACTGCCACATTAACTATTAACACCCCACAACGCAAAAGCGTTACGCGGCGAAACAACTCGCGCACTTCCAGGGGCAGCAGCAATGTGCCGGAAACCGCCGCGACCCATTCGGCCCAGGTGCGGCATCTCCATAGGCCATACGCTTCGATGAAGCGAAGTAGTGAGTAAGCAAAGGCGAGCCGCGCTGCGGCCCACAGGCTCGAATCGGTGACCTTGTCCGCCAGGTCCAGGAACATTTGGGCGATGTGACGATCGGTGCTGATGTGGAACATCGCCAAGAGGCTTTCGGCATAAAGCCACGCATCCTTGTGAACCAATAGAAGGGCGCAAATCCCCATCAGTGTGACGAAAACACCTTTGGTGAACTCGATTGTGGCTACAGTCTGCAGCACTCGCCGTTGGCGGCGGGGTGGTCCTGGGGTGGGAGGGCGCATGCGTCTAACTTATTGGCAGGGTATCACGCATGCTCAGGCGCGCCATACAGTCCGTTCCGCGTCTTCACGCCGGCGGCTTCAATGCACAGTGGCCCATGCTAAGCCGTCCGGGTTTTGCCCCACATCGACGTGCCCTACATCCTCGAGAGATTTGAGGTTAATCACGGCAACGTAGTTGTCGGGAGAGCACGCCACGAACGCCCTCTCGCCCCTCGGTTCAATAAGAATGCCTGCCGTGCCGTGTCCCAGTTTCACTCGCTTGATCTCTTTTCGGCTGGAGGAATCGAAGATGGTCAGATCTCCACCGCGCAGGCTGGACACCAGGACTCGGGCGCCATCGGGAGTGAACTTTAGCCGATTCGCGCCAGGGACATTCGCGGCGATGGTGTCGGTGACGGTCTTGGACGCTAAGTCGACAATGGAGATGGTCCCGTCCTGCGCGTTGGCTACCCAGATTTCTTTGCCATTGGGCGAAACGTCGAAGCCTTCGGAGCCGTTGCCGACCTTTACCACCGTCTGTTCCCAGTCGCCTCCCGGAGGAGTAGGGCGGGGTGGCGGGTTGTTAACGCCGCCTCCTGGCGCTCCCGGCGCCCGTGGAGGAATTTTATCGATGATGCTCACCGTGCCTGAGCTTACGTTGGTGGTCACGGCCCGCTTTTCGTCGTCCGTAAGCCAGATCATGTGAGTTCGATCTTGTCCGGTGCCCAGAATCCAATCAACCTTGGCTGATTTCGGATCGTAGCTGCCAATGGCTTTAGCCGCCTCAGCGGTGAACCATACCTTGCCTCCCATGAAGGTCAACCCGTGCGGTCCACGAAGAGGGCCAAGGTCGATTGCGGGCAGTGCTTTCTTCCCTGCCAGGTCGATCACTGCCAAACTGTTGTACGCTCCGAATCCGTAATTGGAAACGTACGCCGTCTTCCCATCACTAGAAGCGATGACTTCATGCGGATCGTTGCCCACCGGAATACGCGCCAGCACTTTCAAGCTCGAGGGATCGATGATGGCCAGCGTCTGGTCTTTCTTGCTCAGGGCCAGCAATGATTGTTGCGGTGTGCTTTGTGCTTGGAGGGTGCAGCC
>Ga0157372_10009249_pt1 | contig 10479 bp, 9 predicted proteins | sample C55metaG_FD_115307 | JGI IMG/M metagenome (GOLD analysis project Ga0157372, IMG submission 115307) | Corn rhizosphere microbial communities from Kellogg Biological Station, Michigan, USA - C5-5 metaG | ecosystem: Host-associated > Plants > Roots > Rhizosphere > Soil | place: USA: Michigan...
CTAGAATGCAGTTCTCGATCGAAATATTAGCGCCCGATGTACGCGCAGTGCCCTGAGTGTCTGACCATCTTCAAAGTGAGCGGAGCCGAGCTTGCGGCGACGCTCGGCAGCGTGCGCTGCGGTCATTGCAGCGCCGTCTTCGATGCGCTGAGGACGTTGACCGATCAGCTGCCGCCCGAACCGATCGGCAACCTCGAAACGCATCCGAAAGAGGTCGCTCCGCCACAGCTAGGTCTGCCGGTGTTTCGACCGAATCCGAGCCAGAGCGCTCTTTTCGACGCCGAAGATCGCCCGCGCACGGAGCGGCCGGTTACGCCGGCTTTCACGCGACGTCGACGCGTCCGCACGCGCGGCAATGGTGCGTGGATAGCCGGCAGCGCGCTGCTCTTTCTCGTTCTCGGCGGCCAGATCGCCTGGGCCGAACGCTCGCAATGGCTCGAAGACCAGCGCATCCGTGAGTGGCTCGATCCGGCCTGCGCGCGGCTCGGCTGCAGCCTCCCGCCGCGCCGCGACGTTGGTGCGCTGGAGCTTCTCTCGCGCGATATTCGCCCGCATCCTTCGGTGCCCGGCGCGTTGATCATCTCGGCGACCGTGCGCAATGACGCCGATTTCGCGCAAGCGTTTCCAATCGTCGAAATCACGTTGTCCGATCTCGATGAAACGCGCATCGCGATGCGTCGCTTTCGTCCGCGCGATTACGTCAGCGATCCGCGCGCGATCGCTGCCGGTCTTGCGCCCGGTGCGACAACGGCGATCGTGTTCGAGGTCGCCGATCCCGGCAGGAATGCCGTTGCGTTCGAATTCAAATTCGACGAGTGATCGCTTCCGCTCAAACGCTGCAAAGTCGCTGAGCGAATTCTGCAAGGCAACGTTGCTGCATCGCTGCGTGAGGAAATGCACGCAAGTGCCGGCACGCACAGGAATCCGCAACGACGAACGTAAATTTCATCGTCGTGGGGCTTATCAAGTCGTCGTCGCAGCGCTAATATCCTCTCCCCGTGCGCGCTCGCAAATCGTGCGCACTGGCCGCTCAGGGAAGTAAGCTGATCCAACGGGGCCACTCAGTCGTGAATGCTGTCAGTCTTCTGCGTGCCGATTCCGCGCACGAACCGCAATTGCAACCCGCGCTGCGCGAATGTGTTTCGCGCGCCGTGCGTCGCTATCTCGCCGATGTCGAATCGCAGCCGCGCGAAGGTTTGCATGCGCTCGTTCTGCATGAAGTCGAATCGCCGTTGCTCGGCGAAGTGCTGGCCTGGTACGGCGGCAACCAGAGCAAGGCCGCGGCCGCGCTCGGCATCAATCGCGCGACGCTGCGCAAGAAGCTGCATCAGTACGGCCTGACCGACTAGCCAAGGCCCGAAGTCCGCATGAACGCCCGCCGGCGCGGGCGGCCGGTATAATCTGGCGTTTCCGCTCAGCGGATTGTCCATGTTCGATGCGACCCTGGTGCCCGTCCGGCGGGCGCTGCTCAGCGTTTCTGACAAGACGGGCCTTGCCGATCTCGCGCACGGGCTGGATGCGCTCGGCGTCGCTCTGGTCTCGACCGGTGGCACCGCGGGCGCGTTGCGCCAGGCCGGCGTTCCGGTCACGGACGTCTCCACGCTGACGGGTTTTCCCGAAATCATGGATGGGCGCGTCAAGACCCTGCATCCGAAGGTGCATGGCGGCCTGCTCGGGCGCCGCGGCACCGACGACGCGGTCATGGCGCAGCACGAGATTGCGCCGCTCGATCTCCTGATCGTGAACCTCTACCCGTTCGAGTCGGCAATCGCGCGGCCGGACTGCACACTTGCCGATGCGATCGAGAACATCGATGTCGGCGGCCCGGCGATGCTGCGCGCGGCGGCGAAGAATCACGAGCATGTCGCGGTCGTCGTCGATCCGACCGATTACGCCGAGATTCTCGAAGCACTTTCGCACGGCGGCACGACCTTGGCGCTGCGCCGCAAACTCGCGGCCAAGGCCTATGCACACACCGCGCGCTATGACGGTGCGATCGCGAACTGGCTGGGCGCGCGTCCGGACAGCGAGCGTATCGAGCCGTTCGCGCCGACACTGCATCTCTCGTTCGATCTCAAGCAGACGCTGCGCTACGGCGAAAATCCGCATCAGGGCGGCGCGCTGTACGTTGAAAGCGAAGTGCCGCCGGGCACGGTTGCGGCAGCGCGCGTGCTGGCCGGCAAGGAGCTGTCGTTCAACAACATCGCCGATGCCGACGCGGCACTCGAATGCGTCAAGGCATTCCGCAAGACGCCGGCGTGCGTCATCGTCAAGCATTCCAATCCGTGCGGTGTCGCGCTCGGCGCCGATCTCGATGAAGCCTACGAGCGCGCGTACGCGTGCGATCCTCTTTCCGCGTTCGGCGGCATCATCGCGTTCAACCGTCCGCTCGATGAGGCGACCGCAAAGAACATCATCAAGCGCCAGTTCGTCGAAGTCGTGATCGCTCCCGAGATCGACGCCGCCGCGCTCGCGCAGCTTTCGGCCAAGCCCAACGTGCGTGTGCTGGCAAGCGGGCCCTGGGACGAAAATCCATCCTCGTCGCTGGACTTCAAGCGCATCGCCGGCGGTTTGCTGGTTCAGGATACTGATCGCGACACGTTGCTGATGACCGACCTCAAGGTCGTCTCCAAACGCGTGCCCGATGCCGCCGAGCTTCGCGATCTCCTTTTCGCCTGGCACGTCGCGATGTTCGTAAAGTCCAATGCGATCGTCTACGCGCACGACGGCCGCACGATCGGCATCGGCGCGGGCCAGATGAGCCGCGTCATCAGCGCGAAGATCGCCGCGATGAAAGCCGCCGAAGCCGGACTCGAAGTGCGCGGCTGCGGCATGGCCTCGGACGCGTTCTTCCCGTTCCGCGACGGCATCGATACCGCGGCCGAAGTCGGCATCCGCGCGGTGATCCAACCCGGCGGATCGATGCGCGACGACGAAGTCATTGAAGCCGCCGACGAGCACGACATGGCGATGGTGTTTACCGGCGTGAGGCATTTCCGCCATTGATGAAACAGTTAGGGGTTAGTTGCGCCTGCGGCGCGCAGTTAGGCGTCAGTAGAATCGCAGCCGTCGACGGCTCGCACTATTCCGGCGCATGAGCTTTTCTGACCTTCTAACTCCTAACTCCTAACTCCTTCATCAGGTCAATACTTCCATGAAACTCCTCGTCATCGGCTCCGGCGGCCGCGAGCACGCGCTGGCATGGAAGCTCAAGCAATCCGCGCGCGTCAACGAGGTCATCGTCGCGCCCGGCAATGCCGGAACGGCTCATGAGCCCGGCGTGCGCAACGCGGACGTCGCGGCGAACGATATCGATGGTTTGATTGCGCTCGTGCGCGAAGAAGGCATCGATCTGACCGTGGTCGGGCCGGAAGCACCGCTGGTTGCCGGCGTCGTCGATCGTTTCCGCGCGGCCGGACTCAAATGCTTCGGACCGACGCGCATCGCGGCGCAGCTCGAAGGCCCGAAATCGTTCGCCAAGGATTTCCTGCGGCGCCACAATATCCCGACCGCGGCGTACGAAGTATTCACCGATCTCGATTCGGCGCTCGCCTATGTGCGGCGTCAGGGCGCGCCGATCGTGATCAAAGCCGATGGCCTCGCCGCCGGCAAAGGCGTCATCGTCGCGCTGACGCTCGCCGATGCCGAACAGGCGCTGCGCGACATGCTCGGCGCGCATGCGTTCGGCGATGCCTCGGCGCGTGTCGTCATCGAGGAATTCCTCGAAGGCGAAGAAGCGAGCTACATCGTGATGAGCGACGGCGAGCACTTCGTGCCAATGGCGACTAGCCAGGACCACAAGCGCCGCGATGAAGGCGATCTCGGCCCGAATACCGGCGGCATGGGCGCGTATTCGCCGGCACCGGTGGTGACCGCTGCCGTGGATCGACGCATCGTCGACGAGATCATCCGGCCGACGCTCGCCGCCATGGTCGCGGAAGGTGCGCCATTCACCGGATTTCTTTACGCCGGACTCATGATCGATCGCGCCGGCGCGCCGAAGGTGATCGAATTCAATGTGCGCTTCGGTGATCCGGAAACGCAGCCGATCATGATGCGGCTCGCATCCGATCTGGCCGAGCTCGCGCTCGCCGCGATCGACCGGCGTCTCGATGGCCTGGAGGTGCGCTGGGATCCGCGGCCTGCAATCGGCGTCGTCATCGCAGCGCACGGTTATCCCGCCAAGCCGCGCACGGGCGATGCGATCGCGGGTCTCGACGCTGCGCTCGGTCGCGACGTCAAGGTTTTCCACGCCGGTAGCCGCGAGGAAAATGGCGAGATCGTCAGCGCGGGCGGACGCATATTGACGGTCTGCGCGCTCGGAGATGATCTTGCCGCCGCGCGCGACCGCGCCTACGAGGCGGCGCGGCGCATTCGCATTTCAGGCGCTTTCTACCGACGCGACATCGGCCACCGCGCATTGCGCGGCGGCAACTGACCGCGGCGACAAGCCAGATTATTTCGCCGGCGCTTGCGCGGGCGTCGGACTCGGAGCCGGCGACGGGCGTTCCGGACGCAGCAGATCGCTCATCGGCGGCCACGGACGATCCGGCAGCTTGTGCGCCTGGAACTGCTGCAGGAAATCGCGATACGCGGGCACGTCGGACTTGTGACCATTGCGCACGAGAACGAACATCGCCGCCTGCTGCGTCTTGACCGCATCGTCCCATTTGCCGTTTGCCGCGAGCGCGAGCGCATACGCTTCGCCGATCGGCGCGGCGTCGCTCTGCGCATAAAGCTTGCCGCCGTAGTCGAGCGCCATGCGCTTCTCTTCGGCATTGCTGGCGTTGCAGGTGCTGGTCAGACGCACGAAGAGCTGCATCAGGATGCCGTTGCGCGCATCCTTGGCGAGCGCACCGTTGATTTCCTTGATCGCGGCGGTGCATTTCCCGCCGGCGACATCGGCCGCCATGAGCCTCGTCCACGCTTCGGCATTGGACGGTGCAACTTGCGTCATCGCGCGGTAACGCGCGGCCGCATCGTCGTAGCGACCATTGCGCATCAGAAGATTGCCGAGATTGATCTGCGCATCGGGTGAGCGCGGATCGAGCGAAATCGCCTTTTCGTATGCGTTCTGCGCGCCGCGGTCGTCCTTGGCCATTTCGAGCACCAGGCCGAGCACGAAATACGCGGTCGCGTCGTTCGGATTGGCTTCGATGGCCGACTGCGCACGCTGCCTGGCCTGCGGGAAATTCCCATCCGCAGCTTCAGTGCGCGCGTAAATCGTAAGCAGCTCCGAGTCGTTGGGCCGGGTCCGCAACGCGCCTTCGAGCTTCTGCCGCGCCGCGTCGTACTGGCGAGTGGCGAGCAAGAACTGCGCTTCGCGCGCCGGCGTCAGCGAACGCAGCGCTGCTGCTTGTGCCGGCGTCAGCGCTCCTGATGACGGAGTCGTCTGCGCGGCCCCCTGCGTGGTCGGTGCGGGTGCCGCGGATACGCTCGTCTCGACAAGGCCGAGCCCGATCGGATCGCCGAGCGCCGGCATGCCATCACCGACTTTCGCGCGCGCATCTGCCGCCGCTTTCGCGTTGCCGGCGCCGCTGTATGCATCGGCAAGCTGTGCGTACAACTTGGTGCCTTGCGGATCGAGCGCGAGCGCGCGATTGGTCGCGTCGATTGCCTCGGCGTAGCGCTTCTGGCGCAGCGCGACTTCACCAAGCATCGCGTAGGCGACCGGCTCCTTCTGGTTGGCAGCGACGAAATCGCCGAGGAGTTTGTGCGCGGCTTCCAGATCACCCTGTTCGATGCGCGCATTCACGACCGCGATGCGCATCGGTAGATATTCCTGGTTCAGAGCAAGCGCGCGTTCGAAATACGAAAGCGCTGCCGCATTCTGATTCTGCAGACGAGCGACGATGCCCTGCGCATAGATCCAGCGCGAATCGTTGGGCGTGAGCGAGGCCGCGTCCTCTAGCGCTACGGCGGCCGCATCGTAAAAACCGGCCCGCGCGTAGAGCGCGCCGAGCATCGCGTGGGCCTGCGCCAGCGCATCGCCGACCAGCGTCGGCTTCACTTTCTCGAATTCGATGCGCGCCTGGCGAATCTCTTCGGCCTTCGCCTGCGGCAACTTGGAAAGATCGGGCACCGGCACCGGCTTGACCAGCGCATCCGCAGCGAACGCCAGCGGCGCGAAAAACAATACGAGCGACGCGAGCAGCGCCGGCGCGATCTTCGAGGCAAGGGTCTTGGACATCATGAATTGCGGCGATTGCGAAAAAGGACGCGCAGTGTACCCGCTCGGCGCGTTGTTGGTCGGACCGCAGCCCGAGCCGCCGAGTTCAGTCCGCTGGCGCCACACCGGCGCCATCCGCGCTCTGGTAGATTGCGGCCGGTCGGGCGTGGGGAAAGCGATGTCGGGACACAACCAGTTCGAGCTGCTGCGCCTGCGTCGGTTCGCCCCGTTCTTCGCGACCCAGGCGCTCGGCGCATTCAACGACAATGCGTTCCGCAACGCGATGATCGTCCTGGTCGGGTTTCACATGGGCCTCGACGAAAGCGCGATCGGGTTCTATTCGAACGTCGCCCCGGCCCTGTTCATCCTGCCTTTCTTCTTGTTCTCGGCAACCGCGGGACAGCTCGCCGAGAAATTCGAAAAGACCCGCATCATCCGTTTCGTAAAGCTCTTCGAGATCGCTGCGATGTCGCTCGCGGCGATCGCGTTCTACCGGCACAGCCTGTGGCTGATGCTGACGGTCCTGTTCCTGATGGGCCTCCATTCGACACTGTTCGGTCCGATCAAATACGCGATTCTGCCGCAGGCGTTGCGTTCCGAAGAACTCGTCGGCGGCAATGCGCTCGTCGAAACCGGAACATCGCTCGCGATCCTGATCGGCATGATCGCCGGCGGTTCGGCCATGGCGAGCGCGGGTCCGGTTGCCGCTTCGGTGCTCGTACTCGCGATCGCCGTGCTCGGCTATTTCGTCAGCCGCTCGATTCCGCCGGCGCCTCCGACCGCACCCGATCTTGCATTCAACTGGAATCCGTTCACCGAAACCGCGCAGGTGCTGCGCTTCGTCACGAAGAACCGCACGGTGTTCAATTCGGTGCTCGGCATTTCGTGGTTCTGGTTCTTCGGCGGCGTGTTCACGATGCAGCTGCCGAACTACACGAAGATTTTTCTCGGCGGCACCGAATCGGTGTCGATTCTGGTGCTGGCACTGTTCTCGATCGGCGTCGGCGCGGGATCGTTGTTGTGCGAGCGCATGTCCGGCCGCAAGGTCGAAATCGGTCTGGTGCCGTTCGGATCGATCGGTCTCACGCTGTTCGGGCTCGATCTCTATTTCGCACGTCCGGAACCAACCACCCTGCACGATCTTTCGGCGTTCGCCTTCGTCGCGGCGCCTGGCAGCTGGCGCATCGTGCTCGATTTCATACTGGTAGGCGTGTTCGCCGGTTTCTATATCGTGCCGTTGTTCGCGCTCGTGCAGAGCCGCGCGGAGAAGAGCGAGCTTTCGCGCGTCATCGCGGGCAACAACATCGTCAATGCGTTGCTGATCGTCGCCGCGGCCGTGTTCGGCATTGGCCTGGGCGCCGCCGGCCTCTCGATCCCGCAGATTTTCCTGATCACTGCGCTGCTCAATGCCGCGGTCGCGATCTACATCTACACGCTCGTTCCCGAATTCCTGATGCGGTTCCTGTCGTGGATTCTGGTGAATCTCCTTTATCGCATCGAAGTCGAGGGCATCCAGAACATTCCCGACGAAGGGCCGGCGCTATTGGTCTGCAATCACGTCAGCTACATGGACGCGCTGATCGTCGGCGCGTGCGTGCGCAGGCCCGCGCGGTTCGTCATGTACTACAAGATCTTCAACATCCCGGTGCTGCGTTTCATCTTCCGCACCGCCAAGGCCATTCCGATCGCCGGACGCAAGGAAAACGCGGCGCTGCTCGCGCAAGCCTACGATGAAGTCGATCGCGCGCTTGCCGACGGCGAGCTCGTCTGCATCTTCCCCGAAGGCGGACTGACGCGCGACGGCGAAATCGCAGCGTTCCGGCCGGGCGTCGAGCAGATTCTCGCGCGCCGTGCGGTGCCGGTGATTCCCCTCGCGCTGCGCGGCTTGTGGGGTTCGGTATTCAGTCATCGCGATTCCGCGATCGGGCGTTCGCGCCTGCCGAGGCGGTTCCGCGCACATATCGGCCTCGTGGCCGGCGCGCCGGTTGCCGCGTCGATCGCGACTGCAGCGCTGCTCGAACAACGCGTCCGCGAATTACGCGGGTCGCTCGCGTGAAGCCAAGACAAACAACATCCCCACCCAATCCTCCCGTTGAAGGGGAAGGCTCATGTCGCGATGAACCGTAAGCCTCGCCTGCTGCTGCTCAGTGTTTCCGCCGGCGCCGGGCACGTGCGCGCGGCCGAGGCACTGCGCGTCACCGCGACGCAGGCATTCGACGCCGAAGCGCTGCATCTGGACGTAATGGATTACGTGTCGGGCGCGTTCCGCGCGCTGTACACGGACTTCTACATCAAGCTCGTCGAGCACCATCCGACGATGTGGGCGACGCTGTATCGCATCATGGATCGCACGCCGCCGAGTGCGCCGCTGGCCCGCGTGCGTCGAGCGATCGAAAGACTCAACACGCTGAAGCTGCGCGAAGCGATCGCGAAATTCCGCCGGACGCGGTCATCTGCACGCATTTCCTGCCCGCCGAGCTGTTGATGCGCGAGCGGGCGCGCGGACGCGTGACGAGCCCGGTGTTCGTGCAAATCACCGATTTCGATCTGCACGGCATGTGGATCGTGCCGGATATGGCAGGCTATTTCGCCGCCAGCGAAGAGGTGGCATTTCGCGCGCGAGCGCGCGGCATCGCACCCGAGCGCGTCCACGTCACCGGCATTCCGATCATGCCCGCGTTCGCACTGCCGCCATCGCGCGCAGAAACCGAAGCGGAGCTCGGCCTCGATGCGAAGCGCACGACGATCCTGCTCATGGGCGGCGGTGCCGGTCTCGGCGGGCTCGACGATGTCGCCGGACGGCTGCTCGCGCTCGATGCCGATTTCCAGCTCATTGCGCTCGCCGGCCGCAACAAGGACATGCTGGCGCGTCTCGAAGCGATGTCGCGACAACATCCGCGCCGCCTGTTTGCGCAAGGATTCACCGACCGCGTCGAGCGTTTGATGGCCGCGTCGGATCTTGTCATCACCAAGCCCGGCGGACTTACGACGTCCGAATGCCTCGCGCTCGGTCTGCCGATGATCGTGCACGCGCCGATCCCCGGCCAGGAAGAACGCAACTGCGACTATCTGCTGGAGCAAGGCGCCGCGCTGAAAGCAATCGACGCCACCGCGCTCGAATACCGGTTGCGCGAGCTCATAGCGCATCCCGAACGCATCGCGGCGATGTCGGCACGGTCGCGCGCGCTCGGCCATCCGGCTGCCGCGCGCGATGTGCTGCGCGTGGTGATCGAGGCGATCCGGTAGCACGCGGCACGCACCGCGATAGGGCGTTGCGTTTCCCGATGCCCTGCCACGAGGCATAGAATTGGCCCGACGAGAGGGATAGTGCGTGGCCAAACCTGCACCACCGGTATCGCCATCGCCCGCGGAATTGGCGGCTGACGTGCTGTTTGTCGAGGTTTACGACCGCCTCAAGACGATGGCGAGCCGCGAGCTTGCACGGAGCGACGGCGCGACGCTGAACACGACCGCCCTGGTGCATGAGCTCTACATGAAGGTCTGCACCGGAAACGAGCTTACCTTCTCCGAGCCGGCGCAGTTCTTCAGCTACGCCGCGCAGGCCATGCGCCACATTCTGGTCGATCGCGCGCGTATGCGCCTGCGCGTCAAGCGCGGCAGCGGCGTGGTGCCGGTCGAACTCGATCCGAACGATGCGATTGCCGATGCGACCGCCGAGCACGCGCTGGAAATCGACGAGGCGCTCAAGAAACTCGAGCAGGACGATCCGCGCGCCGCCCAACTGGTCACATTGCACTATTTCGCCGGCCTGCCGCTGAACCGGATCGCCGAGATCCTTGGCGTGACCGAGCGGACGCTGAGCCGGGACTGGCGGTTTGCGCGCGCATTCCTGCACGGCATCCTGCGTTGATGGCGGCAAATGTCCTACTCCTTCACCGATCGACGTTCTACGGACACGACCCGAACGCGCCGTCCGTGAACGCATAGTCTGTGGCCAACGACACGCCCTCCTTGCAGAACGGCGATGCGCCGATGGCGCGGCTGCGCGCGCTGTTCGATGCGGTCGTCGATCTTCCGGCGGGAATGCGCGGAGCCTGGATCGATGCCAACGTCACCGATCGGGAAGAACGCAGCGCGCTCGAACGTCTGCTGGATGCCGCCGACGACACCGGCCGCGGCTTTCTCGACACACCGATCGGCGAGCACGCCGGGCGCCTCACCGAGGAAACCGGTCTGGCGGAAAGCCTGGTCGGACAGCGCATCGGCGCGTTCCGGCTCGTGCGCCTGCTTGGTAAAGGCGGCATGGCGGCGGTGTTTCTGGGCGCGCGCGAAGGCGGGGATTTCAATCA
>Ga0157372_10009250_pt1 | contig 10479 bp, 7 predicted proteins | sample C55metaG_FD_115307 | JGI IMG/M metagenome (GOLD analysis project Ga0157372, IMG submission 115307) | Corn rhizosphere microbial communities from Kellogg Biological Station, Michigan, USA - C5-5 metaG | ecosystem: Host-associated > Plants > Roots > Rhizosphere > Soil | place: USA: Michigan...
CCCCGACGATCTCGAGATGGCTGAATTCTTCGGTGGCGATGTACATGAGGAGATCGTATTTATCCGGATAGGGTTTCTTTGCCCCGAAGGCCTGCCCGAAATAGCGAAGGGCGGCGGCGAGCTCGCCGTTGGCGCCGCCGAACTGTTCGAGGAGCAGGGTGGCGAAAGCCGGGTCCGGCTTCGAGACGCGCACGTTGTACTGGAGATCTTTTACGTGATGGAACATTTTGTAGGAGATTTTTTTTGGTGAGGATCTATTGGCCGGGGGCCATATCGGCGGCTGAAGAATCGTTGTCCTGCTGATCGTGTCCAGCCACTTTTACCAGCTTGTTATACACCCCGAGCAGGAGAAAGGGGGCGGCCCATTGGCCGACGAACAGGGCGTCGTGTTTTTTGCCGAAGCATTTGAGCATAAAGGAAACTCCCATCGAGCCCAATGCGGCCCAGAGGAACACGTCGGAGGGTAGTTTGGCTGTTTTTTCCTCGATGTTACGGGCAACGGGGCCTTCGCGATGGATGTCTTTGCCGGCGCCGGAGTACTGGTTGGATTGAAAATCGGTGTCCATGGTTGTTTTTGAATTGGGATCAAATAATCATGCCTATTGATTTACAGCGGCCATTGGGGTGCGGATCACTCAGGTGGTGTGACCGTGGGAAAAAGGCGTCGCTTGCGGGGAAACGGCGGGCGTAGCCCGAGGGCGTGGCATAATTTTTCCATAGGCTGGTAAAAATTCAAATATGGCAACAAATCAACAAAATCCAGCAAAAGCTGCGCTGAATTCCAAACTGAAAGAATTTTTTATCGAACAGCTGCAGGATATCTACTGGGCTGAGAAAAAGCTGGTCAAGACTCTGCCGAAGCTGGCGGATGCGGCCCATTCGGAGGAGTTGCGCGCCGCGTTCCAAAGTCATTTGACCGAAACGGAAAATCATGTGACCCGGGTCGAGCAGGTATTCGACCTGCTTGGCGAAAAGGCGGAAGCCAAGGAGTGTCCCGCGTTGAAGGGCATTGCCGAGGAAGGGGAGGAGATCATCGATGAAACGGATACCGGCACTGCGCAGCGGGATGTCGGGCTGATCTTTGCGGGGCAGAAGGCGGAGCATTATGAGATCGCCACGTATGGGGCGCTTGTTCAGCTCGCGAAGGACATGGGTAAGGAGGACATTGCGGATCTGCTGAGTCAGACGCTAAGCGAGGAGAAGGCAGCGGATGAGAAGCTGACCAGCCTGGCGACCGCCGGGATCAACCGGGAGGCTGCCACGGAAATGGCGTAATCTGAATCTGACCGGGACCGGGGATACTCTTTGCAGGGTATCCCCGGTTTATTTCCTGAAGTGCCGGATCAAGGCTTTTGCAACGGTTTCCGGCGCTTCGCGGGATGGAAAATGGCCTATGCCGTCGAGAGTCAGTAAGTCGTAGCCGGCGGCGAAATTATGGTCACCCTCTTCGAAAGAGGAAGGGGGATCGCAGCTGTCCGAAGCGCCATTGATGACCAGGGCGGGTGTACTCAGCAGGGCGATGCCGCTCATCCGGCGCTGGAGATCGTCGTAGCGATGATCGATGGGTTCGGGCAGGAAGCGGCTACGATAGCCGTGGAGGGTGATGGCTGCCCAGTCGGGGTTGCGGAAGCTTTCAGCCGTCTTGAGGAACTCTTCCTCGTCATACCAGCCGGGGGGACTCCAGGTGTCCCATTGGAGTTTGGAGAAGCCGACGGGGTCCCTTTTTACTGCCGCGGCGCCGCCTTCGGTGCACATGAACCACTGGTACCAGAACAGGCGGGCCTGTGGAAAGGACGGGATGGGGAATTCGCCGCGGGGCTGGAAGGCCAGCGCCATGGCGGCAATCTTATGCGCCCTGGCGGGGAATAAAGCGGCCAAAAGGTAGGCGGCGCGAGCGCCCCAGTCATGGCCGGCCACGAAGAAATCACGGATTCCGAGGGCGTCGGCCATGTCGATGACGTCCTGGGCGAGGGCGATGCCGCGGCCGTCGCGGATGGTATCCGTTGCGAGGAAACGGGTGAGGCCGAAGCCGCGGAGATAGGGGATGATGGTGCGGAAGCCCGCTGCGTTCAGGTGGGGCGCCACTTTGAACCATGCGCGGATATCGTCGGGCCAGCCGTGCAAGAGGAAGATAACGGGCCCCTGTCGGGGCCCCACGTCAAGGAATGATATTTCCAGTAGAGCTGTTTTGATGGCAGGCATCGCGGAGATTATTCAAGATTCGTGCCGATGGCATAAAAATTTCGGTCTTGCTGCAAACCGAAATTATCATTTTTATGGCACAGCTAGTCAGTGATTTTATAGTCGGGCGGTTGATCGCCTGGGGCGTCAAACGGATCTACGGGTATCCCGGGGACGGGATCAACGGGGTGATGGGAGCGCTGAGCCGGGCGAAGGACCGGATCGATTTCATCCAGACGCGGCATGAGGAGATGGCCGCCTTTATGGCCTGCAGTCATGCGAAATTCACCAATGAGGTGGGAGTCTGTATGTCCACGTCGGGGCCGGGGGCCATTCATCTTTTGAACGGGCTTTATGACGCCAAGATGGATCATCAACCGGTTGTGGCGATCGTGGGGCAGCAGGCGCGGATGTCGATGGGGGGAGATTACCAGCAGGAGGTGGATCTTGCCGCGTTGTTCAAGGACGTGGCGCATGAATATGTCCACACGTGTAACGAGCCTTCGCAGGCCAGGCACCTGATCGACCGCGCGATGCGCATCGCCCAGGTCAACCGGACGGTGACCTGTGTGATCCTGCCGAACGACGTACAGGAGCTGGATTATGCCGAGCCGCCGCATTTGCATGGGAGTGTACATACCGGTATGGGGTATGCGCGGCCGGAGATAGTGCCTTCGATGGCCGATCTGCAGGAGGCGGCCGACTTGCTCAATGCCGGCGAGAAGGTGGCGATGCTGGTCGGCGCCGGCGCGGCCGGCGCCGCGGATGAGGTTATCGAGGTCGCCGGGCTGCTGGGGGCAGGCGTGGCCAAGGCCCTGCTGGGTAAGGCGGTGTTGCCGGATACGTTGCCGTTTGTGACGGGCAGTATCGGGTTGCTGGGAACGAAGCCGTCCTATGACCTGATGCAGGAATGCGATACGCTCTTGATGGTGGGGACTTCGTTTCCGTACTCGGAATTCCTGCCGAAGGACGGGAAGGTAAAGGCCGTGCAGATAGATATCGACGGGCGGATGCTGGGGCTACGGTATCCTACGGATGTCAACTTACAGGGGGACAGCCGCAGCACGTTGCGGGCGTTGATCCCGCTGTTGCGGCAAAAGACCGACCATGACTGGCGGGACAAGATCGAGAAGGAGATCGACCGGTGGTGGAAGGTGCTGGAGGCGCGGGCGATGAAGACCGCGCATCCCATCAATCCCCAGCGATTCTTCTGGGAACTCAGCCCGCTGCTGCCGGATCGGTGTATCCTGACCGCGGACAGCGGTTCGATCGCCACGTGGTTTGCCATGGACCTGAAGATCCGGGAGGGGATGATGGCGTCGTTGTCGGGCAACCTCGCTACCATGTGCCCGGGTGTGCCGTATGCGATCGCGGCAAAGTTTGCGTACCCGGACCGGATGCCGATAGCGCTTGTCGGGGACGGCGCGATGCAGATGATGGGCATCAACGAGCTGATCACGATCGCCAAGTATTATAAGCAGTGGAGCGATCCCCGGTTGATGATCGTCGTGCTCAATAACCAGGACCTGAACATGGTCACCTGGGAGCAGCGGGTGATGGCCGGGGACCCCAAGTTTGAAGGCAGCCAGGATATCCCGGCGCTCAACTATGCCGCGTATGCGCAGATGCTGGGGCTGGAGGGCATCCGGGTGGAGAAGGAGGACGAGATCGGGCCGGCATTGAGACAGGCCTTTGCCGCGGGCCGGCCGGTGGTGCTGGATGTGCTGAGCGATCCCAGCGTTCCGCCGTTGCCGCCGCATATTACGCTCAAGCAGGCCAAAGATTTTACTTCGTCCATCCTGAAGGGGGATGTGAATGCCTGGGATATGATCCGGGAGACGTATAAAGAGGTCGTCGAAAACTTTCTGCCCCATAAGTCATGAACAGCCGAATCAGTGAGCTGAGAGTTGCCGTGTATACGGTCCCTACCGATGCTACCGAGTCGGACGGCACACTGGAATGGAAAGAAACTACGATGGTGCTGGTCCGGGTGAGGGCCGGGGACCTGGAGGGATTGGGGTATACGTATGGGAGTGCGGCGATCGGGCCCTATAGCCTGTCGGTGCTGGCGCCGATGGGAACCGGTAAGAGCCCGATGGATGCGACGGCGTTGCAGGCGAAGATGATCGAACGGATCCGCAACGATGGACAGTGCGGGCTGGCGATGATGGCCGTCTCGGCGGTTGATATTGCGCTTTGGGACCTGAAGGCAAAGGTGCTGGAGCTGCCGCTGTACCGGCTGTTGGGAGACGTGCGGAGCAGTGTGCCGATCTATGGCAGCGGCGGCTTTACCTCTTATACCGACGAGCAGCTGTACGATGAGCTGCATGGATGGATCGGCGAGGGGATCAACGCCGTCAAGATCAAAGTTGGCCGGGACAATGCGGCGGATATCGGGCGGGTCGATGCGGCCCGGGAGGCGATCGGAAAGGATGCTGCGTTGTTTGTGGACGCGAACGGAGCATACAGTGTGAATGACGCCTTGCGGCAGGCCGAGCGATTCTCCGTGTATGGGGTCAACTGGCTCGAGGAGCCGGTGGTCGCCACCAATCTACCCCAACTCGCCTTTATCCGGGAACGGTTGTCGGCCGGGATGCGCCTTGTGGCGGGGGAGTATGGTTATGGGCTGGACGATTTTCGCGGACTGTTGGAGGCGCATGCGGTGGATATCCTGCAGGCCGACGCCACCCGTTGCGGCGGCATAACCGGTTTTGTCAAGGCGGGCCATTTGGCGGAGGCCTTTCATATTCCGCTTTCCAGTCATTGTGCTCCTTCGGTACACTTTCATGCTGCGATGGCGTTGTCTTCTTTTTCCCTTGCCGAATATTTCCATGATCATGTGCGGATCGAGGAACGCTTCTTTGATGGATTTGCGCGGCCGCGACAGGGATGTCTTTATCCGGATGTGGACCGCAATGGGCTGGGCCTTGTGTTTCGCGAGGCGGAGGCCGAGTCGTTTCGCGTAGCCTGAGGCGTTTCGTGTAGCCCCATTCTTTCATGTAGCCTGATCCGTGTTACGGAGTGGCATAATTATTCCGTGATTGCGGAAAACGCTTGTCATGGACGATGTGTACCAACCCCACGAGCATAGCCACAATAAATACGAACTCTTCCAGAACGGCAAATATTACGATACACGATACATCACACCGCAGTCCGAGTCCGTGGATGTCCGGGCGCTGGAGAGCGAGCTGCGGGCGGCGGTGACGGGCGAGGTGCGATTCGATGCGGGAAGCAGGGCGACCTATAGCACCGATTCGGGGAATTACCGGCAGATGCCGCTGGGCGTAGTGTTGCCGAGGTCGGAAGAGGATATTGTTCGGACCGTGGCCATCTGCCGGCAGCACCGGGCGCCGTTGCTAAGCAGGGGTGGGGGAACGAGCCTGGCGGGGCAAACCTGCAACGTGGCGGTGGTGATGGATCTATCCAAATATTATAATCGCCTCCTCGAGTTGGATGTTGCAGGGAAGACGGCAACGGTGGAGCCGGGTATCGTACTCGATCACCTTCGGGCCGAGGCCGGGAAGCATGGACTGACGTTCGGGCCCGATCCTTCCACGCACAATCATTGCACCATCGGGGGGATGCTTGGCAACAACAGTTGCGGAGCGCACAGTATCCTATCGGCTAATTATGGATACGGCGCCAAGATGGAGCACAATACGGCGTCGATGACCGTGCTTACCTATGACGGGATCAAGATGACGGTTGGCCCTACCTCGGATGACGATTTTGCGAAGATCGTCGCCGAAGGGGGGCGAAAGGCGGAGATCTACCGGCGGATGAAGGACCTTGTGACCCGGTATGCCCCGTTGATCCGGGAGCGGTTTCCCGACATTCCCCGGCGGGTATCGGGGTATAATCTCGTCGATCTGTTACCGGAGAATGGATTCAACGTAGCCAGCGCGCTGATCGGGACCGAAAGCACCTGTGTGACGATATTAACCGCGACGATGAAATTGTTACCGGCGCCTAGGGCGAGGACGTTGGTGGTGCTTGGTTATCCCAATCTTTTCGAGAGCGGGAAGCATGTGACGGAGATATTGGCCTTCCGGCCGATCGCCCTCGAAGGCATCGATGACCTTTTGATCCGGAATATGGAGAAGAAGGGTTATCATACCAGGGAGCTGACCTTGTTGCCGGCAGGTAAGGCGTGGCTGCTGGTGGAATTCGGCGGAGACAGCAAGGCCGGGACGGACAAGTTGGCGAGGGCGATGATGGCAAAGCTGAGGACGAGGAAGGACCCGCCGGAGATGAGCCTGTTCGACGACGAGAAACAGGAAGAGATGTTGTGGAAGGTGAGGGAGTCGGGTCTTGGCGCCACGGCGTGGGTGCCAGGTGAGGCGATAACCGAGGAAGGATGGGAAGATTCGGCGGTGCCGCCCGAGAGGATCGGCGAATACCTGGCGGACCTGCAGCAACTGTTCAAGAAATACGGCTGGGATATTCCGTTGTACGGACATTTTGGTCAGGGTTGCGTGCATTGCCGGATACCGTTCGATCTGCTCACGTCGGAGGGACTGGATCAATACAAGCGGTTCACCGAAGAGGCCGCGCATCTTGTCGTCCGGTATGGCGGCAGTATTTCCGGGGAGCATGGCGACGGGCAGAGCAAGGCCGATCTGCTGGAGATGATGTATGGCCCGGAGCTGGTGCAGGCGTTCCGGGAGTTCAAGGCCATCTGGGATCCGGAAGGAAGGATGAACCCCGGCAAGATGGTGGACGCGTATGGGCAGTTGCGCAATTTGCGGACGGGGGCGCAGTATCATCCCTTCGAGCCGCGGACCCATTTTGAATGGCCGGATGATTCGGGCCGGTTCAGCCGGGCGACATTGCGTTGCGTGGGTATCGGGGAATGCCGCCGGGACAAGGGAGGGACCATGTGTCCCAGTTACCGGGTGACGAAGGAAGAGGAGCATTCCACCCGTGGGCGGGCGCGGCTGCTATATGAAATGCTGATGGGTGATATGGTCAGCGGCTGGAAGGACAAGGCGGTGAAGGATTCGCTGGACCTTTGTCTTTCGTGTAAGGGCTGTAAGGGTGACTGTCCCGTGAATGTCGATATGGCGACCTATAAATCGGAATTCCTTTCCCATTATTATAAGGGGCGGTTGCGGCCGAGAAGCGCTTATGCCTTTGGATGGATCTATTGGTGGGCGAGGATAGCTTCGGTTGCACCGCGGGTGATGAATTTCTTTATGAAGAGCCGGGAGTTCTCACGGTTGACAAAATGGATGATGGGGGCGGATGCCAGGCGGGTGATCCCGGCGTTTGCGGTGCAGACCTTTACAAAATGGTTCCGGGTGCGGCGGGGGAATCCGGTGACGCGGCCGCTTGGGGACCTCCTTTCCCGTATGGTGGAGAAGGCTGGGAACGGGCAGGGAACGGACGGGCGGATGCCCGTGATCCTTTGGGCGGATACCTTCAACAATCATTTTTTCCCGGAGGTGTTGCAGGCGGGCGTTGAAGTGTTGGAAGCCGCGGGATTCGAAGTGATCGTGCCGGGGGCTTCGCTTTGTTGTGGCCGCCCGCTGTATGATTATGGGATGCTGGGGACGGCGAAGAGGTTGTTGCGACGGATACTCGATGCGATGCGGGATGAGATACGCAACGGCGTGCCGGTAGTGGGATTGGAGCCCAGCTGCGTGGCGGTGTTCCGGGACGAGCTGATAAATCTTTTCCCCCGTGATGAGGATGCGTTGCGACTGAAGACGCAAACCTTTACTCTTGCGGAATTCCTGCAAAAGAAGGCACCGGAGTTCCGGCCCCCGCCGATCATGCACCCAGTGTTGTTGCATGGACATTGTCACCAGAAGGCCATCGTAAAGATGGAAGCCGAGAAGCAGTTGTTCAGGCAGTGGGGATGGAGGGTGGAAGAGGTGGATTCCGGCTGTTGCGGGATGGCGGGGTCTTTTGGTTACGAGCGGGGTTCGCATTACACCCTCAGCGTTGCCGTGGGCGAGCTGGTGCTGTTGCCAGCTGTGCGAAATGCGTCGAGAGATACGCTCATCGTTGCCGATGGCTTCAGCTGCCGGGAGCAGATAATGCAACAAACCAACCGTCAGCCGCTGCACTTTGCGCAGTTGCTGAAGCTGGCGCTGGAACAGGGGCGGACAAATGTTGTGGCCGCCAGCATGGCGGAAAGCTGAGCTTTACCATCGGAAAGGGAGCGCTCAACGAGGCGTATTTTCCACAGGAAGACATCGCGTGTATTCGCGAGCGTATCTTTCTTGTTGCGGATGGGGAAAATTATCTCTGACGAGCGGCAGGCGCACCGGGAGCAGGAGGAAATGGTGGGGCGTGGAGTGCCTGCTTACCGCATCCGGAACTGATGTACCGGATATGGATATACGCTGTAAAAAGATCGTCATCCGGAGGGGAGCCGGGAGGTGCTGGCGGCGGTATCTTTAACCTCTTTTTTTCATCGCTGCCCAGAAGCCGGTTGCGGCTGCGACGCCGGCGGCGGCCAGCAGCAGGGTGTTACGGTGCATTTGCATCCACAGGGTGACGCTATTGTGGGCTGCCTTTTTTGTAAAGCCTCCGTGCGTTCCGCGGTCCTCTTCTATCGGTTGCCAGACATTGTTTGGGCGGTTGGGATCGTCGGGTTGGTCGGTCTGCTGGCCTTTGAAGGCGGTGCGGGCGAGGACATGATCGGCGTAGGTGGGAGAGAGCTTGTTGCCGATGATCGCCTGATAGGTTGTACGGCCGACCCAGACGCTTCTTCGGTTATGCGCCGCTGCGAAGAGGATCGCACGGGCCGCCACTTCGGGTTCGTAAATCTTTCCCATCGGTCGTGGTTTGTTGGGCAGGCGGCTGAGGACCCAGCCGAACTGGGTGGTATCCATGGCCGGTAACTGGACCATGCAGGTGTTTATCTTACTGTTTTCATGCAGCAGTTCGCAGCGCAGCGAGTCATAGAAGCCTTCTATCCCGTGTTTGGCGCCGCAATAAGCAGATTGCAGCGGAATGCCGCGATAGGCAAGGGCCGAGCCAACCAGCACGATCGAGCCGCTGTTACGGGGGCGCATGCGTTTTAGCGCCGCCATCGTGCCATACACCTGGCCAAGATACGTTACTTCGGTGACCCGGCGATATTCGGCGGGGCTGATCTTTACGACCGGCGCGAACACGCTGGCCATCGCGTTGTTGATCCAGACGTCGATGGGGCCAAGGGTGTTCTCCACTTCTTCTGCTGCCGCTTCCACGGCATCGGGGTCGGCGACGTCGACGGGGATGCAGAGGGCCGACCCGCCAAGCGCTTCGACTTCGTTGCGGGTTGCTTCCAATTGTTGTTTTCCGCGAGCGAGCAGGGCGATGGCTGCGCCCTGCTTTGCGAAAGCGTGGGCGGTGGCTCTGCCGACCCCGCCCGTGGCGCCGGTGATGACGACCACTTTGTTGTTGTATTGTTGAGCATTCATGATGGAAAATCCTCAAGGGCTATGCCATGCAGGGGTATAGTGGATGGCATAATATTTTCGGCGGGACTTCCCGAAGCAATCGACGATTGCAAACCATTTTTTCACCATTAAAATCTACAGGTATGAGTACGAGAAATTCAGGCAGACGCGGTTATGGGTCACGGGACCAGGACGAGCGCGGATCGATGAGCCGGCGCGGTGGAGAGACTTCTTATGGCGGCCGCGGATATCGCCAGGGCGAGGAAGACTACGATGATCGTTATCAAAACGAGGACGAAGAGGACGAGTATGATCAGCCTTATTCGCGGTATGAAGAAGAGGGGGAGGATTATGAAGAGGATTATGACGAAGATGAGGGGCGTTACCAGCGGCCTTATTCACGCTATGAGGAGGATGAGGACGACTATGGCGACCGGGGCCGGTATCAACAGGAGCGGCGTGGAGGTTATCGTTCGGATGAAGGCGATTATCGCAGGGGAGAAGGCGGCTATGGCGATCGCGAGCGGTCGTCCGGTAGCCGTGGCAGGTCTTCCTCGGGTGAGCGGGGGTGGTCTTCTTCCGGTGATCGGCGGGGATTTGCGTCGATGGACCGTAACCGGGTGCGGGAGATCGCCAGTGAAGGTGGAAGGGCGTATCACGAGAAGAGAGGCGCGCACGGGCATGATGAAGGCGGACGGGGCAGGTCTTCTTCCGACCGTGGACGGTCGTCTTCCGACCGGGGGCATTCTTCATCGGATAGGGGACGTTCTTCTTCCGGCCGGGGTAATTCGGGTTCTTCATCGAGAAGCAGCCGTTCGGGTGGCCCCGCCAGGAATGCGAGCGGGCAGTTTACGAGCCGCAGCGGGAGATCGGGTCACGGGGGGCGTAGTAGTTCGAGCGG
>Ga0157372_10009253_pt1 | contig 10477 bp, 10 predicted proteins | sample C55metaG_FD_115307 | JGI IMG/M metagenome (GOLD analysis project Ga0157372, IMG submission 115307) | Corn rhizosphere microbial communities from Kellogg Biological Station, Michigan, USA - C5-5 metaG | ecosystem: Host-associated > Plants > Roots > Rhizosphere > Soil | place: USA: Michigan...
CTGGCGTTCAACAAGAGATGCAGTTTCAGCTCGGACAACTATGACTTGTCCATCGTGAATAGCTTCGTAGTCGCCTCGCACGAAATGTTTTAGTACCGTGGAAGTTCGGGCTTTTGCAATCGCTGTAACAATTTCCAACGGCTGGCTAAGCGAGTCTTCCTGTTTTCCGGGAAAGGCCATGAAATCAAGCGGCGCTCTGTCAACAGCAACAAACCCAACAGATATTTTTGTAATCTCTTCGTTCTTCCTCCAGATAGCCTCCGCAAGGCTCTTGTCCATTTCGTCCTGCTCGTCAGGCGGCACCTCGTTCGATGGCTTATTCATGGATGAAGGCATCTGATTAGGCCACTCTTCGACAGTTGTAAGATTGCGGAGGTGACCGACAATGGTACTTTTGCCAGAGGAGACCGCACCAACGATGTAAAAGCGATATTGCGAAGGTCGGCCAATATCAGCGTACTCGCGTCGAATCGAAGGCTCATCTAATGCCAGTAAACGAAGGAGACCTTTTATTTCTACCGAGGTGGCAAATATCGTCACCAAATTGTATGTGTCAAAATTCGCCTCCCGAATCGCCATCATTTGCTCCTCGCTCAACGGAGGCTTTTGTTCATCGATCCAATGCACAAAATAACCCACATGGCCTGGTCGCTGAGTCGCGTGCAAACGAAGAGCATTCTTGAGCGTCCCATCCTGCAGCGAGTGACCAATTATCAACCACGTCTTGTCAGATAGATGTCTGATCAGAAAATGTGATTCCAGATTGTTTGTGTTGGCTAGGTGGTCCGCAAAACTTGCTTCCGTCAATATCAGGCGATCACTACCTTTCACGTCCGGGCGAAATGGCGTGTAACCATTCGGATGATAGATATTCACCAAACCAGACCGGAGAACGGGTTCAGGTTTCCAGAACGAATGGAACCGGCGACCGGCAAATTTCTGTGGCGCAGCCTTGTCGACCGCCATCTCTAGCGCGTCATCGAAATTGTGAGTGACCACAATGCTCAGGGGCGCGGCGACTTCGCCGAGTTCCATGAGGTATGGATGTCCTTTGATTGCGGCATCGTACGCAGGTTCGTCACGACGACCTTCAACGTAATAGTTGTGATACAGGCATTCTGCGACCTTTGCCCTCCATGCCGCACTAACTGCTGCCTCAAAATTATCTCGCGGAAGCGGCAATTGCCTTTTCTGACGAGCTCGGAAAGCCTGAAACAGCTGTTCGGCACGATATGATAGCGGCGCCTTCTTGTCCGGAGTTTGATATGGCAGCGATTGCTCAAGCCGGTCGATCGAATCCTCCCAACGCGGCAAGTTGAGATCGCTGCTCACACCAGAACCCAAAATGAGGCCAAGTTTCTCATCCACCTTGGCCTGATAGAGGTGACAGATTGCCTCTGGATACCGCTTTAGGATGGGTTCGGAGGTCATGATCTATAGCAACGACATCTGTCGCCTATCCTCGCGAACCCGCAACAGCCAATCGGAAGGTGCCATCTGCCTCTGGGGTGGGGAGTTTGCCCCGACTGTCAGTGAGACGTAATATTCGAGTATTTCCAGAAAGCCGCTTTGGTACTGTTGGAGAACGTGGTTTACATTCCACAAGCCGCTCTTGCGGATTTCACGCCGACCGGAATTTTGGCCCAACCAATCGTAACTTGGCGGATCGAGGGGTTTCAGGTTATTCGATAGCAGTGCTATTAAATTTTGCTCGAGGTAAGCGCGATCATTCGACTTTTCAGACTCGCCCGGAATTGCAATGAAGAGTACACGCAGGCTGCCCAGATATTTGGAAATCGCTTGCTCAAGTTGTTTTTCGGCAAGCAATGTCACTTTGTCTGTCGTGGTTTCTCACCTATCAGCCTGTTGGCCTGACGCCGTACTGTCTCTGCCAGATCGCGCTTTTGAGTTCGCGAAAGGGATGTCAGTTTTGTGTCATACGGTTGAAGTGTTTCGTCGGGTCGAACAAGCCCGTGCTTTGCGGATAAAATTAGCCAATCGTCAAAATTCGCCTGAGCATATCTCCTCGACTTGAAAAACAGTGGCGACGCGTAAAGCTCTTCGGCGCGCATAGCGGTATTCCGCTTATGGGCCGTGCAGCTGACAATGCAAACTGATCTTGTAGCCATGGCGATTCGACTATGAAGGCTACCAAGGAGGAGCGAACCCCTCTACTGGGACTCGTTCCGCCGTGCCCCCCTTATCCACAGGGTCGGCGCTCTGCTAGGGATCATTGAAGGGGAACTGTCATGCTCACCATCAGGCCGGCGCGGGAAGAGGATGCCGAAATCCTCGGGCACATCTGCTACGAGGCCTTCACGGCCATCGCGGGCGCGCACAACTTCCCGCCCGATCTTCCCAATCCCGATATCGCCACCGGCCTCAAGGCGGAATTCGGCGATGGGATATCGAGTCACTCCGGCAATGAACGAAATGGGTCTTGGGTGCGGATGTCGAACACGGCGAAGTGCTTCAGGTTTCGCGTGAGCACGGTGAGACCGTGGGCTCCCGCGACGGCGGCGATGGCGATGTCGGGAAAACCGGGCGACTGGCCTTTGCTTCGCGCCAAATCCGAGAAGCCGCCGGCAATTCGCGCCGCCGCCACATCGAACGGCAACACCCGCTCGGCATAAAGATGCAGCAGCGCCTCCAGCCACTGCGACAGCAATAAAGCTTTGCGGCTCGCGCCCTCACGGCGCGCCTTCGCGATGCCATTCTCGATTTCCGCAACGGTGACGGCGGAGAGGTAAAGGCGCGCCGAATTGCGATCCATCCAGTCGTGCAGGGCCGGGTTGCTCCGCCTGGTGGGCGCGCTGGCGGAGATCACGTCCGTATCGACGAGATACATTCAGAAGCGGCGGCTAGCGCAGGCCTTTGTGACTGCGCGGTGGCAAATCGCTCGCTTCGACGGGGGCTGACATCAGCAGACGTCCGAACGAAGGCGTGGTGGACAGCTTTTTCCATTCCTCATAGCCCAGCACCACGGCTTCGCGCTTGCCGTGCCGGGTGATGACCGAGGGCTTCCCTTGCGTAGCATTGTCCACCACCGCAGACAGGTTCGCCTTGGCATCGCGCAGCTGGATGTCCTTCATGTATGTGATCTCCATTATGACCACTGTGGTCATATCATTGCCGTGACCAAAATTCAATGCGCCCCCCGGCCCGGAACGAGTCTGCTACCGCCCAGGCGACGCCGGTGATGGCCAAAAAGACCGCGAGCTCAGTTTATGCATCGGGGAATCCGGTGAACCGTTACGTATTCCGTATTCCCCTTCGGTGAGGTAAGGACCCCGGCGAAGAAGGGGGATCGTCATGCTCACCATCAGGCCGGCGAAGGCAGAGGACGCCGAAATCCTCGGGCGCATCTGCTACGAGGCGTTCACCGCCATCGCGAGCGCGCACAACTTCCCGCCCGATCTTCCCAATCCCGACACCGCTACCGGCCTGATGAAGATGATGACCGGCTCGCCGCGCGCGTTCGGCGTGGTGGCGGAAGTGGACGGGAAAATCGCCGGCAGCAATTTCATGACGGTCGACGATGCCATCTTCGGCGTCGGCCCCATCACCATTGCGCCGAGCGCGCAGAACAGCGGCGCGGGCACTGCGCTGATGCGCGCGGTGCTCGACCATGCGCAGGAGAAGCGCGCGGCCGGCGTGCGCCTGGTGCAGGCGGGCTATCACACGCGCTCGCTGTCGCTCTACGCGAAGCTCGGCTTCGACGTGCGCGAGCATCTCTCCTGCGTGCAGGGGCCGGCGATGCGGCAGCGCTTCGAGGGTTACGCCGTGCGCCCCGCGACGCCCTCCGACGCGGATGCCGCGGGCGCGCTCTGCCGCCGCGTGCACGGGCACGATCGCGCACACGAAACGGCGGTGGCGTTTGCGACCGGCGCGCCGGCCATGGTGGTCGAGCGGCAGGGCCGCCTCACCGGCTACACCACCAACATCGCCTTCTTCGGCCACACGGTGGGCGAGACCACCGACGACGTGAAGGCGCTGATCGCGGCGGCGGAAGCCTTCGGCGGCCCGGGCTTTCTGCTGCCCTCGCGCAATGGCGAGCTGCTGCGCTGGTGCCTCGCGCGCGGGCTGCGCATCACGCAGCCGATGACCCTGATGAGCATCGGCCTCTACAACGAGCCCGAAGGCGCCGGGCTGCCATCGGTTTTGTACTGATTTATCTATTCACTGGAATGGTCAGGGCATTCGCATGCGCTTGGCCGCGCGGAACGATTCCGCGACAGAAAACGGGACAGCTAGCTATTCCCCCGCCTCTGCCTGCCAGAAGAGGAGAGCGGCGATAGCCAACGCGGCGAAGAGCGCGCCGACCATGTACCAGGGGGGCAGTGTGCCGGCATAGGCAAAGAAAAATCCCGGCAGCAGATCGCCCAGCGCCGTTGCCACAGCGTACCTGCCGAATTCGAGATCGGTGAAGAGCCCAAAGACATAACTGATCAGATCGACGGGCAGCAGCGCCTGAAAGATCAGCGCCCACCAGAAGAGATGGCGTCTGGGAATGGCGCGCCTCGCGGTGCGCTCGGCCTTCCGCAACCGCGTCTTTCCCGCCAGGCGCGCGACGACCGGCGCGCCGTACCGCCGTGCCAGCAAAAAGGCGATGCTCGAACCCAAGGTCCAGCCGGCGACGCTCATCAGCGCGGTTGCGTTCGGCCCCCATATCACCGCGGCGAGCGGAATCAGCACCGAGACGTCCAGCGGAATGAGAAAGATCACGAAAAAGGCGGTGAGCACGACGAACGCAGCGATGCCCCACTCGTCGCCCACGCTCACGGTGGCCTTCAAAGCGTCTTCGTGCGCGTGCGCCAGCAGCGATACGCCGACAAACGCCGCGAGCACCGCCAGGGTGGCGCCAATCGTCTTCGCTGTGCCCGCAAGCCGCAATCTCAACCCCGGTAAGAAACGGAACGGGTCATCCGCCCAAATACCAAAGACCGTAAAGGAATACGTGAAGGAATGCGGCACCTCTATCGGCTTCGTGGCCGTGGGGGCCCGCGCACTTCGTGGACGAAATCGCGCGGGAATGCCCGCCTTATTTGTCTGGGCGGGAAAGGCTGACGGCCACTGGACCAACGCTGTCGGCCATCGCAGCAATGCTGTAAAGAGAACCTATGTCCTCACCGGCACCGGCATACATGCGCGAATGCGGCGACTGCACGCTGTGCTGCAAGATCATGGGCATCCGGGAGATCGACAAATCGCCGGGAATCTGGTGCGGCCACTGCAGGCCTGCCCGCGGCTGCGCCATCTATGAGAGCCGCCCGCAGGAATGCCGCAAATTCGTCTGCGGCTATCTGCACTCCCCGGAACTGGACGAACGCTGGAAGCCGTCGTCTTGCAAATTCCTGCTGATGGACGATTCCGGCGACACGCACATCGTGGTCGACCCGGCGCGACCGGATGCGTGGAAGAAGGAGCCGTACTACTCCTGCTTCAAGGGATGGTCGCAACAGGGCCTGGATGGGGGCGCGAAAGTCATCGTGGCGATCGGCAACCGCGCGATCGTCATTTTGCCGGATCGCGATGTGGATCTGGGCATCATGGCGAGCGGCGACAGGATCGTGACGGTACCGGAGGAGACGGCGTTCGGCACTCGCTACAACGCCGTCAAACTTCACAAGGACGATCCCCGCTGCAAATAGCGGCGGCCTCAGTAACAGCGGATGTATTTACCGGCGGGCTCGGCCAGCGCGGAACGACTCCGCTACGGTCCAGGCGGCGCCGCTAACGGCGGCGGAAACGGCCAGCTCCGTCCAGGCATCCGGCTTCGGTGCGGCGATCACCGACGGCACCCAGATGAGTAGAGTGAACAGGCTCACCATCACCGCCTCCAGCGCCGCGGCCAGCCGCGGCAGGATGCCGAGCAGAATGCCCAAGCCCGCTGCGATGTGGGCCGCCCCGGTGGCATACGCCAGCGGCACATGGAACGGCAGCCATGATGGAATAAGCGGCGCCGTCTGCCCCACGTAGAAGAAGTGCGCCAGCCCGAGCGGAACCAGCGAAAGCGCGAAGACGATTTGCCCCGCCCGCACGCTGCCCAATTTCGCCAGCGGTTCGCCGCGCACAATCGAGAAGAGAGTCCACGCGCCGGCAGCCAACGCCAACGTTTCGCCCATACCGTACCATGAGGCCTCCACAAGCGGCTGTGCCACCGCGGCGGGAGCCCGCAACAGCAGCACGAACAGCAACAGCACGATCGTGAGCGCGAATGCGGCGATGCGTGCGCTCCGCGGCGCGAGCAGTGCCATGCCGCCGAGCAGCAGGATCGCACCCGATACCATCGCCAGGGCATCGTGACCGGCGATGGTTCTGGGCACCTGTCCAAACACCAGCGTAAAATCATGGAGAACGATGCTGAGCGTGCCGGCCAGCATCATGCTGGCGGCGAAAACAGGCCGCCCGATCCCCATTACGCGCATGGCGAATCCCCCGTCCCCACGGCGAGTATCCCGCAACTCCGGGCAAGACGACAATCGCTTCCGTTGAGTCCCCGCTGCCGAAAACGGTAAGATCGTTAAATGTCGGCGATACATCGGCCTGCTCAACCGCTACGCGAATGCGGCGAATGCACCCTCTGCTGCAAGCTCTTGGGCGTAGAGTCGATAGGGAAGGCTGCCGGCGTCTGGTGCACGCACTGCGCGAAGGGCGGCTGCGCCATCTACGAAGCGCGGCCGCAGGAGTGCAGGAATTTCATCTGCGCCTGGCTGCAACGTCCGGTGCTGGACGACAGGTGGAAGCCTTCACTTTGCAAGTTTGTCCTCTCGATGGAGGGCATGAAACTGAAGGTCGTCGTTGAACCATCGCGGCCTGATGCCTGGCGCAAGGAGCCGTTCTATTCGTATTTCAAAAACTGGATACGGCAGAGCGCGGCCGAAGGCGGCGAACTTGTGGTGCTGACGGGCAAGCGCGCCATCGTGGTGCTGCCGGATCGCGACGTCGATCTGGGCCTGTGCGCCGATGATGAGCGGGTTGTCATTGGACGCACGGAAACGCCTTTGGGCCCGCGTTTCGAAGCGCTGAAGCTTCACAAGAACGATCCCCGCGTACGGGAGACCACCGATCAGAGTTGACGGATTTGGGAGATCGCCTGGCGGGCGGCATCCGGCCACCGCCTGCCGGACTCACTGCGAAGAAGAAACCGACATAGAACGGGCGATGGAGGTGACAACCGGATCCCAGCGTGCGCGTTCACGCGTGGGATATTCGCCGCGGACGGTGATCTGCAGTCCACCGCGCAGCAGCGATTTCTGATAGATGATGTGGTCGCCCGTCTCACACGACACCGCAACCAAGGTCGGCTTCACGACGCGATAGTCGGGGCGCGCGCCCGGACAAATCCGCTGCGCCTCATTGGCGAGCTGTCGCGGAGACCGCCCCGCGAGCGGCACCCCAAAAACTCGGAAGCCAGCGCTTCCCGAAGTGGCCGCGAAGGCCGCGCCGGCGTCGCTCCGACTGACGGGCGTGAGCAGTGAAGCGGGATAGCGGATGGCGTACCCAGCCGCTCGTTGCTGTAGACCGGATATTCCTCCTGCGCCGCTGCTGCGGACGCGATCGCAAAGAGCAGGCAAAGTGCACGAAGCATTGTCGGTGGATACAGGGGCGACGGACAGCATACGCGGCCGCTCACCTTCGTGTTCCAGAGAAACGAGCAAGGCAGCTGAGCGCATGGTGGGCGACAGGGGGTTCGCACTGCTCGCAGTTCCTGGAATGCCCAACTGCTTCAGATGACTCTCATTTGACTGGATGAAGGCGCTGAGCGGTGAACCCATCAAACGACTGGAATATTCAGGAACGAACATTTCAATGTGACGTTCTCTCCGCATACCGGAGGAGCGGTCGTGACCAGCCATGTCCTGATCACAGGAGGAGCCGGATTCATCGGCTCTCACCTCGCGAGAGAGCTGTTGGGAGCGGGCTACGGCGTCCGTGTGCTCGACAGGATGGACTCGCAGGTTCACGGCGGCGCCACTCGCCCTTCCTATCTCGATCCGGATGTTGAGCTCCTCACCGGGGACGTCTGCGATCGACATGCCGTGCGACGCGCGCTCGACGGCGTGCAGATGGTCTGCCACTTCGCCGCCAAAGTTGGCGTCGGCCAAAGCATGTACGAAATCGCCCGCTATACCGAAGCAAACGAACTCGGCACCGCAGTGCTGCTGGAAGCAATGACGGAAGCGGACACGGCCAAGCTGCTGGTCGCGTCCTCCATGAGCATTTATGGTGAAGGGCTCGCGCGATTAGGCGACACACTGATCGAGCCGCCGCAACGCAACCTCGCGCAGCTCAAAGAGGGCAAGTGGGAACTCCAAACCGCTGACCGCCAGATCCTGGAGCCGGTTCCCACGCCTGAGACGAAGCAACCCTCGCTCACTTCGGTTTATGCGCTGAACAAATACGCGCAGGAGCGGATGTGCCTGATCTGGGGACAGGCCTATGGCCGCGACGTCACCGCGATGCGCTTCTTCAATGTGTATGGGCCGGATCAGGCGCTTTCGAATCCCTATACGGGCGTGCTGGCGATCTTCGGGGCGCGGCTCCTAAACGGCCGCTCGCCGCTGATCTTCGAAGACGGTTTGCAGCGCCGCGACTTCGTGCATGTGCGGGATGTGGCGCGGGCTTGCTGGCTGGCGCTCGAGAGCAATGCGGCATCGGGACTAGCTGTGAATGTGGGTTCCGGCGAAAGCCGCACGGTGCGGGACGTGGCGCGCACGCTTGCCCGCGCCATGGGCCACAACGATGTGACGCCGGAGATCACTGGCAAGTACCGTGCGGGCGACATCCGCCACTGCTTCTCCGATATCACGCTGGCGCGTACGCTGCTGGGCTTCGAGCCGCGGATTAGGTTCGAAGATGGCATCGCAGAATTGGTGGAGTGGCTGAAGGAACAGATCGCCACCGATAGCGTGGAGCAGGCGACGGCGGAACTTTCCCGCAGGGGCCTGGTGGCATGATGGAGCCAATGCCCATGCGTCGCGAGGGGCACATCGTCATCACCGGCGGGGCGGGTTTTCTGGGCACGAATATCGCCAAGGCGCTGGGGGAGCGCGGCGATGAGATTTTGCTGTTCGACAATCTTTGCCGCCTGCATGTGCGAGAGAACGTCGCGTGGCTCCAGCAGCATCATGGCGACCGGCTGTCGCTGCGCGTCGGTGACGTGCGGAATGCGGAAGCCGTGGCCGACGCTGTGGGCGGTGCGCGCGCCGTGATTCATCTCGCGGCGCAGGTGGCGGTGACCGCCAGCGTGGAGAATCCAGTCGATGACTTTGAAGTCAACGCGCGCGGCACTCTGAATGTGCTGGAAGCCGTGCGGCGGCACGCGCCCGAGGCGCCGGTCCTATTTGCCTCAACCAACAAGGTCTACGGCAAGATCATTTCGTTCGAGGCGCTGGCGCGTGAAGGATTGCGCTATTTGCCGCGGGAGGAGGAAGCGGCTGCCGGCTTCGATGAAGCGACGCCGCTATCCCTCTACAGCCCCTACGGTTGCTCCAAAGGCTCCGCCGACCAGTACGTGCTGGATTACGCGCGCATCTACGGCCTGAAGACGGCCGTTTTCCGCATGAGCTGTCTTTACGGGCCGCACCAGTTCGGCACCGAGGATCAGGGCTGGGTGGCGCATTTCGTCATCTCCGCGCTGAACGGCGATCTCATTTCCATTTACGGCGACGGCTATCAGGTCCGCGATGTCCTTTATGCGGAGGATGCGGTGCGCGCGTGGCTGCTGGCGCTGGACAACATCGATGCCGTTGCCGGCCGCGTCTTCAATCTGGGCGGCGGCCCGGAAAACACGCTCAGTTTGCGGGAGCTTCTGAGACACATCGAGCGGATGGAAGATCGCGCTCCAACGGTTTCGTTCCACGATTGGCGCCCCGGCGATCAGCCTTGGTACGTCTCGAATACCAGTGCCATCGAAGCAGCCCTTGGCTGGCGCGCGAACGTTGACGTGCACACGGGCCTCACGCACCTGCGCAATTGGCTGGTGGAGCACGGCATGGCGCGCGAGCGCCCGCGCGAGGCGGTGGCATGAAGGTCGCTCTCGTCAACCCGCCCTGGAGCTTCGAGCACAGCATCTACTTTGGCTGCCGCGAACCGCATCTGCCGCTCGAATACGGCAGCGCCGGGGTGCTGCTGGAAGCAGCCGGCCATGAAGCCGAGATTTTCGACGGGCATCTCTTCGGCCTTGGCATGGAGGAATTGAGCAGCCGCGTTCGCGCCTACGCACCGGAGATGACGGTGATCACGACTGCGCCGAGCTATCTGTTCTGGCGTTGCGCGCCTCCCGAACTGCGCGTGCCGCAACAACTGCTTGCCGCGCTTTCCGATGTGTCCGGCCTGAAAGTCGCGGTGGGCCCGCATATGTCGACCACCCCGCGCGCCACGATGGAGAAGCTGGCTGTCGATATCGGCGTGCAGGGCGAGTGCGAAGAGGCGCTGGTTGAAATCGCCAATGGCGAGCAGCAAATTCCGGGAA
>Ga0157372_10009254_pt1 | contig 10477 bp, 10 predicted proteins | sample C55metaG_FD_115307 | JGI IMG/M metagenome (GOLD analysis project Ga0157372, IMG submission 115307) | Corn rhizosphere microbial communities from Kellogg Biological Station, Michigan, USA - C5-5 metaG | ecosystem: Host-associated > Plants > Roots > Rhizosphere > Soil | place: USA: Michigan...
CTTACCGCCACCGGCGATCATGCCGTGAAGTCGCTGATCCACTGGCCTCCCGATAAATACCTGAACATTTACGTGGTGCAGAATGCGGCCGGACTTGCAGGTCATGCCGTGTGGCCCGCGGATGCCGATTCTATCCCTTTGTGGGACGGCATCGTGGTATCGCACAATTACGTGGGAAGCATCGGCACGTCCAGCCCGACCACCTCGGTGGTGCTGGCGCATGAATGCGGACATTACCTCAACCTGCACCACATCTGGGGCGGCAACAATGTTCCCAACTTTTATTATTATCCCTGCGCGGATACAGCCAAGGATTGCGATATCGACGACCTTGTGGCCGACACGCCTCCCACCATCGGCTGGCTGAGCTGCAACCTCAGCGGCGCTTCCTGCGGCAACGTGGTGGACAACGTGCAGAATGCAATGGATTATTCCTATTGCAACAAGATGTTCACTTACGGACAAAAAGCAAGGATGCAGGCCTGCCTGAACGATACCATTGCGCACCGCAACAACCTCTGGCAGGTTGCCAACCTGATAGCCACCGGAACGTATAATCCGCCGGGAGCGCTGTGCAATGCCGACTTCAGCAGTAACAAAACGGTGGTGTGTGAAGTGGGAAGCAACTCGGTGTATTTTACCAACACCTCCTACAACGGAAGCTTTACCTCGCTGGCCTGGAGCTTCCCGGGAGGCTCGCCGTCAACATCCACCATCGCTTCGCCAACAATTGTGTACTCGGTTCCGGGCACATACCCGGTAACGCTGAAAGTGTACAACGGAACGGATTCTGCTTCGGTCACCAAAACAGATTACATTTCCGTGCTGCCGAATACAGGCCTTCCCTACCCGTTTACCGAAGGCTATGAAAGCACCACTTCCCTTACCGGGCTGCAGTGGTTCTCCAACAGCTTCGATACGCTGAACAGGTGGCAGCTAACCACTGCGGCGGCCTGCAGCGGAACTCATTCGGTGATGCTCGATAATTTCAGCAATATCATGAATACGAAGGATGAGCTCATCAGTCCGATCATTAACCTCACTGGAGGAAGCTCTATCGCGTTTAAATTTAAGTATGCCTTCGCAAGAAAAGATACGATGAGCCTCGATCAGCTGCAGGTGTATGTTACAAAGGACTGCAACAGCACCTGGATCCAGCGGCTGAGCCTTGTGGGAGCGGCGTTGCAAACAGTGCCGCCGCAAAGCACGCCGTATGTGCCTGCCGCTGCGGGCGACTGGATGCAGGCTTCGGTGAACATTCCTGTTTCCTACTATACTGCCAACTTCCGCTTCAAATTCGTATTTACTTCCAAGGGAGGGAATAACATTTACATCGACGATATTAACATCGATGTGGCCTCAGGGGTCGATGAGATCACGCAGCAGCTCAGTAATCTATCGGTTTATCCGAACCCGGCGAGCGATGTGCTTAACTTATCATTTGACCTGTCGGCGCCGAAGCAGCTTGATCTGATTGTAACCGACATCCTCGGCAAGGAAGTGTATGCTTCCGGGAAAACAGTTTGCACGCAGGGCGCAAATGCCTTTGCGCTCGATCTGAAGCAGCTGGGAAGCGGCTTTTATTTCGTGAAGCTCAGCGATGGAAAACAGGGGATCACGAGGAAGTTTGTGGTGAGCAGGTAGCGTTAACCTGTCGTGCATCTTTTCAATGTCCTTTAAAGAATTCCAGCATTGTGGCCATTTACGTAAAGAGTATCTGAATCTCACTGCCGAATTCTTTTAGCTTAAAGGCTTCCGTGTGAGGCCGGAGGGTTATGGGCAGCGACTTATCAATGCTCCATGTTTGCACGTCCCCCGCCTGGCGCAAAACCCGTGTTGGGCGCATGTGTTTCTCTGTCCACCGTTATATTCTGTCTTTAGAAATTAAGTTCCAATAGTGTTCTCCAAGTATTGTCAGCTTACAAGATTTGTTTTCCATTGCAGCAAAATACATATGTTCAGCGTCAACAGGAACAACTAAGTTTATGCGATTATACTTTTGTAAGAGTTTGAATTTCGCAACATTTTCGTCATTTGGATTGTCACTTTCGGGTTCAAAACTTGGATCAAGTTTAAAGTCCTGTCCTTTGATTGGAAATAATTCAGTTAAGCGTTTAAGGTCTATAAGAGAAATAGGCGGTTGAACTTTTCTTAATGTTGTAAATGTCGTTACGTTGGTCTTAAAGATTGGTCGTTGCTCCCACGAACCTAAAGATTGGTCTATGTGTGCATAAATACTACCTGGCGTTATGTCACCAACCAAATTTGATGCACTACCATTCATTGCATCAATAAATAAAGTTGTAAAAACTCCTGAGCCGTTTTCTTCAATAGCATATTGTGTTTCGCTTGATGCTGTTAGGATTGTCATGCCTTCCGAAAGAACTGATTTGTCCTCCTTTTGTGAAGTCTTACCAACCATTCCTGAATGGCAACAGTCAAGAATGATTATTTTATTTCTCGCTGGCGAAGTATTGGCAATTTCTAAAAGGTCATTCATTGAAAGCCCATCATCACCATCTTTACATTCGGAAGTAATTAAATATCCGCCTGTGCTTTCAACATAGCCGTGTCCAGAAAAATAAAACAATGCAATATCACTTTTATCTTTAAAAAGTTCCTCCACTTTGTTTTTTAATTCCTTTCTTTCAATAGTAGCTGCTGGTCCAGTTGCTATTTCAATGGCAACATCAAAATTTTTTGTTCCGTCACTATGTCTGTCAAGAACCGCTTTTATGGCATAAGCATCATTAACACAACCGTGCAATGGTTTTATGTTTTCGTAATAATCAACTCCAACTATTAGTGCTTTTCTCATTGCTATTTATTTTTACCTTCTTTCATGACTTGGTCAATTGCGTTAGCAATTGCTTTCCATTCCCAATCTATTGTTCTATTCCTTTGTAAACCTGTTGGCAAGCTTGTTGTGCTGTCAGCACCGCCAACATATACACCAAAAACTGGAACATCTTGACTTTTTGCGAATGCAATTTCTTTAACAACTCCAGTTGCGGTGGAAGTCTTTTTGCCTACAAGGACAATTAGAAAATTACACTTGTTTATTTTTTCTTCAATTAGTGCCTCCCACTCTTTTTGCGGCAGTGCTGTCTTTGAAGACCAGTCCTCAATGTTGAATGGTGTTCTTGAATTTTTGGCTTGACCTGCAAAATATAGCTTTTCGCCACTGTTGTTGTCAAAGTCAAAACTGATAAATGCTCTTGGATTTGCCATAGTTTATAATTGATTAATGAATTTTTCTAAATTGTCCCAACTCCATAATATTACTCTTTTGCCTTGCAGTTCTGGCGGAATTGCTCCTTTGTCATTTTTCTTTATGTGCATACCGATTATCTTTACTCCTTCCTCTCTTGCACATTTCATTTCCCATCTTGCTCCTCCAGCTTTATGAGTGTTTTTACTTAGCAAAGCAATTACACCGTCACATCTCTTTATTTTTGTTCTGCAACGGTCTTTCCATTCGTTTTGGTTCCATTCCTTTTTCACCGACATATCAATAAAGTCAAACGGTGAGTGTTTTTTTCTTGCTTGTTGAACCAAGTAATCACGATACTCAACGTCCTCAATGGCGAAACTGATAAACACTCTTTTTCGTGTTTCTTTTTTATTTTCGTCCGTTCCAAATAGCCAGTCTAATAGTCCCATTTTATTTTCGTGTCGTTATTGATTTGCCCTGTCGCGATAGCATCACGCCTAACTAGTGTCTAAGCGCCATGACATCTCACCTATCCACCCAAAAATCGAGAAATAAGCGCAATTGTAATTGTTCTGTTTTTCAAATGTAAACCTTTTTTATCACTGAGTCAACCGGGGGCCTCGGTTGCGTTGGTTCAGTTAAGGTTAGCAGCCAGCTCGGCTTTATTTGTGCTAAAGATCCTTCTCATCCTATGATTTGGGAGATTCGGTGTTGCGGCACGGAATGACGGAGATCCCGACAAACGGGACAGGCACCCACGGAATGACGAGGCATTCCTAAGCACCCATCACCAAAAATAAAAAGCCCCACATTTCTGTGGGGCTTTCCCTAAAAACCATGGCGTGATCTTTAGATTTTACTCTTCCCTTTCGGGAAGGGCAAAATGGGATTATTCAGATTTTTTAGATTTCTTTTCTGTTTCTTCCATATCTGCTTTCAGATTGGAAAGAACATCAAGGTCACCTAAAGTTGATTTCTCAACGCTGCTCTTCATTTTCTTAACAGCTTTATCTGTTTCGTCTCTCTCAGCTTTCTTAGCGTCGGAAACTGCCGCTCTTTCGTGAGCTGCCACTTCTTCGTTCACCTTGCTGTGAGATACGATGATCTTTTTGTTTTCTTTGTTGAACTCGATCACTTTGAAATCCAGTACTTCTTCCGCTTTTGCAGAAGTGCCGTCTGCTTTCATTAAGTGACGTGTAGGGGCGAATGCTTCAACACCGTATGGCATAGAGATGATCGCACCTTTGTCCATGATGTTGATGATCGTTCCCTGGTGGATAGAATCCAGTGTGAACACTGTTTCAAACACATCCCATGGATTTTCTTCCAGCTGTTTGTGTCCGAGGCTCAGCCTGCGGTTCTCACCGTCGATCTCCAGAACAACTACATCGATCTTGTCACCGATCTTGGTGAATTCTGATGGATGCTTGATCTTTTTAGACCAGGAAAGGTCGGAGATGTGGATCAGTCCGTCAACACCTTCTTCTAATTCTACGAAAATACCGAAGTTAGTGAAGTTGCGTACAGTTGCAGAGTGACGTGTTCCTTTTGCGTATTTTTCAATAACGCCGTTCCATGGATCAGGCATCAGTTGTTTGATACCCAATGACATTTTACGCTCTTCGCGGTCAAGTGTCAATACAACAGCTTCTACTTCATCGCCAACTTTTAAGAAGTCGTGCGCAGTGCGTAAATGCTGGCTCCAGCTCATTTCTGAAACGTGGATCAGGCCTTCAACGCCCGGTGCGATCTCTACGAACGCGCCGTAATCAGCGATAACAACAACTTTACCTTTCACTTTATCACCTACGGCAAGGTCGGATTTCAGTGCATCCCAAGGGTGCGCAGAAAGCTGTTTCAAGCCCAGTGCAATACGTTTTTTCTCGTTATCGAAATCAAGGATAACCACGTTGATCTTCTGGTCAAGCTTAACGATCTCTTCCGGGTGGTTGATACGGCCCCAGGAAAGGTCGGTGATGTGGATAAGTCCGTCAACGCCGCCAAGATCGATAAACACACCGTAAGAAGTGATGTTTTTAACGGTTCCTTCAAGAACCTGTCCTTTTTCAAGTTTGGAGATGATCTCTTTCTTCTGCTGCTCAAGCTCAGCTTCGATAAGAGCTTTGTGGGAAACAACAACGTTTTTGAACTCATTGTTGATCTTCACAACTTTGAACTCCATTGTTTTACCTACATAAATATCGTAATCGCGGATCGGCTTAACATCGATCTGTGATCCCGGTAAGAATGCCTCAATACCAAATACATCGGCGATAAGACCACCTTTTGTACGGCATTTAACATATCCTTTGATAATTTCGTCATTCTCAAGCGCCTGGTTAACACGCTCCCATGATTTCATTGCACGGGCAGTTTTGTGGGAAAGGATCAGCTGACCGCTTTTATCCTCCTGGCTCTCTACATACACTTCTACTTTGTCTCCAACCTTCAGGTCCGGGTTGTAGCGGAATTCTGTTAATTGAACTACTCCGTCTGATTTGTAGCCGATGTTCACTACAACTTCCTTGTTGTTCTTTGCAACAACGGTTCCGTCGATAATTTCATTCTGTGCTACTGATTTTAAGGTCTTTTCATAGATAGAGTCAAGCTGTTCGCGTTCCTCTTTTGTATAACCTTCACCTTTTTTTCCGACTGCGTTCCAGTCAAATGCTTCAAGCTCTACAGGAGCTGTTACTGTTTCTGCCATTTAATTTTTTCCCGCTTTAAGACGGGAAGGGCTTTTTTTGTATTCAAGAGGCTGATTTCCAGCTCAATTGAAGGGGTTAGTACTAAAATTGATTATCCTTATTATTTTTAAGGGACACAAAGATACGAATTTTCCCTTTCGGTTAAGAAAAACGCCTTATTTTTTTGTAAAGTACTGCCATGGTGTTAAATTCGTTTTAGATAACAGGCTGCAAACAACTAAAATACAGCTAATTATACACATCAAAATGTTATTAACACTTCATTTTACCTCATGGGGATAACAAAGGCAATTTAATTCAAATCCCGGTTTTAATTGAACGTTTCGAAGCCTCATTTATTATTCTTAATTTATTGCCGGCAAGCATACGCCGCTTTGCAACCGTTCGGAAAAACTGTATCGTTCATTTTCCTATCTTTAGGTCAAATCCCGGAACTATGAAGCCCCTCACTTTCCTGTGTGTTTTTATTGTATTCCTCTGCTTCGCATTTAAAGGCGGACCGGATGCTACATCTCTCCCCTGCTTTTCCTCCCCGAAGCTGAACGCGCTTATGAACAAAACGCCGAAGCCGAAAGAGGAATGGGATGCAAAAAAATTAAGCGAGGCCGACCTTGCCTCACTCGATGTGATGGCGCTTGTGATCTACGCGCACCATTTTCCCGAACAATATTTTCAGTCATGTTCCATGTACAGACGGGCAGCAGATGAAAGCGAAAAGATCCATTCCATCCTGCCGCGAAAGGGAGAAGGGCTGATGATGAGCTCCCGGCAACGGGAATCGCTGAAAAAACACAGGGACTCTGTGATCTACATCATCAGCCATTGCTTTGAGAACGAAGCCGGCATTTCGGACGATTACAAGCAAACCATTGTTAACCTTGCCGGATACGAGGCCATTCCTACGCTGAAGAAGATCCTGGAAAGGCAGCCGCCAAAATTAAAAGACACTTACATCCTCACCGCTCTTATGCTGTTGATGAAGAACGGGCAGTACGCGCCTTTTATGCAGACTGAGCTATACAAAGCATTATATAACGAAGAGAACGCGGATTTCAGGAAAGAGATGGCCGTGGTGCTGACGAATAAACGCCGGGATGAGATCCTCACGCTGGCAGGCGCTTACTATGAATTAAAAAAAGCGGGCAAGTGAGCGCAAAAAAAACCGCCGTGTTTGCTGCCCTGCTCCTGTTTTTTTCCTGCAGCGGCAGAAAGGATGCAGGGATCGCTTTTGCGGAGATCCCGGCGGGATACTACTGCCTCGGACAATACAAGCATTATGAGAACCCGCTGCGGATCGTGAGATCGAACGCGTATTCGATCTCCACCACCGAGATCACCAACAGGCAGTTCTCCATCTTCGCAGATGAAACACATTACCTGAGCGATGCGGAAAAAGCAAAGAACGCGATGACCTTTCACGTGGGACTCGGGGAGTTTGAATGGGTGGAAGACACTACCGCCAACTGGAGATTTCCCTTCGGAAAAAAGAACGGCGGTATCGAACAGAAAATGGATCATCCCGTTACCTGCATCAGCTTTTCGGATGACGACGCATATTGCAGATGGGACGGGGTAAGGCTTCCCACGCTCGACGAATGGGAAATTGCCAGCAGGGCGGGATCAACCGCCGGTTACTTCTGGGGAGATGATCCCGGAAGGATCAATGAATTTGCGAACATCTGGACAGGAAAGAACCACATGGCCGCGGCTGAAAATGAAGATCACCTGTATACTGCGCCTGTGGCATCGTACAAGCCAAATGCTTTCGGACTGTACGATGTATATGGAAATGTGTTCGAGTTCTGTTCCGGCCTTACCGAAAATGCAAAGCAATACAAAAACGTAGCTTCTTCCCGCGGAGGCTCCTGGTGGTGCTCAAAGCGCTCCTGCAATTTTTTTAATTCGGCCGATATCGGGCATGTGAACATACATGCTTCTTTTTCCAACCAGGGATTCAGGGTTGTGAAAGGGAATTGAAATTCATTCCCTGAACTTCAGCAGCCAGCGTTTGGCCGACTCTTCATTGCCGAACAATTTAAAAGGAACCGTTTTGGCTTTATAAAACAGGTTAAAGAAATTCACGATCAGCCGGATGGAGAAGTTGGTGCTGATGATGGCGGAGGCAATGAAGAAATCGTTGCCGTGCTGCGCCGCATATTCCCTGCCCTCTTTATCCATCGTTACGTCCTTCTGCGCATCTATCAGCTGCAGCACCTTATTATCAGGCCCGATGCCCATTTCACGGTAAAGATCAAAGCAGGCAGTAACCTCCTCAAGGTCGAGCTCCGCATTTGCGTCGGGCTGCAGCCACAGGATGCCATTTTCATCCAAAGATATCTGGGTATGCCTGGTCCTGCATACCTTTTGTTTTAACTGCATAACGGGGGGATGTGTTTCGAAACAAAACTAAAAAAAATCCCTGATCTCCGCAGAACTAAAATTATTTTAACCTGCTGGCAGATATAACCGCAGCTCTCCATTTTAATTAATTCGGATAAAACGCGCTTCAATCAAAGCTTTTGCTAAATTTGCCACCCTAATGTAATTTCTATGTACGAAGATTTAGTAGTAAAAAAGTCGACACTTCCCGGAGCCGGCAAAGGCCTGTTCACTAAAAGAGATATTAAAAAAGGCGAGCGCTTTGTGGAATACCACGGCGAGATCATCACGGAAGCCGAGCTCGATAAAAGGGCGGAGAACGACATTTACGGCTATGCTTTTTATGTAAGCAAAAACAAGTGCATAGATGCCTACTATACTCCCGAGCACCTTGCGCGCTATGCAAATGATGCCAAAGGAATTGTACAGATCAAGGGCGTAAAGAACAACTGCTGCTACACCATCTACAAGCGCAGCGGCTGGATCGAAGCTGAGCGGGATATCAAAGCCGGCGAAGAGATCTTCGTAAGCTATGGCGCGGAATACTGGAGGGACATCCGCTATAACATCAAGCTCGACGAGGAAAAGAAAGCAAAGAAAAAGGCGAAAAAGGTTAAGAAAGCAACAAAGTAGCCGGGATTTACCGGTACACTTCCTTTTTGCTTGCCTTGAGCGTATTCATCAGTAAGGATGCGATCGTCATAGGTCCCACACCGCCGGGAACAGGCGTAATAAAGGATGCCTTGGCCGCCACTTCATCATACTTCACATCACCGAATAATTTATAGCCGCTTTTTGTTTTGTCGGAAGGCAAACGCGTGATCCCTACATCGATCACCACTACTCCATCCTTTACCATATCGGCGGTTAAGAATTCCGCTTTGCCCAATGCAACGATCAGGATATCCGCCTTCAGCGTAAACTCTTTGAGGTTTTGCGTGCGGCTGTGCGTAAGCGTTACCGTGCAGTTGCCGGGAGCGGCATTGCGGGCCATGAGCATACTCATGGGCGAGCCTACAATGTTGCTGCGGCCGATCACCACACAGTGCTTGCCGGAAGTTTCAATATTATAGCGCTCCAGCAGCTGGACGATGCCGTAAGGAGTTGCAGGAAGATACGTGGGTAAGTTCAATGCCATGCGGCCTACGCTCTGCGGATGAAAGCCATCCACATCCTTTTTCGGGTCAACCGCTTCAATTACGTTTTGTTCGTTGATGTGCTTCGGCAGCGGCAATTGCACGATATAGCCGTCAATGGCGGGGTCATTGTTGAGCTCCGCTATTTTACGGAGCAGCTCCTCCTCGGTTGTGCTTTCCGGCAGGCGGATCAGCGTTGACTCAAAGCCGATCTTCTCGCAGGCTTTCACCTTTGCCCCTACGTACGTTTCGCTTGCGCCGTCGCTTCCCACCAGTATGGCGGCGAGGTGAGGAATTTTTCCGCCCTGCTCCGCAATAGATTGTACTTCTATCGCGATCTCGTTCTGGATCTGTTCGGAGATTAATTTACCATCGATTATTGTTGCCATAATTTACATCTTCCCCATTCCGGGCATGTTCTTCATCTGGCTCATCATCTTCGCCATTTGTTTTTTATCGCCCATCATGCGCATCATTTTACGGGTATCGTCAAATTGCTTGATGAGCCTGTTCACTTCCTGCACGTTCGTACCGCTTCCCCTCGCGATCCGTTCACGGCGCTTGCCGTTCAGTATCTCCGGGTTCTCGCGCTCGGCAGGCGTCATCGACCCGATGATCGCTTCAATGCTCTTGAATGCGTTCTCATCAATGTCGACACCTTTCAATGCCTTGCCCACGCCCGGGATCATTCCCACGAGGTCTTTGATATTTCCCATTTTCTTGATCTGCTGAAGCTGGGATAAAAAGTCGTTGAAGCTGAACTGGTTCTTCGCGATCTTCTTCTGTAATTTCTTGGCCTCTTCGGCATCGTACTGCTCCTGCGCACGCTCCACAAGCGTTACCACATCGCCCATTCCGAGGATCCTGTCGGCCATCCTGTTCGGGTGGAACACATCCATCGCATCCATTTTCTCACCTGTACCCACAAACTTGATCGGCTTGTCGACAATGGATTTAATGGATAAAGCAACACCACCGCGTGTATCGCCGCCGAGCTTGGTAAGCACCACACCGCTGAAATCGAGCCGCTCATTGAATGC
>Ga0157372_10009260_pt1 | contig 10472 bp, 10 predicted proteins | sample C55metaG_FD_115307 | JGI IMG/M metagenome (GOLD analysis project Ga0157372, IMG submission 115307) | Corn rhizosphere microbial communities from Kellogg Biological Station, Michigan, USA - C5-5 metaG | ecosystem: Host-associated > Plants > Roots > Rhizosphere > Soil | place: USA: Michigan...
CCGTAGATTCCAGCGTTAGCAGAAAAGGCGTGATACACGGAAGAAGCAGTACAAAAGGTAATAAACGTTTCATGCCGAAAATCATCACTCTGTCAGCCAGCCGAACCAGTTACCGCAATCGATTTCATTTGGTGAGAAGTGCAGGGTTTTGTCTGATTTGTCGGCCCACACGTAGGCGTGCTGGCTGCGATGATTGACGGTGGCTTGCACGATCACTCCATTGCCGCTCGCGTAAGAACAATCGACCGAGTAATTTTTAATCGTGCCCCATTCGCTCGCTGGACCCCAATCCTGACTGAATTCGGCGAAGGTGTAGCTCGAGTATTTCGTGGGATGCTGCTTCCAGTCCGCGTCTCTGAACCAGATCGCATAGGCTTCTTCGAGATTTTGATGTTCGAGGGCGGCAAAAAATTTGTCAGCTGCGTGGCGTTCAGGATAGTCACGGAGATGGTAGGCGACCCAAATCAGTATGAGCGCGCCGACAATGCCCACAATGATCAGCTTTCTACGACGGCGGGCAGGAGCCTCATCGTACTGCTTAGCGTCCATTAGCGTCATGACCTAAGCATAATGGAATCCGCTAGAGAAGAAAAAGTTCCATAAAGTTGCCGACCCTTTGGGCCGGCCGAACGGCCGAGGGCGGCCGTTCCCACATGGTTCACTGTTCCCACAAGATAGATACCGGCGAGATATCTTAGAGCGTGCGCTTGAACAACGGGACCGCGATCGAGAACGTCACAATCGCGAAGACCGAAAGAAAAAGCATATCCGGCCATATCGCGACCAAGCCGGTCTCTTTCAGCAACAGCGATTTGAATCCGTGCACCGCAAATGTGAACGGATCGACGCTGGCGATGGCCCGCAACCAGCGCGGGAAGGCTTGAATGGGATAGACCGCGCCGCTGGGAAAAAACAACAATGTATTCAGGATGCCGAAGATTGCGCGTGGGACCAGCGGGTCCTCGACCCGCACCATCAGCAAAAACATCATGGTGTTGAAGGCCAATGACGTCAGAAAAATCATTAGCCCGAGGCCGAGAATAGTTCCGGGCCGAAAAATAGTTCCTACACCGGCCAGAAGGGATCCGATAAGTGTGATCACGACCCCCGTCATGACGGCTTTGATCGCACCGGCTGCATTGAGTCCCAACACAAGTTCAGCTTTGGTGATCGGTGTGACCAGGTATCCTTCATGGACCCCGCGGGCTTTGTCGTCAATGTAAAGCATGCCGCCGCCGATCATCACTGAGACGAACATGGCCAGCGCGATCGATCCTGGCAAGAGATATTTCATGTACTCGATATACGGATATAGCTCGACAATCTGCAAAACTGTCTCCTGCAAGATGCGCGGCTCGACCGTGGGATTATTCAGAGCGTTCGTAATGCCGGTCATCTCGTCTTCGAGAGTCGCGGTCATAAAGTTGTCGCTGTTGTCTACGACGAGGCCAATTTTAGGAGCGTCCTGTTCGTAGACCCGACGAGAATACTGAGGCGGGATAATGACTGCGCCCTGAATCTTGCCGTTGCGAACATCCTCGACTGCCTTCTTTTCGTCGGAGTAATACACCGGCTCAAAAGTTCGTATGTTGGCATGGACGGAATCAAACGCCTCACGAATCTTGAGAGCTTGGGTTCCGCCATCTTCATCGACTAGTCCCAGCTTGGCGTCGCGAATCTTGCCGCCGAATGCATTGCCCAGCACGATGAGTTGCACCAGTGGGAACACCATCGCCACCAGCATGAGCGCCGGTGAGCGAAAGAATTTGCGCATTTCGCGTTCGACAATTGCCATCATTCGGTTCATGGCTGCATCCCCGGTCTGGACGGCATGGTGAACGCATGGGCTTTGACGAGTTCGTCGCGTAGTTGCCGTCCGGTGTAGTGGACGAATACGTCATCGAGAGTAGTGTTCTGGACCGAGAGCGATTTGATTTTCACGTTGGCGTGCACCGCCGCTTCGACCAACTCAGTTGTGGTTTTGGAGCCATCGCCGGTGAGGACGCGATACATTCCCGCGCCCTCGTGCTGCACCGATGTGACCGAGCTTAATTTGTGCAGGCGTTCTTCCCAATCGGCTGCCGCGTTTTCGAACTGCGCTTCGATCACGTTCGATCCCGGCACGCTGGCCTTTAGCGCCGGCGGCGTGTCGAGCGCGACCAACTTGCCGTGGTCGACGATTGCGATGCGGTCGCAAAGCCGATCAGCTTCATCCATGTAATGCGTGGTGATAAGGATGGTGAGCTGGCGCTGGCTTTTGATGTTGGTCAGCATTTCCCAGACAGCGACGCGTGAGACCGGGTCGAGTCCCGTCGTCGGTTCATCGAGGAAAAAGATTTTGGGGCTATGCACCAGCCCGCGAGCAATTTCGAGTCGTCGTCGCATTCCACCAGAGAGCGTTTTCGTCTGCGCATTGCGCCATTTGGTGAGATCCACCAGTTCGAGCAGTTCGTCGATATTCTGTCGGCGCTTGACGGCGGGCACGTCGTATAGTTTGGCGTAGATGCTGAGATTTTCCTCAACCGTGAGATCGATGTCGCTGGTGAGAGCCTGCGGGATCACTCCAATGGCGCGGCGCGCGTCGTCAGGATCAGTGGCGACGTCGTGTCCGGCGATGCGAGCGTGGCCGGAGGTAATTGGAATGAGCGTAGTCATCATGCGGATTAGCGTGGATTTTCCCGCGCCATTTGGCCCGAGTAGTCCAAAAATTTCTTCGTCTTTTACTGAGAAGGTGACGTCGTCAACCGCGGTGAAGTCGCCGTACTTCTTGACGATGTGCTCCACTTCGATGGCGTTCTCAAATCCATTCGAGCTCGGCGGCGATCCGCCCTTCGCGGCATTCGCAGGACGTGAAGAATCCAGATTCGAACCCACCATCATGGTCGCGCTCCTGACGCAGCCGCTGTGTTCGGAGCTGTACCCCGCAACTGAGCGGGGGAGACCAACACGTCCGCGGTCATTCCTGGAACGTAAGCCGCCCTGGGATTATCGAGGCGCACTTTCAACACGATCGTCTTGATGTCGCGCTTGCTGCGGCTCACGTCACGTTGGGTCGCGAAGTCGGCCTCGGCGGATTTGAAGAATACTTTTCCGGAAGTGACAGTTCCGCCGGGCAGGCGAATTCGAAGAGTGTCGCCGATGCCGATATGATCGGCATTGGTTTCGGGAATAGCCGCCCGCACCCAGGTGTCGGTGAAATCGACGATGGTCACGATGGGTTGACCGGGGTTGAGATACTCGCCTTCGCGGGCGGCGCGCACGGAAACCGTTCCAGTCACTGGCGCATAAATTTTCGTGTAGCCCAGGCGTACCTCAGCTTCTTTTAATTGCGCTTCCGAATTCAAGAGCTGACCTCGGGTCGATGCAACCGTGCTTTGCGCGGCGCTGGCCTGGTGTGTGTTGGCGATAGCGGAATTCAATCCCGCCTGCGCGGCTGTCACCTGCTGTTGCAGAGAAGCCACGGTGGCCTGCTGTGCTTTTAAATTAGCTTCTGCTTGTACGCGTTCCTGGTCAGACGACACGCCTTGCTTAGCCAACTCAATGGTTCGGCGGCTGTCGCTTTCTACGCGCTGCAAAGTTGCTTCGGCCTGCAACAGCTGCGCGCGCGCGGATTCAAGTTGCGCCTGCGCATTAGCTACGCTGCTGGTGGTCGATCCTTTGGTAGCAACGCTTGTGGCCTGAGTGGCGGCAACCTGCGAGCGTAGGCTGTCGATCATGGCCGCGGCGGCGCGTGCCTGCGCTTCCAACTCCGAAGGATCGAGCACAGCGATCAGATCGCCTTGCTTCACCCTCGTGCCTTCGTCGACCAGAAGCTTCGCAATCCTGCCCTGGACTTGCGGGCTCACGATCACCTGATTGGCATCAACCGTTCCCGTCAGGTCGAGGTCGGACCCGTGCGGCGTGGAAAAATAATAGAAGGCAAGCGCCACAGCGAAAATGATAGTGAGGAGAATAAAGACTTTATTTCGCGCGTTCATTTGCGCACTCCTTTGGGTGGTGTGAACAACGCAGCGGATATGAAGTCGACTACTGCGGCGCGCCGTTCTGCCAGCCGCTGGGGAGACATAGGATCAAAGCCCATGAACACTGACATAACCGGCGCGGTGGTGAAATAAAAAACAATTACCGAAATCATTGAAGGAATAAAGTGCACTGGATCAACCCGCCGAAAGTCTCCACTTTCTGCGCCTTCTTTGAGCAACCCGGCAACGGCTGAGAAGATCGGACGGAAATATTGCTGCGCAGCCCGCTGCATGCGAGACGGATCGCGCCCGGCGCGCAGGAACTCGGCATTCACAATCCGGTGATAGGGCGAATGTGACGCGATGTAATCGAAGTGCGCGCGGACATAGCCCACCAGTCGCTCACGCGGCGGCAGCGGCTGCTTAAGCGCACTCTGAACTGCTGCACGAGCGCCGCTGAAAACGTCGTCGAGGACCGCGTCGTATAGCGCTTCTTTATCTTTGAAGTAGTAGTACAGCAGGGCTTTATTCACTCCCGCAGAACGCGCAATGGCATCGGTACGGGCGCCAGCCACTCCTTCGCGGGCAAATTCGACGACCGCCGCTTTCAGGATCGCGGCGCGGCTTTCTTGCGGCTTCCCGCGAGTGCCGAGGCGGATTTTATGAGCCGCATTCATATTTAACTAACTGGTTAGTTACATCATACAGAGTTCAGCTCGTGCATGCAAGCCGCCTCGCTGAGTGTTATTGGGAATCGAGTCGGGGCAGGGCTTCGGTCAATGTTGGCGCGGCTTCAGAGCGGACGCTCAGCCTGTACCAGAGCACGATCGCGCACAACGAGAAAGAGAAAATAATGGTAGAGACGGCATTAATTTCCGGGGTAATGCCGCGGCGCAAACGGCCCCAGATTTCGAGTGGCAGAGTGTTGTCGCGGCCTATCAGGAAAAAGCTCACCGCGATTTCATCCATCGAAAGCGTGAAGATCAGCAGTGCGGCACCGACGATTGAAAGTTTGAGATTGGGCAGGGTCACTCGGCAGAACGTCTGCAAGTAATTGGCGCCGAGATCGAGCGAGGCTTCTTCCTGTGCGCGATCAAGCTTTTGCAGTCCCGCGAAAACTTCGGTGGTGGCCACTGAGATCAGCGCGGTCCCGTGCCCAAGAATTACCGTGATGAGGCTGAGTTTCAGATCAGCTTCGCGAAAGAGCATGAGCAACGAAAGTCCGGTAATGATCCCGGGGAGCACGAGCGGAAGCAAGACGAGCCGGCGAAAGACGCCTTTACCGGGAAAGTTTGCACGGTCCAGCGCAAGGCCGGCTGGGATTCCGAGAGCAAGCGCGATGAGAACTGAAGCCAACGCGACGATAACGCTGTTGAGAACTGAGGACCAGATAGCGTCATCCTGAAAAAGCAATCGATACCAGCTGAGCGTTAGGTTGCGTGGAGGGAAGCCGCCGACCCCTTGCCCATTGAATGAGTACACCACCAACACGAGGATTGGCAGATACAGGAATGCGAAGACGACTGCGGCATAAGTGGCGAGCCAGCGCGGACTCGCATCGTGTGATCTGCGACTCACGAGAGAGCCCACCGTCGTTCTAATTTTTCCGACAGCCACAACAGTCCAACCACCAGGGCCAGCATGCAGAACGAGATCCCTGCGCCCAGCGGCCAGTTGTAAGCCGCGCCGAACAGGCTGACCACGACGTTCGAGATCATGATGCCGCTTGGCCCTCCTAGAAGGAGCGGCGACAGGAAATCTCCAAAGCTCAGAACGAAGGCGAAGGTTGCGCCGGCCAGCACTCCTGGAATCGACAAGGGCAGAATTACCCGCCTGAAAGTTTGCAAACGCGAAGCCCCAAGATCGTGCGACGCCTCGACCAGGTTGCGCGGAATATGTTCCATGGCCGCATATATAGGCAAAAAGGTGAACGGCGTGTAAATGTGAGTTAACGTGAGCACGACGGCGAATGGGCTGTACAGCAAAAACTGCAACGGGTGTTGGGTCAGGTGCAGGTATCGCAGCGAGGTGTTGAGAACGCCGTCGGTTCCTAGAATTGTCTTCCAGGCGTAGGCGCGAACTAAGTAACTCACCCAGAGGGGAATGATCACAAGCTGGTACAGCAAATTTTTTCTTGGTCCGGCATAAAAGCTGAGGAGGTAGGCGACGGGATATCCTAAAAGGAGCGAGAAGATCATGACGCGGGCGGCGATCCACGCAGATCGCAACAGTGTTTGGCGGTAAACGTCATGGGAAAGTAAGTCGCGGTAATTTGCGAAAGACCATGAGTGAATGATCGTCTGCGCGGAAGATACCGACCAGAAGCTGTACGCGAACATGAGCGCGTACGGCACGAGAAGAAATAAGGCGACCCAAAGCAGCGGGGGCAAGGTAACGGCGAATTTGTACGCGCGCGAGAACATTTATTTTTCCGACTCGCGTACGGGAACGGCATCTTGGGGACTGAATTCCAGTTCGACTTCGCCGCGGAGCAGGCCTGGTTGAGCGGTTCTTACTGTGAGTGTCTGGTCGTCGGAAGCGGAGCTTTGCTCCGCCGGACAGCCGAGGGCGGCTGTCCCCACGCTTTTCACATGTACCAGTTCGCTTGCGCCGTGGAACGAGTGGTCGGTAACTCGAGCGTGGAATTTCGCTGCCTTCGAATCTGTGCCTGCGGGGCGAATGCACTCCGGCCGAAGTGAGAATAATGCGGTTCCATCGGGAACCACGGTTGGCCAGGAGAGTGAACCGCTGTGCGCGGTTCCACTTTTCACCGCTGCTCGAAGCAAGTTTGTGTGCCCGATGAACTGGGCGGTATAAGAAGTTGCTGGGCGGTTGTATATCTCGTCTGGCGGCGCGACCTGCTCGAGTTGACCGAAGCGGAGCAGCGCAATCCTGTCGGACATCACCATTGCCTCTTCCTGATCGTGAGTCACAAAAATAAAAGTGATTCCTACTTCTCGTTGCAGGGCTTTCAACTCCATTTGCATCTGGCGGCGAAGGTTGGCATCGAGCGCGGAAAGCGGTTCGTCGAGAAGAAGCAGTTGCGGACGGTTGACCAGCGCTCGTGCGAGGGCGACCCGCTGTTGCTGTCCGCCGCTGATTTTTGACGGTTTGTATTTCGCAAAGGCCTGCATGCGAACTTTGGCGAGTGCTTCTTCAACTCTCGGGCGAATTTCGCTGGAGCGGGTTCCGGCCACACTCGGACCATAGGCGACGTTCTCTTCAACGGTCAGGTGCGGAAATAACGCGTAGCTTTGGAAAACCGTGTTCACGCGGCGCTTGTAAGGAGGAAGTACGTCGAGTCGTTCGCCGGACATCCAGACTTCGCCGGATGTTGGATGCTCGAATCCGGCGATGATTCTCAGCAGGGTGGTTTTGCCGGAGCCACTTTCGCCGAGAATGGCCAGGAACTCGCCAGCGGCGACTTCGAGGGAAATGTCGCGCAGGACGGGGTGCCGGCCGAAAGATTTTGCGACATTTCGGATGCTCAGCAGACATGAGTTCGAAGCTTGCTGGGGCGAGGGCGCCCGTGCCTCCACGGCCACGACAGCTTTCGATCTCTCCGGACTTTCCATGCCGATGAAGTTTACTGCAGCTTGTCCGATTGGACACTCAGTCGCGGGCGAGGGCGCCCGCGCCACACTGTCATAGCTGCCACACGGACTATTGCGCTGCTTTTACTTCGTTCCAGATTTCGTTGTACTGAGCGCGGCGCGGAACATTTTGCCAGAAATAAATGCGCTTTTGGTACTCGTCGACGTTATCGAGGTGCAGGTTCTTCTGCTGCTCGGGAGTCATGAACTGCGCCGCCTGAGCGTTGGATGGTGCGTAGCCGGTCACGTCAGTGACTTTTTTCTGCGTCTGCGCCTCGATCATGTATTCAAGAAATTTGTAAGCCAGGTCTTTGTTGTCACTGCCGGCGGTGATCATTAAATGATCGATCCAGCCGGTTGTGTTTTCTTTGGGAATGGTTTCGCCGACGGGAAATTTTGCGGCGCGAAGTTGATTGGTCATCAGCGGCCAGCCCATGGCAATGACGACTTCATGATTCTCGAACAGGTTTGTGAGTTCTCCGCCTGTGGTCCACAGCTTGCGAATATTAGGCTTGAGCGCGAGCAGTTTATTTTTGACGGCTTCGAGTTCCTGGTCGCTTAAGTTGTAAAGATGGCTGGGATCGGGCTTGTCATAGCCGAGAACTTGCGCCGCCATGTAGACGGTGGAGAGATCGTCCCAGGCAGAAATTTTGTCGCGAAGTTTGGGGTCCCAGAGCGCGGCCCAACTTTCGGGAGCTTTGGAGAATGTGGTCGTGTCGTAAATCAGCGGGTTCGGGCCCCACATGAATGGCACACCGTAAACGTTGCCGTCGGCTTTGACCAGCGGCATGTCGCGAAGTTTGGAAGACAGTTGCTGATAACTTGGCAACTTGGAAATATCCAGTGGCGCGGCCAATCCGGCTTGGGAGATCATAGTTGCGACATCGCTCGATGGCGAGATCACGTCGTAATTTCCGGCGCTGCCGCCGCGAAGTTTGGCAACTAATTCGTCGCTTGATCCCATGTAGGAGGCAGAAACCTTGCAGTGGTTCTGCTCTTCAAACGCCTTAACGAATGAGGGATCGGCATAGCCTTCCCAGACCAGTAAATTGAGGCTGGAAGTTTTCTTGCCGCAGGAAAAAGTGAGCGCCGACAGCAATATCGCAAGCGCGATGCGTAATTTCATGGAGGCGATAACCTTGCGGGATTATAGCAAGGTTAGTTCCAGCACAGACAAAAGCTTTTGACCGCAGAGATCGCTGAGAAAATCAACGCGAGATCGCAGAGAAAGGGGCAACAGGCGCTGAGCCAAGCTAGTCTATCCGCTCGGCGTTTTTTCGGCTTCAGATTTTGTAAATGGCTGCCGTTCGCGAACCGTTCAGGCTACAACCGGCTCCGGGACAGCGATCTGTTGGCTAAGCAGCTTTTCGAACTCCGCCAACTTGGGCGCGATCGGCTGCTCGGTTTCATATTCCCCTGTCAACACGTCAGTGGTCTTCAATCCATTCCCCGTAATGCACAGCACTGTGGTTTCGTTCGGCAGGATGCGGTCGCTCTTGTACAGCTTGCGGGCGCAGCCCAGGGTCACGCCGCCGGCAGTTTCGGTGAAGATGCCTTCGGTCTCGGCGAGAAGCTGAATTGATTTCACGATCTCGGGGTCGGAAACATCTTCGGACCAGCCGCCGCTCTTGGTGATGGTTTGTATGGCGTAATGTCCGTCAGCCGGATTTCCGATAGCAAGGGACCGCGCAATGGTCGAAGGCTTCTGCGGCTCGATCTCGCTATTGCCAAGTTTTACCGCCGTCGAAATCGGAGAACAGCCGGTCGCTTGTGCGCCAAAATATTTCACCGGCTTGGGTTCTACTAATCCAAGCTGAATCAATTCTTCAAAAGCTTTTTTAATTTTAATGATGAGTGATCCGCCAGCCATGGGGCAGACGACGTTGTCAGGCAGCCGCCAACCGAGTTGTTCGGCGATCTCGTAGCCGAAAGTTTTCGATCCTTCGGAGTAGTACGGACGCAGGTTGACATTGACGAAGCCCCAATTGTGCTCGTCGGCGATTTGCGAACAGAGGCGATTCACCTGGTCGTAGCTGCCGGATATCCGCACAAGCTTTGCGCCGAAAACTTGCGTGCCGAGAATTTTGGCCTGCTCCAAATCGGCGGGGATGAAAATCCAACACTTGAGTCCGTTGCGCGCGGCTTGCGCGGCAGTTGCATTAGCAAGATTGCCGGTAGATGAGCAAGAGACTGTATCGAAACCAAAGCTGCGAGCATTGGCGAGAGCTACGGCCACCACGCGATCCTTGAAGCTCAGCGTCGGCAGGCAAACCGCGTCATTCTTAATGAATAGATTTTTCACACCCAGCGCGCGAGACAATCCGGAGGCTTTGATTAGCGGTGTGAATCCAACCGGCAGCGTAGGCTGATGATCCTCGGGAAGAGGCAGCAGCGCCGAATAGCGCCAGATATTGTTGGGGCCCTGCGCGATCTTCTCGCGAGTGAAGTCGTGGCGGATGGAATCGTAATCGTAAAAAACTTCGAGAGGAGAAAAACACTCTTCGCAAACCGATTTGGGAACGTTTCCCCAGCTCTTATGGCACTCCCGACAGCGCAGTTCGTATCGCACAAGCGATCCAATCTGAATGGAAGGAACGAGCTCCGGTGATTGAGTAATTGGGAAATTAATTAATTGGGAAATTAATTAATTGTGAAATTGAAGAACCTGCGCGCTTCGATCTTCAATCTGCCCAATTACAAATTTCCAAATTACTCAACCATCAAAACCTGCCCTAAAACAACAAACCCTCTTTGCCCGGGGAATAGGGAAAGAGGTTCAGGAATGGCTGATAGATTCTCGCATCCCGAATCTCATGTCCCCCGTTTCCGGGCCGAGAGTTGGCACCTGGCGGTCGCGATATATGATCCCGATCCGGTTGCCGTGGCGTCTTAGGGCTCGTCCCTCAGCCACTCTGCA
>Ga0157372_10009261_pt1 | contig 10472 bp, 6 predicted proteins | sample C55metaG_FD_115307 | JGI IMG/M metagenome (GOLD analysis project Ga0157372, IMG submission 115307) | Corn rhizosphere microbial communities from Kellogg Biological Station, Michigan, USA - C5-5 metaG | ecosystem: Host-associated > Plants > Roots > Rhizosphere > Soil | place: USA: Michigan...
ATCTTTATCTCCCTGCAAAACCATTGTTCCACCACCTTTAGCCATCGAAAGCCCATCTTTATCCAGATAAGGCCCCTTTAGATCCTTTGCTCTCCCCACAATCATTTTATAAGTACTTTTTGGTCCCTTGCAGCAATAATCGATAGATGCAAACAGGTAGTAATAATTATCCTTTTTAAACACAAATGGCGCCTCAATTGCATTTCCACCGGCATCTACAGGGTTATCGTCAACAGCTGGCGGATTTTCCTGATCAGGGTCTTTCTTCCGGGTAGCTATAGTTTGAAGATTGATCGTATCTCCAACTACTTTAAGTCTGTCTTTACTTAGCTGAACCAGTTGCAAACCATTCCAGAAAGAACCAAAAACCATATAAGGCGTATTTTTCTTATCGGTAATCACATTAGGATCTATAGCATTCCAGTTAGTAAGGCCCGGGTAAGACTGAATTACCTTGCCATGATCCATCCATTTAAAATCAGGAGAAGATGGATCTAATGTTTTATTGGTGGCCAAACCAATAGCAGAAGTATTTTTACCAAAAGCAGATACAGAATAATATAAATAATATTGTCCGTTGTAATAACTGATATCAGGAGCCCAAATATGCCCTTTAAATTCGGGGATAGCTTTTACCGCCCATTCAGGAGCTTTATCAAAAACCGGTTTTTCCTTTTTCCAGTTCTTCATGTCTTGTGATGACCAAACTGAAATTCCCCAGCCGGTGCAGAAAATATAATATTTATCGCCCTGCTTTGCCATCACCGGATCGTGCACGCTTATATCCTGCTGCAGGTTCTGCCCGAAAACGAAGTTGCTTACCCCGATCAGGAGCAAGCAACATACTTTATTGAACCATTTTAACACTCTGTTTATTATAACATTTTAATCCTGATAACATTTAAGGAGTTAGGCGCAAGCTTAGTAGAAATCGACTGCTTTTTAACCGATATTTCCTGTTGCTTTGGGCTTACTTCAAAAGGTTTATCAATAGAATTTACTTTATTGTTATCGCCTGCTGTCAATACTGTTAGTGTACCTTTTGATTGTAGTTTGCTTCCTTCAACTGCAAACGAACTCTCTTTTTCCTTATCTGTAGTATTCACTATTTTGATGATAAGATCATTCGTTTTTTTATCAATAACCGATGATGCATATAAGCCATCCTGTCCGGTTACATTTTGACCGTCCAATAGAACAGGCACCACATTAGTACCCTTGTTTAATGAGTAAAGCTTTTGAACATAATAATTAGGAGTTCCATAAGAGCGAAGGTTATCTACCCAGATCATATCAGGAGCCCATTGCCAGCCATCAATATGTGCAAATAAAGGTGCATAAGATGCCATGTAAACAACATCAGCATTACGCTCTAATCCAGTAAGAAAAGCGGCTTCAGAAATAGCAGTTTTTAAATTATTCTTATTGTCAACACTAACAGTCCTATCACTTTGTGCAGCATATTCACCAGCAAAAACCTTTGATCCATTCCTTGGATAATTATCATAGCGTTTGGCATTCTCTAAAAACCACTCAGGTCTGCGATAGTAATGCTCATCAATCATATCAGCGTTCATTTTCCTCAACTCTCCGTTCAAATAGTCAAAACGTTCTCCATTTGGATCTGTACCAGAACTATTAACCAGCTTAATCTGAGGATATTTTTCCTTGATTGCCTTTGTAAATAATTTTAATCTTTCGATATACTGAGGTCCCCAGTTTTCGTTACCAACTCCCATCATTTTTAGGTTGAAAGGCTTTGGATGTCCCATATCAGCACGTAATTTTCCCCATTTGGTGTTCACGTCGCCGTTAGCAAATTCAACCAAATCTAACGCATCTTGAATATAAGGTTGCAGTTCGTCTAACGGAACTACCTCGGCTGTATTAAATTGGCAAGCCATACCACAGTTTAAAATTGGCAGTGGTTCTGCGCCAACATCTTCAGCTAATTGAAAATATTCAAAGAAACCTAAACCAAAACTTTGATAATAATCAGGAGTAAGACGGTGTGCAAATTCTGTATTCCAGCGATTTACTATCAATTCACGTTCTTCAACTGGTCCAACTGTTTTTTTCCACTGATAGCGGGTAGAAAGATCGTGTCCTTCAACAATACATCCCCCCGGAAAACGAATAAATCCAGGCTTCATATCAGCTAAAAGTTGAACCATATCTGCCCTTAAGCCTCCCGGACGGTTTTTCCATGTATCTGAAGGAAATAATGAGATCATATCCAGATCTATGCTTCCATTTCCTTCAAACCAGATATTAAATTTTGCTTTTGGTTCAGTTGCTGTTGCATTAAAGCTTACAGATTGTTTTTTCCATCCTTCACCAGATTGTGTAGGGTTAAAAATGCCTGATCCTATAATTTCATTTTTAGAATTTATGAGTTCGAGGTGCATTTTAATTCCAGGCGCTGCTTGTTTGTACATTACAGAAAAATCATAACGCAAGCCTTGTTTTATACCCATTCCTCTGAACCCTTCATTGGTTAAACCCAAATCTCCTTTTGCACGATTATCTACTTTTACGCGTAAAAACCTGGGATTATTGCTTTTTAAATCCTGCCGATTAAGAACAAGAATATCTCCTTCATTCTTTTTTCCTTGTATCGTCCATCCCATTAAAGGTTTATAAAACTCAAATGATCTGTTTTTCACAAGCTCGGCATAAATTCCTCCATCAGCACCCATGTTGATGTCTTCAAAAAATACGCCCCACATAGTTGGTTGAACTGTTGCACCAACCTGATTTGCTTTAACCGTAAAGTTTTTTGACTGAGCAAAGCCATGCTCCGCAATTCCTAAAGAAAGGCCCAGCAAACAAAGTAAATTAAATGTTTTGTTCATGTTCGTACTGTAGCTAAAAAGCCGATGTGTGTTTTAATTTAGTCTTGAATATTAATAATTGGTGTAGTAAAGATATGAAAAATATTAAATGTCAAAAAAACAATTAAAAATTATTCATTGAAAGTTTTCGAAGCATTAATTACTGTATTACTAACAGTGAGGATATTAGTTACAATTATTTTATGCAGGAACATTCAAAGATTAGTTATCTTAAAACAAGTAAAAGAGCTGCTCAATCTCCTTTAACAAAAAAGGCGAAACTCTCGTCTCGCCTTATTATTTCTGTCTTAAACTCCAATTCGTTTAAGTTTTATTTCGTCTGGTGGTGTTATTATTAACGGCACTTTTTCAACCGTTACAAAACTTAAATCCAAACCAAAACCTCGTTCTTCTGATAAGCTCAACTTTTTCAATATAAAGTAATAAGCCATCACCATTCGTTCACGGAAGCTTAGATTGTTAGACCTTGAAAGAACTTTTTCTAGAATAATAAAACGGAAGTCGCCTACAATTTTATGTTTATTTAAAGATGGATAACGACTTGTAATATCTACCTCTCCTTTTCTCACCAACTCTTCTACTACCAAACGGAAAAGTACGTTAATACGCTGCTCAATCCGGAATCCCAGCTTAAAGTCGATACGAATAAGTTTTCCCGGCACTAAGAAATCTACTTTATATTCAGTTGTGTATGGTTCATCGGTTACATCTACGTGTACTAACCAATACACATCTGCACGCTTAGGTTGCTTTTGCAGGATTGAATACATAATCTTCGATTCAATCTCTGAATTAAAGTTTGCACTGGTTAAATAGATAAGCTGAGAAGCGTACTTAGGAACGGTGTTATCATCAGCAAGCTCACTTAAGATCGGGTAATAATCTTCTATCTCTACAAACTTTACAAAACGGTTTTTAATTCGTCTGGCTTCACTCCAGCACCACATTATCGAGAAAAGAATAAAGCCGAGCAGAATGGTGAACCAGCCCCCGTGGAATATCTTTGCAAGGTTACCACTCAGAAACGTTAACTCAATAACGCTATAAACTGCCAGGAAAATACCAATGATATAATTAGGGAATTTACGGCGTTTAAGATAAATAGCTACCAGAATGGTAGTCATGAGCATGGCAACGGTAATTGACAAACCGTAGGCAGCTTCCATCCTTATTGATTCCTCAAATATGAAAACCACAACTAAACAACCTGCCCATAATAGCCAGTTTACGGATGGCACATATAACTGCCCTTTTGTAATTGTTGGATAGTTAATTTTTACTTTCGGCCATAAGTTCAATCGAACAGCCTCGGCAATTAAAGTAAAAGAACCTGTAATTAAGGCCTGACTAGCAATAACGGCTGCCATAGTTGCAATAGCAATTCCATAAATTAAAAACCATTGCGGCATTAATTCATAAAAAGGTTTTGCCCCATGCAAAGTAGCGCCTATGTGTTTCCAAAGCCATGCACCCTGTCCTAAATAATTTAATATTAAACAGGTTTTAACATAAACCCAGCTAACACGAATATTAGAACGGCCACAATGGCCTAAATCAGAGTAAAGCGCCTCGGCCCCGGTAGTACATAAAAAAACACCGCTTAAAATATAAAAGGCACTGTACTGATCACTGCTCAATAACTTATAAGCGTAGTATGGACTAAAAGCCTTAAATATCTCAGGGAATGTTAAAATTTCTCCTATCCCTAAAACAGCCATCATAGTAAACCAGATAAACATAATAGGCCCGAAAGCCTTTCCTACTAAGCTGGTTCCAAATTGCTGAATAATAAACAGGGCCGTTAAGATGGCTATTACAATTGGCATTACCTGTATATTAGGATACTTTAATGCCAAACCTTCAATTGCTGATGAAATAGTAATTGGAGGGGTAATAATGCCATCGGCAAGCAAGGCACAACCACCAATCATTGCTGGAATAATTAACCACTTTGCTTTACGCCTAACTAATGAAAACAATGAAAAAATTCCACCTTCACCCTTGTTATCTGCTCTTAAGGTAATAACAACGTACTTGATCGTTGTTTGAAGGGTTAATGTCCATATAATACATGATACTCCACCTAGAATAAGGTCTGAAGAAATAACGCTTCTTTCACCTATTATTGCAGAAAAAACGTAGAGAGGAGAGGTTCCGATATCGCCGTAAATTATACCTAAACTGATCAATAAACCGGCGGCGGAAAGTTTGTGAAGATCTTTATGATGTGCCACTTACTTCTTTTATAAACGGGGACAAATGTACATTATGACTCGAAATAAACAAAGTTGATTTACAGGAGTTTGTTTTTTTACGAATCCTGTTTAAATGGCGTTATTTTTGTTAATAATTGTTAAAAAAACGGTTTTTAAGTACCTTAAAAATTTAGTTTTAATAATTAATTCATAGCTTTGTTATAATTATTAAATATGAAGAAACTTTACTCAATCGCTTTTCTGTTAACGTTTGCTTTGATCCAGGTCCAGGCAACAGTTAACACATTTGCTTTTTCGGCAAGAAGCCTTGGTATTGCCGATACTTCAAAAAAAATCAATAAGAGTTCGCTTAAGATTTCTGATACCAGAAAAGAAAAGCCCTCTTATTTGCAAAATAGCTTAAACATTGAGATCACTCCTTTTAAGCCTGCAGTTGTAAAACCTGCTGCAACCAATAATACCGCATCTACTGCTAACGCAAATACCACTGCTAAAACCACGCAACAGGATTTAAAAGCAGTTAGTAATGTTAAGGTATACCCTAATCCGGTAGCCGAACAGCTTAATCTGACTTATAACGTAAGTAAGGACTCTAACGTCACTATCAAGATTATGGACGTTTTAGGAAACGAAATTACTACACTTCTCTCTCAGAAGATGAGCGCTGGCGAGCAAACAAATTCTTTTAACATTAACAATAAACTCAATACCGGATATTATTTTATTCGTCTTATTGTTGGCAATGAAACCATTGTTAAGCGTATTTCAGTACTTTAATTAACTCCTCTCCAACTTCTATTTATTGTATCTTCGCAAACTGATTACAGAAGGCTTCTGTTTCAGATTAAAGCACTCATTGATGAAGATTATAGCAATTGGTAGAAATTACATAGAACATGCTAAAGAATTAAACAACCCGGTACCTGCCAGTCCCGTTATATTTATGAAGCCAGACACGGCGGTTCTAAAAGATAATAAACCTTTCTATCATCCGAATTTTTCACAGGAAATTCATCACGAAATTGAGATTGTTCTTAAGGTTGCCAAAGAAGGAAAGCACATATCGGAAAAATTTGCATCAAACTATTATGAAGAAATAGGACTGGGAATTGATTTTACTGCCCGCGACATTCAGCAAAAGCACAAGGAGAAAGGGCTTCCATGGGAATTAGCTAAATCCTTTGACAACTCTGCACCTATAAGCCGTTTCATTCCAAAATCAGATATAAAAGATATCTATAATTTAAACTTCCATTTAGATATAAATACCCATACAATCCAAAAAGGCAACACAAAAGACCTTATTTTTTCGTTTGAACAGCTGATTGCTTATGTTTCGCAATATATCACCTTAAAAAAAGGGGATTTAATATTTACAGGCACTCCTCATGGAGTTGGAAAAGTAAATATAGGAGACAGGCTAGCTGGATATATTGAGGATGAAAAACTTTTGGATTTTGAAATTAAATAAGATATCTCTTTTAATAAACACATTTACATTATCAATTTTATTAATTCATTTTACTTGTTTAGCTCAACCTATTGCAAGTATAACCTACCCTGATGATTTTAGACAACCGCTCGATCTGAAGCCGGTTTTAGCAGGTTCATTTGGAGAGATCAGGCCCAACCACTTTCATTCAGGTCTGGACTACCGGACAAATCAACGCGAAGGATATCCTGTTTATGCTGTTGCTGATGGGTATATTTCACGCTTAAGGGTTCAAATAGGAGGTTTTGGCAATGCAATTTATATTAATCATCCAAACGGGTATACATCTGTATACGGCCACTTACAAAAGTTCAACGAGCGCATAGGATTGATCGTGAAAGATTTTCAGTACAGAAAACAAAGCTTTGACGTTGATTTTCCTTTAATGCCTATTGAAATACCTGTAAAAAAAGGAGACATCATAGCCTGGTCCGGAAATACCGGAAGCTCAGGTGGCCCTCATTTACATTTCGAATTAAGAGATACCCAGACCGAAGAGACTATAAATGCTCAACTTTTCGGAATGGAAGTACCAGACAATACAAAACCGGAAATTAAAGCACTGTATGTTTACCGTTTAAATGGTCAGCCTTTTAGTGCCGGCACAGCCAAACAACAGTTCCAGTTATCAGGAAACAATGGAGAATATCGCGTAAACCAATCTCCTGTAATTACGGTAAATGGAGAAACTGGCTTTGGTATTGTAACCTATGATCAACAAACACCTGGAGGAAATAAAAACGGGGTATATTCAACAGAAGTGTTCTTAGACAATTCACTAATATTCACTTCTGTTATGGAGCGTTTTGCATTCAGCAATTCCAGAGCTGTAAATTCTCATATTGATTATCCGGCCCATTTAAGCAGTGGCATTACCATTCAAAAAAGTTTTGTTGAACCCGGCAATCCTCTGGGTATCTATAAAAATGTTGTAAATAACGGAATAATTAACCTGAAGGATAATGAGGTACATGAAGTTCGATATGTTGTAAAAGACGTAAAAGGCAACACCAGCACACTGGAATTCAGAATAAAGAATAATCCTGACTTTATAATTGCATCAAAACCACTTACTGGTGTTAAGAACTTCAGCTATAACACTCAAAACGAATATTCTACCAGCGACTTTAAAATCACTATCCCAAAAGGTATACTTTACGGTGATATTAATTTTAACTATTCAAAGGTTAAAAGAGCGAATGGATGGTCTGATGCTCATATTGTGCATTCCAGAACTACTCCTCTTCACGAAAACTTCACTATTGCGATCAAACCTGTAAAAGAAGTTTCTGACTACATACAAAGCAAACTTTTAATTGTTAATGCAAATGGAGGGTATGCCGGAGGATCATATGATGAAAAAGATGGTTTCGTTAAAGGCTATCCACGCACTTTTGGTACTTATTATGTCTCTATAGATACTATCCCTCCATCTATCAGACCTGTCAATATTACTGATGGGAAAGATATGGGTACATCGGACAGAATAGTTTTAAAAATGTCTGATAACTTATCGGGAATAAATTCATTTTCCGGTTACATTGATGGTAAATGGGTGTTGATGGAATATGATTTGAAAACATCTACTGTTTGGCATACCTTTGATTCACTTACTACTCCCGGAAAACACTTATTTGAATTTCGGGTGGCAGATATGAAACAAAATATTAAAATTTATTCAGCAACCTTTTACAGATAAGTTATGGCAGAATTAAAAGAAGGCGATAAAGCCCCTGCGTTCTCGGCAAAAGACCAAAATGGCAATACAGTTTCTTTAAGCGACTTTGCAGGAAAAGATGTAATTCTTTATTTCTATCCTAAAGATGATACTCCAGGATGCACAGCAGAGGCTTGCGATTTTAGAGACAACTATCAATCGCTGCAGCAAAAAGGATTTAGCATTATTGGAGTGAGCACGGATGATGAAAAATCACACCAGAAGTTTGTAACTAAATATTCTCTTCCATTCACTTTAATTTCTGATGATGAAAAGAAAATTGTTGAAGAATATGGCGTATGGGTGGAGAAAAACATGTATGGAAAGAAATATATGGGTACGGCCCGTAAAACCTTTATCATCGATGGCAATGGAATTATAAAGAAGATAATTGATAAGGTTGACACGAAAGAAGCTTCAAAACAGGTACTGGATATTTTAGGCCTATAAAAAAGAAGGTCGGTTAAGCGAACTTAACCGACCTTCTTTTGTTAGGTGAATTCTCTTTATTTCACATTCTTATTGATTGAAAACAAAGTAGAAGTTGTACTTACAGCTGGCTGAACAGTGGAAGTCTTTGTTTTCACCTTTAATATTTTAAACTCTGTTCTTCTGTTTAACTGATGCTCAGAAGCCGAGCATTTAACTCCGTCACTACATCTGTTTAGCAATTCTGTTTCCCCTAAACCTACAGCGCTTAACCGATCAGAAGCTACACCTTTATTAACTAGATAAGCAACGGCAGCTTCAGCTCGTTTTTGAGATAGCCATTGATTGTAAATAGCTTTTCCTCTACTATCAGTATGTGCCCTGCATTGAATATTTGAAGAGCTGATTTTACTTAAGAAAGTTGCAACCTTATTCAACTTTTTGAATGAATCTTTCCTGATGTTCCACTTATTAAAGTCGTAATAAATATTTTCCAGCTTCACAATGTAAGCGTCCTGAGCTCTTTCAAGTTCAAACGTTACATTAAAAATAGTTGATTCTTTAAGACCAACAGTAGAAAGCTCACCTTCTTTTCTTGAATAATAGCGTTCTCTGTTTCCACTTATCAGATACTTAGTTTCAGGACTTAAATTAAAATTAAATCGGCCTTGCGCATCAGTAAAGGAAGAAACCTGTTCTGAGGTAGATCTGTTCACCAGTACTATTTCCGTATTAGAAAGTGGTTGCCTAGATGTTTTATCTATCACTAAACCTTCAACAGCAAAAATAAGGGCAGAAGAAGTACTGTCTGGTCGGGCAGTTTCTGCAACTACTTCCGCTGGTACAATATTAAAGCTATAAATATCATCTAAGCCTTTACCACCATGTCTGTTTGAAGAAATATAACCGCTCTTATCATCCTTAAAATAAATTCCAAAGTCATCCTTAGTAGAGTTTAAGGGAGCTTTCAGGTTTTCAGCCAGAGAGAATTTATTATAAGAACCCTCTGAGGTAAATAAGTCCAATCCCCCTATACCAACATGTCCTTTTGAAGCGAAATAAAACCTTCCGTCTTTACGCACCACAGGAAAAACATCATCTTCATTGGTATTAATGCTTGGACCACAGTTTACAGGATCAGCCCAGGAACCATCTGCAGCCTTTTTGGATGCATAAATATCCATTCCTCCGGTTCCTCCCGGCATGTCTGATGCAAAATACAAGATAGAACCATCTGGGGAAAGAGCCGGATGCTGTACAGAATAAGTACTGCTATTGAATGGAAGAGGCTTTGGCCTTGACCATGATGAACCTATTTTAACAGAGTGAAAAAGCTTTTTTGTAATAATTGCAGCTTTCTTGTCTCGGGTTGTTTTAGGCGTTTCTGTTCTTGTGAAGTAAACTTCATTACCATCAGCCGTGAAAACAGCCGGGCCGTTATGAAATTCTTCGTTCAAAGTAGCATCTAAAAATGTAACCGGACTTAAAGCATCAACTTTTGAAACATAATACAGCTTCAAATACGGGTTACCTGTCCATCCAAATACGTCTTTACTTTTATTGTTCTTTTGATCTTTTACAAACCAACGGTCGGAAGTAAACACTAACCCATCTAAATATGCAGTTGGTGAAAACTCAGAGTTTGAACTATTTAAAAAGCTTAAATTTTCAATTTTAACATTTGGATCGGGGTTTTCTACCCACATTCTGGCAACATCTGTAGAATTTACAAGTCTGATCCCTTCTTCTTTTCTTTCAGGAAC
>Ga0157372_10009262_pt1 | contig 10472 bp, 13 predicted proteins | sample C55metaG_FD_115307 | JGI IMG/M metagenome (GOLD analysis project Ga0157372, IMG submission 115307) | Corn rhizosphere microbial communities from Kellogg Biological Station, Michigan, USA - C5-5 metaG | ecosystem: Host-associated > Plants > Roots > Rhizosphere > Soil | place: USA: Michigan...
ATAGCGCACCGCATCGCAGATGTCCTGCGGCTCGGAACCTTGGCCGAGGATGGTTGAATTGCGTTCGCGCTCAAAATGCACCGCACTCTGGCGCGCCGCCTTGAGGGTCGGTCCCGGCGCGACGGCATTCACGCGAATGCGCGGCGCCAGCGCCTGCGCCAGCGTAGTTGTGAGCCAATGCAGCCCGGCGCGGCTGACGCCGTAGGAGAGAAAATCTGGTGCGGGCCTGAACAGCCGCTGATCGAGCAGGTTGACGATCGAACCGTGCGCTTCGCGCGGCAGCTGCTTGACAAAGTTCTGCGCCAGCACAAGTGGACTGCGAAGGTTGACTTCCATGTGGCGGTGCCAGGAGGCGCGATCGGCGCTGTACCACTGGTCGTTTTCGAATATCGAGGCGCTGTTGATGAGCGCGGTGAGCGGCCCAAGTTGTTGCGTGGCTCGTTCAACAACCACGGCCGTCTCTGCCTCCCGCGCGAGATCGGCCTTCACCAGCACCGCCTTGGCGCCGGCCGCCTGCGCATCTTCGCAAGTGACACGCGCCTCGCGTTCCGAGCTGTTGTAGTGGATCGCAACATTCCAGCCGTGACGCGCCATATCAAGCGCGATAGCACGGCCCAGCCGCTTCGCCGCCCCTGTCACCAGCGCGTTTTTCAACTCCGCCATACAGACTTATAGCGCGCTCTTCTGGGAGTTGACATTGGCGCGAACCACGCCGGTGCCGCTTATACGCAATTGTTGTGCGGCAAACCTGCCCTTGCCGCCCGCGTCACACCGGTGCAACGTTCCGGCGTATTCTGAATTCGCGACGGTCCATGCCGAAGGGGGATTCGGAGTGAAAATCAGTTGCCGAGCGGCAAGCGGCCCCTGGTCATTCCTGTGTGCTGCAGTTGTGGCGCTTGCGCCAGCCGCTGCGCGCGCCGATTCCATCTTTTCGCCTGCGGGCCCTGTCGCCAGGGGCGACGCTATCATCATATTGGACGCTTTGGTCATCATGCTGGCGATCGTCATACCCACCATGATCGCCACCTTGGCCTTCGCATGGTGGTATCGCGCCTCCAACACGCGGGCTGTCTACAAGCCGGACTTCACCTACTCGGGAAAAATCGAGTTGATCGTGTGGTCGATCCCGACGCTCACAATCTTCTTTCTGGGCGGCGTGATCTGGATCGGCAGCCACAAGCTCGATCCTTTCGAGCCGATTCCCTCGGTAACGAAACCCTTGGAGATAGAGGCCGTCTCATTCGACTGGAAATGGCTCTTCATCTACCCGCAGCAGAACATCGCGACCGTCAATCAGTTGATTGTGCCGGTTGGCCGGCCGCTGCATTTCCGCATCACCTCCGCGTCCGTGTTCAACGCGTTTTTCGTGCCGCGGCTCGGCAGCATGATCTACGCCATGCCCGGCATGACGAAGTCAGCTGAATCTGCAGGCGGACGAGCCCGGTAAGTACCTCGGCATCTCGGCGCATTTCAGCGGGGATGGATTTCCCGACATGCGCTTCGATCCCGTCGCCGTACCGCCGGGCAAATTTGCGAATTGGGCTGCGGGCGTAAAGGGCGCTCCGCTCGACCGTGACGCGGTCGGCCAGCTTCTCAAGCAAAGCCGTGCAGTGAAGCCATACACCTACAAGGGAGTCGATCCGGCGGTCTTCGAAGCCATCGCGACGGAGAAGCTGATCGGTCAGGGACCACAATCGGGCCGCGGCGGTTCGCTGGGACGCAATATCATGCCTCACGGCGGCGCATCGTAATGCTCGGGAAGCTCACCTGGGATGCCATCCCCTGGGATCAGCCGATCCCGCTCATCGCCGGTGGCGGCGTGGTGCTGATCCTCATCGCCGTGATCGTTTTCATCATTGCCAAGGGGTGGCTTCCCTATCTTTGGAAAGAATGGATCACCAGCGTCGACCATAAACGCATTGGCATCATGTACGTGCTTCTGGGCCTGCTCATGCTGGTGCGCGGCTTCATCGACGCCATTATGATTCGTTCGCAGCAGGCGGTTGCCTTTCATTTTCAGGGCTATCTGCCGCCGGAGCACTACGACCAGGTGTTCTCCGCGCACGGCACCATCATGATCCTGTTCGGCGCCATGCCGCTCATCATCGGCCTCATCAATTTCGTGGTGCCGCTACAGCTTGGGGTTCGCGACGTCGCCTTCCCGACGCTCAATTCGGTGAGCTTCTGGCTGACCGCGACAGGGGCGCTGCTTGTGAACTTATCGCTGGTGATCGGCGAGTTCGCGCGCACCGGCTGGCTGCCGTATCCGCCCTTGTCGGAGCTGCGCTATTCGCCCGGGGTCGGTGTCGACTACTACTTATGGGCAGTGCAGATTTCCGGCGTGGGAACGCTGCTCACCGGCGTTAATTTCGTCACTACCATTCTGAAGATCCGTGCCCCTGGCATGAGTATATGCGCATGCCGATGTTTTCCTGGACGGCTCTGGCCTCGTGTCTGCTGATCGTGGCGGCCTTTCCCGTGCTCACTGCCACGCTGGCGATGTTGACGCTCGACCGCTATCTCGGTTTTCATTTTTTCACCAACACAGCCGGCGGCAGCCCGATGATGTTCTTCAACCTCATCTGGGCGTGGGGGCATCCCGAGGTTTATATCCTGGTGCTGCCAGCGTTCGGCATCTATTCGGAGGTGGTCTCGACCTTCTCGGGCAAGCCGTTGTTCGGCTACCGCTCGATGGTGGCGGCGACCCTATTCATCTGCATCGTGTCGTTTTGCGTGTGGCTGCACCACTTCTTCACGATGGGCGCCGGTGGAGACGTGAATGCCGTGTTCGGCATTGCAAGCAGCGTCATCGCCGTCGGCACCGGCGTGAAGATCTACAATTGGCTGTTCACGATGTATGGCGGCCGCGTGCGTTTCGCCACGCCAATGTTGTGGGCAATGGGCTTCATGGTGACGTTTGTGACCGGTGGCCTCACGGGCGTGCTGCTCGCCGTTCCGCCGGCCGATTTCCTCCTGCACAACAGCATGTTCCTGGTTGCGCATTTTCATCATGTGATCGTCAGCGGCGTGGTGTTCGCGGTGCTTGCCGGCATCGACTATTGGTGGCCTAAAGCCTTCGGCTACCGGCTCGATCCACGCTGGGGCAAAGCCGCCTTCTGGTTCGGCCTCGTCGGCTTTTACGTCACCTTCATGCCGATGTACGTGGTCGGCATTCTCGGGATGACGCGCCGCCTGCAGCACTACGATGTCGCGGCGTGGTATCCTTGGCTGCTGGCCGCCGGCATCGGCGTCATCATTCTTGCCGTAGGCGGCGCCTGCCAGGTCATTCAGCTCGTCGTAAGTTACAGGCGGCGCGAGGCGTTGCGCGACACCACCGGCGATCCGTGGAACGGCCGCACACTGGAATGGGCGACATCTTCTCCGCCGCCGCCGTTCAATTTTGCGGTGCTGCCGCAGGTAAAGGAGACGGAGCACTATTGGGAGGTCAAGCAGCGCGCCTTCGAGCAGGCCCGTCTGTCGGAGGAGCCCGACTACAAGCCGATCGAAATGCCACGCAACAGCCCGACTGGATTCGTCTGCGCCTTTTTCGCCACCCTAATCGGCTTTGCGCTTATCTGGCACATCTGGTGGTTGATGATCGTGGGGCTGTTGGGGGCCTACGCCACCTTCGTCGTGTTCGCCTGGCGCGACGTGCCGGAATACATCATCCCGGCCGATGAAGTGGCGAAGCTGGATCGGGCGAGGCGAGCCGCCCGTCAGCAGATTCTGACAACCGGCGAGGTCGAGTGGCAATGAGCAGCACCGACAGCGTCATTACCATTGCGGATCCGTATCGCCTCGGCCATCGCGGGCCGAATCTGGCGCGCGGCCACGGTGGCGGGGGCCCGGCGACCATACGGGTCATCGTCGGCTACGGCTTCTGGCTCTTTCTCCTGTCGGACATCGTCATTTTCGCCTGCCTCTTCGCGACCTATGCGGTGCTCGCGCCGAACACGTCCGGCGGTCCGGGCGCGCGCCAGATATTCGATCTCGACCGCGTCGCCTGGGAAACGGCGTGCCTGCTCGCATCCAGCTTCTGCTGCGGCCTGGCAACCATCGCGGTCGCCAGGCGAAACCAGATTCTCACGCAGGCCGCATTGCTCGTCACCGGGCTGCTGGGACTTGCCTTCATCCTTCTCGAAGTATCCGAATTCACGGCCCTGTATCGGCAAGGCGATGGACCGACGCGAAGCGCGTTCCTCACCGGCTTTTTTACCCTGGTTGGCTGCCATGGGATGCACGTGACTGCAGGTCTACTCTGGCTCGGCACGATGATGGCGCAGTTCTTCGCCAAGGGATTCCGTCCGGACATTGGCCGCCGCTTTCTTTGCTTCAGCATGTTCTGGCATTTCCTGGACGTGGTGTGGGTGGCCATCTTCTCCCTGGTCTATCTCGTGGGTACCCGACTATGACGACAGACAAACGCGATCATCTCGAGTACGAAGGAGACGACAAAGGCGGCGCCAGCGACGAGCACAGTGCGCACCTTGTGACTTACGTGCTCGGTCTGGCGCTTGCCGCCTTTCTGACGGTTGCCTCCTTCTGGGTCGCCAAGACCCACCTGATCTACGATCCGGGAATTCCCATGGCGCTGGCCACCCTCGCAGTGGCGCAGATGGGAATCCATCTGGTGTTTTTCCTCCACCTCACCACCGCGCCCGACAACACCAACAACGTCCTGGCGCTTGCATTCGGCCTTTTGATTGTCGGCCTGGTCATCTTCGGCTCTGTCTGGATCATGGCACACCTGAACCACAACATGATGCCCATGTCGCAACTGATGCAGATGCAGCGCTAAAACAAGGACTGGCGGCACGCGCCGCCAGTCCGTCAATGAGAAGGAAGGCTACAGCCTAGTCGCCGTAGTAATCGTCGTCGTAGTCGTTATCATAATCGTAGCGATAGACCCGCGCCGGCGCCCAATGGCAATCGTCGCCGTCGGCATCGCATACCATTCTGTCACGCGGACGGAAGTAACCCACCGGCCCAATATAATCTATGCGCCGGCAGTTATAGCCCCAATCGTTGCAGCGCATGCGATAGCAATCGCCGCCATAGCAGCGCGTTTCATAGGTGGCCGCGCTGGCCGAGGTTGACATGGCGACCCCAATCGCCATCACCGCCGCGGCTCCTGTTGTCTTGAGAAGATTGAGCAACATCACTTTACTCCTGCTCTCGTTAGAGCCCGCCCCGTCCGTGGGCTGTGTTGCGGATAAGTGCACATCGCGCCCTCACGCGCGTTGTTCGCACCGCAGAATCTAATGGGCCGCGGCAGCGGCGGTTCCAGCGGCACGCCGCCTTTCGAAAATGTCAGGAATTCAACGGGAACGCCGGTTGTTCAACGCGCCACGAAGCTGAACGAAGTTAGCAATTCATCTGCGAACGGAGCATCATTTGTTGGGCGGCAGCGGAAACTGAATCACCACGCGCGTCTGCCCAGCCGCGGGTGGTGAAAACGCGGCGCTGCGTTCGCCGGCGTCTGGCTGCTCATGAAGCCTTGCGGCGACCTCGTATGTGCCCGGCTTGAGCCGGAACAATACCCAGGAGCCGGAGCAATCGAAGGAGGTCAACTCGGTCCCCCCGCTTGTGAGTTTGACGTGCGCGCCGGCAAGGTATTGCGCGCCGCCGTTCGAGAACTCCACCCGCACAGGATAGGTTTTCCAGCGGGGGTCTTCCTGCGCCGAGCCGATGCCCGTGCATACCGTCTCGATCCCGTTCACCGTAGTGGGATTGTCCATTTCCAGCGGGTCGGCGCCCGCCGGCCAGACAAAGCCAACCGCGGCGCCAATGGCCAGCGCCAACACCGCCAGCTGCCAGAATTTCACTCTGTTTTTCCCCCGCATAGACCGCATCCTTATCACACTCTGGGGCGTTTGTTGTGGCCCGGCGGTGACAGAGTGTGATAACAATTCAGGCGCCCTTTCGCTTTCAGCCCCTTCGGCCACCCCCCACCCCGATGAACGCTCCCGCCAGCATGATCGTCGCAAGCGCACTGCTCTGGGCGACTGCCGCGCAGGCCCAGGTTGGTGGCGACACGTTCGGGAACCGCGAAGACGGGGCGAAGGTGCACGCTTCCGGTTTCGTTTGCCCGCAGCGCATCGGCGAGTTCGAGCGGGATGCCGTGGGCGAATACGATCCGGAGAAGAACCAGGACTTCTGCGCCTACGGCGCGCTGGACGGCGTCTACGGCACAATCACCCTTCAGCCGCTGAACGGGGGATACGACCCGCGGGTCTCGCTCGGAGGAGATTTCAGTGAGCAGGAAGCGACCGGCGGCAAGCGGCTCTCGGAACGCATGGTCCGCCTGAACGGATCGCCGCTTTCCATCTACAGCCGCACCTACCGCACGGCGCGCGCGGAAGCGCTCGACTATCGCATCGTGTTCGCTGGCGCCGCCGTAAAGAACTGGGTGGTGGAGGTCACAGTGGAGTACGCCGACCCGCGCGACACGCAAACCGAGGCCGAATTCCTGCGCGATGTGTACGCCGCAGCCGAACGCGAGATCGGCGCGCGCTGATGGCGCAGGAGATTGAGGTCACGCAAATTAGCCCGGCGCTGGTGAAGCGCGGAACCCGGCTCTTCAAGCTGCTGGGTCAGAGGAAACTCACGCTTGCGACTGCGGAATCTTGCACCGGCGGGATCATCGCATCGATTCTGTCCGATGCGCCGGGCGCCGGCGATCTTTTTCACGGCGGCTTCGTACTCTACACCAAAAAGCACAAGATCGCCTTCGGCATTCCCAGGAAGCTGATCGATGCCAACGGCATTGTCAGCGAAGGCGTGGCGCGCACCATGGCGGAAGGTGCGCTGAAACATTCGCCGGCGGATATTGCGGTAAGCGTCACCGGCGTGGCCGGCCCAGAGCCCGACGATGAAGGTAATCCTGTGGGGCTGGTGTGCATCGCCGCCGCACGGCGCGGGCGGCAGTCGATCTTGCGGACTTATCGCTTCAAATCGAAGGAGCGGGGGGAAATCCGCTGCAAAGCGGCGGAAGAAGCCCTCAAGCTGGTGGACCAGATCGCGCGGGCGTGACAGGCGCACTGCCCAGACGCTAATTTCGCCCCATGTTCTTTCAATTCTTCGATGAGTTGCGGGCGGCGAAGGTGCCGGTCACCTTGAAAGAGTATCTCGCGCTGATGGACGCGCTCGACAGCGACGTCATCGGCATGAAGGTGGACGAGTTCTTTTATCTTTCGCGCACCGTGCTGGTGAAGGACGAGCGCAACCTCGACAAGTTCGACCGCGTGTTCGGGCACGTGTTCAAGGGGCTCGAGAAACTTGAGCCCGATCTGGTTGCGCAAATCCCCGAGGAATGGCTGCGAAAGCTGGCCGAAAAATACCTCACCGAGGAAGAGAAGAAACAGATCGCGGCATTGGGCGGCTGGGAGAAGCTGATGGAAACCCTGCGCCAGCGGCTGGCCGAGCAGAAAGGCCGCCACCAGGGCGGCAGCAAATGGATCGGCACCGCCGGTACCTCGCCCTTCGGCGCCTACGGCTACAATCCGGAAGGCGTGCGCATCGGGCAGGACAAATCCCGCCACGGCCGCGCCGTGAAGGTATGGGACAAGCGCGAATACAGGAACCTCGACGATTCGGGCGAGCTTGGCACGCGCAACATCAAGGTGGCGCTGCGCCGCCTGCGCAAATGGGCGCGCGAAGGCGCGGAAACCGAGCTCGATCTCGATGGCACGGTGAAGAACACCGCCAGCAAAGGTTATCTCGATCTGAAGCTGGTGCCGGAGCGGCACAACACGGTGAAGGTGCTGCTGTTCTTCGATGTCGGCGGTTCGATGGATGCCTACATCAAGCTCTGCGAGGAGCTGTTCTCCGCCGCGCGCGCCGAATTCAAGCACATGGAATTCTTCTATTTCCACAACTGCCTGTACGAGGGCGTGTGGAAGGACAACCGCCGCAGGCACGCAGAGGTGATCCCCACTTGGGACGTGCTTCACAAATTCCCGCACGACTACAAGGTGATCTTCGTGGGCGATGCTACCATGAGCCCGTACGAAATCACCTATCCCGGCGGCTCCGTGGAGCACTGGAACGAGGAAGCCGGTGCGGTGTGGCTCGACCGCGTAGCGCAGGTCTATCCGCACGTGGTGTGGCTCAACCCGGTGGCGCAGAAGCACTGGGATTACACCCCATCTGTGCACCTCATAGAGCAGCTTCTGTCCGGCCGCATGTTCCCGCTGACCCTTACGGGTCTGGACTCGGCGATGCGTGAGCTCGGTCGGTAAGACTGTATCGTATTGCGCTCCTGCCAGTGTTGTCATACACTGTCGCCATGAAAACCATGACCGTTCGCCTGCCTAAGCCGATGGCCGCGGAAATCGAGGCGGAATCGCGCCGCCGCAGCGTTTCCAAATCCGATGTCGTGCGGGAGCGCCTGGAAGCTGCGCGGGCAGAGAAGGAGGCCGACCCGTTGGCGGCCATCCGCGATCTGATCGGCTCCGTAGACGATAAACTGCCGCCGGACCTCAGCAGCCGCAAGAAGCACTATCTGCGCGTTTCGGGATATGGCGGGAAACGCGATCGCTGACGCGGGTTTTTTGGTGGCGCTGCTTCGCAGGCGCGATCGTCATCATGCCTGGGCCGCCGCGCAGGCGGAGCGGTATCCTCCACCCTGGAAAACGTGCGAAGCGGCGTTGTCCGAAGCGTTTTACCTACTTGGTCCGGCGGGCGTCGGATCGCTTTCGTCCTCGCTGCGACGGGGCATGGTGAAGCCGGTGTTCGAGTTCTCGAAAAACATGGATGCTGTGCTTGCGCTGATGGACAAATACCGGCAGGTGCCCATGAGTCTCGCCGATGCCTGTCTCGTTCGAATGACCGAGCTCCTGAATGACCCAGTGGTACTGACCACAGACCACGATTTTCGGATCTATCGGCGCCATGGACGGCAAATCGTTCCCGCCGTTCTGCCGAGCCAGTAGCAATTCAGTGGTCCGCACACCGCACCAGCAGCAGCTGCCAAACAAGGGCGAAGCGGCGTTCGCGCAGGCCTGGGCAGCATTGACGCGGGACCCGGCCCAGCAGCGGCCGGAACTCCGGCCGGCAGCCGCGCTGATGGCGCAAGGGCAGCTCGATGCCGCCGTCCAGGTTCTACAGCGGCTGCTTGCAGATCGTCCGAACGATGCTGACGCCTTCTTCCTCGCGGGCGAGATCGCACGACGGCGGGGCAGCTACCCTGACGCCGAAATGTTTTTCGCTCGTGCCCTGTCGCTCGCACCCCGCTTGGACGCGGCCCGCTTTCATCGCGCCAATGCGCTGCTGGAAATCGGCAAACCGGAAGCCTCTTTGGCAGAGGCGGAGTTGCTCCTCTCCCGTGAGCCGCGCAATCCAGTCTTTCAGGCGCTGAAAGCGATGGCGCTGGAGCTGATGGATGAGCCTGCAGCAGCAGCCGAGCTATGGGAACAGGTTGTCGCGAACGGCGCACCTGCGGAAATGTCGGTCCGCTATGCCCACGTGCTCCGCGTGCTGGGCCAGCGTGAGGAGTCCATCGCGGTATGTCGCAAAGCGCTTGCCCGCGATCCCGCTTACGGCCGCGCGTGGTGGTCGCTGGCGCAACTCAGCATCTTCCGCTTCAGCGATGAAGATATGGAAACCATGGGAGCCCTGGCGGCGCAGTCACAGCTTTCGAACGAACACCGCATCAACATTCTGTTCGCCCTCGGCAAGGCCTACAGCCAGCGGAAGCAACACGAGAAATCGTTTGCTTCGTATGCGCGCGGCAATGCGCTGAAGCGGCTGAGCATCCGGCACGATCCAAACGTGCTGACCGCCTATGTCGCCCGGTGCAAGGCCGTGTTCACGCCGGAGTTCTTTCGCGCGCGCGAGGGGTTCGGCGAGGCGAGCCGCGCACCGATCTTCCTCGTCGGCATGACGCGCGCCGGCTCAACCCTTGTGGAGCAGATCCTCGCCAGCCACTCCCAAATCGAAGGCACGCGTGAGATGTTCAACCTCGGCAGCATCGCCGCCAGGTTACAGCGCGAACACGGCGCCGCCGCATATCCCGCCCTGCTGGAGCAACTCGACAGCGCCGCCTTCCGCCAGTTCGGCGAACAGTATCTCGAAACAGCGCGCGTGCATCGCAAGCTGAACACGCCGCACTTCATCGACAAGATGGGGAACAATTTCGCCCATCTGGGGCTGCTGCATCTGATGCTGCCGAACGCGAAGGTCGTGGACGTCCGGCGGCATCCGCTGGCGTGCGGCTGGTCCAATTTCACGCAGCTCTATGCCAACGGGCAGAATGAAACCTACAGGCTCGGCGATTTCGGCCGGCTTTATCGGGATTACGTGGAGCTGATGGCGCATTTCGATCGCGTGCTGCCCGGCCGCGTACACCGCCTGCATTACGAGCAGCTGGTTGCCGATCCTGAAGCCGAATTACGCCGCCTGCTCGATTATCTGGGGCTGCCGTTCGAGACAGCCTGCCTGGAGTTCTACAACAACGAGCGCGCCGTCAGCAC
>Ga0157372_10009263_pt1 | contig 10472 bp, 6 predicted proteins | sample C55metaG_FD_115307 | JGI IMG/M metagenome (GOLD analysis project Ga0157372, IMG submission 115307) | Corn rhizosphere microbial communities from Kellogg Biological Station, Michigan, USA - C5-5 metaG | ecosystem: Host-associated > Plants > Roots > Rhizosphere > Soil | place: USA: Michigan...
ATTCAACGCTGAGCAATGCGACGGCCTGCCCAAGCACTTTTACACGCTGGCCGAACCGCCCAAGGAGAAGATCGAACGTATCGACCGGGCAGAAGCGTTTTTCAGCAACACACACGCCGACATCCGCAACGGAGGCAACCGGGCGTACTACGCATTTGAGCCTGACTATATTCAGATGCCACCGCTGGAAGCCTTCCGGGATGCCGAATCCCACGCCTCAACGCTGGCCCACGAGCTGACCCACTGGACCCGGCACAGCACCCGGCTTAACCGGGAATTCGGCCGCAAGCGCTGGGGCGATGAAGGCTATGCGATGGAGGAGCTGGTTGCCGAGCTGGGATCGGCCTTCCTTTCTGCCGACCTGCACATCACGCCGGAGATACGGGACGACCACGCGGCCTATATCGCCAACTGGCTGAAGGTGCTGAAGGACGATAAGCGGGCAATTTTTTCCGCAGCCTCCCACGCCAGCAAGGCCGTCGAATACCTGCATGGCCTGCAACCGACCCCCGTTTCCTGACCGGCCCCTGATCGGCAAGCGCCGCCCGCCGGACGACCCCGGCGGGCGGTTTTCTTTTGTCTCCTCCATGCGCTCAACCGCCAGCTCCGAAGCATCGGTCCGCCCGCGCTCCGGACATGGGCGGACGCTTGTCACAAAAGATTCAAAAACCCGATGCAACCGGCGGAGCTGCGCCAGCGCACCCGATACGACTCCGGCAGCGACCCTGCCGAGGGCCGCTGCCGGTCATGCCGCAGGCCAAAATCCTGCCGCTTTGCCACCCCAAACGCGGACCATCATCCAGCGTTTTCCGAATGACGGCAGTCGAGCATGTAGCTACAGGCGTCTTCCCTATGCTCTGCATAGGCCAAATGGAACCGTTCCAGCGGTTCCATGACGCGACTCCAGCCCATCCGGGGTGTGTCGCGAACGCCTGTTTTCCTCGCGCCGATTCCGTCCGGTGCGTCGCCAAAATGCGGTCGGAAAACGCTGCCTTTCCCGATAGCTGAACGCTCTGAAACCCGCAGCCAGCCTATTGCGCAGCGATTTCCAACTGTGATAAAATCGGCTTATGACGATGCCTCCGACCTACTATCTGCGCGACCTTGGCCCCCAGGCCCAGATGATGGCCCGGAATTGCAGCAACGACCGCCTGGCGATGGTCCTTCAGTACGTCGCCTTGGGGTCGATGATCGTGATGACCGGCCTGGCAGCCAGCCAAATCCTGCGGGACTCCTTCGGCGACCGTGGCCAGGACCACAGGAATGGCCGGTCGAGGTAACCGACCTTTGCCGGCCGCAGGGCTTGTCCGCTTGGTTTCCGGGCCGGTGTCGCCCACTTTGTATGAAGCTGCTGCCGCTTCAATGCACATTCGCTCAGTAGACAAACATCGCAATTCGTAAGCCCTTTCGGCGCAACGGCATCCAACCTTGACAAGTCTATCACGGCGCGGTAGACATACCCTTCGGGAGAGGAATCAATGCGCTATGGGCGGTCCTTGGCAATCGCAAACCGTCACGACAGGCTGATTGAACTGATCCGCACTGGCGGTTTTTCGTCGCCAGACCTTGCCCGGAAGCTAAAGGTCTCAGAGCAGACCATCTACCGGGACATCGACTTCTTAAAGCATCGCGGATATTCGATTCGATCCGAGCGGCATACCGACGGTTGGGCGTACCACCTTCTTGCAGAACCTGCAACGGTTTCCAACGAGAAGGGAGTCGATAGCCAATGAGCGTCGTTTCCCCAACTGACTGGCGGCTCGATTTCGGCATTGGCGGCCGCCGGCCGCCAGGTCTCTTTACCAGCAGCGACGAACTGACCCCAGCAACGCCCCAGGCGCACTTGCTTCGGCGTGCCTTCGAGTTGCTCGAATTGGACGGCGTTCTCTGCGCCGACCATTCCCCGCTCATTTACTTTAAGACCATCAAGCGGATCAGCGCCGAAGTGGTTTATCAACTGCATCAGCAGTTCTGGAACCACGGCGGAGCGCCAATTCTCGTTCTGATCTCGGACGCAGAAGTCCACATCTATTCTGGGATGAGCCGACCTGGGGAGCGACCACCAGCAAATTACGACCAACTGCCAAGTTTCATCGAAACCTTGAAGCGGGCCACCGATGCCCTACGTTCATTTCTTACCGCTGTTGAGTCTGGGGAGTATTTCGCCCAACACGCCAAGTCGTTCAATCCGGCACAGCGGGTTGACCGCGATTTGCTGGACAGCCTCCAGGCAACCCGCGAGAAGCTCGTAACGCCCAAGCAAAAACAAATCCCGCCCAAGGTTCTCGACGCGCTGCTCTGTCGACTGGTATTCACTTGCTATCTGTTCGACCGCGAGGTGATCGACAAGAGCTACCTGGAGAAACTCGGCATCCGCGAAGCGGGCCACCTCCGCGATGTCCTAGCGCTTAAGCCACAGAAGGCAAAATCCGCTCTCTATAAGCTCTTCAAGAAGCTAGGGGAGGATTTCAACGGCGACCTGTTTAGCGACGAGCTTAAGGAAGAAACCGATTGGATTCAGGACGATCACATCAAGACGCTAAGCCAGTTCTTTCACGGGACCAATGTCCGCACGGGCCAAGGGTCATTCTGGCCCTACGACTTCGAGTGCATCCCCATCGAGACGATCAGCGCGATCTATGAACGGTTCCTGAAAGAAGAGGATGAAAAGTTGGGGGCATTTTACACGCCCCGGTTCCTGGCTGAAGTCGTTCTCGACATTGCTCTGGCGAATACGCCGACTCTTCTCGGCAAACGGGCGCTCGACCCTGCGTGCGGTTCGGGCATCTTCCTCGTGGGATTGTTCAATCGGATGGCCGAGGAATGGAAGCAGGATAATCCCAAGGCCCAAAACGATACCAAGGCGCGCGAACTCATGCGTCTGCTTCAAGAAAGCCTCTTCGGGGTGGATGTCAAAGAAACGGCCTGCCGCATTGCCGCTTTTAGTCTTTACCTAGCGTACCTCGACCAACTTGCCCCGCGAGACATTCAGGCCCTACAGGGAAAGGGACGGGCGCTTCCTCGACTTACCGGCGATGACAGAAACATCCGCTGTTGCGACTTCTTCAAGAAGGACGCGGTATTTCCGTCGAATGTAGACATCGTGATTGGAAATCCACCTTGGGGCAGCATCGCTACAGCCAATACACCAGCCGGATTGTGGTGCGCATCCCATTTTAAGCCGCTTCCTGACAAGCAAATCGCGGCAGCCTTTGTATGGAAGGCCGTCGAACATTTGAAAGACGGCGGTCAAGTATGCTTTGTGCTCCCGCATGGCTTGATATTCAATCACAGCTCGACGGCGTTACCGTTTCAAAAGGCATGGGTCTCATCTCACGCAATTGATTGCGTTTTGAACCTCGCCGATCTGCGGTTTTTCCTGTTCGAGAAGGCGATTCACCCAGCTATCGTCGTGCGTTATCAGAAAGCTGCCCCTAAGGATGACAAGCATCGCATCAGTTACTGGTCACCGAAAGCTGATTGGACCAACACCAAGACCGAAGTCATAACGATTGCCCCGCAGGATCGCACAAGCCTGACGGTGGGCGATGTATTGACAAACCTAGACGGGCCAGATGCCCCGCAAATCTGGAAATACAAGTATTGGGCAACGCCTCGGGATTGGCGGTTAATTGATCGCCTCGCACTTTACCCTCGCTTGGGCGACGTGGTGCGTCAAGCCCGCGAACGGGACTCAACCAAACCCTGGTTCATCTCCGAAGGGTTCCAGCCCCTTGGAGTGAACGATGACTCTTCAAAGGCGAAGAGTATTACATTGCCGTCCCGACGCTTCATTGAGGCATCGAGTCCTGCAATCGACCTGTTCTTGCTGGAGACGGATTGCACGCAACTACAATCCAATCAAATCGACGTTCGCAACAAGTCGAACACCAACACTCAGATTTTTCGTAAGCCACACGTAATCGTCGCAAAAGGCTTTACCAGTATCGCGTTTGCTGATTTCAACGTTTCTTTTCGGCACGCTTTGCGCGGCATTCATGGCCCGGAGAAGGACCGGAGCTTGCTCGCTTTCCTCGCGGCTTACTTACGTTCCTCAGTCGCACGATATTACTTGTTTCATGCTTCCTCGAACTGGGGAATCTATAGGCCAGAAGTTCACGTAAGCGAAGTCCTTCGCGTGCCTTTTCCGCTCCCGGAGCAACTACCAAATCCCAAGAGGGCATGGGAAATCGTTCGCGCCGTTGAGGCTATTGTCGCCAAGGCTGCAACCGACGCCGGTGCGGAAGGTACACTCATTGACCGCGAAGGTATTACCCAGAGGGCTAGCGCACAGATTGAGCCTTTAGTCGCCGAATATTTCGATGTTCTCCCTTTAGAGAAACTGCTGATCGACGACACGATCAAGATCACTATCGAGAGTATTCAACCCTCGCAAACACAACTGCCCGTGCCGACGGTCAAAGCAAGCACTGCCAAACAGTTGCAGGCTTACTGCAACCGCGTGTGCGACGTGCTGAATGGCTGGGCGAAGCGTGGAAAGTACGCTGTGCGTGGCACAGCGATCGGCTCGGAAACTTTAGGTGTCGGGGTGGCAGCGTTTGAAAAGGTGGAGCGACGTGAGGCGTCGGTCCCGATGAATGGCATCGGCACCAACATACTTGCTGCGTTGGATGAGGTGCGCCAAGCAGCCACACAAAAGAACAACACGCTCGATTTGGTGCGGGGAATCATGGCCTTTTCTGGAAACCGGCTCTACTTCGTGAAGCCGATTGGACAACGCCAATGGACCCAGACAGCCGCGATAAATGACGCGGATGAAATCGCTGGAACCATCCTCATGCGTTCTCCGAAGGAGGGCGCATGAGGCAATATGGATCACCCGGCGATTGGACGAATCTGCTCGACTCACAGGTTCCGTCCATCCTGGAACTCGTTGTCGATACTTGGGGAAGCACCTCGGCCCCGGCTGCGAATGAGTTGGAAGATTCGATAACCAACCGTCTTTGCGCTGCGTTGCAGAACCACCCAAACCGAGAATCGTACCCTTTTCACATTCGTTCGCAAACGGTCATCCTTGAGCCGGGCTTGGGCACGGAGTTGGGAAGGATGGACATTGCGTTCTTGCCGTTCGTACCTTCTGACAACATCTACTTCTGCCTGGAGTGCAAGCGCCTCAATGTGCTAATTGGGAATAGCGTGCGCGCATATTTCGTGGAATATGTCCGGTTCGGCATGCTCCGTTTTGTGACTGGCCAATATGCAAGTGCTGTCCGCCACGGCGGAATGTTGGCCTACATCCTGAATGGCGATGTAGCCGGCGCGATAGCCGGTGTAGAGGGCAACATCAGAACTCTGCACCAGAACCTCGGGATGGACTCGCCGGGTGCGTTCCAGGCGTCGAGCATACGCCCAACGGACGCGATGGCGCGGGAGACAAGCCACCGACGAATGGGCAACCCTGATCCGTTGCTTATCCATCACCTGTTCGTAGCTGGTGACCCAAATGCGCCGATGCTTCCCGACACAGCAAGTGCGTCGGGAACCCCGCCGCGAAAGAGGAAACAAGCCACGACAAAGCGGCGAACCGGAACATAACCAATCAGTATGAGGCAGCGATGAGTCAGCAGAAAGTGAAGCGAGAGAAAGTAGCACCAACATCCGGTGATGTGCTTGAGGCGCAAGTGGCGAAGTTCCATTCGCTGTTCCCCGAATGCATCGTCGAGGGCAAGATCGACTTCGACAAGCTAAAGGCAACGCTTGGCGGCGCGGCTGAATCGGGGCCGGGGCGTTTCTCGTTTTCCTGGGCCGGAAAGGACGATGCTCTCAGTCTTCTACAGACGCCGAGCCGGGCGACCTTGATCCCTTGCCAAGACGAATCGGTCAATTTCGAGACCACCGGTAATGCCTTCATCGAAGGCGACAACCTCGAAGTGCTGAAGCTGCTCTTCAAGCCATACTTCGGTCGCGTGAAACTGATCTACATCGACCCACCGTACAACACCGGCCAGGATTTCGTTTATCCCGACAACTACGCTGACCCGCTCAAAACGTACCTGCAACTGACCGGACAGACCGACGAGCAGGGCAACCTTCTCACCAGCAATCCGGAGACCAGCGGCCGGTATCATTCCTCCTGGTTGTCGATGATGTATCCCAGGCTCTTCTTGGCCCGCCAGCTCCTTCGCGAGGATGGGATCATCTGTGTTAGCATCGATGACCACGAAGTCCATCACCTTCGGATGTTGATGAACGAGGTTTTTGGAGAAGAGAACTTTGTTGCAACAGTCGCATGGCAGAAAAAGGACTCTCCGTCGAACGATGCGAAGGGCATTTCAACCACACATGAATATGTGCTCATTTACCAGCGCGCCGAGGAGTTTCAACGAAAGCTATTGCCACGAACCGAGGAGCAACTGAGCAATTACAAAAATCCAGACAATGATCCGCGCGGCAATTGGACGCGGACAACTTTGTACCGGAAAGAGGTACGAAAGGATCGGTGTTTTGAATTGACCAACCCGCAAGGACGAAAAATAGTTCCACCGCCCGGCACGAGTTGGCGCGTCGATCCTGATACCTTTGCGGCGTACGAGCGGGAGAAGCGAATCTGGTGGGGAGCAGATGGCGATGGCGATCTTCCGTTTCTCAAGCGGTTTCTAACGGAAGTTGCAGAAGGTGTCGTCCCCAGCACTTGGTGGGAATACGAGTTCGCGGGATCGAACCGGAATGCCACTGTCGAATTAAGGAATCTATTTGAACGTGAGATTCCTTTCGACACTCCTAAACCGCCTCAACTGATTCGTCGCTTGCTCCAGATTGCCACATCTTCAGAAGAAAGGGATATGGTCCTCGACTTCTTCGCAGGTTCCGGAACAGCCGCCCAAGCAGTACTCGAACTCAACCACGAGGACGGCGGCACTCGCCAGTTTATCATGGTGCAGTTGCCGGAGCCGATAGAGAACAAAGACTATCCGACGATCAGTGAAATTGGAAAGGAGCGCATTCGGCGCGTTGCTGCCAAGCTAAAAAAGGAGTCGGAAGGCAAGCTCGATTTGAAAGACCGCAAGTCGCCTGAAGACCTGGGCTTCAAGGTTTTCAAGCTCGCCAAGCCCAACATTGAACAGTGGGTACCTGAAGGCGACCGCGATCCGGACAGCTACGCGAAGAAACTGAACCTGTTCGATGACCCACTCGTCGCCGGCTGGACGCCTGAAAATGTCCTCTGGGAAATCGCGTTGCGAGAAGGTTTTGGCCTGAACGTGAAGGTTGAGAAGAAAGAGCTGAGTGAGGGGATCACAATCTACGAGGTCACTGATCCCGACAAAGACCCGCCACAGTCCTTCGCCGTCTGCCTCGATGAGAAAGTCCGCGTCGATCTGAGCAAGCACTTTACGCTGAACTCCGACACTCTGTTCATATGCCGGGACAAGGCACTTGACGACACGGCTGCCGCGAACCTGGCCCTCCAGTGCCGGCTTAAGACCATTTAAGGGAGGGCAGGCCGATGCGATTCCAGTTTGACGGTAACCAGGCATACCAGCTTCGCGCAATCGAGGCCGTCGCCGACTTATTTCGGGGCCAGCCCTACGTTACTCCTGATTTCAGCGCTTTCGGATTTGGGGAAATCTTCAGCCCTGTCAACAACCGGCTCGACCTCTCCGAAGACCAAATGCTTGCTAATCTTCATACCGTTCAGAAGCTCCACGGTATCCCGAATGACGGAAAGCTGGAATATATCGAAGAGACGATTCGCACTACACGTGGAGACGAGTGTGTTCGCTTTCCCAACTTTTCCGTTGAAATGGAAACCGGAACCGGAAAGACCTACGTTTATCTCCGCACGGCCCTTGAGCTGCACCGGCGCTACGGAATGCGAAAGTTCATCGTCGTCGTTCCTTCAGTTGCAGTCCGCGAAGGCGTGCTTAAGTCGCTCAAGATCACCCAGCAGCATCTTCGGGCGATTTACGATAACGTGCCATATCGCTTCACGACCTACGACTCCAAAAGCATTGGCAAAGTGCGGCAATTCGCACAAAGCGATTGCGTTGAAATCCTGGTCATGACGATTGACTCATTCAACAAGGACGACAACGTCATTCGCCAAAGTACCGACCGCTTGCAAGGGGCGACGCCGCTGTTTCTAGTCCAATCCGCGCATCCCGTGCTGATCCTGGACGAACCGCAGAACATGGAAAGCGAAGGCCGGATCAAAGCACTGGCATCACTTCACCCGCTACTTGCGCTACGTTACAGCGCCACGCACCGCAACCCGTACAATCTCGTGTATCGCCTTACGCCCTTCGAGGCGTACCGGCAAAACCTTGTGAAGCGGATCGAGGTTGATTCGGTCCGCAAAGAAGACGACTATAATCAGGTCTTTCTCCGCCTGGATGAAATCCGCACCGCCAAGAAGACCATTCAGGCCAAGATCGCGGTCCACCAGCGAATGGCCAATGGCCAGATCAAGGAGAAAGCCTATCTGTTCAATCCAGGCGACTGCCTTCAGGACAAATCTGACCGCCCGGAATATGCTTCGTTCGTCATTGACGAAATCCATGCCGGCGAGCAATTCGTCCGATTCGCCAATGGTATCGAAATCCGCAGCGGTCAGACGCAAGGAGCGGACCAGGCCGAACTGTTCAAGCAGCAAATCCGCCGCGCGGTCGAAACGCATTTCCAGAAACAGAAGAAACTGAAGCCCAGCGGCATCAAGGTGCTGTCGCTGTTTTTCATCGACCGCGTTGAAAACTTCATCGGCACGCCGCCGCCCGAAAGAGGAGCGAGCAGCGTTGACGGACTTTATCCTGGCATTATTCGCGAGCTTTTCGATCAGGCATTTGATGAACTGAAGGGCAAGTATCAAGATTTCACCGACCTCAACGCTGGAGTGGTACGGGCGGCTTATTTCGCCCAAAAAAATCGACGGGGCGGCGCTGTCGAAATTCTCGATTCGACCACCGGCCAGAGCGCCGAGGACCGCGCCGCCTTTAACCTTATCATGAAGGACAAGGAACGGCTTCTGTCTTTCGAGGAGCCAGTTTCCTTCATCTTTTCGCACAGCGCGCTCCGTGAGGGCTGGGACAATCCGAACGTCAGCCAAATCTGCACGCTCAATCAGACCGTCTCTGAAGTGAAGAAGCGGCAGGAAGTGGGCCGGGGCATGCGGCTGATCGTCAACCAGCAGGGTATCCGCGTTCTCGATCCCAAGCTCAATGTGCTTACTGTCATCGCCAACGAAAGCTATGAGCAATTCGTTGACGGCCTCCAGAAGGAGATGGAAGAGGAATTCGGCAAAGAAGGAGCGGCCCCCAGGCCAATTAATGTCCGCCAGAAGAAAGTGGCCACGCGAAAGCCCCTGGACGAGCTCCCGCCCGAATTCGAGGAGCTTTGGAAGCGGATCAAGCACAAGACCCGGTATCAGGTCACGGTTGATACGGCAAAGCTGGTTAAGGACGTGATCGGGGCCTTGGACAAGCTCAAAATAGAGCCACCACGAATCATAAGCCAGACGGCTGACGTGGAGGTGGGCCAGACCGAGGACAAGCTCGACTACCGGGTCGGCGGCAAACGCATTCTCACCCGCCTCATCGGCCGTCAACCGTTGCCCAATCTTGTCCAAATGATTGAAGACCTCATCGCCCACATAACACCACCGGTCAAGCTAACCCGGCGCACGCTTGCTACCATCGTGAACGGGATAAAGAACAGACAGGCTGCGCTCGACAACCCACAGGAATTCGCATCGCAGGCGGCGCGCGTCATCCGGGAGAAGGCGATCCAGCAGCTTGTGGATGGCATCAAATACGAGAAAGACGGCACATGGTACGAAATGACTGAATGGATCGAGCAGGAGGAGACCATTTCCGACCGCCTAGTGCCGGTCGAGAATTCGATCTATGACCAGATCGTCGTCCAATCGGAGACCGAGCGAAAGTTTGCGGAGAAGCTCAAGAAAATGAAGGCCGTGCGACTCTTCGTCAAGTTGCCCGGATGGTTCAAGGTGTCTACGCCGGTCGGCCAATATAACCCGGATTGGGCGCTTGTCATGGAGAAGGTCGAGGATGCGGAAACCTTGCTGTATCTCGTCCGTGAGACCAAGAGCACGACGGTTGCTGACGAGTTACGCGGCACCGAGAACCAAAAGATTCACTGCGGCGAGCGGCACTTTACCGGCGCGCTCGACGTAGATTTCCGGGTGGTAACTAACGCCGACGACCTTCCATAAATTCAATAATCAGAATCGTTTCCGGCGTTCAATTGCCGCCGCAGCCCGGCTTCCCAGCCCTGGATGCCGGCCAGAAAAAGTTCTAACGGTGTCCTGTCGCCCCGACTCCACTTTTAAGATCCCTTCGGCGAGTGCGCCGAAGGGCTTTTTTATTTGTACTGCCGTAAGCATTTTCATGACGCTTAAGCGGATGGACAACGTTCTGATCGTCGTGGACGATCTCGAAGCTGTTAAGGCCTTCTTCATCGAACTGGGCCTCAAGCTTGAGGGGCAGACGACGGTCGAG
>Ga0157372_10009265_pt1 | contig 10469 bp, 5 predicted proteins | sample C55metaG_FD_115307 | JGI IMG/M metagenome (GOLD analysis project Ga0157372, IMG submission 115307) | Corn rhizosphere microbial communities from Kellogg Biological Station, Michigan, USA - C5-5 metaG | ecosystem: Host-associated > Plants > Roots > Rhizosphere > Soil | place: USA: Michigan...
AAAAGAAAAGACTAGCACTATTCTTCTAATGGTTAAAATCATGTTTTCTTTTTTAGGCAGCGAGAATTTTAATTTCTTTTTTGTGCCAGCAGCTTGCTGCTCCTATTAGTGGAGCCTCCTCACCCAATATCGCTCTGCGGATAATTGTTTCCCCATATAGAGGCAAAGTGATTTGACGCATTGAATCTTCAAACAAATCAAAGGCGTTGGAAATGTTACCACCAATGACTACCACCTCCGGCTTGTTCTTTTGGATGAAACCTTCTAAGAACAAGGCTAAATTTTTCCCAAATTCATTGAACACTTCCCTTGCTATAGGGTGATATATCGCTAAGTCAGCTAGTTCTTTGACATCTTTCACTTTCTCCCCCGTCAGCAGATAATATCGTTGTGTAAACCATCGAGTAGATAGGTAGTCTTCAGCTATACCGTCTTTGAAAGTACTACACCACAAATCAGCATCTTTACTGACCCCATTTTCATAAATGGAAGATCCCAGTCCAGTGCCTAATGTGAGTCCAACAGCCTTATTAAAGTTTGCAGCGGCACCGCTGAACGCCTCACCCAGTAAAAAACATTCAGCATCATTCTTAAAATGAATGTTGGTTGGAGCTACATCAAGTAGGCTAGCCAAAGTGTCTTTTATATTCAGCCCATAGAGTGCATCGAATTTATCCTGACCCTTCATTAAAGAAATTCCGGTTTCATAATCAAAGGGTCCTGGCATGGCAATGCCAATCACCTTTTGCTGCACTGGATACGCAGAAAATGATTTGCAAATCACACGATTCCACGCATCAATAATTTGACTAGCTGCTTCTTTTGCATTGACATATTCCCGAACAAGTGAACCTTGCATAAATGTTTTTGTTTCGAGATTCAGCAGAGCAGCTGTAATATGAGACCCACCGATATCAACACCCAACACCATTGAATTATCCATCATTTACTTTTTAGGTAAGAATTAAATATTTTTTCTCTTTTTTTCAGATCACACTCAAATGTTTTAAGATAAGAGGGGCTATTTTCACCCCTCTTTCTTTGCAAAACTGCTATATGAGAGAGTCGTACGTATATTGACGGATATTCTCAATAAGGATTTAGCCAAGTGCGAGAACTTCCATTTAAAAACCTTACTATGTTTTCATCAGTCACTCAATTTCTCTAAGAACCTCATTTACCTTAATACTCCGTGGGCTACCAGACGCTATTTTCCTAATAAATCGCTCAAATTGAATTTCTTCCATGGCTCTTCATTTGCATTCTGGTAAACTGCCATCTCCACCTTACTATCTATTACACTTATTGAAGAATATCCCATAAAATCTGCGTGTTCGAAATAATCGATAAATGGTTTTTCAATTTCCAAATTATCCTTTCTTTCCTCATAAGTGGAGGGAGAAAATTTGGGCTCAAGTCCTAATAACTCCGTGCCATAATGTTCGATGCCTTGTAGATGGTCTCTTATCGGTGCATCAAGAGACTCAATCACACTACCTGTGCACACCTGCACAAATTTTCCCTTTGTTGTGGTACGTGTAAGAATGCTTGTTTTATGCAAGTGACCGCATAAAACAATTACCCTATGCTCTCCTAACAAATTGATTAATTCTTCTCGCTCCTTTCGCTGGTCGGGCTTTGCGAAAACATGCCAATTTGCCCGCGCACTAAAGGGAACAACTGGTTGATGAATACAGAAAAAAATTATTTTTTCCGTGTTGACTGCTAATACTTCCTTTAACCAAGAAAGACTTTGACTAGGTGTATAACCATCAAATAAAATAAATCTTACACTTTTATGAACAAACGTTGCATTAGCCGAGTTCAATGATTGTTGCTGTTGATCGCTCTGCCAAGATTGAACTACTTTTTTATATGCTGAACTAGCTCCGACACCAGTAATATCGTGATTACCCTTTATAACAAAAAATGGACGCCTAAGTTGATAACCCTTTATAAACGAAATAAAATCCAACACCTGGCGGGATGCCAATTCTTCTGATCCACAAAGACCTTCTACAAAATCCCCTAACTGTAAATAAAAGTCTGCATTCAATGTGCTGCCTACCTTTTTCACTCTTTGTATCAATACTGGTAAATTGTCTTTTGTTATCCGGGAATAATTTTTTACCTGTACTTCATCACCCTCACCGAAAACAGTTCTGACATATTCCATATCATGATGATCAATTCTGTCAAAATGAATATCTCCTAAGAGTAAAAATTTAAACTCAGAACCTTTCGAAGAGAAACCATCAAAGGCAGAAACACCTAACGGCAAGGCCACCGTCAGCATTCCTATTGAATAAACAAATTTTCTGCGGTCAATCTTATTTTTTGCAGCACTCATCGCCAGCTTTATCGTTATAAAGGTTCTTGATTTTATTCTGTGGCCAATTGTTTTGGACACCGATTGAGATTGAACCCCTAGTTGTCCTAAAAGATTGTATATGAAATAATGCCAGACGTACTCATGTCATAGATTCAGCCAATTTTTGATAATTACATAGTCTCGAGAGAATCGTCTTTTGCATCGAAACGCCTAACAATAGCATTGTAACCAATCCATTATTAATCACTAAACATCGATCCGAAGATAGTTCACTAAAACGTTTTAGCAAAATATTTTTCGAACCCTTTTCTCTATCGATGATGTATCAAAATGCTACGGCAAGCAAAAATTTTAAGAGTAAAAAATCAGATTTTTGGGGAAGACGATTCACGGATTATAAGCTCTGGAGAAACAACTAAATGTTGGTTTAGTAGTTGGTCGTCATTTTCTATCTTATCGAGTAAAATGGTAATCAACTTCTCAGACATTTTTTCAATGGGCTGTGCAACGGCTGTAATGGAGGGTGAATGCAAACGGAAAAGGTCATGGTCATCAAAAGAAACCACCGCCAACCTGTTAGGAATTTCAAACTTAAGGCGCTTAATGGCTTCTATTCCATTTATTCCAAGATAATTTGTTGCAAAAAAAACTGCGTCTAAGTTTTTCGTATCCTTAATAAAGGATACGATATGTTTTACTATTGATTCATCATCGTTGCTAAATTCAATTCTCCGAATGTGTTGTTTTAATTTTTTTTCCTTAAGAGCTCTTTGATAACCACTTTGCCTGCTCATCATTTGAGTTTGGCTAGAGAAAGTCGTTACGAAGCCTATATTTTTGTATCCTTGCTCCATAAGATGCTTTGTTGCCTTATAGGCTCCTCCTTCACTATCAACTACGACATAGCTGGTATCAATTTCAGGGAAATATCTATCAAACAAGACAACCTTGTTTCTGTGCAACAACAGGGAACGAATTTTTTCCTGAATATCTTCTGCCGGAGTAATGATATAGCCATCTACCTGTCTTTCTTCAAATACTTTGATTAGTTCCAGCGTTTTTGCTGTATTGTTTTTAGAACTACAATAGAAGATTCTGTAGCCCCGTTGATTGGCAATGTCTTCAATAGCGGCTGCAACCCGTGCAAAAAAAGGATTTGAAATATCTTCAACCAATAGGCCTAGAATATGAGTTTTCCCTACTCGAAGGCTCTTGGCGAGATGATTCGCGACATAACCTACCTCATTTGCATATTTGAGTACTTTCTGTGTTAATGCTTTACTGATTCTCTTCTCTTCCGCTTTTCCATTAAGGATGAACGAAACTGTTGTCACTGAGATGTTTAGTCGTTTTGCGATATCGGCAATCGAAGCGGGTTTTCCCATTGAGCAGATTCTATTTTAATGGCAAAAGGTCACAAATATCGTGAATGGTCCTTATTATTACTTATTTTCTAAATTTATTTAGCCCACGAAAGTCTGTCTTTGCTTATCGACACCATTTCCACTTTTTGGGATCACCTTTCTTAACTATCTTTTTTCCATTTTCATGTTTATTGCGTCAGTAGGCTTTATCCAAAAACTATATTGATACTTTCTTGCCGTTAGTAAATATTCAGGATGCACACGGGCTCCCCAACCGATATCGCCGCCCACACCCATTTGTTTCATATCCACAAACAGGTAAACATTGTCGCCTCTCTTTAACTGATGACTCCATTTGCTTTCATTTAAAGCCTTTAATGAATAATCCTGCACATTTATACTCAATAGCGAATCACTCATCACTAAAATGCCAGTCCCTTCTTTCTGCGATACCGATAACCAACGCACATCTGTCTTATTGCCATTTTCCTGGGGCATCACGTAAGGGAAATATTGATCGGCGACTCTTCCTTTATACATTCCCACTAGTGCGCCTTCTTTCCTGTCTTCATGCGTTTCAAACCGCCCCCTGCCATACCAGGTTACGTTATTAAAAGTTGACGGTAGTTTGAGCTCCATTCCTACCCTCGCAAGCGGTGGCATATCGTTACCTACCTCAAACTCAAGCTGAATGTTAATAGCGCCATCACCATTGATTGTGTAAACAGTTGTATAATCGATATCGGATTTTTTAAGCCTGACCTTATTTTTGGCAGTCACTTTTACCACTTGTGGTTGTATTTGTTCTGCGCTTATTTCTCCTGCTTCAATTGTAATGGCATCCAAACCTGTCGAACGCCAGCGAGCCGCATAGCTGCCTTGCTTACCTCCCTCATCATTATCGGTGGGTACCCGCCAAAAATTAGGAACAACAGGTGCTGCTAAGAATTCTTTGCCTTTGAAAATGTAACTGGTTAATGTGCCTTCTTTCTTAGTGAAAGAAGCTGTAAAGGCCCGTCCCTTCACAACAATATTATCGCCCTTGAACAACTGGAGAGAAGGAAGGCTTTCCAATTTCACTGCAACCGGCAACTTCGGCCCGTTAGGAATTAAAATTTGCTCCGAACCGATCTCGAATCCTATTCCTGCCCATGTATTAGAAGTCTTCAAGCGAAAGCTGAAATTCAGAAAATATTCCGCGCCGGGCTTCAGTAAGTTTTTATTGAACGGTATGGTAATGATGGTTGAAGATTGCGGCTGCACATTCAATTGGTTTATTGCACCGCTTTGAATGATCTTTCCATTTTCCAGTAAGCTCCATTGCAAAAGGACACCCTTCAAGTCTGTAAAGAAAAAACCATTGACGATATCTACCTTACCGTTTAGAATATCTACTGCATGAACATTGGTGTTCTGCAACACTTTTTTTACTTCGTGAGTTTCTGGCTGTAACATTCTGTCCGGCCCTACCAATCCATCATTTGCATTAGCTCCATCAATGTAATTCACAATGTTCCAATACTCTCCCCCATTGGCATCTTTCGAACGAAGGCCCTGGTCAACCCAATCCCAGATAAACCCACCTTGCAAACGTGGGTATTTGTAAAATGCATCCCAATACCATCTAAAATTACCCAGACTGTTTCCCATTCCGTGAGCATATTCGCAAATGATAACAGGCCGAGTAGGATCTTCATTCATGAACTGTAAAATCTCCGGCACCGATGGATACATTAACGAAATAATATCGTAGCGGGAAAGCGTTTTTTCATACGCAGGTATCTGGCTTTCGTAGTGAATAGGACGTGTTGGATCAATGTATTTCATTGCTGCATACATGCTGTCAAAATTTCGGCCCCAACCGGTTTCATTGCCCATTGACCAAAAGATAATTGATGGATGATTTTTGTCTCTTTCCACCATGGCAATGCCTCGTTCAACAAAGGCTTTTGTCCAGGCTGTATCTTCCGACAAATAGACCTTTTTGTCAGCCCAGAGTTCATGGCTTTCAAGGTTCGCTTCATCCATCACGTATAAACCATATTCGTCGCAGAGAGAATACCAATCAGGATCATTCGGATAGTGTGAAGTTCGGACTGCGTTAATATTGAGTTGCTTCATTAGCTTTATGTCCTGCACCATCAGATCTCGGCTGATAGTTCTGCCTTTATACATGTCAAACTCATGCCGGTTCACTCCTTTTATTTCAACAGGCTTTCCATTTACCAACAATTGCCCTTTTTGGATTTCTACTTTTCGAAAGCCAATTTTCTGGCTGAGCGCTTCCACCACCGTTCCTTTATCGTTCAGCAATTGCAGACTCAACAAATAAAGGTTCGGCGTTTCTGCGGTCCATTTTGCTGGTGCCTTTATGTTTTCTCTTGTGTTTGAAACCCGTTCTTCATGCGCAGCAACATTACCAGGTTGAATGACTTTATCTATTATTGTTTTCCCCTTTGCATCAGTCAGCGTAATCTTAACAGACGAATGGCTAGCTGCATTGGCTGAATAGTTCTTAAGGTTTACAATCAAATCCAAAACAGCATTCGTATAGGTACCGTCCAATTCCGTTTTAACATGAAAATCTCTGATGTGAACAGAAGGCGTGGCAAACAAGAATACATCACGATACATGCCGCTAAGCCGCCAGAAATCCTGGTCTTCAAGGTAGCTTCCATCCGACCAGTTAATGACTTCTGTTGCCAGTGTGTTCTCTCCTTTTCGCAAATACGGAGTGATGTTAAATTCAGCGGGTGTCATGCCGTCTTCATGGTATCCAACTTTCTTTCCATTGACCCACACGGAAAGAGCCGATTGCACTCCCGCAAAATGCAGGAACACCTGTTTGTCCTTCCACGCATTCGGCACAGTAAATGTTCTGCGGTACAACGCAGTTGCATTGGTATCTTCCTTTGGCACAAAAGGAGGATTGGCGGGAAATGGATGTTTGATATTAGTAAAGATGGGCCTGTCATAGTTGCCCTGCAATTGCCAGTTACCCGGAACTGAAATATTATCCCAGTTCGTGGTGTTATAATTTGGTTGATGAAAATCAGAAGGAACGAGTACCGGCGTTTTTATCCATTTGAACTTCCACGTTCCATTCAATGATTTGTAAAAAGAAGATTTCGATTTATCGAAACTTTTAGCAGAAGCTATATCCTGGTATGGAAGCAGGGTGCTGTGGTAAGGCTCTGTATTGACCTTAAAAACAGCAGGGTTTTCCCAGTCGTGTTGTTGTGAACAAACAGATTGTTGCAGCAACAATAATCCTATCGGCAATAATAAGTTTTTCAATCCCATTTTTTTAGTTCAATCGGTAAATGATTATCTCCATTCGATCACTATCGTTTCTTCTGGTGATATGTCGAGGACATTCGCGGCAATCCTTCCCTGGTGGTCTGCAAACATGATAGTAGGACGAAGTCGGGTATTATTTTCCAAAGAAACCTTACGCTTTTGCGAAGATTTGTTGATCACTACAGTAAGAAACGAATCGCCCGACTTCAATGTTTTCATCAGCATTTTTGGTTGAATAGATTTAAAACGAAAAGGGCTGCCGGCGATACTTCCTTTCGCTTCCTTATTCAGTAAAGAAGCCAGCTTACTGTAGTCGGCCTTAACTCTTCCGCCTAATCCAAGCAGGGAAGGGACCCAAACAACTTCGCCTTTGCCAACAGTATTTCGTATTGCTTTTACTTCCATGTTCGTTGTGGCGATTGGCTTACCTGTTGTAGGAACGATGGTTCCGCTCCAAAGGTGTGCAGGCAGAGTAAGACTGGGGTTTGCAACAATTAAATTAAACAGGTTACCTGCCATTTTAAATTCGCTAACGTTCCCCCCAAAAAGTTGCTCCAGAGGGAAGCCCGTTTTCATCACACACAAAGCATTTTCGTCGTAATAGCCAGTCATTCCATCAACGAATAATTTGCCCCCTTTGCTTACATAGGTCTGAAGTTTTTGCCAATAACGTGAAGGAATTGCGATTTGGTGTGAAAGAATTATAGTTGTACCGCTATAATCGTTGCTTGTAAAATCAAATTCATCGATCTCTTTAAGATTTGATTGCACGCCCATTTCACTGAGAGCCTCAAAATAGCCGAGGGCCGATTTGATCACCCCGCCAATATCACGGCCTTCGTAGTGTGTCCCGCCAGTTTGCAATTTTTTTTCAACCCACATCGCTTCACGTATATACAAAATATTGATTCCTGATTCCACCACTTTAGCATTGGCGAACAGCTGTGTGTTTTTGTTGATTATTGTAGCAATTGCTCCTGCCGCATTCATACGATCAGAAGGTTTATTTTGGAAATCTAGCATGGCCCACTCTCCTGCCTCAACTCCCGATGCCCGTGGATTTAAACACCAGAAGATTGCACCTTTGCTTCCGGTGCCAATGGTTGTCCATAACCACTGGGCAATTTCTTCTTTGGTTGGACACATGGCATTGTAACCACTGTAGGTATTATTGCCACCCTGCATCTCAGTCATTAGCCAGGGAATATTGCCTGCGCCACTTCTTAGCATTTCACTGTTAGCAGACATAGCCATTGCGTACTGATCTCTATTGAAATAACCAAAATGCCAGCTTGCATGGGCTGAGCCTCCAAGGCTCGTTAAGAAGTTTCGCCATTCTGGGAAATTGTATTCACCAGACAGTTGAAAGATCTGGTGGTTGTTAACATGCACCGGGCTTCCCGGATCATACTTGTGAATTTCATCCGCCAACCATTTTAGAAACCAAGTGTTGTAATCCAGCAGGAATCGCTCTTCTGCAAAATCGAAATGCTCATAGCCCTTGCTGCTATAGGCTGCAACAGGTTGAATCTTTTTCCATTCTTCAAACTTTGCTTTTGTAAAGGCATCTTTGGGTATTCCGCCAGATCCTGGTTCATTAATTGGCACCCACCCGTAACACGATTTAAACTGTTTGAAATGAGTAACTAAATTTTTAATATACTCAGCAACTGATTTGAGATGTTGCTCATCACGTGGAAACTTAAAACCGCCAACGTCCGTGAACGGGGTCGCGGGAAATAAATTACCATAGATTTTAATGCCATATTTCTCCCCTGCTTTATAGGCTTCATCAAATAAACTAAAATCCCATTTGCCGTCGGAAGAATGCATGTAACGTTCAAACATACGGATGCGGGTCAAGGTCATCCCGGCCTCCTTCATTCGTCGGAACCACACATCAATCTCCTGCGGTGTTTGTCCGGGTTCAATAAATATTTCTGCGCCAATCATAGGCACGTCGTCGGTAGATGTTTGTGCTTTTGCTACATCTACCAGTATTAACAAAACGAGGAAAGCTAAAATCAACTTAGCCATAATATTTTTTTTGAAAATGCCATTTCCGTTCAATAATGAAGACTTATTTCGAAACTATTACTTCGAACCTGTCCTGTACACAGCCGAATTCATCTTTGACAGTATAGGTTGACTTTTTTGCAGTTGGAGAAACCTCAACACTTCTCGTCTTTTCTTTACTGTGCAGCCAATTATACTTGCCTACAAAAGAAGCAGTCAGTGTTGCCTTCTCCCCTTTTTTAAGCCGGATTGTCCCGCTTTTATTCACATTTTTCATCATTGTAAACTTGTCCTTTACCTCACCCGTCGTTGTAATCCATTTTAGATCCAGCCTGTTTCCTTCTACTTCAAGCATGACGGCTCCTGCAACAGTGTTATCAGAATAATACATGGCTTTGTGCGGATAAGTATCCTGTGTGTAAGTCAATTGACCTGCAGAACCGCTGACTACATACACTATTCCTGTTGTATTGCTTTCATCCTTTATATACGGACATGAATTTTCCCCGCCATCGTATAAAGCTGTTGAAGCACTCACGTTGTGTTTTACAGAATCGAAACTTGTACTGGCCCCGTAGTGACCACTCAGAAGTTTTGACCGCTCATACAAATGGCTATGGCCACAAAGAACAAGGTCTACGCCATAGCGTTCTAGTATGCGAATAAAATTCTCTCTTATTTTTATGAGCTCCCCTTCTTTGTCTGAATTATGTGACCCCATAGTGTAAGGTGGATGGTGCCAAAATGCAACGGTCCAACCTTTGTTTTTGTTAGCCTCCAGGTCTTTTTTCATCCATTTTACCTGAGGCGATGCGGTGTCGTACAACCGCAAAGCATTTTCTTCCATTCCGTATGAATCCAATGAAAGGAAATGGATATTACCGATATCAAATGAGTAATATGCTTGGGTGTTGGATGGAATGCCACCTGCTTCACCGTTGACAGGCATAGAAAAATTTTGATAGTAGGCCACTTGATGTGTCTTTTGCGCTTGTGCCTGTGAAAACTCTACATCATGGTAGTCATGGTTTCCTGGTGCCGGGAACAGTGGATATTTCTTCAACAGATTATCTCTATAGATATTAAAGAAGTTCACTTGATATTGTGCATCTTCCCCATCCCTATAGGCATTATCACCAAGCAAAATCCAAGCATCCATGTAATTATTGCCAAGGTATTTTATGACCTGGTCTCTTACTTTTCTTTGGTTGGTGGAATTGTTACCGCAATCCCCAAAGGCAGCGATACGATATAACTTTTCTTCGCCGACAAGAGGCAGTGTAGAAAAATAATTATCGGGGCCAATTTGTAGAGTATCCTTTATACCGCCGATTGCATAGTAATATTTTGTTGATGGTTTCAGGCCAGTTAGTTTTATCTGGTGCTCCATTACTAAAGCAGCATCATCAACCGTAAATTCCAAGTTATTTTGATCGGTTCCATAACGAACCCGACTC
>Ga0157372_10009266_pt1 | contig 10469 bp, 9 predicted proteins | sample C55metaG_FD_115307 | JGI IMG/M metagenome (GOLD analysis project Ga0157372, IMG submission 115307) | Corn rhizosphere microbial communities from Kellogg Biological Station, Michigan, USA - C5-5 metaG | ecosystem: Host-associated > Plants > Roots > Rhizosphere > Soil | place: USA: Michigan...
GACCTCGAGGGCGTCGACCTTCTCGCCCGTCGAGGCGAACTTGATCGGCTTCCCGGTGATCGCCTTCACCGAGAGGGCCGCCCCGCCGCGGGCGTCGCCGTCGAGCTTCGTGAGAATGACCCCGTCGAACGCGATCCGTTCGTGGAACGCCTCCGCGACGTTGACCGCTTCCTGACCGGTCATCGCGTCGAGGACGAGGAGCACGTTCGTCGGCTTCGCCTCGTCGCGAACCCGCGCGAGCTCGTCCATCAGGTCCTCGTCGATCTGCAGGCGGCCGGCCGTGTCGACGATCACCGTGTCGAGGCCCTCGTCGCGCGCGCGGGCGAGCCCGCTACGCACGGCCTCGACAGCGTCCTTCGTGTCGCTCCGGAAGACCGGGACATCGATCTGGTTGCCGAGCTGCTCGAGCTGGTCGATCGCAGCGGGGCGCTGCAGGTCGGCGGCGATCAGCCCTGGCCTGCGTCCCTCCTTGCGGAGGTGCAGTGCGAGCTTGGCGGCCGTCGTCGTCTTGCCCGATCCCTGCAGGCCGGCCAGCAGGATCACCGTGAACTTCCCGAACGCGAGCCCCGATTCACCCTCGCCCATCAGCTGCGTCAGCTCGTCGTGCACGACCTTCACGACCTGCTGGCCCGGGGTCAAGCTCTTCAGGATCTCGTCGCCGAGGGCCTTCTCACGGACCCGGCCGACGAAGTCGCGGACGACCGTGAAGTTGACGTCGGCTTCGAGGAGCGCAAGGCGGATCTCGCGCATCGCGCGCGAGATCGACTCTTCGTCGAGCTTGCCTTTCTTCCGCAGGTCGCCGAGAGCGCCCTGGAGCTTGTCGGACAGGGTGTCGAACACGACGGCGCATCGTAGCTACGTGGTTTCGGGCTTAGACTCGGCCGATGGAGGGCCTGCGACGGAAGACGGTCACGGCGCTTTTCGCCGACATCGTCGGGTCGACGAGCCTCGGAGACACGCGCGACCCCGAGGCCGTGCGGGCCGTCATGGGCCGCTACTTCGACCACGTGAGCGGCGTGATAGCCCGCCACGGCGGAACGGTCGAGAAGTTCATCGGCGACGCGGTCATGGCGGTCTTCGGGGTCCCGCACGCCCGTGAGGACGACGCGCTACGCGCCGTTCGCGCAGCGGCCGATATCCGCATCGCTCTCGCCGAGCTCAACGTGGAGCTTCCGGTCGAGATCTCGATCCGAACGGGCATCAACACCGGGGAGGTCGTGGTCGGTGGCGAGCACACGCTCGTCACCGGCGACGCGGTCAACGTCGCGGCAAGGCTCGAACAGGCGGCGGCGCCGGGCGAGATCCTGATCGGCGGAACGACCTTCGACCTCGTCCGCGACGCGGTCGTCGCCGAGCCGGCGGGGCCGCTCGACCTGCGAGGCAAGGCGGAGCCGGTCGCCGCCTGGCGGGTCGTCGCCGTCGTCCCGAACGCACCCGGTCGATCACGGCGCTTCGACACGCCGCTCGTGGGTCGCGACGACGAGCTCGCGATGCTCCGTCAGTCGTTCCGGCGCGTCGCAACGCGCCGAGCATCGCACCTGTTCACGCTGCTCGGCGCGGCCGGCGTCGGGAAGTCACGACTCGCTCGTGAGCTCACCGCCGACCTCGACGGCAAGGCGACCGTCGTGATCGGCCGATGCCTGCCCTACGGCGACGGCGTCACGTACTGGCCGCTCCGCGAGATCGTGCGCTCGCTCGATCAGGCTGGAGCCCACGTCGGCGAGGCGGACACCGAGATCCTTCGCACCGCAGTGGGAGAGGGCGACGCAGCGGCGGGGCCGGAAGAGATCGCGCGAGCATTCCGACGCCTCGTCGAGGCGGCGTCGCGCGATCAGCCGCTCGTACTCGGGTTCGAGGACATCCACTGGGCCGAGCCTGCGCTGTTGGAGCTGATCGAGCAGGTCCTCGACGGGCTTCGAAACGCACCCGTCCTCGTTCTCTGCCTCGCCCGACCCGAGCTGATCGACGCGAACCCGCGCTTCGGCGGGGGGACGGTGAACGCGACGACGATCTTGCTCGAGCCGCTCGACGACACCGATGCCGATGCGCTCGTCGCCGAGCTCGCGGGCGACGCGGTCGCCTCCGAGACCAGGCGCATGATCACGGACGTCGCCGAGGGGAACCCGCTCTTTCTCGAGGAGATCGTCGCGATGGTGGTCGACGAGGGCGCTGCCGCTGCGATTCCACCGACGGTTCAGGCCCTCCTGACGGCGCGCCTCGAGCTGTTGCCGGAAAACGAGCGTGCCGCGCTCGCCGCGGCCGCGGTAGCAGGGCGGTTCTTCTCGGCCGACGCGCTCGAACAGCTCGGAGGCGATGAAGCAGTGCGGGCGCTCGCCACCCTCGAACGCAAGGATCTCGTGCGACCGCACGAGGCGTCGTTCGCGCGTGCGGGCGGCTACCGCTTTCGGCACATGCTCATCCGCGACGCGGCCTACGAGTCGCTTCCCAAGGCGTTGCGCGGCGAGCTGCACGAGCGTCTCGCGGCCTGGTTGGAGCTGAACGCCACCGCGGAGACGCAACGCGAGGCCGAGGAGCTCGCTGCGTGGCATCTCGAACAGGCGTACGAGGCAAGGCGCGCGGTCGGGCTCGATGTCGCCGACGTCGCCGAGCGTGCGTTCACCGTTCTCGGCCGGCTCGGTCGGGCTGCGCGAGTACGAAGCGACGCTGCTGCGGCCGAGTCGCTGCTCGAGCGCGCGTTGGCGTTGTCGCGGCCGCGCGACCGCCGACATGTCGAGCTCTGCTTCGATCTCGTCCCGGTGCTGCTCGAGCGCGGATCGCTCGCACGCGCGGAAGAGGTCGTCGGACGCGCAGCTGCGGACGCAGCTCGGCTCGACGACACCGTGCTCGAGGCCCGCGCCGCCATCGAGCAGCTCTTCGTCGACTTCCCGGCGCTGCCGACGCGATGGGTCGAGAACGCGGTTCCGACCGCGCGGTCGGCGCTCCCGATCCTCGAGGCGGCCGGCGACGACGAGGCGGTCTCTCGCGCCTGGCTCGTGATCGTGACGCACGACTATGTCCGCGGTCGCAGCAGCGAGCTCGCGGAATCCCTTGCGGAGGCGCTTCGAATCGCACGGCGGACCGGGTCCGGCCGTCACGTCAGCGAGCTCCTCGTGCTGGCGGTGCGAAGCCTCGTCTTCGGACCCGACGACGTCGACACGGCTCTGGCGAGATGCGACGAGATCGGCCGAAGCGGCGGCGACGAAGGCGTCATCCACGGCGTGCGCGCAGCGCTGCATGGAATGGCCGGCCGCTTCGACGAGGCGCGCCGGGAGTACCTCGCCGGGCACGCGTTGCTCGAGGAGATGGGCCGGACTCGGCTCCTCGCGGTGCAGCGCTACTACGCTGCGTTCGTCGAGTTGCTCGCCGGGGCGCCGGCGGCCGCGGAGAGGGAGTTGCGGGCCTCGGCGCACACGCTCGAGTCGATCGGCGATCTCGGAACGCTCGCGACGATCGCCTCGCTGCTCTCCACCGCGCTCCACGCTCAAGGTCGTGACGACGAAGCGATGACGTGGGCCGAACGCAGCCGCCGCGATGCGCCGACGATCGATCTCATGTCACAGGTTCAGTGGCGAACCGCACTCGCCCGCGTCTCGCCGAGCGACGCCGAGAAGCTTGCCCGAGAAGCGGTCGCGATTGCCGAGGCGACGGAGGCGACGACCTTTCACGCCGATGCCTTGCTGGCGCTCAGCGACGTGCTCGCCGCCACGGGCCGGGCAAGGGAGGCCGAAGACGCCGCGGCGCGGGCGGCGGCCTTGTACCGCGCGAAAGGTCACGTGGTCGGAGCTGCACTCGCGAGCGGCGGCACGTAGAGCGTCGCCTGCGGGGCAGGCACTGTGCGGGCCAACTCGGCGAGCGACAGGCGCTGTACGGAAGGATCGGCCACCGGGAACGGAGACGCCTCGTACAGCACGACCTCGTGGTCGTCCGGATATGCGGTGGCGAGTCGCTCGACGAGCAGCGGCACGTTGGCGCCATGTTCACCCTCGACGACCGCCCGCGTCTCACAGACAGCCGCCACCTGCCAGAGGATCAGCGACGCGCTGGAGTCGATCGGACGCGCGCGCGCGAGGAACGTCGTCGCGTCGAAGCTGACGCAACCGTACGTCGCCGGGTCGATTCCGAGATCCGCGAAGAGACAGTCCTCCGCCGAAACGGCCGGCAGCATCCGGGCGGCGTGACCTTCGGCGCGAGCGCGGGCGACCGCCTCGTGCGACGGACGGACGAAGACGCCCGGATGTCCGTAGAACGCAGCGCAGACCGCAGCACCGCGTCTGACGGGTTGGAGAATGGCCTCGACGATCGCCTCGTAGACGCCCGCCCGGTTCGCGCCGGCGCGGTACAACGGCGCCAGGCTTCGCGCGTTCGGGTGGAGCGAAGCGAGCCACCGTTCCCCCAGCGGCTCGGCGTTCACGTACAGGAACTCGTCGGCGGCGGCGATCGATGCCCGGCTCTCCGGGGTGAGCTGCACCCCGATGCGGATGCCGGTGCCGACGACGGTCAGCGTGCCGTACGGCACGCCGCCTTTCACGTTGCGTCTTCAGGCGGCGCGAAGAGCCACGGGATCGACGGCAGCTGATGCAGCCAGATGATCATCGCCGCCTCGTCGTCGACCGTCAGCTCGCCGCGGATCTCGACGCGAAGGTTGTCGAGCTGACCGGGCCCGAGCAGGCGTCGCTGTTCGTGGCTCAGGCCGAGCTCGTCCGCAACCGTGGCCGGATCGCGCTGAAATCGCTCGAGCAGCTTCGCGTCCGCAGCCAGCGCCAGGAGAAACTCGCTCAACCTCACCTGCACGACGCTACTAGGCGCGTGCGGCCCGGGTCAACCGACGGCCGTAGAATCGCCGGATGACCTACGACGCCGCCTCGAACCGCTACGACTCGATGGACTACCGCCGCTGTGGGACGAGCGGCCTCAAGCTGCCCGCGATCTCACTCGGCCTGTGGCACAACTTCGGCGGCGACCGCGCGCTCGAGACCTCCCGGTCGATCCTGCTGCGGGCATTCGACCTCGGTGTCACGCACTTCGACCTGGCGAACAACTACGGCCCGCCGTATGGGTCGGCGGAGGTGACGTTCGGTCGCGTGCTCGCGTCCGACCTGCGGCCCTACCGCGACGAGCTCGTGATCTCGACGAAGGCCGGATACGACATGTGGCCGGGGCCGTACGGCGAGTGGGGCTCGCGCAAGTACCTGCTCGCGTCGCTCGACCAGTCGCTCGCGCGGATGGGCCTCGACTACGTCGACATCTTCTACTCGCACCGCTTCGACCCAGACACGCCGCTCGAGGAGACGATCGGCGCGCTCGACACCGCGGTGCGCTCCGGCAAGGCGCTGTACGCCGGCATCTCGTCGTACTCGCCGGAGAAGACGCGCGAGGCGTTCGCGATCCTCGAGCGCCTCGGCACGCCGCTGCTCATCCACCAGCCGTCCTACTCGCTCCTCAACCGCTGGATCGAGCCCGACCTGCTCGACACGCTCGGCGAGCTCGGCGTCGGCTGCATCGGCTTCTCGCCGCTCGCGCAGGGGATGCTCACGACCAAGTACCTCGACGGGATCCCGGAAGGCTCGCGCGCGGCGGCGAACACGTCGCTCTCGCCCGATCTGCTCACCGACCAGGCGCTTGCGAAGATCCGCGCGCTGAACGAGATCGCATCGTCGCGCGGCCAGTCGCTCGCGCAGATGGCGCTCGCCTGGACGCTGCGCGATCCGCGCATGACCTCGACCCTCATCGGCGCGTCGAGCGTCGCGCAACTCGAGGACTCGCTCGGCGCCCTCGCGAACCTGAGCTTCTCCGACGACGAGCTGGCGGAGATCGACCGCTACGGCACCGACAGCGACATCAACCTCTGGGCGCGCTCCTCAGCGGTCTAGAACCATCTCGAACTGCTTGAGCCGAAGCTCGCCGCCGAGGCGTTCGAGCGCACCGATGGCGACGTCGCCTTCAGGGACGTTCACGTAGTTCAGCACCGTGCCGCGCGACAACAGCGCGGCCGCGGCGTCCTCGTCACGCGCCTCGAGCTGGAACACCGTCCCGCCGCGGAAGATCATCGCGCCGCCGTCGACCTCGACGCGCTCGTAGTCGGCCGGCAACGATGCATCCTCGCGCTGCCACGGCAAGTCGGTCTGACCGAGCGTCGACCTGGCGGCCCGCTCGGCCGGAACCTCGTCCGCCTCGACCCGCCACACCTCGAGCACGCGCGTCTTCTCGAATCCGAGCGACTCGTACAGCTTGATCGCCGGCTCGTTCGCCTCGATCACCTCCAGCAGCACCGTCGACGGCGCGAGCTCGAGCACCGCCTCCATCAACGCACGGCCGACGCCGCCTCGCCGCTGCTCCGGAACGACGGCGATGCCGCCGATCCAGCCGCGGTCGCCGCGGATCGCCAGGTTCGCGAGGCCTGCGTCAGGCGCCACGCGCGAGCGCGACAGGTCGATGTCCCACGCCTCGACCATGTAGCGAAGCGTCGGCTCGTCGAAATGCATCGGCACGAAGTAGCCCTCGTAGCCGCGCGTGAAGAGCTCAGCGAGCTCCGCGAGTGAATACCGGTCGGACGGCACCAGCTTCATGCCGCGACCAGCGCACGCGCGAAGTCGGTCGCGTCGAACGGACGCAAGTCGTCCAGGCCCTCGCCGACGCCGACGAGCTTGACGGGCAGCCCGAGCTCATACGCGATCGCGACGGCGATCCCGCCTTTCGCCGAGCCGTCGAGCTTCGTCAGCGCCACTCCGGTCACGCCGACAGCGTCGTTGAAGAGACGCGCCTGCTGCAGGCCGTTCTGCCCCGTCGTCGCATCGACGACGAGGAGCACCTCGTGCGGCGCGCCCTCGCGCCGGCCCGCGATCACGCGGCGGACCTTCGCGAGCTCGTCCATCAGATTGGTCTGCGTGTGCAGGCGGCCGGCCGTATCGACGATCACCACGTCCGTCTCGGCGCCGACCGCGTCGTAGGCGACCGCCGCCGGGTCGCCGCCGCGCTCGCCGCCGACGAACGCGGCACCGGCACGCTCGGCCCAGATCTCCAGCTGCTCCTCGGCCGCAGCACGGAACGTGTCGGCGGCGCCGAGGGTCACCGTGCGGCCGGAGGCGCGCAGCTTCGACGCCAACTTCCCGATCGTCGTCGTCTTGCCGGTGCCGTTGACCCCGACGACGAGCAGCACCGACGGCTGATTCGAGACGCCGAGGGTCGGCGGCTCGCCGAACAGATCCGCGATCTCCTCCGCGAGCGCCTCGCCGAGCTCGGTCACCTCACCCCGCGCTTCCAGGCGGCGGATCAGCTCCGCAGTCGCACGCACGCCGACGTCGGCGTAGATGAGCGCCTCCTCGAGCCGCTCCCACGACGCGTCGTCGCTGGGATCGAACGCCGCCACCTGGATCTGCTCCGTCAGCGCACGCCGCGACTTCGCCAGCGACTCGCGCAGACGGCCGAAGAAGCCGCGCTGCTCGTCGACCGTCTCCTCCGGCTCGTCGGAGTCACCTAGAAGCTGTGCCCAGCTGCGCGCCACGAGCGGGGACGTTAGCGTTGCGGCGTGCCGAGCTGGGACGACGTGCGGCGGATCGCCCGTTCACTGCCCGGGGCCGAGGAGACGACGACCTACGGCCAGCCGTGCTTCAAGGTCAACGGCCGGCCGTTCGTCAACACGGGTCGCGTCGACGGCGCGATCGTCACACGCGCGCCGGACGAGGAACGTGACCTCCTCATCTCCGCGAACCCCGACGCCTACTTCGTCACGCCGCACTACGAGGGCTGGGAAGCAGTGCTCGTTAGGCTCGATGCGGTCGACGAGGACGAGCTCGCGGGCAGGCTCGAGGACTCGTGGGAGTTCATGTCGAGCAAGCAGCCGGCGCGGAGACGGCGCTAGGCCGCGTCGACGCGATAGCTGTGGCGGTAGCTCGCGAGCGCGGCGGTCGACGCGACGCGGAGGCTGCCGTTCGTCCCGAGCACGTTGTCAGGCCAGCGGTGCATGCGGCGCGCGAGACGCGTGTACCACCCGTGCTCGTCGCGGCGGACGAGAAAGAGCTCGATCACCGTTCCTTCGAACACGAATGCGCGCTTCCAGGGAAGCCGCTTGGCGGGGACCCAGTTGAGCGAGAGCACATCGACGCAATCCCACGACTCGGCCGGATAGAGCAGATCGACATCGGCGTGCGGCCGCGGGCTGATCAATCCGCGCAGCTCCTCGCCCCAGCCGCCGAACACCCACGTCTCGATGCCGCGCGACAGCAACACGCCCTGGACGCGCTCGACGAAGGCGAGATCGTTCGTCATCCGTGCAGCTAGCCGATCGCCTCGCCGATCAGCTGGCTCAAGCGGTCGAGCTCCTTCCAGTACATGCGGTGCACGGACACCTGTTGCTCCGCGCCGCCGAGCGCACGAATCAGGATTCGGCGACGGAGTGGGCCGCCGCCGAGCTTTTCCACCCGGGCGGTGTCGAGCGCAACCTCGAACACCTGCGCGCCGGCCTTGGGCAGGAATCGCCCGGCGCGGAACATGTAGACGCGAGACGCGGTCGCAGCGACCCAGTACGGACGCGCGACGAGCACGAAGATGACGTCTCCGAGCGCACCGAAGAACAGCAGGATCTGCAGGCCGGCACGCCAGCGCTGCGCGAGGAACACCGCCTCGATCGGCTCCCCCAGGCGGTGCGCCTTCTCGATGCGGGCGATCGCCTTCTGCGCCCGGCGCGAGTGCGTGAACTCGGTCATCCGGCCGCTGCCGCCGCCTCTTCGCGAGGCAGCCGGCGCGAGACGATCTGCGACACGCCGTCGGGGCCCATCGTGACGCCGTAGAGCACGTCGGCGGCTTCCATCGTGCGCTTTTGGTGCGTGATCACGATGAACTGCGCGCGGTCGGCGTACGTGCGCAGAAGCTCCGTGAAGCGACCGATGTTCGTGTCGTCGAGCGCCGCCTCGACCTCGTCCAGGAGATAGAACGGGCTCGGCCGGGCGAGGAACAGCGAGAAGAGGAACGCGATTGCGCCGAGTGCCTTCTCGCCGCCCGAGAGCAGCGAGAGCCGCGTGACCCGTTTCCCGGCGGGACGCAGCTCGACCTCGATGCCGGGCTCCTCGTCGTCCTCGTCCGACTCGGTCAGCCGCAGCCGTCCCTCGCCGCCCGGGAAGAGCGTCGTCGCCACCTCGTGGAAATGCCGCTCGACCGCTTCGAACGTCTCGGCGAAGCGCGTCTCGACCGTTCTCGTCAGATCGTCACGAAGCTTCTCCAGCTCGGCGAGGCTCTCCTCGAGGTCGGCGCGCTGCACGGTCAGCTCGCCGAGCCGTTCCTTCTCCGCCTCGTACTCCTCCTTCGCGAGCGGGTTCACCTGCCCGAGCTGCCCGCGGCGGCGTTCGTAGCGGTCGAGCTTGTCGGCGAGCTCGTCGCGATCCTCACCGTCCGCCGGCTCCGCAGCGGCCGCCGCGAGCCGCCGCTGCGCCTCGTCTCGCTCGGCGTCGGTGCGCGCCAGCTCGACGTCGACGGCGGAGAGCCGCTCGCCGGCGGCCGACGCAGCCTGCCGCACCTCGACCTCGACAGCGGCGAGCCGGCGCAGCTCAGCGCCGAGCTCGCTCGTGCGCGCGGCCTGCGCCTCCGCGCGGCCACGCACCGGCGCCTCGAACCGCTCGACCTCCACGGCGAGCGCCTCCTCGAGACGCTCCGCATCGGCGGCGAGGCGCGCGAGGACGAGCTCGTTCGGCCGACGCGAGCGGGACGGATCCGCCTCGGCGAGCGCGCGGGCCGCGGCGCGCGCGCGGTCGGCCGCTTCCTCTGCGGCTGTCGCAGCCGACGCGGCGCTCGCGGAAAGCTCGGCGGCGACGAGTCGAAGCGCGTCGAGGTCGCCGCCCGGCTCGGCGGTCCGGCCGTTCGCGTGACGCTCGGCGGCGACCGCGCGTGCATCGGCCTCCGCCACGGCGCGGCGCAGGTCGGCCTCGCGCCCGGCGATGCCGCGCAGGTCTTCGGCGAGGCGGCCCGCGCGGTCGGCGAGAGGCGATTCGAGGCGGACGGCGACCGCAGCTGCGATCCGCAGCGTCTCGTCGAGCCGCTCGGCGGACGCGACGAGCCGCTCGAGCCGCCTCGGGTCGGCGCGACGGACGTTGCGAAGGTGCGAGACGGGCGCGAACGCCGCGGCTGCGAGCCGTGCCCGCTCCGCCGACTCCTCGACGCGCTGCGCGGCGTGCGCGGCCTGCTCGACGAGCTGTTCGACCTCCGTCCGCAACGCGCGCCGATGCGCGTCCAGCTCGAGCAGCACCGCCTCGGCGGTCTCGCCGGCGAACCAGAGCTCGCCGCGCTCCGGGTCCCAGCCGATTCCGTCCTCGGTGACGGCGGGAACCGTCGACGCGAGCAGCTCGTCGCGCGGAACGACCGGAAGGTTCGCGAGCTCGCGCGGGTCGCGGCCGACGAGCACCAGCACGGACCCGAGCCCCGCCGACTGCGCCTGCACGATCAGCTCGAGCCCGCGCTCCGCGTCGTCGACGAGCACGGCC
>Ga0157372_10009267_pt1 | contig 10469 bp, 9 predicted proteins | sample C55metaG_FD_115307 | JGI IMG/M metagenome (GOLD analysis project Ga0157372, IMG submission 115307) | Corn rhizosphere microbial communities from Kellogg Biological Station, Michigan, USA - C5-5 metaG | ecosystem: Host-associated > Plants > Roots > Rhizosphere > Soil | place: USA: Michigan...
CGCTGCCTTCCACGACGATCCGGTCGACACCAAACTCGACCTCGCGCGCGCGTATCTCGACATGGGCGATCCCGTCGGCGCACGGGCAATGCTGGACGAAGTGATCGAGGAAGGCTCGCAAACGCAGCAGGATGAAGCGAGGCGGCTGCTGGCCGACACCACGGATTGAGTTTCGCGGTGTCGGGCTGCGTCACCGTCCGTCGCGCGTCGCGCGCTCGCGCTTCGGGGTGTGATGGCTGCGGTGGCGCGCCTGCCTGCGGATCGGGTTCCTGAATGCGAGTCGCGCTGGGCATCGAATACGACGGCACCGATTACTTCGGCTGGCAGCGGCTCGCCCATGGCCCCACCCTGCAGGCCGAGGTCGAAGCCGCGCTCACGTTCGTCGCCGATCACGCCGTCACGGTGACCTGCGCGGGCCGCACCGACGCGGGAGTCCACGCCCGTTGCCAGGTCGTGCACTTCGATACCCATGCCCCGCGGGATGAACGCGCGTGGATGCTGGGCGCAACCTCCCGCTTGCCGCGCGCGATCGCGGTGCTGTGGGCGCGCGCGGTGGCCGATGATTTCCACGCACGCTTTTCGGCGCGTGCGAGGCGCTACCGCTACCTCATTCTCAACCGCCCAATCCGTCCGGCACTGGAAGCGCGGTTCGTCGCCTGGGCGCGCCGGCCGCTGGACGCGGCCGCGATGCACGCGGCGGCCCAATGCCTGCTCGGCGAACAGGATTTCTCGTCGTTCCGTGCGGTGTCGTGCCAGGCCGCGCACGCGCGCCGCAACGTCACCGAAGTGCGTGTGTCGCGCGACGGCGAACATGTTGTCGTGGAAATCGAAGCCAATGCCTTCCTGCACCACATGGTCCGCAACATCGTCGGCTCCCTGCTGGAAGTCGGTTGCGGTGCACGGCCGGTGGAGTGGGTTGCGGAAGTGCTGGCGGCGCGTGACCGCTGCGTCGCTGGCATCACTGCGATGCCGGAGGGATTGACCTTCCTCGGTCCGAAATATCCGGCAGAATGGAACCTCCCGCCCGAAGTAACCCTGTAGGAGCGCGCCGCGCGCGCGGCCAGTCCTGGAAATGTCTCGCGTACGCGTGAAAATCTGCGGGGTGACCCGCGTCGAGGACGCATTGCTCGCGTGCGAGCTTGGCGCGGACGCTATCGGGATCGTAATGACGCCCAGCAGCCCGCGCTGCGTGACGATCGCGCGTGCGCGCACGATCCGCGATGCGCTGCCGGCTTTCGTGGATGCGGTGGTGCTGGCGCACGACCTCGCGGCCGATATGGTGCGCGCGGCGATCGATGGCGTGCGCCCGGATTACGTGCAGTTCCACGGTTTGGAGAGCGCGGCACTCTGCGAATCGTTCGGCGTGCGCTACGTCAAGGCGCTCGGGATGGCAGGCGAACTCGACGTGCGCGCGATCGCCGCCGAACACGCGAATGCCGCGGGCTTCGTCCTGGACGGTCATCCGCCCGGCCAGCAGGGCGGGCAGGGCAGGGCATTCGACTGGTCGCGCGTGCCGCAGGATCTCGGGCGGCCGATCATCCTGGCGGGCGGCTTGCATGCCGGCAACGTGGGGGACGCGATCCAGGCGGTGCATCCGTGGGCAGTCGATCTCGCCAGCGGCGTCGAGTCCGCGCCGGGCATCAAGGATGGTGCGAAAATGCGGGCTTTCTTCGCGGCCGTCCGGTCTGCAAACCCTGGGTCGTCCGCGAATGAATGCAAGTAAGCGCAAATGTTCCAGCCCGGGCTGCATTGTTCGCGCCCATTGGCGTTCATTTTGCGGACCCAAACGTTTGCTCCGACGTGTCGCAAGGTTCCGGATCCCATGAAAGCCGTAGATTATTACGCGTGGCCTGACGCCAACGGGCGTTTCGGTCCGTACGGCGGCACCTTCGTCGCGGAGACGCTGATCGCGCCGCTGGAGGAATTGACCGCCGCGTACACGCGCCTGCGGGACGACCCCGCGTTCCAGAAGGAATTCGCCGACGACCTGAAACACTACGTCGGTCGCCCATCGCCGATCTACCAAGCGAAGCGGCTGTCGCAACGCATTGGCGGCGCGCAAATCCTCTTCAAGCGCGAAGACCTGAACCACACCGGCGCGCACAAGATCAACAACACCGTTGGCCAGGCGCTGGTGGCGCGTGCAATGGGCAAGACCCGTGTCATCGCGGAGACCGGCGCGGGCCAGCACGGCGTCGCCACCGCCACGGTCTGTGCGCGCTTCGGGATGAAATGCGTGGTGTACATGGGCGCGGTCGATATCGAGCGCCAGAAGATCAACGTCTACCGGATGAAGCTGCTGGGCGCGGAAGTGGTGCCGGTAACGTCTGGATCGAAAACCCTCAAGGATGCACTGAACGAGGCGCTGCGCGACTGGGTGACCAACGTCGCCGACACCTTCTACATCATCGGCACCGTAGCCGGACCGCATCCGTACCCGATGATGGTGCGCGACTTCAATGCGGTGGTGGGGCGCGAGGCGCGCGCGCAGATGCTGGAGCAGTTCGGTCGCCTGCCCGATGTCCTCACCGCGTGCGTTGGCGGCGGCTCGAATGCGATCGGCCTCTTCCACGCGTTCCTGAACGATCGCGATGTGCGCATCGTCGGCGCCGAAGCGGCGGGCGAGGGTATCGCGACCGGCCACCACGCGGCTTCGCTCGCCGCCGGCCGCCCCGGCGTGCTGCACGGCAATCGTACCTACGTGCTGTGCGACGACGATGGCCAGATCACCGAAACCCACTCGATTTCGGCGGGACTCGACTACCCCGGCGTCGGGCCCGAACACGCGTTCCTGAAAGACACCGACCGCGCGGAATATGTGGGCGTCAGCGACGACGAGGCGCTCGCGGCATTCCACTTGCTGTGTGAAACCGAGGGGATCCTGGCAGCCCTGGAGTCGAGCCATGCGGTCGCCCAGGCGATCAAGCTCGCCCGTGAGCTCCCGAAGGACAACCTCATTCTTTGCAACCTCTCCGGCCGCGGCGACAAGGATGTGCATACGATTGCGGAACGCGAGGGAATGGAGCTGTGAGGCGCGGGGGATTGGGGATGGGTGGCGGGGGCGGCTCGCTTGGGACGCAGCGGTCGCGATGGCCCTTTGCTGCAAGATCCGGCCTGGGCGTGGTGCTCGCAGAGCGGTCCCCGTCTTGCACCCCCGCTACCCATCCCCAAACCCCGCAGTCATGAACCGCATCCCCGCACGCTTCGACCAACTTCGCGCATCCGGGCGCCCCGCGCTGATCCCGTTCGTCACCGCCGGCGATCCCCTCCCGGAGGCCACGGTCGCAGTGATGCACGCGCTGGTGGAGACCGGCGCAGACGTGATCGAGCTGGGCGTGCCGTTTTCCGACCCGATGGCCGATGGTCCGGTGATCCAGCACGCCGATGAGCGTGCCTTGCGCAAGCATGTCGGCGTCGCGGACATCCTCGGCTGGGTGCGCGAATTCCGCCGGCGGGATACGGAAACGCCGATCGTCTTGATGGGGTACTTGAATCCGATCGAAATACACGGGATGCAACGCTTCGCACGCGAAGCGGTGGAGGCGGGGGTCGATGGCGTGCTCGTGGTGGATTGCCCGGTCGAGGAGGATGCGACGCTGCGGCCGCTTCGCGACGCCGGGTTGCAACGCATCCTGCTGGTGGCGCCCACGACCTCGGACGCGCGCATGGAACATGCGATCGAGGCAGCCGAAGGCTACCTCTATTACGTCTCGTTCGCGGGCACTACCGGCGCGGCGAAGCTCTCGGTTGCAGGCATCGCAAATCGCGTCGGGGAACTGCGTACACGCGCGCAGGTGCCCATCGCGGTGGGTTTCGGTATCAAGGACGCTGACAGCGCGAAAGCCGTTGCCGCCTTTGCCGACGCAGTGGTGATCGGCTCGGCGCTGGTGGGCCGGCTCGCCGAGGCCGCGAGCGCCGATGACGCCTGCGCGCGGGCGCGGGCTTTCCTCGCACCGATCCGCGCCGCGCTGGACGGCCGGGGGACAGCGTGAAAACGCGGGTCATTCCCCGGACGTTGTATCCTTGCGGTTTGGATGACGCGCGGGGCCGACCGTGTCCTGGCTGCAAAAGCTGACTTCGCCGAATATCCGCACCGAAGGCGCGCCCGCCAAGGGCCGCGTCCCCGAAGGCGTGTGGGAGAAATGTTCGGGCTGCGGCACCGGGCTGTATCGCCCCGAGCTCGAGCGCAACCTGATGGTCTGCCCGAAGTGCGGGTACCACCATCCGATTGGTGCGCGCGCGCGGCTGGCGTCCTTCCTCGACGCCGGGGGCGACGAACTGGACGCCGGGATGGGCCCGGTCGATTCGTTGAAGTTCAAGGATTCGAAGAAGTACCGCGACCGCATCCTGGCGGCGCAGAAAGCCACCGGAGAGAAGGACGCGCTGGTTGCGGTACGCGGCACCCTGAGGGCACTTCCCATCGTCGCCTGTGCGTTCGAGTTTTCCTACATGGGCGGCTCGATGGGTTCGGTGGTGGGCGAGAAGTTCACCCGTGCCGCCGAAGCCGCGTTGCGCGACCGGACGCCGCTGATCTGCTTCACCGCCACCGGCGGCGCGCGCATGCAGGAAGGCCTGCAATCGTTGTTGCAGATGGCCAAGACCTCGGCCGCGCTCGCCCGGCTGCGCGACGCACACCTGCCATACATCGTGGTGCTCACGCATCCGACGACCGGCGGTGTTTCGGCAAGCCTCGCGATGCTGGGCGACATCCACATCGCCGAACCGCGGGCGCTGATCGGATTCGCGGGTCCGCGGGTGATCGAGCAGACGGTGCGCGAAAAGCTGCCGGAAGGCTTCCAGCGCTCCGAGTTCCTGCTCGAGCATGGCGCGATCGACTTGATCTGCGACCGCCGCCAGTTGCGCGACCGCATCGCCGACCTGCTCGCGATCCTGATGCGCCACGACAAGGTGGCATGACACCGGAAGTGGTTCCGTCCGCCACGCGGCGCGCCGTGAAAACCCTCGACGAATGGCTGGCGTACCAGCAGACCGTCCATCCGCGCGGTATCGAGATGGGGCTCGAGCGGGTGGGCGAGGTGTGGCGGCGGATGGCTTCGCCGCGGCCCGCGCCGGTGGTGATCACGGTCGGCGGCACCAATGGCAAGGGCTCCACGGTTGCCTTCCTCGAAGCCATGCTGCGGGCGGGCGGGATGCGGGTGGGCGCCTACACGTCGCCGCATCTCCTGCGCTACAACGAACGCGTGCGGATGGACGGCGCGCCGGTCGCGGATGCGGCGCTGATCGAAGCGTTCGAGCGGGTCGAGGCGGCGCGCCTCGGCGAAGCAGAAGCCATTCCGCTGACCTATTTCGAGTACGGCACCCTCGGCGCGTTCGACATCTTCGCGCGTTCGCATCTCGACGTCGCGCTGCTGGAAGTCGGCCTGGGCGGCCGGCTGGATGCGGTCAACATCGTCGACGCGGACTGCGCGGTCGTGGTGACGGTCGACCTCGACCATAGGGAGTATCTCGGGCCCGACCGCGAGTCGATCGGGCGCGAAAAGGCCGGGATCTTCCGCGCCGGGCGGCCGGCCGTCGTCGGCGAAACCGATCCCCCGCATTCGCTGCTGGAGCACGCCCGCGCGATCGGCGCGAACATGGAAGTGCTGGGTCGCGAGTTCGGATGGGAGCCGCAGGTCGACGCGTTGACGTGGTGGCACCGTGACCCTGCGCAGCCGCGCTACGTCGCGCCGAAGGAGGGGACCCATTCGTCGGTGACGCTGCGCGGTGAACTGGCGCTGGACGGTGCGTTCCAGTACCGCAACGCCGCGACGGCGGTCGCGGCGCTGCACGCGCTGGGCGACCGGGTCCGCTGGGATGCGGGTGCGCTCGAGAAAACAAATTACCGTGCCTCGCCGGCACCGATGCTCGCCGGGCGTCTGCAGCACCTCGCTTCGCATCCCGATCTGGTGGTCGATGTCGGCCATAACCCGCAGGCCGCACGCGAGCTCGCACGCTGGCTCGACCGGCACCCGGTCGCGGGCGTCACCCGCGCTGTATTCGGCGCGCTTGCGGACAAGGACATCGAAGGGGTGGTGAGGGCAATGGGCGAACGCATCGATCGTTGGTATCTCGCAGGACTCGTCGACGAGTCGCCGCGCGGCGAAACCATTGCGCGGCTGGCCGCGCGCGTCCGCACGGTGCTGCCCGGCGCGATGCTGGACGAATTTCCCGACATCGCGGCGGCGCTGGCCGCCGCGCGCGGCGCGGCTTCTGCGGACGACCGGATCCTCGCCTTCGGGAGCTTCCATGTGGTGGCACCGGTGCTGAAGTCGTGCGACGCGTGACGGGCACCCGTTCTGGAAGGCACGCGGCCAGGCAATGGAGTCCGCTGTGCCGGCGGGCTCGCCATGCGCGGGCGCCATCGTGTACGCTCCGCTTGCCGCGAGCGCGCGCGATATCGCGGTTCGGGCGCGGCCGTCCCCGGAATGGGTCCAGTGGGTAGGATGTCGATGGATGCTGGTTTGAAAAAACGCCTGGTGGGAGCGGCCGTGCTGATTGCGCTCGCCGTGATCTTCGTGCCGATGCTGCTCCCGGGGCAGTCGGGAACGCAGGGGCCGAGCGTCAGTGTTCCACCACCCCCGAGCGGAGAGATGCAGACGCGCGTGCTCGAGGTGGGGCCGGATCGTGCCCGCGCGGGATCCAGCACCGCCGCCTCGATCGGCGACCCCGATCGGATTGCGACGCTCGATCTGAACGGCAAGGCCTCGGGCGGCGCGGCACCGGCCTCGGCGACTTCCGCCGGCAATGTGGCTGACGCTGCCGGCGCGCCGGCAGCGGGCGCTTCGAACGCTTCGGCGCCGCAAGTAACGAGCCGGGCGCCGGCTCCGCCGGTGTCCGCAGCGCCGCAGCAAACGGAGGTCGCAGCTTCGGCACCGGCGGCTCCGGCCGAAACCGCGCCGTTGCCGGGTGGGGCGGGCGCGGCGGCCGGTACGGTCTACACCGTGAATCTCGGCATCTACGCGGACCGGGCGGGTGCCGAAAAACTGGTGGCGGACGCCAAGCGACACGGGTTCACCGCGCTGGCCACGCCCGAAACCCACCAAGGCAAGCCGGTGCTGCGGGTGCGGGTCGGGCCGTTCGCGAGCAAGGCGGCAGCGGAGGTCGCGCGCCTCAAGTTGAAGGATTTCGAACACGTGGCGATGACGGTCGAGGCGTCCACCATCGATCAGCAGGGCGACGCCCCCCGGTCGGCATTGCCGCCGAAGGCGGCGGGGGCGTGGGCGGTGCAGCTTGCCGCGTTCAGCGATCGGGGATCCGCCGACAAGCTGCGCGACCGACTGCGCAGCCAGGGATTCGACGGCTACGTCGACAGCGTGAAGACCGCGAGGGGCGAGTTGTGGCGGGTACGTGCCGGCCCGTTCGCGACGCGCGAGGTCGCCGAAACCCAGCGCGGCCGGATTGCGGATTCGATCAAGATCAAGGGCAACATCGTCACGCAGTGATTCTGCGATCGTCCCTGATCACTGCACGACGCGAAAGCTCGATGGCCAGGGAGCATGTCGGGCCTGCGAACACCAGAACGCCCTTCCCTGGCCTGACTTTCAACATTGATTTGTGCGATCGTCCCCGATCGCTGGTTGATGCGACGACGCAATGGCCGGGAAGCATGTCTGGCCTGCAAACACCAGAACGGCCCTCCATGGCCTGACTTTCCACAACAGCCGGTTCGTCAGATCGCTCGAGGAAGATGAATACAGCCGACATCCTGATCCTCGCGGTGCTCGCGCTGTCGATGCTGTTCGGCCTGCTGCGCGGCTTCGTCAGCACGGTGCTCTCGCTGGCGTGCTGGATTGCCGCGTTCTGGGTGGCCTGGGCGTTCGGCGCGGAAGTCGCGGCGTTCTACGGCGGTATCCTCGGCGAACCGACGGCGCGCCTGATGGCGGGTTACCTTACCTGTTTCATCGGGGTGCTCGTCGTCGGCGCGGTGATCGGCTGGCTGGTGCGCAAATTGCTGGACCGTGGCGGCCTGCGTGGCGGCGACCGGGTGCTCGGTCTGTTGTTCGGACTGGCCCGGGGGCTGCTGCTGGTGACGTTCGCGGTACTGGTACTCGGCTTCACGGTGCTGCCGCGGGAGGCGGGCTGGTGGCGGCACTCCTTCCTGCTGCCTACGTTCGAGGACGGCGCCTCGTGGTTCGCGACCCGGCTGCCCCCCAGTGTGACCCGCAATCTCGAAATCGGCGGCAAGTCCTTGCCTGTGCTCTCGAAAGCCCCCATATCCGGGGTGCGGGATCCGGCCCCTGCAGCGTCCTCGCCGAAGTCGGTGCGTGCGCCCGGACACGGCCCGGTCCGCGGCGATGTGGGACAATAAGCGTCGAGCTGGTGTGGCGTACGGCGGCGCGCAGCCGCTTTGGCAGAGAGGGCGATCGAGCCGGCCTTGTGCGGGTTCGATGGCGGTGTGGAAGCGAGCTTCGGCTTGCCGGAGCACGACGTTCGGTTCTTCGAGGCATAACCTTCCATGTGCGGAATCATCGGCATCGTCGGCAAGACCGAAGTGGCCACCGCGTTGTATGACGCGTTGACGGTATTGCAGCATCGCGGACAGGACGCCGCCGGGATCGCCACGTTCGACGGCCGCAAGCTGCACATGCGCCGCGGTCCGGGCCTGGTGCGCGACGTGTTCAGCGCGCGCGACATGCAGGAATTGAGGGGCCACGCCGGGATCGGCCATTGCCGTTATCCCACCGCAGGCGCCGAGGATTCCGAGGAAGCCCAGCCGTTCTACGTCAATTCGCCATACGGCATCGCGTTCGCGCACAACGGCAACCTCATCAACACCGAGCAGTTGCGGCGCGAGATGTTCGAGAACGACCGCCGCCACATCAATACCGATTCCGATTCGGAAATCCTCCTCAACATCCTCGCGCACGAGCTGCAGATCCAGGATCGCCACGCGCTGGAGCCGGACGAGCTGTTCAAGGCGGTCGCGGCGGTCCACGCGCGCGCCAAGGGCGGCTATGCCTGCGTCGCACTGCTCCTGGGGTACGGCATGCTCGCATTCCGCGACCCGCACGGCATCCGCCCGCTGGTGCTGGGCGAGCGTGACACCCCGGAAGGCAAGGAATATGCCTGCGCGTCCGAATCGGTCGCATTCGACATCCTCGGTTTCAAGCGGGTGCGCGACCTGGCGCCCGGCGAGGCGGTGTTCGTCAGTCTCGACGGCAAGCTGTCGTCAAGACGCTGCGCAGAAGGCGCCGTGCACGCGCCCTGTATCTTCGAATACGTGTATCTCGCGCGGCCGGACTCCATGATCGAGGACGTGTCGGTGTACAAGGCGCGCCTGCGGATGGGCGAAAAACTCGCCGCCAAGATCCTGCGCGAGCGCCCCGACCACGATATCGATTCGGTGATCCCGATTCCCGACACCTCGCGCACCGCGGGTTCGACCCTCGCCGCGGCACTGGGCGTGCCGTTCCGGGAAGGCTTCGTCAAGAACCGCTACATCGGTCGTACCTTCATCATGCCGGGGCAGGGTCAGCGGGTGCGTTCGGTGCGCCGCAAGTTGAATCCGATCCCGCTCGAGTTCCGCAACAAGAACGTGTTGCTGGTGGACGATTCGATCGTCCGCGGCACGACGTCCCGCCAGATCGTGCAGATGGCTCGTGAGGCCGGCGCGAACAAGGTGTACCTCGCATCCGCGGCGCCGCCGGTCCGCTATCCGAACGTCTACGGCATCGACATGCCGGCGCCCGCCGAACTGGTCGCGCATGGCCGCACCACCGAGCAGATCCGCGAAACCATCGGCGCCGACTGGCTGATCTACCAGGATCTCGAGGACCTGATCGATTCGGTCGCCGAGGGCAACGAGAAACTGAAGCACTTCGATGATTCGTGCTTCTCGGGCCGCTATGTCACCGGAGTCGAGCCGGAGTACCTGCGCCAACTCGAGTTCGCGCGTTCGGATGAGGCCAAGGCGCGGCGGCGCAGCGCGTGATTGCACCCCTCTCCCATCGGGAGAGGCGGCCTTTTGCCGAGCGCGTAGCGCTCCCGAAGGGGCGCGTGGGGGTACGCGTTCGCCGGCGCAAAAGGTCGCTGAAACACCATCCGCGTGGCCGAACCCTCATACGCGCGCTGCGCGCAAGAGAAAGGGCGGCGCGTTGCGCCCTTCTCCCGGAGGGGAAGCGATTGCTGCTTCGGTGTCCGGCGTGATGGGTTGATTGGGGAGACTCCAAATGCCACGCCGCCTGATCGCGCTGTTCGACGGCACCTGGAACAGGGCGCGGACGCGCACCAACGTGGAGCGATTCTGGCGTCTGGTCGCGACGACCGACCCGGTCGGCAACGAGCAGCTCTGCAGGTACTTCGCCGGGGTCGGAGTGAAGCCCGGCATCGGCCATTGGCTCGGCGGGGCGTTCGGTCTCGGCTTGTCCGGCAACGTGAAGGACGGCTTCCAGTGGCTGTCGAAGACCTGGCGCGACGGCGATGAAATCTGGCTGCTCGGCTTCAGCCGCGGCGCCTACACCGCGCGCAGC
>Ga0157372_10009268_pt1 | contig 10469 bp, 8 predicted proteins | sample C55metaG_FD_115307 | JGI IMG/M metagenome (GOLD analysis project Ga0157372, IMG submission 115307) | Corn rhizosphere microbial communities from Kellogg Biological Station, Michigan, USA - C5-5 metaG | ecosystem: Host-associated > Plants > Roots > Rhizosphere > Soil | place: USA: Michigan...
CAGAACAAGAAGGGTAGATAAGGGTAAATCGGGTCAGGCTCTGAAACTGCGGTGAGTGGAGGCTTTGGGGGAGGCATCCTCTCGCGAATTAAAAGCAAGCGTTTGACTCTTTTGGGGGAACGGAGTGACGTTTGTGACGCAGTCGAAGAGCAATAATAGCGGAGCTGCTGATTGACGTCTTGACGGGGCTTGGGGGAGCCTCCCAGGAAAAGTCAGCAGCCCGCAATTTTTTTGGCCTGATTATTAGACAGGATTTACAGGATTTTCAAGATTGACGGGATTTAATCTTATCAATCTGACAAATCCCGTAAATCCTGTTCTAGTTTCGCTCTCGCAATAGGCGTCTGGGATCCGCTTGAGGAGTCATCTCATCAAGATTAAGGCGCAACATCCCGCCAGCATCTGAAAATGCCGTCACGCCTTTTTGTTGCGCGCGTCTGTAACTAAACAGCAAACCGCCAATCAAGCCGCCGATCCCGAGGCATGCGATGAGCGCGTAACCGGAAGCTTTCAGGACGGCGACGAGAACGCCCAGCGTCGTGTTGATGTAACGTTTTTCAGCTTCTTTGTAGATGTTCGGATTCTCACCTAGCCATTGGACTACCTGCTCGTATTTGACCTGACTGATGAGTTCCTTCGCCGTTTGTTCGCCGGGCGCGTCGAAAACGAACACTGAATAGTTTCCCACTCGCTTGTAAGCCGTTGGCGCCGGTTGACCGAGTTTCCAGAGCTCCTGGATGCGCGCGATTATCCGCCGATCGTTGTCGGCTGCCAGTTGCGGAGTATGGAACTCGACAAGGAGAACTTTGCTTGGACCATACGTCGCAAATGCAGCATCCGCATTGCCGCCGGACTGAACCGCGTCGTACACAGCATTCTGAAACGGCAGTAGGTGTAGATCGGCAAAGTTGCTGAGATACACGGCGTCCGTTTGTACTTCATCCGGAGCCGGCAGGTGCCTGATTAAAACCGGAATATCGCCCTCGCCTTTATCGATAGCCTCCGCCCAACCCTGGGCCAACTCATTGAGGTCTGCGGGCTGCCCATTCACATTTTTTACCGTTACAACGTAGCTGCCCTTGAAGAAGACAATTTCATTAGCGCTAGCAAACCCGGCCGTTCCAATATGGCTAACTATTTCGATATTTCCGTTCGACCTTCGCGCCGCCGCTGCCAGCAGGCTGAGGAATTCGTAAGCTTGCGCATCCTGGCGAAAACGGAACGTTTCGACCCAGACTTTGCTCTTGTTTGGGCCGGCGTATTCTGTTCGGCTCGTCGACAAGGGGGGTGCGCCGGTATCCGGAAAATCCGGTGGAGCTAATACGAGCGTTGACTTGAACTTGCCAATGGTAGATCTAACCACGCCCATGCTTGAGTCAACGGCCGGACCCTCTGCAAGCGCGAGGGGCACCGATACCAGCAAGGTTACCAACAGAACTATTACTCTTGATAAACGCAAACGACGACTCCCATGGATATAAACAACAGCGAGGTGCAAACTCTGTTTAGAAACCGCCGGGGCTTTGATGTTCCCCGAACCCTTCCGGCAGCACAAACAAAGTTTAATGCCAGCGTCTCAATTCACGCAAAAGCAGGTCGGCGTAGTGGCGGGGACTGTTAATGTTGTGCATGACTATGGACCCGCCAACGTCGCTGGCGTTGTCGATGATGATATCGCCAAAGCCCATCATGCGCTGTGGGATGCTGGCGGAAACAGTCACGTCCTGGACTTTGCTCAAGGGAATGTTTTTCGTGGTACGCGCGACCAGGCCGGTGTCGATTTGCAGTTTCGAGTCGGTTACGGTGTAACGAACCATGTTGCGTCTGATGTGGTAGTAGGCCGGAATCAGCAGCAGCGCCAGCGCGAGCAGGATTGAAATCCAGGCGGGCACACCGATCGACGCGAGCAGAAAAACCAGCGCTAAGCCCGCGATTACCGTCAGGGCGTAACCAGCTTTGATGAAGAGCATGGTGGGCCGGACTGTGAAGATCGTGTGCTCGAGATCTGTGTCGGAGTTGAATTCCAGCGCTCGTGCCTGAAGCCGAGCGATCTTCGTTACCTCCGCGTCGGCGGGAGCCCCGCAGTTCGAACAAAAACGGACGCTGGGGGTTACGTATGCTCCGCAACTGGAACAGGTCATCGGTCTTGTATCCTCGTTCTTACGACTTACACGCACATAATACAGAACGAGGCAGAGACCGTGAAAGGTTCCGCGAGACACGGAGACGCCGGGAGATCTCCGCGTCTCCGTGTCCCCCCGTCTTTTTACTGGCTGACTAGCTGTAAGCGACCGTCAGGAAGCCTGGCCATGAACACGCTTCGCTCGTACATGTTCAGAGGCGTTGGAGCCTGCTGCTGGGCAGCGGCAAGTTGTCCGCTCGTTAGCGTGACGGCGGCTTGTGGGTCGCGAATGAGGCTGTAGCGACGGCCGATGCGGCGGACATATTCCTGAGTCTCGCTGTAAGGCGGGACTTGATAGCCATACTTCATAACAGCGCCCTCGCCGGCGTTATAACCCGCCAGGGCCAGACGCACGTCGCCCGCGAAAAGATCCAACAGGAAACGCATGTAGCGCGCGCCGCCTTCGATGTTTTGCCTGGGGTCCCAGATATTCGTCACGCCAAAGCGGCTGGCGGTTGGAGGTATCAACTGCATCAGACCGCGCGCGCCTTTGTTAGACATTGCGCGGGGTTTGAAGGTCGACTCCTGGTGCATGATGGAGTAGAGCAGCAGCGGGTCGACTGAATTGCGCTTGCCTGATTCGACGATGAACTTATCGAAATCGGAGTTGCCGGTCGTGAATCCGCCCAGGGATGGATTGGTGAGCTGGCTCGTCAGGTGGACTAGCGAGCCCGGAGCGGGCGAATACGTGTAGTTCCGAGAGTTTGTCAGGCGTTTGGTTGGCGGCGCTTTCGGAGGCTCGACTTTTGGCGTTTGAATCTGGACGGCGTTGGCGAAATCGAAGTTATCGACCTGATAGGCAGGCGACGTCTGCGCCGAGGCAGCCGCAGCGCTCAAGGTGATTATGGCCAGGAAAAGTATTGAATTTCGCACGAAAAAAATTGATTTGCGCATGTACTTTCGTATTTTGCTGAGCTTTGGGGCGAGCCGGTGAGCGCCTAGGGATCCTAACATGAATGTTGATTCCCTGCCAACAAGTTTGGGCATTCGGTCCTATTGACATCGGTAGTATCATGAACGCGTTTTTCGGAAGTAACCTCACGATTAACCATTAACCGCGCGCTTCTGCGCGCCTCACGAAAAGGAAGAAACAAAATGAAGAATATCCTTACGCTCACGCTGCTACTGCTGTGTGCTTTCAGCACTTCAGTACTGGCCCAGAACTCAACCTCAACCTCAATCAAACCAGGCACGAAGCAGGGCACCAAACGAGGCCCGATCTTTCGCGCCACCAAGGAACAGATCAACCAGGCCCAGGCGATTCTCAAGGAGCGAGGCTTTTACGCTGGAGAACAGCTCGGCAAGCTTGACGATGCAACGCGGGACGGACTGCGGAAGTATCAACAGGCGGAGGGACTCAAGGTGACAGGCACGCTCAACAAGATCACACTGGAGAAGATGAACATTCCACTTACCGAAAAACAGAAGACAATGTAAACAGGATGGACGGGATTTAACAGGATGGACGGGATTTATCTTGTTCATCCTGAAAATCCTGTTAATCCTGTGAAGCTACGTCATCAGCCGCTCGACGACCTCGTAGCTCTTCTGCAACGCCGCAGCGAGGTTCTCGGGCTGGTTTCCGCCACCTTCTGCCATGTCGGCCTTGCCGCCGCCCTTGCCCCCGACGATCGGCGCCAGTTCTTTGATCACTTGTCCAGCAGGAACCTTGCCGGTGAGATCCGGCGACGTGCGAACGATGAGCGAGACTTTTCCATCACCGCTTCGCCCGAGCACGACGACGCCCGACTTGATACGCGCCAGCAGCGTGTCTGAAAGCTGTCGCATCGCCGCGGCATCGAGCCCGCTTGCTTCTCGAGCCAGGACTTTGATGCCCGCGACCTCGCGTGACTCATCACCATTCGTCGATGCACCGGCGGCGCCGCTAGCGATCTTCAGTCGCAGTTCGTCAGCCTCGCGTCGCGCTTTCTTCAACTCGTCTTGCAGACGCGAAACTGTCCCGCTCAGATCGTTGCGCGACGTCCTCAATCCGCTGCTCAGTTCGTCGACTAAAACCTCTGCCTCGCGGAAACGTTCGTAAGCATCCATGCCGGTGATCGCCCTGATGCGTCGCACACCGGACGCGATCGATTCATCGCTCGTGATCTTGAACAGACCGATATCTCCGGTCGCTCGCACGTGCGTCCCGCCGCAGAGTTCTTTAGAAAAGATCCCCTCGACGCCCTGGATCGAAAGCACGCGAACCTTCTCGCCGTACTTCTCGCCGAACAGCGCCATCGCGCCCGAGCGCATTGCCTCCTCGATAGCCATTTCGTCAGTCTGCACACGCTCGTTGCGCAGGATGTGGTAATTCACCAGCCGTTCGATCTCTTCTTTTTCGGCAGCCGTCAGCGGTTGGTAATGCGTGAAGTCGAAACGCAGATACGTTGGCGCCACAACGGAGCCAGCCTGCTTGACGTGCGTTCCCAGAACTTCACGCAGTGCGGCGTGCATCAAATGCGTTGCCGTGTGATTACGTCGCGTAGCGTCACGTTTTTCGACGTCGACTTCTGCCGACACGGTATCGCCAACTTTCAAACTCCCCTTCTCGACTTTGATCTTGTGAACGATCAAACCCTGCGCCGGCGAATAGGTGTCGTTAACAATCGCATACTCCTGCGTTGGACCAATCAGCACCCCGACGTCCCCGACCTGACCACCACTCTCCGCATAGAACGGCGTGCGGTCGAGAACAATCTCGCCGTCTTCACCTTCGCTCAATGAATCGACTTCATTGCCTTTGATTAATGCGACGACTTTCGAATCGTCGACCCTGGTGGCCTCATAGCCCTTGAAGATCGACTTCTGCAAACGTGACGCCAGTTCTGCGTAAACCGGATTGGCTTTTGTCTTCGCCTCACCTTTTTCGGTCGCAGCCGTTTGCTGAAGTTCCTGGAGCGCATTGTCGAACCGCCGATTGAACTCATCCTCGTCGACGACAAACCCGCGTTCTTCCAGCCCGACGCGTATCAGGTCGCGCGGCGTTCCAAACGTGTCATAGAGCCGCGCGAGAGTTTTATACTCAGGCATCGCGCCTTTACTTGCGGTAAACACTTCGTCGAGCTTATTGAGTCCTACTGTCAGCGTCGAACCAAAACGCTCCTCTTCCAGCCGCACCATCTTCTCGATGAACTCGCGATGCAACTCGAGCTCGGGATACGAATCCCTCATCAGGTCGACGACGAAATTAGCGACCTGATTGAAGAACGGACCATTCAAACCGAGCGTGTGATGACCCTGGTAAATCGCGCGTCTCATAATCTTTCGCAGGACGTAATTGCGCCCCTCGTTGCCGGGCAGAATCCCGTCAGCAATCGAGAACGCAGTGGCGCGCGCGTGGTCTGCAATCACGCGCATTGCAAACCCTTCCTGCGTTTCCGGCTCATAACCGCGATCCGCGAGTTTGGCAGTGAAATTGATGATGGGCCGGATCAAATCCGTGTCGTAGTTTGACTTCACGCCTTGCAGCACGACGGCGAGACGTTCGAGCCCGGCGCCAGTGTCAACGGAAGGCGCCGGCAGTGGATCGAGTTTGTATTTGCCCGGTTCGACCTCACTGCGGTCGAACTGCATGAACACCAGGTTCCAGATCTCCATGATCGTATCCCCCGGTCCATTCACATTGGCTGCCGAGTTTTCCGGATCATCCGGACTGTCGCCCATGTAGTAATGAATCTCGCTGCATGGACCACATGGGCCAGTCTCACCCATCTGCCAGAAGTTGTCTCTGCGACCAAATCGCAGGATGCGCTCGCGTGGTGCTCCAACCTGTTCCCAGAACCTTTCGGCATCCTCATCAGGCGGGACCTCGGCGTCGCCCTCGTAAACCGTAAACCACAACCTTCGCGGATCGAGCTTCAGAACATCTACGAGCAACTCCCAGGCATACTTGACCGCGTCTTCCTTGAAGTAATCGCCAAACGAAAAATTGCCGAGCATCTCGAAGAACGTGTGATGCCGGGCTGTCTTTCCAACCTCATCAAGATCGTTGTGCTTGCCGCCTGCGCGCACACATTTCTGCGACGAAGCCGCACGCACGTACTCGCGCTTCTCGGCGCCCAGGAAAACGTCCTTGAACTGATTCATGCCCGCGTTGGTGAACAGCAGCGTCGGATCGTTGGCAGGCAGCAGTGGAGATGAGCGCACAGGCATGTGCCCACGCTCCTCAAAATACTTCAAAAAAGCTTCGCGAAGTTCGTTACCAGTCATAACTGGTTCGAGTTTACCTCATCCGTGTCATCTGTGGTTAACGAGCGGATTTTTTCGCTAACCAGATCGAATTCAAACCCCTGCCGCAGCAAATGGTCGAAGAGACTCTTGGCTTCTGCTCGATTCTTAGGTCGCCCACGGATTCGCAATCGCTTCGCGATAGCCTGATCAATCAACTGCTCTTCAGAGGTTTCGGCATAGACCAACTCGAGCGCCTCGTTTGCGACACCGCTTTCGACCTTCTTCATCTTGAGGTCGCGTTGCAGGCGCCGGCGTCCGACTGGTCTTTGTTTCACTTTGTAAGACACGTAGCTAAAGGCGAAGCGCTCGTCGTCGAGGTACCCATATTCGCGCAGACGCGCGATCACAGTTTCCACCAATTCCGCATTCGTGTTCTTGCCGCGCAGCAAACGTTCGCGCAATTCGGCGACTGAGCGAGGCTTTGCTGCCAGAAGTTTTATGGCGCGTTCAAATGTTTTACGTCGCAAATCAGTCACGATAAAGTAAACACAGATTAACGCGGATTGATGCTGATCTAAAATGTCTTCGATGGATGGAGTGCTGGTAATCGACAAGCCGGTGGACCTGACCTCGCACGACGTGGTCGCGCGTGCGCGTCACATTCTTCACGAACGTCGCATCGGTCACACGGGCACGCTCGATCCGTTTGCGACAGGCGTGCTCGTGATCCTCCTCGGCAAAGCCACGCGGCTCGCTCAGTTCTTAAGTGGAGTCGATAAGGAATACGAAGCAATTATTCGCTTTGGCTACGCAACAGACACCGGCGATCGCACCGGCAATCCAATTCCATCTCCACAGGATGCAAAAAACCGTTTGGGAAAATGGAGCGAGCAGGAGATCGAAAAGGCGCTAAGGAGTCTTGAAGGCTGGATCGATCAAGTCCCTCCGATGTATTCAGCAAAAAAAGTTGAGGGGAAGAAACTCTACGAACTTGCGCGTCGCGGTGAGATGGTGGAACGTGAGCCAATCCGCGTTTGTATTTATGAGTTCGAAGCCATCAGGCCAGGCGGTCAGCTCATCAAAGACAACCTCGACGGCACCTTCGACTTCCACGCGCGCATCTCCTGTTCTTCAGGCACGTATGTCAGAACACTCGCAGAAGACCTGGGCAAACGTCTGTACGTTGGCGCTCACTTAGCTGAACTCAGACGCACTCGAGTTGGCGATCTTCGTATTGAACGGGCCATCACACTCGATCAGTTAAAGGTCCATTTTGCTGAAGAATCGCTGGGCACAGTTTTGCTACCACCTGGAGCTGCGATCTCACGGCTCCGTTTCGTGCATCTAAGCGGCGAAGACGTGAGACGGGCCACCACCGGCAGGGAGGTAAAGATTGCGGAAGCTGAGTGGGCCGATGGAGAGGACGTAAGGATGTTTGACACGGGCAGGCAATTGATCGCGATTGGCCGGTATGATGCCGCTGCGAAGAGCTTGCATCCACGCGTCGTGCTTGCGGGGGAAGGCTGAAAAATAAACAGTGACTTGAGGTCTTTACCTCTGTGCTATACTTGCTGCCACGGAAGCGCGCGTCCAGTTCGCTTCCAACCAAGGTGTTTCCCTCCGGACTTCCGTTGACCTGATCATTGAGAAGTTATGCCTCGAGGACGTAGCTCACGCTTACGCGCGCGTGAGGCGTATCACGAAGCAGACGAAACGAAACCGCATTCTCTGACATAGATAGCGGTTGAAGAAAATGGCGTGGCCTCTCCCCACACGCTGTCCAATGCGCGAAAGCCGAAGAGGTTTCAAAGGCTATGGTAGAGCAGGATGGCAACAAACAATTCAATATCAGCGAACGTTTGGAAGATCTGCGCCGTGAACATGAAGCGCTGCGTTGGGAAGGAACATTTCGAGATTACTTCGAGTTAGTCGCCCAGAACCCGCGCATTGCCCAGCTTTCACACGCTCGCATCAATGATATGGTTCACGCCGCCGGCATCGAGCGGCTGAATGAAGGTACGCAACACGAGATTCTTTCCTACAATTTCTTCGCGTCCGAACTTTTCGGCATCGAAGAACCAATCGCCAGAATCGTCGAGTATTTCAAATCGGCCGCACAACGTCTCGAAGTGCGGAAACGCATCCTGTTGTTGATGGGACCTGTAGGCGGCGGCAAGTCGACCATCGTCAACATGCTGAAGCGCGGACTTGAGGATTGGACCAGAAATGAGGCGGGCGCGGTTTACGCCATCAAAGACTGTCCGATGCACGAGGAGCCGCTGCATCTGATCCCGCATCAACTGCGCGGCGAGGTCGAGAAGCATTACGGAATTTATATCGAGGGCGATCTTTGTCCTCAGTGTCGTTATGCGCTGGAGAAGACTTACGGCGGCCGTCACGAAGATGTGAAAGTTCATCGTGTCGCGTTTTCTGAAAAGGAACGCGTTGGTATCGGAACCTTTTCGCCGAGCGATCCGAAGTCGCAGGACATTACAGAGCTCACCGGGTCGATCGATCTCTCGACCATCGGCGAAGTTGGTGTTGAATCAGATCCACGCGCTTATCGTTTCGACGGCGAGTTGAACATCGCCAACCGTGGTTTGATGGAATTCGTCGAGATGCTGAAAGTTGATGAGAAGTTTCTCTACAGCTTGCTCACGCTCTCACAGGAACAGAGCATCAAGACCGGCCGCTTCGCGATGATTTACGCCGACGAAGTCATCCTCTCGCATTCAAATGAGAACGAGTACATCGCGTTTGCCGGCAATCGCAAATCCGAAGCGCTCCAGGATCGCATCATCCTCGTTAAAGTGCCTTACAACCTGCGCGTTTCGCAGGAGGAGAGGATTTATGACAAGCTTCTGCACCAGTCAGAAGCGCTGCGCAACGTCCACCTCGCGCCACACACGTTGAAAGTCGCGGCGATGTTTGCGGTCATGACTCGCCTTGAAGAACCGAAGCGCCAGAATGTCGACATCGTCAAGAAGATGAAGCTTTACGATGGTGAAGACGTCGAGGGTTACAAGTCGAAAGACGTGCGCGAGCTGAAAGAAGAGACCGTTCGCGAAGGCATGGACGGGATTTCGCCTCGCTACATCATCAATCGACTCTCGAGCGCACTTGTTCGTGACGGCGTCACGTGCATCAACCCGATCGATGCGCTGCGGGCGATCAAAGACGGGTTCGAGCAGCACACGGGCATCAGCAGTGAACAGCGTGAAAGATATTTGAACCACATTTCTCAGGCGCGCAAAGAGTACGACGAGCTCGCGAAGATTGAAGTGCAGAGAGCTTTCGTCTACTCGTTTGAAGAGATGGCGCGCACGATGTGCAATAACTATCTCGATAACGTCGAAGCCTTTTGCAACAAGGAACGGATCAAGGATCCAATCACGGAAGAGGAGATGGAGCCGGACGAACAGTTGATGCGTTCGATCGAAGAGCAAATTGGCATTTCGGAGAACGCGAAGAATACCTTCCGGCAGGAGATACTGATCCGGATTTCGTCTTACGCTCGCAAGGGCAAGCCGTTTGAGTACAACTCACACGAGCGTCTCAAGGAAGCGATCGAGAAGAAGATCTTTGCGGACCTGAAAGACGTCGTGAAGATCACGACATCCACTAAGACTCCGGATCCCGATCAACTGCGACGGATCAACGAGGTAGTCGATCGGCTCGTCAAAGAGCATGGGTACTGTCCGGTTTGTGCGAACGAGCTGCTGACTTATGTCGGCACGCTGTTGTCGCGATAGATTTTTAGCCGCAGATTACGCAGATGAACGCAGATCTGATCTGCGTTCATCTGCGTAATCTGCGGCTAAAACATAAAAGATGAAGAAACGCTACTGGATTGCAGGAGCCGCAATGCTGGCGGTCGCCGGTAAGCTACTGACACGTCCACGTGACGCCGACTGGCACAAGTGCCGTAACGTCATCTTCCATTCCGATCATTCGCGGTTTATCGATGTCGACGGCCTGCGGGTTCATTACCAGGAAGCAGGCGACAAGAGCGCACCGGCGCTCGTCTTGATCCACGGCTTTGCGTCGTCGACGCTCGTCTGGAGCAAAGTGTTTTTGCGTCTGGCGAAGTACGGGTTTCGGGTGATCGCCGTCGATA
>Ga0157372_10009269_pt1 | contig 10469 bp, 6 predicted proteins | sample C55metaG_FD_115307 | JGI IMG/M metagenome (GOLD analysis project Ga0157372, IMG submission 115307) | Corn rhizosphere microbial communities from Kellogg Biological Station, Michigan, USA - C5-5 metaG | ecosystem: Host-associated > Plants > Roots > Rhizosphere > Soil | place: USA: Michigan...
CTCCAAGCCGCCGTTCCCCCTGCTGCACGTGGATACCACCTGGAAATTCCGGGAAATGATCCAGTTCCGGGACGAGACAGCGAAGCGGCTGGGCCTGAACCTGCTGGTGCATATTAACGAGGAAGGTGTGAAGCGCGGCATCAATCCGTTCGATTCCGGCTCCTCCCTCCACACGCAGGTGATGAAGACGGAGTCGCTGAAGCAGGCGCTGGACAAGCACGGTTTCGATGCCGCGTTCGGCGGCGCCCGCCGCGACGAGGAAAAATCGCGCGCCAAGGAGCGGGTGTTTTCGTTCCGCACTGCCATGCATGCCTGGGACCCGAAGAACCAGCGGCCCGAGCTCTGGCGCGTCTACAATACCCGCATCAATAAGGGGGAATCGATTCGCGTCTTCCCGCTCTCCAACTGGACCGAGCTGGACGTGTGGCAATACGTGATGAAGGAGAACATCCCCATCGTGCCGCTCTATTTCGCCAAGCGGCGCCCCGTCGTGGAGCGCGACGGCACACTCATCATGGTGGACGATGACCGGATGAAGCTCGGGACCGGCGAAAGCCCGCAGATGCGCCTCGTGCGCTTCCGGACCTTGGGCTGCTATCCCCTCACCGGCGCGATCGAATCGAACGCCGATACGCTGGAAGGCATCGTCACGGAGATGTTCACCGCCCGCACCTCCGAGCGTCAGGGCCGCCTGATCGACACCGACGAAAAGGCCTCCATGGAGAAGAAGAAGCGCGAGGGCTACTTCTGATGAACGACATCACGATCGACCGCGATCTCGCGCGCTTCCTGGCCGAGCAGGAAGGCAAGTCGCTGCTGCGTTTCCTCACCTGCGGCAGCGTGGACGATGGCAAGTCCACCCTCATTGGGCGGCTGCTTTACGATTCCAAGCTGCTGTTCGACGATCACCTCTCGGCGCTGGAGAAGGATTCCAAGAAACACGGCACGACCGGCGGCGATATCGATTTCGCTCTGCTGGTCGACGGGCTGGAAGCGGAGCGGGAGCAGGGCATCACCATCGATGTCGCCTACCGCTTCTTCGCCACCGAGAAGCGCCGCTTCATCGTAGCCGACTGCCCGGGACACGAGCAGTACACCCGCAACATGGCGACGGGCGCTTCCAATTCCGAACTCGCCGTCATTCTGATCGATGCGCGCAAGGGCGTGCTGACGCAGACGCGGCGCCATGCCTACATCGCCTCGCTGCTGGGCATCCGGCACGTCGTGCTGGCGGTCAACAAGATCGACCTGGTGGACTACGCGCAGAAGGTGTTCGAGCCGATTGTGGAGGACTTCAAGGCCTTCGCGAAGGATCTCGGCTTCACCAATCTCGTTGCGATTCCGATGTCGGCGCGTTTCGGCGACAACGTCATTGAAAAGAGCCCGAACACGCCGTGGTACAACGGGCCAACCTTTCTGGCGCACCTCGAAAACGTCGATGCGGATACGGCGCTCACGTCCAAGCCGTTCCGCATGCCGGTGCAGTGGGTGAACCGTCCCAATCTCGATTTCCGCGGCTTCTCCGGCACCATCGCCAGCGGCCGCGTGCGCAAGGGCGACAAGGTGGTTGTCGCGAAGTCCGGTCGGGAGAGCACGATCGAGCGCATCGTCACCATGGCCGGGGATCTCGACGAGGCCGTGGCTGGGGCAGCCGTCACGCTCTGTCTGGCCGACGAGGTCGACGTTTCGCGCGGCGATGTGCTATGCGAGCCTACCGCGCGGCCGGACGTTTCCGAGCAGTTCGCCGCCCATGTCCTTTGGATGACCGACGACGAGATGCTGCCGGGCCGGCAGTATCTGCTGAAGATCGGCACCGCGACGGTTCCCGCGACCGTCAGCGAACTGAAGCACAAGGTGGACGTCAACACGCTCGACCACTTCGCGGCAAAGACGCTGGCACTGAACGAAGTGGGCTATCTCAACATTTCGACCGCGCAGCCGATCGCGTTCGACCCGTATCGGGAAAACCGGGACACGGGCGGTTTCATTGTCATTGACCGCTTCACCAACGCCACCGCCGGCGCGGGGATGATCGATTTCGGCCTGCGCCGCGCGACCAATGTGCACTGGCAGGCGACCACCGTGAACAAGCGGCTGCGCTCGGCCATAAAGGGGCAGCGTCCGGCGGTGCTATGGTTCACCGGACTCTCCGGCTCCGGCAAGTCCACTATTGCGAATGTCGTGGAGCACAGGCTTTGCGGTCTGGGGCGCCACACCTACATGCTCGACGGCGACAACGTGCGCCACGGGCTGAACCGCGATCTCGGCTTCACCGATGCCGACCGGGTCGAGAACATCCGCCGCGTGGCGGAAGCCTCCAAGCTGTTCGTGGAGGCTGGCCACATCGTGCTTGTATCGTTCATCTCCCCGTTCCGCTCCGAGCGGCGCATGGCGCGGGAGCTGCTGGAGTCCGGCGAATTCATCGAGATTTTCGTCGACACGCCCATCGAGGTCTGCATGCAGCGCGATCCGAAGGGCTTGTACGAAAAAGCGCAGGCCGGAGAGATCAAGAACTTCACCGGCATCGACAGCCCCTACGAGCCGCCCGAACTGGCCGACATGATCCTGAGGACAATTGAGAAGTCGCCGGAGCAATCCGCCGCGGAAGTGCTCGATTATCTGCGGGAGCGCGGCTTCATTCTCTGATCGCGCTCAGCCCGGCGGCCGAAGCACGCGGATCGTCAGCGGGTCGAGCTTGGGGCTGACGTACTGGACCGAGCGCCAGATCAGCCCGCTCTGCGGCGCAATCCAGTAGCTGTTGGTGAAAGTCCAATCGAGTTGATCGCTCCGGCATTCCTCGTCGACCTGCACCGTCGCCACCGCCGCGCCGAAATTGTCGATCGAGCCGGGGCCGTGCGACACCGCGTGACAACGGATCAGGATCGAGTAGGCATGGAGGTCGCCGAAGTCCGCTTCCCATACGCTCTCGGCCTGCCCCGTGCCGCCGCGTACCAGCCGCATGTCATTCAGGTTATGCTCCAATCCGGCCGTTTTCACGATCCGGCCGGCGCGCATCAGCAGCACGACATGCGAGGCGGCTGTCCATAGCTGTTGATCGGCGTTGGATGAAGCCAGAACCAGGATGCCCTCGCTGCCGCCGCCCACCCGCACCCCGATCGAGGCGAACGGGATCTGTGCCGCCTGCTGGTAGGTCACCGCATTGTCGGAGAAGGCGCGCTGGAAAATGCCGTACACCTCGGTCCAGTCGCCCCTCTGTTCCGAGCTGCAGCCTGCCAGCAGCGCAAACAGCGGCAGAACCACGGCGGGGATCGGCTTACGGCGAGATGACATTGTCGAGATGGTCGCTGATTTCGCGATAGCTGTAACGCTTGGTCTCATCGTAGAGCGAGTCGTCGTAGTTGAGGCGCTGGCCGCCGTCGCGGCTGAGCGGACGGAAGTCCAGATTGCCGATCGATTGTGTGTTAACCGGCACCATCCACTCCAGCGGGATACGCACGATCACGCCCTTATCGAAACTGCCTTCGCCGAATTGCGAGAAGGGCACGTTGGTGAACGTGGCAAAAGCGCCGATCTCCACACCGGATTCGAACTCGCGCGACACCTGGAAGGTGCCACCCCAATCCCCGGCTAGGTAGCGGCCGCCGTGCACCTGGAAGTTCAGTCCGTACCACGGCGATTCGTAATAGACATTCAGGTGGCCGGTGACCGTGTTGTACGGACGCAGGTCGAACAGCCGATCGAAGCCGCGCTGGTAGACCTGGTAAACATCCGCGCCCAACGCCCAGCGCTCGCCGTTGGGGCGCCAGAGAACCTGGCCGCCGTAGCCCATGAACATGTCTTCCAGATACCCGGCCTTTACTTCGGCGTAGACATCGCTTGCCAGCCGGTTGCGATAAGTCATCTGCAGCACGGAAATGCCGTTTGCGCCATCCTTGTAGTAGAATCCGAAATCGCTGCGCACGTGAGGCAGTCCACTGTCGCTGGGGAAGGTCGAGCCCAGATTGTTGTAGACCGCGCCCTCGAGGATGGTGTCGAAGGTGAGGCCCGGAGCAACTTCGAGATAGCCGCTCAAGTCGACAAAAACGCCGAAGCGGGCCGGCGCCTTGGGATCGAAGAACGAGCGCGCGAGCCGGGGGGCGATGGACCAACCCCATTTCGGATAGCTGTCCTGCGCGTCCAGAATCGGATTGTCGAGCGGCGCATCCAGAACACTCATGGTATCGCGAATCTCTGCCGCGCCGCCGTACATCGTGATCACACGCTCGAGATCGCTGCGGAGCAGCCTGACCTCACGCACCGGCACACCGTGATAAACGGAAACGATCCTGAAGATTTCCACGGTGGGCGGCGTATCCGACATGAGGACGCGCGCCAGCCGTCCGAGTGCTTCATCTTCGAAGTAGTATTTGGTGTTCGAGACATACACGAGGACGGTGTTGTTCTTGACCTGCACGCCGCGAATGTCGAGGTCCTGTGCGTCGGCATCGTCGCGAATCTTCTGTTCGGCGCGCGTGGGGTCCCGAACAGTCGGCCGGAACTGCAGCGTTTTTTCATCCAGCACCGGCGCGTCGGGAGTGGCCCCTGGAGGGGGGGGATTGGCGGCCGCGACTTCCGCCATCACCTGGTCCTTATGGCTTCGCACCGGACAGAGAACCACCCCGCCATCGTGCGACGACAAATCGGTGATCGCGATGGTGTCGATTCCCGCCACAGAATTGCCGACCACCTGCGCGTAGATACGGCACTGCGCATCCATGTCCGCCGGACCATCGACATCGATGGCCAGGGTGCGACCGTCCACCTCGTAATCGCGCGCGGCGGAGGACGGAACAGCCGCGAGCACCTCGCGCAGATCGGTCGGATCGCTGCCGAGGTTCAGGGCCAGCCCGTTGTCGTTCAACGCGACGATCGGCGTCTTCTTGTTCAACTCGTCTAGCGATAGCTGGCGCTGTTCAGGGCTACGGATGGCGGGCGGCGGCGGTGGCGCGCTGAACCGCTCCGAATAGAGCGGCTGCTTGGGATCGAAATGCACAGAGACCGCCAGACCCCAGGTGGTTCCATAGAAGTAGCCAGCCATGACGGAGACGTGGTTGAAGGGCCGGTAGTTCAGACCCACGTTCACCGGCGCACGCGTGAAGAAGTGTGTGTTCGTGCGCTCCTGCAGATAGCGGTCCGGACTGTACTCGGCGACCAGGTTCAGGTCCTCGATCGGCGTCTGCCAATTGATGCCGCCGAACAGGCTCGTGTCCGGTCCATGAAACAACTGCCCGAAGGCCACCGTGCCGCCTTCGCCGGTGTTGGTGTTCCGGAAGTTGAACGAGGGAAAGATTCGCCCGAACGGGTTCTCGAACATCTCGGTTGAGGCGAGCCGTCCCCACCCAAGGCCGGCCGTCAAGTCAACGTCCCAGAGCCGCTTCGAGACGACGATGAACTCCTGTCCGAAAACGCCGGTGCCCACGATGTCGCGTGCGCCGATGGCGACCGATGGCGAGTAAGGCGTCTCCTGGAACAGCCGCACCTTCATTCCGAAGCTGCGGTCGAACAGCGGTTGGCCATTATCGAAGAAGTGCGGGATATGGCTGTAGCGAAAGGAGGTCTCCAGCCATGGCAGCATCTGGAAGCCCAGGCCTACACGCCATTGGGTGGCGTTGATGTCGCCCAGCGTCAGGGACATGTCGCCATCCGGCGCCATGCGCGCGCTTGGCATCTCAAGCAGCCCGATGTCACCATAGGTGGTACGGTTCTGCTCGAATATCTCGTCGGTGTATTCGTCCTGCGCGCGAACTGCTTGCGAGCACGCGACCATGAAAACGCCGGCCCAACCCAGGACGGCGCAAGTTGCCTTGAGCAGGCCCGCTCCGGGCGCGCGCCGAAGGGGCAGCCTTGAGATGACGCCTGCTGTGAGCACCAGAGTCCCAGCCCTCAGAGAACACCCGCGGCGGCTGTTTCAGCGCGTCTGTCCGAAAAGCGGGCGTTTCACCCGAGCACTACCCCAGCCGTCTGGCGACAGTGTCATTAACCAAAGGTCGCGGTCAACCCGCTATGTGGTTGAATCTACGAGGGATTAGAGTTGATTTCGCGCAGGATCGCCTTCAGTGCCGGTGCGATATCCGGGCGGCGAAGGGCGACTGCGATGTTGGCGTGCAGAAAGCCGACTTTATCGCCGCAGTCGTAGCGAGCACATTCGGTCTTGACGGCGTGAAAGGGCATGCGCCCGATCAGCCGGGCCATGGAGTCGGTCAGCTGAATCTCGCCGCCGGCCCCAGCTTCGTGGCGGTCCAGTTCCGTGAAAATTTCCGGCTGCAGAATATAACGGCCAATAATGCACAGGCGCGACGGGGCCTTGGAGGGTTTGGGTTTCTCCACCACGCCTTTGACCTCGACGGCAGTGCCCTTGCTTTCGCCGGGCGAGATGACGCCATACCGCTTGACTTCTTCGAGTGGCTTCTCTTCGGCCGCGACGATCACCCCGCCTCCGACACGATTGTACACTTCGACCATCTGCGCCAGTCCGCCGGGGGTTCCGATCATCAGGTCGTCTGGCAGCAGAACCGCGAACGGTTCGTTGCCCACGAGGTGGCGTGCCGACCAGACGGCATGCCCCAATCCCATGGGCTTCTGCTGGCGGGTAAAGCTGACGGCGCCGGTGACCGGAAGCCCTTCAAGCAGGCTGTTCAGTTCAGCCGTCTTTTCCCGCGCGGACAATAGCATCTCGAGTTCGTAGGCGTGGTCGAAATGATCCTCGATGATTGCCTTGCCGCGTCCTGTGACGAAGATGAATTGCTCGATCCCAGCCTCGCGCGCTTCCTCGACCGCATATTGCACCACCGGCTTGTCGACCACCGGCAGCATTTCCTTGGGAACGGCTTTCGTGGCGGGCAGGAAACGCGTGCCCATCCCGGCAACGGGCAGCACGGCTTTGCGGACAGGCTGGGGCTTGCTCATACAATCGACAAAATTTGAATAACGGGCCTTCTTGGCATATGAGGCGCGCCATCGTCCACGGGCCGAATGTTGCTCCATGCGCGTGCTCTTGACCGGCGGCGCCGGCTTTATCGGGTTCCATGCAGCGACGGCCCTGCTTGCGCGCGGCCATGAAGTTCGCGCGCTGGACAATCTCAATTCCTACTACGATCCGGGACTCAAGCGCGCGCGGCTGGCCATGTTGTCTGGGCGCCGGCATTTTTTCTTTTCCGAGTGCGATATTGCGGATGCAGACGGGTTGTGCACTGCAGCCGGCGAGGGCTCATATGATGTCATTCTGCATCTCGGGGCGCAGGCAGGCGTGCGCTATGGCCTGATCGATCCCGCCTCGTACACCCGCTCCAATCTTGTCGGGCAGCAGAACATCCTTGAGCTGGCGCGGCGCCGTTCGCCGGATGCGCACGTGGTCTATGCGTCGTCGAGTTCCGTCTACGGCAACGACTCGACGCCGCCGTTTTCGGAAGAGGCGCGTGCAGACAAACCGGTCTCCTATTACGGCGCCACAAAGCGAGCGGGGGAACTGATGGCGCACGCCTATGCCGAACTGTTCGGCCTGAGGCTGACGGGCTTGCGCTTCTTCACCGTGTACGGCCCGTGGGGGCGCCCGGACATGGCGTATTGGCTGTTCACTGAAAAGGTGTTGCGGGGAGAGGCCTTGCCGGTGTTCGGCGGCGGTAGCTTGCGGCGCGACTTCACGTATATCGATGACATCGTGAACGCGCTTGTGGCGATCGTCGAAACGCCTTTCGCACCGCCTGCTGGCGCACCGCACCGCCTTTACAATCTGGGCAACAGCCATCCCGAGGATGTGCGCGCGCTCATCGCCTGCATCGAACAGGCAGCTGGCAAGGCCGCACACATTGAACAGGCCGAGGCCCCGCCAGGCGACGTGCGCGAAACTTATGCCGACATTTCCCGTGCCCGGCGCGATTTCGGCTTTTCCCCCTCTATGCCGCTACGCGTCGGTATCGATAGTTTCGTGAAATGGTTTCGGTCGTATACGGGACAATAGATCCGCGGATATCTGATGGCCCAGTACCACGTCGCGATCATTGGGCTTGGGGCAATGGGAGCCGCGGCGGCCTTGCAACTTGCCAAGTGGGGTGCGCGCGTCATCGGCTTCGACCGGTTTGCGCCGCCGCATGCATTCGGTTCGTCCCACGGCGGCACGCGCGTGACGCGGCTCGCGATCGGAGAGGGCGATTACCTCACGCCTCTGGCGATGCGGTCGCACCAGTTGTGGCGAGAAATTGAACGCGAGACCGGCACTGAGCTGCTCAGCGAAACAGGCTTGCTAATCATCTCCAGCGACAACAATGCCGCGCCGACGCATGTCTCCGGCTTCTTTGGCAAGACCGTCGCCGCTGCAGAGAAATTTGGTATCGGGCACGAGGTGCTTGGCGCTGCGCAAATTCGCGCCCGCTGGCCGCAATTTCAGGTTGGACGCGACGAGGTCGGGTATTTCGAGCCGACCGGAGGCTTTGTGCGGCCGGAATCTTGCGTGCGGGCGCAGCTGGCGCTTGCCGGAAAACATGGCGCGCAGCTTCATTGCGATGAGCGTGTGCTCAATTTTGAATCCGGCGTGAATTGCGTCACCCTCGAAACCGGACAGCGCCAATACATCGCGGATAAACTCATCGTCGCGGCGGGGGCGTGGCTGCCCGAACTCGTTCCGAAATACGCGGGCCTGTTCAAAATCTACCGCCAGGTGCAGCTGTGGTTCGGAACGGCAGATGTAAGTGCGTTCCAGCCAGGAGCATTCCCGGTGTTTATCTGGGAGCTGCCGAACTCCACGCGCGGCCTTTACGGCTTCCCAATGGTGGATGGCGAGAATGCGATCAAAGTGGCGAGCGAGGAATTTCTTGCACCCACCACGCCGGAAAAGGTGGAGCGCGAGGTCTCAGCAGCCGAGATTGCCGCGGTTGGCGAGCTCGTGACAGGCAATTTGGCGGGCATTACGCGCCGCTGCGTCAAAGCCACCGCGTGCCTTTATACCGCCACGCCGGATTTCGGCTTCGTGATCGACACGCATCCGGATTCCGACCGCGTGATCATCGCCTCGCCCTGTTCCGGGCATGGCTTCAAGCATTCGCCGGCCGTCGGCGAGGCCCTGGCCGATCTTGCACTCGGCCAGCCGTCCCGTTTCGATCTTTCGCCATTCCGGCTTACGCGCCTTTTTTCGTGAAATCCGGCCGCCAGCCGGGAACGTTGGCGCGCCACTTCACGAACGCAATCCAGTCTGCCGCCAGCGCGTCGGTCTGCGAGCGGGTCGAGCCGATGCCGTGGCCCGCCTGTTCGTCGATGCGCAGCAGCACAGGATTCGATGTGCCGGAGGCCTGCAGCGCGGCCGCAAATTTTGCCGGTTCCCACGAAGACACACGGGGATCGTTCAAGCCCGTGGAAATGATGATCGGAGGATATGTCACGCCCGGTTTCACGTGCTGTATCGAATCCATCTCATACAGGTTCCTGAATCCCTGCTCGTTGGTGATGGTGCCGAACTCCGGGATGTTCGGCGGCCCATTGGGCGAGAATTCCGAGCGGATCGTGTTCGCGGCCGGCACCACGTCGATGACGCCCGCAAACAGGTCAGGGCGCTCGGTCATGGCGCGACCCATGGTGATGCCGCCAGCCGAGCCGCCCATGATGAAGAGCTTGTCCTTGGCGGTGATGCCGCGGCGGATGAGGTCTTCGCCACAGGCGATCTCGTCCTGCCATGTGTTGTGCTTGTTGGCGTCCTTGCCCGCCAGCCGCCATGCTTCACCAAGCTCTCCGCCGCCGCGCACATGGCACACGCCATACGCGATTCCCTCGTTCATCACCGCAGCGCGCCGCGAACTGAAGTCCGCCAGCTCCGAGATGCCATAGGAGCCATAGGCCTCCACAACGGTGATCTGCGGTGTGGCCACGGCTTTCGGTTGAACAAGGGAGAGGGGCACCATCGTGCCGTCCTGCGCGCGGGCTTCCAGATCGCTCACAGCGAAATTTGCGGGATCGATATTGCCGTGGACGCCGAGTTTCAGGTCCGTGAACCGCTTCGACTTGGGATCGTAAAGATATTCGCTGGGCGGCAGGACCCAACTGGACAACTGGATGGTGACGCCGGGTTTGCGCGGGTCGGTGAACATCTCGCCGATGTGGCCGCGGGCGGGAATCCTGATTTCTTCGATGCGTGCGCTGCCTGTTGGGATGCGCAGCAGCTGCGAATAGGCGCCCCTACGAACAGAGACATAAAGCGCGTCCGAAGCAGCGTGCAGGTCTTCAATCACACGGTCAGCCTGCGCTGGAACCAGCACTTTCGCAGACGACAACGGCGCCCCGGCCTTGACCTGCAGGACCTGAAAAGTTGGTGCGTTCTGGTGCGACAGCAGAAACACATCCGTGCCCCGGATGTCGAGCCGCGTGACGCCATCGGCGCGGTCCACGAACGGCTTCCACGGCGCATTGGGACTGTTTGCGGAGGATGCTGGCGCGCTCCACAGTTTGATCTCGTTCTGCACGCCGTTAATCGAGGCGAGCAGCGC
>Ga0157372_10009270_pt1 | contig 10468 bp, 7 predicted proteins | sample C55metaG_FD_115307 | JGI IMG/M metagenome (GOLD analysis project Ga0157372, IMG submission 115307) | Corn rhizosphere microbial communities from Kellogg Biological Station, Michigan, USA - C5-5 metaG | ecosystem: Host-associated > Plants > Roots > Rhizosphere > Soil | place: USA: Michigan...
GGCAGATTGCCGGCGTGGGAAGCGAGGCGATGGTGAACAGAACGGCAAGCGGGCGGCGATTCATTCCAGTCCTTTCGGCGAAAGCGCATGCAGAAAAATACCGCTGCATGAGATGCAAGGGCGGTGACGCTGCATCGCGAACCGCATTCGAGGCTATCACAGAAAGCCGTTCATCGCGACAGGAACGGGGGCTTGCGCAAGCCCGGCCGGAGTTATCGGGTCCGGCGTTTAGAAAACCTCGTAACGGAGATCAAGTGCGAATATGACACGAACCGTGCGCCGCCCGACTGTAAGCGCGTTACAGCCATTCCGGATTCCCGGGCGCCAGGAATGGTTTTAAAGGCCGATTGCCGGACTTGCGCCTGAAGTCCGGATCCGGGGCTTTTTCGGCCTCAGCAAAGCAAGGCTGCATTGCCGCGCCGCCGCCACGGGTTGGCGCTGGTCGATTGTGCGCGCCGGAATCATAACCTGGCAAGGCTGCGGAGAGAAGACGAATCGTCCGACGGTCACCGCCAGGAAAACGCTTGCAGCATTTTCGCAGTACCAAATGCTTAATTCAGGCGTTGAGGTGTATGCTGGTTCTGCTCAGCGCTCTCAATCCTGGAGGGGTAAACCAGCATGTTCATCCGAAACACGTCGAGGGCCTTGTTTCTGTCCGGGCTGATTGGCTGCTCGATCCTATACGCACAGATCCGTTCGGCGACGATCACCGGAACTGTGAAGGATGCGGCTGGAGCTGTCATTCCCAACGCCGCCGTGACGGTCACCCAGCAGGAAACGGGCGTCCAAACCGCTGTCAAAACGACCGAGGCCGGTACCTATACAGCGCCGTACCTGGCGGCTGGCACATACACGGTCGACGTCAGCGTTACTGGATTCACGCCGTATAAGCAAACTGATATCACTCTGGCGGTGAACCAGACCGTTCGCGTCGACGTGGACCTGAGAGTCGGAGCCGTCCAACAAACTCTCGAGATATCCGCTCAGGGGGCGCAGCTGCAGACGGACAGCAGCACTGTCCAGGGAGCAGTGGAATCGCGGACCATTGATGTCCTGCCGAACCCCACCGGTAATCCCCTCTACTATGCCTCCCTGCAGGCTGGCGTTGTCCCTCGCAACGCTATGGCAGACACGACGTCACTGAACTCGTTCGGCGTAGGCGCCGGGGCGCGAAAGCAGCAGTCGACCATCGGAGTAAATGGCGGTCGCGCATTCACCAACGATATCCAGCTCGACGGTCTTCCCGTCATGGGAGGTGGCTATAACGAAGCCGCCGTAATGCCGAACACAGAGGGCCTGCAGGAAGTCCGCGTCATTTCCAACGATTTCAGCGCGGAATATGGCCATGGTCAGGCTGTTATCGCGATGAGCACGAAGTCGGGAACCAATACCTTCCACGGTCAGGCCGACTACACGCTCCGCAATGAAGCCCTCAATGCCAATAACATGTACAACAACTCCAATGGCATCCCGCGGCAGGCATTCAAGGTGAACGAGTTTGGGGGAGCGGTAGGAGGCCCGATCCTTAAAGACAAGCTCTTCTTCTTCACCAGTTATCACTACCTCATGCATAACCGGGCCACTACATCGCTCATGACGGTGCCAACGCCCGCTGAAGCCACAGGCGATTTCAGCCATACCTTCATTCGCGACGCGAACGGCAGCCCGACGCCGGCCCAGATCTTCGATCCGTATAGCGTCACCCAGCTCGGCCCGGACCTGTTCCAGCGCTCCATTATCCCCAACGCCATCATCCCCAATCCGAATCCGTATGCGTTGAAAATGTTTGGTTTCTATCCGTCTCCGAACCGCACGCCGGACGATGTTTTCAATACAAACAACTATCAGGCGACGACAGTCACGCAGGTCCGCCGTCATAGCCTCAACAATCGCGTCGACTACAAGCGCGGAGCGCACTCCATCTACGGCAGCGCTGGTCTATTCCAGGGCACGATCAGCTCGCCCCGCCCCTTCGGGAAGGCTCCCCTCAACGATGCCGCGTCGATCACGAAGGATAAAAACCCCTACGCCCAGATTGGCGACACCATTGTTCTGAACCCCACCACCATCATCGACGCGCGCTTCGGCTTCAATCGTATCTACACACAGGCTTTGAGCGGCAACCATTCCGGATTTGACGCCTCGCTGTACGACGCATTCGGGGTACCGCAAAATGTCCGGTCCGTATTCGGGCAATATGGAGCCGCGCCCATTATCCAGCCGAACAGTTTTGGCGGCGGCTCGGGCGGGGGCAGCAACTGGACTGCGCTCACCGGAGGCACATTCGGGAGCCATCAGGAGGCGCAATCGAACTATAACCTGACTGGCAGCATCACGAAAACGCGCGGCTCGTGGACGCACAAGGCCGGCGTTGAAGGGCGCGACCTTCAATCCAACTACATCGATCTCGAAGAAGCTACTGCCCAGATCGCCTCGAGCTACTTTCACGCCGGAGGAAACTTCAATTTTCAGTACACGACCGCTAATGGCGGCGTCGCGCCCCAGAATGTCAACAATAATCAGAAGGGCGTGAATGCGGCGGCGCTTCTGCTCGGAGCGCCCACCTGGTGGATCCGCCCTGGGGCCAATGTGGAGCCGGCCTTCTCGCAGAAATATTTCGCCGTTTACTCGCAGAATGACTGGCGCGCCACTTCCAGGCTGACGCTGAATTTGGGATTGCGCTGGGAACTGCAGCCCGGCCCCACGGAGCGTTACAACCGCATGTCGTCAGTCGATTTGACGGCTAAAAACGCCTTTGGCTCACTGGGCGCGGTCGTGTTTCCCGGGGTGGGCGGCTACAGCCGGAGTCTCTGGAATACCGTTTATAACAACTGGGGGCCAAGACTGGGCATGGCTTACCAGTTGACGAGTAACATGGTCGTTCGCGCCGGCTACGGCATCACCTACCTGCCAAGCAACAGCGGCTATTTCGCCAGCCCGGTAGATTACGGCACCAGCAGTTTCTCGAGCGGAACCATGGAGACGCCCTATGGGCTGAATCCGTCCGGCGTTCCCGCGATTCACTTCTGGCAGGACACCCCGCTGAACATCGCCGCTGGAGCCAATCCTCAGGCGGCCTCCCTTTACGGCGTCAGTGAGGATAAGTTCGACCGTCATTTCAAGAACGGCATGGCGCAGCAGTGGAATTTCTTCGTTGAGCGCACGTTTGCACGTTCCTGGTTCCTGTCGGTTGGGTACAGCGCATCCCATAGCACCAATCTGATGAACCGCGCGTATAGCGTGAACAGTCTGCAGGCCTTCGATCCTTCCTTACTGGCCGGTTGGCGCTCGCAATATATCGCGAGCAACGGAGCCACGAACCCCGCGACGCTTCAGATCGCCAATCCTTACCAGCCCTCCTCCGGTAGTCTTCTCGGCTTCACGGGTGAACTGGGCGGCAGGACGATCACGCAACAATACGCCTACTATAAGTACCCGCTGCTCGGACCACTCCAGATGACTTTGTCACACGCATGGGCCGACTACAACGCGCTTGAGGTCCGCTTCATGCATCACTTCAGTCACGGTTTCCTGATGGACGTGAATTATACCTGGTCCAAGGAAATCGATAACACCGACAACATGGAAGATAATCAGGGATATAACAGCGGCGGCACGGCGGGGGCGCCAGACTATACCAACTTTGCCAATAACCGTCGCGTTGGATTTAGCGATATCCCGCATCGGCTGGCGACTACCTTCCTCTACGAATCGCCGTTCGGAGCTGGAAAGATTCTGCAGACGTCGAACCGTTTTGTGCAGGCTCTTCTCGGCGGCTGGCAAACAGGCGGCTCAGTGATCTGGCAAGGCGGCATGCCATTCTCGATTAACGGGGCAAACAGCGGCGCTGCGCTTGGCCGGCCGAATCGGGTTGCAGGAGCGCCCCTCGAAGTTCCCAAGGCGCTTCAGCACTGGTATGACGGCAACACAAAGGTTACCTTGCCGGATGGCCGCGTGATCCAGCCCGCGAAGAATACTTTCCTCAAGTATTACGAGGGCGCGTGGTCCGGAGAGGTCGTGCAGACGGCCAACGGCAGCTATGTGCCGGACGTGTACTGGTGGGGAACCGCAGCGCAGACGTTCGCCGCGATGCGCGGCCCCGGCAGGTTCAACATCGACATGAGCCTGCGGCGGACCTTCCGTATCCGCGAACGTCTGAGCCTCGAAATCGCTGCCGACGCCACTAATCTCCTCAACAGCACCCAACTCGCCGCCAACTACAGTGGCGCGCTTGGCAGCACCAACACCGCCTTGAATCCGGTCAGCGGCCTGGTACCCGGTATGGGCGCCAACGGCAACACTTTTGGCACTCTGTCTCTGGCATCCACCGCCAGCGTATTCGACCCGCGGCAGGTGGTCATGAACGTCCGTCTGCGCTTTTGAAAGCGGGCGTCGCGAAAACGGCAGGCCCTGCCTCACCCGGGCGCCTTTGCGTCAGCCGGCGATTTCGGGATCGCTCTCAACCGTATGGCAGCCACCGGATCGATTCGGATCACCAGAACATCGGACGTTTACGGCGCGCCATAACATGGGCATGCCGCACAGGCAACGCGATTTTGGCGCTGTGTTCAACCGGTCACTCAACTGAGAATGACGGGGCGAACGCCAGCAGCACATTGCCGGGCACGCCGTTCTGGAATCCCACGTAGCCCGATCCGACAAATACCATTCCATTCGCGATTGAGGGACCGCCCGCGCCGATGGAGCCGCCTTTCGCATGCACGCCGTTCACGGTTTCAAATTCGCGCGCGGTATCGAAGTCCCAGAGCGTCTGCCCGTTGCCGGTGGATACGGCGCGCAGCATCCCGTCCATGCTGCCGGAGATGAGAACCCCGGGGATAATACTTACGGCTGCAACTACGCCGCGATGCTGTTGCGCAGCGTCCGGAGTCTTCCAAGGCGTAAACCACTGCTCCACGCTATCGGACAAGCGAAGAGCGACAAGGCCGTTACCCCGATGCAGCCCGAAATACGCGTACTGGCTATCCACGGCTCCCCCGAATACGATCTCCCCCGACCCGCCTCCGATGCCTCTCGCCACATCCTGCTCCCAGATGGTTGAGCCCTTCTTGTCGGGGTCGAGCGCGCGCACCACGCCTTGCTTCGGGGCGGCGATAATTACCGTGCGGCCGTTGGCATGGTGGCAAGATTCGGTGAGGCGGCATAGTCCCAGTCCGGCCCGGTCTTATCCACGCAGTTGTCTTTCGGATAAGGCAGCGGGTGGAAGCGCGATGGAAAGACTCCAAGCGCCGCTCTGCCCGGAATCGTCTGCGTGCAGCCGCCATGCCAGATATCGTTGGCGCGCGCCTGTCTCCACCACAGAATTTTTCCGGTGCCCATGTCGAGAGCCATGATCGAATCCGATGTGGTGGCAGGTTCCGAGAAGCTGTTGCCAGTACCGAAGTAGAGAGCCCTTCGCCTGGTGTCCACGATCGGCGTGGTCCAGACGCCTACGCCGGAAGGACCCATATAATCAACGCCCATCGAATTCTTTTTGATGAACTTCGGTTTTTCGGGAATGGTATAGGTCTTCCAGATCTCGCGCCCGGTCGAGGCATCGAGCGCGGCTACCGCTCCCCGGAAAGTGCAGCAGACATAAGCCGCGCTTCGTGATTCGTCTTCCTCGAGAGACGCGAGCGGGACATAAACCTGCCCGTCATACAGCCTCGGATTTGCGGTTATGCGAGAGAGTGGCTGCGGGTCAACAGCGGTCTTCCACAGCAACTCTCCGCTTGACGCGTCGAGCGCATAAGCATTGCCGCGGATATCGCCGAAGAACGCGACAATTCTGGAAGCCCCGGTCTTCATGGGACCCACCGTCACGCCGCTTCGCACCACGGCCGAGGAATGGAACGACCAGTGAACGCAACCCGTCTCCGCGTCGAGCGAGTAAAGATAGCCGGCGTCGAGCTGACGAACACGCGACCATCTGCGATCGTCTGCCCGTAAAGCGCGGTTGCGCCAGGAAATCCGAAAGCCCACTTCAGCTCCAGGCGGGACACCTGCCCCGCAGAAAGCCCTGCCGCCTTTGCGGGTTGAAAACGTGTGTTCGAAAGGTCGCCCAGCCGTTCCATAGCGGCGCGTTGAGGTTCGTCACCGGTGGATTCCGGGCGCAACGGTTCGGCATGTGCTTTGCGTCGCCTGCATCCGATTCATCCAGCTTTCGTGTACCCACGAACTCGGCAAGCAGACGTTTATCGGCGTCGCTCAACTTTTCCGCCATGTCTTTCATAGGGCCGGTGGTGATCGCCTCGTAGATTCGCTCCGGCGGCATCTGGCGAATCGAGGCTTCGGAGGGAGCATGTTCGACGGGATGAGGGCCGTGGCAACCCGTGAAGTTATTGGCGAACAGATTCACTCCGGTGCTTTCGGAAAGTCTGACCTGGGCGTTTGCTGCGTGCGTGACCGCGAAAATGTCGCAGCAACGCGCAAATAGTGCGGCGTGTGCTCTGGCCATTCTTGTCCAGCTATTTGCCGGCTGATTCGCGCCCACATGATATCCCGCGCCAGGCTGCGTGTTCTCCATGCGAATGTTGTAATGCTTCGCCGTCTTCAGACTGTGGGACACACGCGCCGCTCTTTCATGAAATCGGTTCAGCGTGGCTGTCGAGGCGCAGGGCCGGTCGAATCGCGAAGAACGAGTTCGGGGTTGATGACGATCTCTCTGCCTTCAGTGGTACGTCCCGATTCGTCAGGCACCAGGCTGGCAAATACCGTATGGCCGATCAGATCTCTCGGAATGTGAACCGTCGTCAAAGCCGGATAGCAGAACTCGGAGAGTTGGATATTGTCGAACCCGGTTATCGAGATATCTTCCGGGATGCGAAGGCCGCGTTCGCGCACTTCCTTCATCACGCCGACAGCCATGATGTCGTTCACGCAGATGATGGCGGTCGGAGGAGAGCCGGAGGAAAGCAGTTCCGCGGCGGCATCTCTTCCGCCCTCAAGACTGTCCGCGTTAGCGATAACCCGCATTTTGGCCTTAGGGGCGGCGGCTTTGATGTGATCCGTCAATGCGCGGAACCGTTCATCGATGGGACCAAGTACGGCATGATGCCCTATGAAGGCGAAGTCCACGTGGCCGAGCGCCACCAGATACTCAGCGACGCGCTCCATGCCCTTGCGGTAATTCACCCGGATTTTGGTGATATTTCCGCCCGGCGTGCCGACATCGTAGAAAACGATCGGAATCGCGCTTTCCGTCAGCTCGGCAATGATGTTGTCGTCCATCTCCGAGACGATCACGGCAAGACCGGCAACGCGGCGTCCAAGCATCATGCGCGTGCTGGCGGCGAGTTGTTCTGAGCGATAGTGGGTATTGGCAACGACCAGCTCGTAACCGCGAACGTGGCAATCCGCTTCGACCGCCCGATAGACGTCAAGGAAAAACGGGTTGTCGAGGTTCGAAACAATTACGCCGACTGTCCGGCTGCGCCCCCCGGCAAGACTGCGGGCATGCAGGTTCGGGTGGTATTTCAGTTCCGAAACCGCCTTCATTACACGCGCGCGAGTGGAGTTTTTAACGACGTCTACGCCGTTCAGCACCCGGGAAACTGTGGCAGTGGAAACGCGAGCCCTTTTCGCGACCTGTTCGAGGCTCATGAAAACGCTATTCTAGCGCCTGGTGCCGCCGCCTTGCTTTTTCAGGCGTTTGAAACGAATCACGAGGAGTATCAGGCCTGGCCGTAATACGCCGATGGCCCGTGCTTGCGGAGGAAGTGCTTGTCGTGAAGCACGCGCTCGAGCACGGCGGCATCGCTTGCGAGCGCAACCGTACGGAAGGCGAGTTTCGCGATCGATTCCAGGATAACCGCGTGGTGGGCCGCATCGCCGGGCGCCTTTCCCCAGCAGAAGGGCGCGTGCCCGGCCACGAGCACGCCCGGAATGGCAAGCGGGTCAAGCGCCCGAAAACGGCGCACAATGGAATAGCCGGTGTTCAGTTCGTAATCGTTTTCGATGTCCTGCGCCGGCATTGGTTCGGTAACCGGCACCGGGCCGTGAAAATAGTCGGCGTGGGTCGTACCGAAACACGGAATCTCACGGCGAGCCTGCGCCCATGCAGTCGCGTATTCGGAGTGCGTGTGAACGACGCCGCCGATTGCCGGAAAAGCCCGGTAAAGAGCCAGGTGGGTCGCCAGATCCGATGACGGCCGCAGGTCTCCTTCCACGATGTTTCCGTCCAGATCCGTAATCACCAGGTCGGCGGGCCGCATTTTTTCGTACTCCACTCCGCTCGGCTTGATGGCGATCAGTTCTTCATCCCGCGCGATACCGCTCGCGTTGCCAAAGGTATAAAGGACCAGGCCGTGCCGTACCACTTCCAGATTGGCTTCGAGGACTTCCTCGCGGAGAGATTGGAGCATCATTATTAATACCCGACTAATACCCGGTTCGCGCTTTGGCGGCGATGAGCCGCAATTTCGGAAGGACTTCGCCAAACGAAGCCATCGCGGCGTCCTTCCTGCCGAAGCCGAAATAGACTTCCCGGTACAGCGGAAACAACTCTTCGTAGACGGCTCGCGCGCGCGGCTCCGGCTTGAAAACGCGATGCTTCGGGCAAAGCGCGTCCTGCGCCTCTTCGATCGAGTGATACGTTCCCGCTGCCAGGAAAGCGAAGATGGCGGATCCGAGGCTGGTCACATCGCCTTCGGGAACCAGAATCGGCTTGCCGATCGCGTCTGCGTATACCTGATTCAGCAACGCATTGCGCTGTGGAATTCCGCCGCCGTTGATGACCCGCCGAATCTCGACGCCATATTGCTCCATTCGCTCGAGAATGATCCGTGTGTGGAACGCGGTACCTTCGATTGCGGCAAACAGTTCGTCCTCCGGCAAATGCGTCAGGTTCCAACCAAGAGTGATGCCGCCCAGCTCGGGATTCACGAGCACCGTGCGGTCGCCGTTATCCCAATCGATCCGAAGCAGCCCGGTTTCGCCGGCGCGATGCTTTTCGACCCGCCTCGAAAGTTCGGAGAGCGGTACTCCTGCACGCCGGGCAATCGCGTCGAAAACATCGCCCGTCGCGGATAAGCCGGCTTCGATGCCGGTCATCTGCGGATAGACCGATCCGGGCACTACCCCGCAGACTCCGGGCACGAGTTGCGTCGACCGGCTGAGCCCGATAATACAAGTCGAGGTGCCGATCACGTTGACAACATCACCCAGACGGATACCCGCTCCCACCGCGTCCCAGTGGGCGTCGAACGCGCCGACCGGGATCGGAATTCCCGGGCGCAGCCCCATCTGGTTCGCCCATTCCGGGGAGAGGCGACCCGCGTAGTGGTCCGACGTTAGATATTCGCCCGCGAGCTTTTCGCCGATGCCATCGAGCAGGGGATCGACAGCCTTGAAAAACTCGTTTGATGGAAACCCACCAAGCGATTCATTCCAGAGCCACTTATGGCCCATGGCGCAGACGCTGCGTTTTGCTTTCGCAGGGTCCGAAATCCCGCAAAGTACGGCCGCGATCATGTCGCAATGTTCGAATGCCGTGGCAAATTGGCTTTGTTTTGCAGAATTGTGGCGAAGCCAGTGCAGGAGCTTGGAGAAGCCCCATTCGGACGAGTAAACTCCCCCGCACCAGTTTATCGCTTCCACCCCCATTCGGTGGGCAGTGTCGGTAATTTCCGCCGCCTCGCGCCAGGCCCTGTGATCGCACCAGAGGTAGTAATCATCCAGTGGATTCAGATGTTTATCCACCGGGACCACGCTCGATCCCGTGGTGTCGATCGCCAGCGCTTCAATCTCGTGACCGTCAATTCCCGCCTGCTGAATTGCCCCCCGCATCGCGGCCACGAGCGCCCGCAGGTGATCGGCATGGCTCTGAGTCGCGAAGTCCGGATCATCGCGGCGGCGGTTGAGCGGATATTCTGCGGTACAGGCGGCGAGGCGGCCACGGTCACTTGAGACCAGGGAAACTCGGACACTCAGAGTGCCAAAATCAACACCCGCGACTGTTGCCATCGTGGTAGTCCACCGACCAACCGAGATAACGAGTCGTCGCCTCATGCACCGCGTGCCCGACCGTGGAGAGATTGGCTGCTACGTGATGCTCGAATCCGCGCTCGCAGATATAGCGCAGAAGCTTCTGGAGTTGCGGAATCCGCACCACGCCGGCGCCGCCGAACGTGGCGAGCGAATCATCCGTGAACTCGCCTTCCCCCACATAGCCCCGGATGACGCCTTCGCGATCACTGGTTGAAAAACGGGCGAAGCTCATCGGGCTCGCCTTCACCTGGCCGACGCAGGTACCGAACGTGTTCTCCTTTCCAACCGTTCCCGCTATGATGGCCTGAAAATCCATCTTCACGTCCCGGAAGAAATGCTTCGGCAGGTTGCTGCAGTGGAAGCACACGGCCTTGTCCGGATCGTCGCCGTAATTATTGTTCCAGTCGAGCAGAGCGCTGGGTGTTTGCGAGGCGAGTTGGAGCGCATGCATGCCGACAACACCGCAGATATCCACCTCACA
>Ga0157372_10009271_pt1 | contig 10467 bp, 8 predicted proteins | sample C55metaG_FD_115307 | JGI IMG/M metagenome (GOLD analysis project Ga0157372, IMG submission 115307) | Corn rhizosphere microbial communities from Kellogg Biological Station, Michigan, USA - C5-5 metaG | ecosystem: Host-associated > Plants > Roots > Rhizosphere > Soil | place: USA: Michigan...
TCGCATGAGGCTTCTCCGACAAGTTGGAGAACCCGCACCTTGATACAGGTAGCAGAGTGTGCAGGTGTTAATCGTTCCCCCTGGTGGAAATTGAAAAAGGAATCCAGGCGTCTCGATGGGTGCTTATTTAATACGCTTCGGGTCATGGATTGCAAAACGATTTTTTGTAGCAGGCTGAAGATGATGAATAGGGAAGAAAACTTCAGGATCTTGCGTTGATTTCTAAATAATGACTTCTGAATAAACGAAAGTAGACGCAAACAAACTGCTTCAGGGTAATTAAAGATATGTATGTAGGACTATCGAAGGTGGCAATATCTATTAGTCACTCTCAATCGGATCAACAAAATTGTTATCATTGTTTTGACAGTTAGAAACTGCAAAAACGCAAATGAAGAACTCCGGATAACGAACGGCGGGTTCACGCTCTATAATGGGAAGAGCTGAGGCCCGCCCCTGAAAACAAGGATGAAGCTTGTGCCGGTGCATTAGGATCTTACACGATTACATTTACGTCGCCATCTGCAACAAAGGGGCAAGTACCGCCCTCAAATGTAATGGTGAGCTGGTGCGTCAGGATCATGCCACCAATGATCCGGGCAGCATCTTCCGGATTCATGTCCGTTTGGGCATTATTGATATCCTGGGCAATGACATAAATCTTCCATAGACCTCCATCATCCCTCGAGAAATAATGAATGCCCGTATACAGACCATCGTTAGCCTTTTGGTCAGGTGTCAGGCCATCGTCCTGCATAGCAAAACTGATGACCCGTCCGCCGGGACCAAACAAAAAACATTTTACAAACAACTGCGCGCCCGACATCTGCTTTTGTTTGGCATCGAAAAATTCACCAGTGATAATGAAAGGCTGTTTCTGATATACACGAATGACATCCGGCGCTTTGATGATGTAGTTTGAAAGCACATGAACATTCTCATTCATATCCGATGCAGAGAAACTATACGAATGTTGTGCATTCGCAGGGTCTACTGTGATCCTGGTATACTTCCAGTCCACACCGGCCTTGAATGGCCGACCCATCGCAATTGGTTCCGGGTATTTGAATTTAGCATCCAGTTTTTCAAGTATGGTGTTCTCTCCTGCGCCGGGAACTGTATTATCCTGTCCTCTTCGGTAAGGATCGCGTACGTCGGAACAAGCGGCAACAGTTGCCACCGCTGCGGCTGCAGCAACCAGTCCGGCGGTAACATAGCTTGACGAACCACCCTGTGCCTCAAAACCACAGCAATTTTCGCTACCGCTACCGCTACTCCCACCCGTTCCGGTGCTTACACCTACATCGCCGGTTCCGTTGACCGCATCATTGATGGCTGCTGCGATCAGTAAGATGAGGGCTATGATGCACAGGATGATCTTCCACCAGGGGTCATTGAAGGGCAGGTCGCCATATTGACCGGGAAAGGGAGGCGTTGGTGTGACGGCTGTTTCTATTTCCAGGGGAAGATAACCAGGTGGACAGAATTTGAAATCCCGGCCAACAGTATTGAGCAGATCGGCAAGATTCTTCATCTCGAATGTTTTTCCCTGCGAAGGCTCCCTACCCTCTTTTTTATGTGAGCAGCAACAGTTAACATTGGCCGGAATCACCACGCTTTTGAATTTCACGGACAGGATGCCTTCCGGTGTGGCAGCAGAAAAGATTTGGGTTGCCTGGTCGAATTCGACCCTGGTGACGAATATTTTTTTGATGATTCTTTTTTTGCCGCTTGCGTGGTTGGCAATGAAACTCACATAATGAGATCCTACGGGGGCATTGCTGACATCAATATCCCAGCTTCTTACTGTCACTGCATTTCCGCCGATGGCGGGAACAGAATATGTGGCGGGAGTAATAATAATCGCGGGGTTAGAAACACTTTCTACGTACAATGTAAAGTTATTGATGGCGGACCCGCCGGTATTTTTGACCTGGGCGTTGATCCTTTGTTTACCCAGTGCCGCTTCAAAGATGCCATCCGGAAGCATCAATCCGGTGATTGTCTCAGTGGAGAAAGGCCGGTTTGGAATATCTATGGAGATCATAGACGAAAATTTAAATGGTTAATTAATCGCTGATGACGAACGCTGCAAGTCCACCGTTCACTCTCTCATTTTTTTTCTGTTCTACGTGAATTAGAGTAGCGCCAGGTGACACTTCACCGACGAGGCATTTTGTTATCCTGGACCCCGGTTTAACCTTGAGCTGTAGCAGTTCTTTTTTTCCTTTGCTGATTTCTTCGGGCGAGGGACAAACCGAGTCCACAAAGCCCCAGCTTTTCAGTTCGCCTTCTTTCATTTCTTTTTTGAAGTTGGCTCCAAGATGTGCCCTGAGATTTTTCAATTCTTCCAGTTTGCCTTTTTGCACCTGTATGTCGAATACCGCCTCCGTACGGCCAGGGTTATGTATTTCGAAAACCAGCTTAAACATTTTTTTGGCCGCAAGTAATACGGATAAATTACGCTGGGCAACGTGGCGGTCTGTGGGGACATTAAATGCCGGAGAGACAGGTAGCGGGTCAGCCGAAGAATGAAAGGCTTCTGCAAGCACACATTCATGTCCGCTATTGAGGAAAGTAGGTATCCACGGTGTAAGACACAAAACATCCTCGGAGGCACCCGGCGCCAGGCTTACATTTGATTGCCCGATGGCATTTGCCGTGGTACGGTCAAAGCCAGCAGCGGGATTGGCCCAATAAAATCTAACTGTTGCGTCCTGGACAGCGGATGATCCATTATTGGTAACCCTGGCGAAGAGATAACAGGGATTGCCGGCAACAGGCATACCGGGACTTCCATTTGGGTCATCCGGTACAGTCCAGATATCAGGGCTGAGATACCAGGGGTTGCCATCTCTGATTTCTAAAGAAACACTCATAACAATAAATTTTTAGTGTTTAATAAAAGGGGCAGGTAAGTTTAGTGATCAGGGAGTACTTAAGGTGCGGTGTAGATGATCAGAAAAAAGCGAGTTAATCAGAGGTGCGGTGGACGGAATGCAATTGCTAAGCCATAAAGTTAGATTTGGAGAACAGGGCAAAACAAGAGTAGTACTACCGGAAGTCGTACCGTATTAATACAGTACCCCAACCATCAAGCTATCATCTGTTAAAAGGTAGCGCAAGTTTTACCAAAGAGCCATTGTAGTACACACTAATTGTATACGTAATACAAACAACATTTTTTATTCTCCTGATTTATCTAATCGAAGATGGTCATTCCCCTTTTTAGTGCAGGGCATCTTCTGTCACTTTATCTTGCATTATATTCAAACGTTTAACGTTTGTTCTCTTTAATTAATAATTCAAGCTAAAGCGGAGAGCATGATGTAAGTGTTGATCCCACTTTACTTGTAAGACATCTACTTAGTATGGTTTGATCTCCTTTCTGTTCAGATCACTAATCATAAATAATGGGGCCTTTTGAAAAAGCTCCCAATCGTCCAGTAAGCTCTGTTTGAGCTTTTGTAATGCTGTATCCTCCGTATATTTTTTATCCTGTACTTCCAACCTGCAGATATGCTTGATAAGGTTATAGCACATCGTAAACTGGCCCGCAGCAATCACTTTATCTCTTTTCTCTGTTTTCACATCAGATTCATCAAACCACAAAGTTGTCCCGACGCTTTTTGCTTCATCGGCAACCTTTTGAAGTCTTTCTCCTGGCATGAGGACAGTCTCCATCGCTTTCCACCAGGCCCTGTCTTTGAAATTTAATATTTGAACCCGTCTTTTTTGATGGGCACTACTAAATTCATAAATGAGGCAGGAAATGGTGCGGTGGACCAGCCGCGGTTTGGTAAAGAGGTTATCGTATTGCCCCCTCCTGATCTGTTTCAGAAAAAGATCGCTCACAAGTTGCAGTGAGCTGTTGACCCTGGCCTGCACCATGTGTATGATTGAAGACAGCGGCAGGGCGGCAAAATACCTGGTGTTTTTCAGCACTGTTTTTGCAATTGAGCCTGACGAAGAATTTTTAGTCCTGTTCAATCTGCTGTTCACAAATAAAAGAAGAGCAGTTGCTGCGAGAGAGGGAATGAGCAAGAGGTATCCTGCCACCGGCCAGACTTTAAAGATGACAGAAAGAATACAAAGAAGGAAAATAACAGGCGAAATACGTACCGGCAGCAGGAGCGTATTGATGCTCACCTTTGTCGTCCACCCTTTAGATTTTGGCTGGACATTTTTCAGCGGATCAGTAAAATAGCTGGTTACATCGCAGGCAAGAATGAGGTCGAAGGGATCGTCGCCAGCGCGGAGCCTGACGCTATCCTCCACCATTACACTGTGAATTCCCATATTGTCGGCGATACCCCCATCCATAAGTGCAAATGGCTTATCAGCCACCTCCGCCAATTTTAGAGGGTTATTATGGTCGTAGCTAATCGCCTTCAACATTTTGTTTACATCCGTTAGATTTTCATGAATGAAATCCGTGGGATAAATAATCGGCTCAAAACCGCTGGGAAAACAGGAGGATGCAGCGACAATATCACTAATCTTTAAGTGGCGGAAAACCTCTGGGTCGCTGATCTTTAAATATCCATTACCTCTCTCATCAATTGCCTTTGTATGACCATTGCTTTGAAAATAAAAGTTCAGCCCATTATTAAACTCCGTGGCATTGAAACATACTTTTTCAAGTGAGGCTTTATAAACCGGCGAATAGATACAATCAAGCGTTCTTTTTGAAAACAGAAGTTCATCGTAACCCTTCGCGAAAGCATTGATCAGATTTCTGGATTTGTATACCTTGACAGAATTTCCACTTTCGTCCGTTTCAAATCCTTTGACTTGCCATTGATCGTCATCTTTGATCAATTCAAAAACCCTGCAAAGCAGTTTTTCACCGTCCAGTCCTTCCCGCATTTCGGCATAAAATTTCCCAAACGAAAATTCAGGGTCACTGTAAAGATCAGCCGCAAATTTCCCGTTCGTCAGCGATCCGCCTGAAGTAGAGGTGATGAACTTAACGTTGTCAATGAGTCTTGCATTAAATTTCTCATACTGGCACCTGTATAAATAGGATAGTGCGCCAAGACTAAAAGAAGCAGCGCGGAATCCACCGCCTGAGAAAGTGAGCGCTATATTTTTAAACGGTTCACGTGGCAATACAGTAGTGCAATCAGCATTTTGATTTTCTTCCAGTTGATTGTTGTTGGTCATAATAGTATTTTATAGTGACGGTTGCATATCTGCTTGAAAAACGTCGATCTTGCCGGCGGTTATAGTAGCATTGCGCGTTCGTACAAACCTCAGGCATTCTAATCTCTTTATTTATGGTCGCTTCGGCCTTCCAGGTGCGAACCATGAGATCAACATTGATTGTACATCTTTGGTTGGATATACTAATTTTTAACCCCGCCTTCATCAAAATCACTACAAACGGTTGGGTAGCTGTTCAGAATTGTTCCCGGTAGATTATCCTCTACCCGACCAAGCTGTTTTCCAACGAGGGAACTAATTTGAGCAAAGAGATCGGTCACCACATTTATTTCAACTGTTTCTTTGCAATCTTTACGGGGTCCACATCGCAGACTTGTAAGCGGTATCGTCTTTCGGCTCACCCATGATCCTGCTAGTATCCTTGAATTATTGTCACTCTTAACAATAGAACACAACATGTCAATTTGGAGATTGAAAAAGGCTACATACATCTGTAAAAAACCATTTACCCCTGCACTTCATAATCGATATAGAATTCACCGTCAAAAACTCTATTTAATTTATCTACCTGAGATTCATTAGCAGATTTCACCGTTACCCTGTCAGTTTTAATATTTTTCATAATCTTTGAGCAGTCACCTAAGAAATACAATTTCCCTTTTGTCCTGGCAATCAAATCCGCACCAAGAAGGTCGTTGGGCATAGTATTTAGCCACCCGCTATTGATCTTTTTAAAATCAAGCGTTGCCATGGCAGTGAGGTCTTCATGGGTCATTTTTTCGATTCCCAGCGCTTTGGCCGTTCCGTTTTGAGAAAGGTGGTGCCCAACTTTATAGAACACCGTATTTTCCAGAAGATAGGTTGCGTCCACTTTTTTACTCACCTTTCCTTTTTGGATGGTCCACAGAAGCCCATCGTACCAACTTTTCCAGTTCCCGTATTCTGCGTCACCGGGAAATAGCAGTACCCGTTCAGATGCTTCAAATTGTATGGCAAGTGCAAGACTTGTATTATTGATGCTCCTTTGAAAACGAAGAGCAAGGCCACCTGCTCCCAGCAGCCAGTCGTTATCTATGTTCCTCCAGGGTTGTGACTGATAGGCTAGCTGCATGGCGGAATTTGCCGTCGCAATCTCATAGTCCTTATCAAAGGCAGCCGTCTGTTCCTTTACATCACTCCCACTGGTCAGCGCATTAACAAAAGCAAAATCGACCGAACTTGGGTTTTCTCTTTTCTGATAACTTTCCCCCTGTTTTTCTTCAGCACTAAGACTGTCCAGGTCCCTTGGCGGTCCCAGAACATAAAATCGAATTCCAGGGGCTTTTTCAAGATCGTTGCGCAAATCACCGGGTGACAAAAACTCTACTTCTGTATTTTTTTTGATAACATTCCAATCTTTCAGCAAATCCGCCATAGTGGGCGTCTTCGTACCTGCTGCTGCAACAGGAGTGCCGTTCAGCGCATTTAGCTCGGAAACGGAGTCAATAAAATGTTTTTGCGCGCCAAGCATCGAAGAAAAACCAAACTGATTTTTAAAAAGATTTTCATAGTATTTATTTTGAACAAGCCCGGTTAGTTGTTGTGTTGCTACGTTTAGTGCAAACTTTGTCTTCGTATATTTTTTCCTGTATTCGTTGGCTGTTTTATCAGTACGGTCTTCTGTCCACGCAAACCATACTTTTTTAAATTGGATCGTGTCAAAAAGGTCAGCCGCCGATTGAAAACCGTTGATGTGATCTGCATGTTCGTGTGTGACCACAAGCAGGTCAATAATACTGCGTGTCTGCGTTTTAAGATCGTCGATCAGCGGAGCAAAACTCGCCTTACCACCCTTAATGCATCCGCAATCGATCATCATGTTAAACCGGACTCTCCCACCGGACTTAAATTGAAGCAGGAAAAAATCGCCCGTTCCCGCGCGGTACATTCTTACATTGATCTTATTGATATCTCCGGCCTCTGGAGCGGATCTTAACGAAGATTTCTTTGCCGATGCTTTTTGCGGTAAAGCGGCAGTGTCTTTTTTGATGGGACTCTTTTTTTTAACGCTCGCTTTTTTTAATGGAAGTCCTTTGACGGTTTTTTTTGCTGTTCTTTTTACTTCTGATTTTGCCATACTTCTTAATTGTAATTAATGTGCGTGCAAAAATGCAAAAGGCTCATTTACTGAAAACTGTTTCCCCATAGAGAAATAGGCGTCAAAACTGCTCTCAGTAACCAGTCCCTCTTTATAGTAACGATAGAGTTGCAGGCATCTCGTCTGGCATAGCGTATGCCGACCCAATGCCAACTCGTCCTGGTCAAGGAGTGGTTTACCGATTGCATATTTTAATTTCATGGTATCAAGGTCAAAAATCAGCGTGCAACCGCCCGAAAGAAAAAATGCTCCCTCCGGCTTTTTGCCGTCAGCGTCAAATGGTGTGACCACGGCAGAGATGTTATCATCATTTACCGTCACGCCGGCTTTTTGAATCAGTGAAACAATGATCTGATTGGATTGATTACCATCAGGACCAACACGTGAAGCAAGATGTAGCGAATGAACTTCAAAAGAAGGGCCGATATTACTATAGGAATGGGAAGTAGAAACACCTAAGCTTTTCCAGGCATTATTAAAGACAAGCCCTGTAATTTTCTCAAATTCTATTTCATTATCAAACTTCGAATTAATTCTCCGGTGCAATCCCTGAATGACGGGTTGTTCATCGTACCTACCCGCGATATAATCGCGTGTTTTTTCAAAGATCAATTGCCTGTCATTTATATAAATGATCTCCTGTCTGAAATCTCTTAGGAAATCGATGAGAATATTAAAAAGGTCATTCAATCCTTCATTGACATTTGGCTTCATATAGCACAGACTTTGAACGGAAAGGTTACTGATACCTCCGGGATAAATTCCACGTTTGCGAAAAGCATCAATAAATGCAATCCTGTAATCTTTTTCGTCATCGGCAACAAGATCAACGTCTGCCGTTATGATTGCCCTCAGGTAGTCACCAAAAGTAATGTCCACGGGTGGTAGATAATCCAATGCACGAATGCACATTCCAAGCACATGTGCCGCCGACTTTGACGCCTCAGAGGCAAACCTGTTGACAAGATCCGGGTGTAACTCTCCCTGCGGCAAAACACCACTGCCTCCACTTGCGATTCGCGTGAGGTCTGCTATTCTTGTTTTATAAATGGTAAGAAAAGCGTCGAACACAGCGGCAACCAAAATAGATCCCCTTGCGTGCGGTTCCATGACCGTCCTGTATTCTTCTCCGTTTGGCTCTTTTGGCCTCCATTTGTTAGATCCTTTTTCAAAGTAGCCAATGGCATCTCTTAGCGAACCATAGTTGCCGATTGCTGTTCCAAATTCCATGGCCAGCTCGCCTAAAAGATTCTGCGACGCGAGGTCACCCCGCGTTTTGGCAATTTGGTGTTTTAAAACTTCGGGAAAAGTAAAGTGTTGGAATAAGGCCACAATATCGGCAAAGGCCTCGTGAAATGCCAGCATATCGGGATTGGTGTCCTCGATATATTTGCGGTATAAGCCATCCAGAATCGCATGTGTAGTCTCGTGAGCAATGATATCATGGCTCAGGCATGTAAAGACTAGCGAATTGGGCATCTGAAGCGTGATCTCCGCAGGCTGGGCCGAAAAATATCCAAATAGCAAGGCCTTTTTTTGCGGGCTATAATAAGCATTTGCGTCTCTAAATGCATGAGGATATATGCGCAGTTGGCCAATATATTCATCCCTGATCTTTGTGCTGTTCTGAGTTCCGCGGTTCACCTTTTTAACCGCAGCTGGTGTAGTAGATACTACTGTTTTATTAGGACTCCATAACACCAACCTGCCAAGAGCCTTTTCAAAATTTTTAATGGTCGTCATTGCGACTGCATATACCATTTGCTGGTGAAATTGAGGATTGCTTTCGCTCGGAGAAAGCCCGTCCTGTGCCAGGATATATTTATCATCAAGACAGACGGGCTCATAAAATTTCTTTACAGTCGGATCATAGTCAATTACTTCCAGGTATTCTCCTTTCGGACCCGGCAGACATTTATCCTCCCAGTACACTTTGTAAACGATGTCATTAATGAATGCAGTATCAATTTTCAACGATAATGAGGGGTCGAAAGCATAGCCTCGTAACTTACGGAAAGGAGGTTTGATTTGTGAAATCATGGTTGCAGTATAACTGTTAGAAATCGAAATACAGGGAAGCGGGGGGCTTTGAACAGGAATAGGATTTGATAAATTTCAACTTTTTATGCATCAAAAGCACCAGCGTATCCTTCAGTAGCGGTTTTCTGTTTAGCGAACACTTTCATACCGTTTGTTTCTTTCAGGCAGGCATATGTTTTGACGTCCCTGGTACTAAATACATTCGCATCGCCTTCATCCACATTGCTACTCAAGTCCTGATGCACTTTTCTACTATTAAGGCTCGTAAATCGTACGTCCACTGTTATCTGAAAAATGGAGCTGATTCTCTTCTGGTTTTGTTTTAACACCCGCTTTTCATCCGTCGCTTGCGCCGTTAGATTTCGTAGTTTTTGCCACAGTAATTGTACTGGTAAATAAATGTAACTACTATAACAATCAAAAAACACCGTATTAATACAGTGTTTAGCCGTCTTAGAATTGTAGTAGCTTTTATGCATTTTTCGAAGCGAAAAACACGATTTAGGTTGTAGTAGAATCATCAACGCAGATCATAAAACGGCAAGGTGGTGGATTTTACCATGCTCCTGACGGGCAGGAGTTTAGATCGTTTGTTGCGCCACTTCGGGACTTCCGTTTTTTTCTTAACACCCTTCTTATATTCGAACGTAAAACCCTTGGGTAGTTTATTATCGTCGGTATTATGAAGAAAATCACTTTACCAGGTAAGGAAAGTCTTTGTATTTTCCCGTAATTCAGATCAATTTCATATGAGCCGTTTCCTTTGTATATCGCGGTAGCAAAACTATTCTCGTTTAAGGTTTTTCGTTGTTTAATGAATTTTTATCAAGTTGCATTTGCGCGTAGCGCGTATATTTTTGAAGCGCAAGAAATTCCGCTATTAACGCATCGCAATTGGTAGATCCATCTGTTTCTGGCAATTCCACCTCGGGGTCTGACTCGTTTTTAGTCCTGAGGTTCTTTCTAAGGAAAAATTCCTTATCATGGCAGGTGTTCCCTGAAAGCATATACACGGCAAAATCCGACTGGTTCTCCAGGAACCTCTCAAGTCTCAGGTACTCGCGCTGCCAGAATTTGCGTCCTTCTTCCTCGTCAGGAGGCGTAAAAAGTACTGCATGAAACAA
>Ga0157372_10009272_pt1 | contig 10467 bp, 8 predicted proteins | sample C55metaG_FD_115307 | JGI IMG/M metagenome (GOLD analysis project Ga0157372, IMG submission 115307) | Corn rhizosphere microbial communities from Kellogg Biological Station, Michigan, USA - C5-5 metaG | ecosystem: Host-associated > Plants > Roots > Rhizosphere > Soil | place: USA: Michigan...
CCTTTTTCTCCAGGTCCATTTAAATGATAATTATTTTATTACGACTATGTAAAATAAAATGCCAACAACTGTGTCAGACGTTTTTTCTGTATTTAAACTTAAAAAAGAGAATAAGAAAATTAAGTAAAACAGAAAACCCATTCGTGATTATGATGGGCCAGTCATTGCGAAGAAAACCATATACTACCCAAAGTATTATTCCTATCAGCAAAGACAAAAACATAACCATTGATAGGTCTTCAACCTTTTTCTCTTTTACAATTTTTATCAATTGCGGTACTAAAGAGGCAGAAGTAAAAACGCCTGCCACAATTCCAATTACCCCAACACTATTCAATATTTACTTTTTAGTTATTCAATGTCTTTGTACTTCAATTTATTATCAAACCTCTTTTTAAAAAGGCCTCAGGTATTGTAGCCAGCGGCAAACAAAAAGATCATTTCTCTCTTATTTTCTTTCAATCCCTCCGCAAAATTCAAAAAAGAGAAAAAAGAAGAGGCGAGGTAGAAAACCTTAATGAAATCTTTATGCCAATAGTTAGAGATTATGCTTTTAAACAACATCTTTTCCATCGTAAAAAAAGTCTGTCCGTGGGAAAATTATTCCACAAAATATCTATAACTACCTTATAATCTATGCTTTACTAAAAACTACTATCTATTTTATTCTGGCATCGTTTTTTTTAGAAATAGAAGGAAAGCGTCAAAATTTTTATCATTTTAAAAACCGATTATTATGAACTCAGGATCAAAAGTTTTATTAGGAGTTTTAGCTGGTGCCGCTACAGGTGCTATTTTAGGAGTTTTGTTTGCTCCTGAAAGAGGTGAGGAGACAAGAAGAAAAATATCTGAAGGAAGCAAAGAAGTTACAGATAATTTGAAAACTAAATTTGGCGAATTCGTTGACGGACTTGCTGACAGATATGAAACTGTCAAAGAAAGCGCATCAGACCTGATAGACCAGGGCAAGCAAAAAGCAACTAATGTTGTGAATGCTTTAAAATCAGAAGCTGGTAATGTTGCTTCTAACGTATCAAATGCATCAGGAGCAGCAGCAGGTGGTGCCGCCGGAGCAGCAGCAGGTGCAAGAGCAGGTGCTGAAGCCGGAAGCGGTTTTAACCAGATATAAATGTAGCAGAACATGTGTTTTAATAAACAGGATCCGGCGATTATTAAAAAGAAGCAATGAGCAAGCAGCCCACTTTCACATTAATTGAGTCGATATTTAGCCAATCGAAAGAGTATATAGATAATAGGCTAGAAATTTATAAACTAAAAGCCATTAGTAAAACGTCTTCGGCTGCATCAGCAATTGTTTTAGGCGTGGCACTATTCATTGTCTTTTTTATATTTTTTATTGTTTTAAATATTGGAATAGCCCTGTTAATTGGAGACCTGCTGGGCAAATCTTACTTAGGCTTTTTAATATGGGCCGCTTTTTATGCAATCGTCGGATTCGTTTTATTTTCTAAGAGAAATAAGATCATCAAAACACCTATAACCAAAATGATTATTGGTAAATTTTTATAGAATGGCAGTAACAAGAAAAATTTCCAATAGTGAAGATTTGCAACAAGCAATCTACGACTTAGAAGCTAAGGTAAAGGTGCAAGCCCTGGAGATAAGAGATAATTATGACCAGGTAAAAGAAAACCTGCAACCTAAAAGAGTGATCAAAAATACTTTTAGCTATGTTGGTGAGACCCCTGAGATTCAGCGAACTCTGGTTAATACTGTCATAGGTTTTATTTTGGGTTATGCTTCGAAAAAAGCGGTAGAGTTGCTTTCAGAAAATGTTCTCGATCGCACCATTCACAATTTGGTGAACCATCAAATTACTAAGCTGGAAAACAGAGAGCCGCATACGCTTCTGTCCAAAGGTATTTCATTAGTAAGAAAACACACGCCGCACAACTCCCCCATTTATCCTTTCGTTCGTTATAAATAGTTTTTATTGCTTATCATATCATTGATTTGGCCATTATTTTAGTAATGGCTTTTTTTATGCCGCCAGAGGTCATGTTATCTCTATTAAATACGATCATGATTGCCTTGATTTTGAGAAGAGCCATTGATAACCAATGCTATTGCAAGCTTTATGAGTTTTTATTCTTTATAATCATTATTTTTGAGTTTGGAGATAATACAGAGAAAGCAAATCTTCTCTGTGGGTGAGTGGAGAGACTTTGAGAGCGAGCATTCGCAATGAAGAATAAGGTTGATTATTGTTTTGATTTTATAAATAGAGTTGTTGTTAGATTTTTCCTCTTCTTTACGCTGATGGGAGGAATTACTGGATTTTAATGCTAATGAAGCAAAAGCGCTATAACCTACTTCAAGAAGATTGCAACGCCCTAAAATAACATTGGCCTAAGGGCTAATGCATCTCTTTCACCCAACTTTCCTATTTTTTTTAATCTATTTTTATTTGTAAGATATGGGATGTGATAGTTGCGGAACAGGCACGAGTAAAAAGCCAGGAGGATGTAAAAGTAACGGAGGGTGTAGCACAGGTGGTTGTAATAGAATGAACGTTCATGATTGGTTGATGAATCTTCCATTCAGCGATCCTGAAAGCACTTGTAAAATTGTTGAGATTAGTTTTAACCAGGGAAGTCGAAAAGAGTTTTATAGAAATGCCACTTTGCAATATTTTGAAAAAGGCGAACTGGTAACCGTAGAAGGCGTGAGCGGTTTTGACGTTGGGGAGGTTTCGCTTAGCGGAGAACTGGTTAGAATTCAAATGAAGAAGAAAGGAGTTGACGAGTTTAGCCCCGAAATTAAAAAGATTTTAAGAAGAAGTACAGAAACAGACATTTCTAAATGGCAGGAAAATAAATCTCGGGAGAAAGAGGCTTTGGTTCGCAGCCGTGCAATGGCAAGAACATTGAATCTCGAGATGAAGGTCGCAGAAGTAGAAATTCAGGCTGACGGCAAAAAAGCTACCTTTTTTTATACTGCAGATGACCGGGTAGATTTTAGAGAACTGATACGTTTATATGCGGGAGAGTTTAAGGTCAAAGTAGAAATGCGGCAAATTGGCGCTCGCCAGGAAGCCGGAAAAGTAGGCGGCATATCCAGTTGCGGACGTGAGTTATGTTGTTCGACCTGGTTAACAGACTTTAAGAGCGTAAATACTACCGCTGCCCGGTATCAGAATTTATCGATCAACCAGACAAAGTTGAGCGGTCAGTGCGGACGTTTGAAGTGTTGTCTTAACTATGAATTAGATACTTATTTAGATGCGCTCCAAGGTTTTCCTGACACGGCAGATGTGATTCATATTACCAGGGCACCGGCTTACCTGGTTAAAAAAGACATTTTCAAAAACCTGATGTGGTACACTTTACCTGATAGCAACAAACACTATCCGCTTACAATAGCACGGGTAAAAGAAATTCAGAAAATGAATGCACAGGGCCTAAAACCTGATGAACTGGAGGCTGTAGAAATTGTAAGTTCAAAACCTAAAGAAGTAGAGCCAGAGTTCGTAGATGTAGTAGGGCAAATTAGTCTTAGAAGCCTTGAAAGAAATAGTCGGCGTCGTAAAGACAAAGAACAAAGCAGGGATGCAAGGGGTAACGAACAAAACATACAATCCAGAAGGAATCAGCCGCAGCAACAGGGGAACCAGCAACAGCCAAGGCAAAATCAGCCGCAACAACAGGGGAACCAGCCGCAAAACCGTCCGGGTCAGCAAAATCATCCAAGGAATAATCCGCCGCAGCAAGCAGGCCAACAGCAGAGGCCTCAGAATCCAAATCAGCAAAGAAATGCTAGTGGTAAGCCTTCTGCACCTAATCAACAACCCAGGCCGCAGCAGCAAAAGGGGCCAGGTCAGCCACAATCGAATCAGCAGCAGAACAGGCCACAGCAACCAAGACCGCAGAGACCGCAGCAGAAACCTGGAGAACAGCAACAGCAAAGACAACAAGGGCCTCCTCAGCAAAGGCCTCCACAAAAAGGACCTACTCCTCCGGAAGAAAAATAAACATAAAGCCTGGCAAATCGCTGGGCTTTTTTGTTGTAGACTGTAGACCAGTTCTTCGCATCCTACTTCTCAGTCTCTCCAATGTATTTTCGAATGGTAGTAAGATTTACTATCCATAACACAACGAGAATAATCAAAGCAGATAAGATAGTGTACAAAGAGATCCATCGACTCACAAACATATTTTGTGTTGCGAGGAAGGTTTGTAAAATGTATTGAAGAATAACGACAATGGCCAGGCAGCAAAAAGTAATGACCACATTAGCGGGAAGAAATTGTTTCATTAAAAACTGCTGCAATTGCCTGGGAGAGGCACCAATAGTAACCAGCAAATTAATTTCATTTTTAGTAGAGGCAATAGTAAGTTGAATAAATAAAGAAAATACCAGTATCGCAAATAATAACATCACCGCCCCTGTCAGCCATGATGCATTGACCACCGTATTTACAATTCTTCTGTACTGGCTAAACCTTGTTTTATCTGCATCTGTCACCAGTCCATTGTCCTTTAAATATTTTACCAGTGCCGGATTACCCGGATCATTTGTTCTGATGACCACTCTTGAAGGTCTTACGTCTCGCTGGGTGCCAAATTGTTTGTTAGCCATTGCTAAGAAATTCTCAGGAACCAATACAGAGGAAATGCGATCGCTAAAGCCAACAACTCTTCCTGTAAAACGAATGGGTTGACCCTGAAAAGTGATATTTAAAACAATGGGTAAAGCCATCACCATGCTCTGCGTTAGTTGCATAAGGTTTTGGGAAGGGGCAAAGCCAAAATTGTACAAGTCTAAAAACTGGTTGGGAATAATGAGTGGAATGGTAGTTGAGCCCGGTTCCCATTTCCATGCATCGCTTTTTACATCAATGAATTCATCCGGAACGCTTTCGAAAAACATATCTGTGTAGAAAGGAAACCGCTCGCTGGGGCTTTGGGCCGAAACTTTAAAACGACTAGCAGTGAGCAACCCTACTTTTTCGATGAATGGCTGTTTCCTAAGTTTTTCTATTTCTTCGGTAGTTAGCACATTTTCCCTGTTGTTGCCATTGATTACTTTCGCAACTACTAAAAAATTAGCAATACTATCCTGGTTGCTTTTTCCATACAGAAGTTCGTTGTAGTTAACCTGAATTTGAACAGCAGATAAGATGAGCAACATTGCAATGGTAAGTCCTACGCCAGCCATAATAAAACGACCTTTTCCAACACCTGTTCGTATTATTTTCTTCAATAATTGATTAAGCATATCCTTACAAATTATAAGCTTAATGATTGGGTGTATGGGAAAAGCAAATCTTCATCAAGGTCTGTCAGTATAAATCCGGCATTTCTTTTTTTGCATTCCTCGGCTATCAGGGTGGCTGCTTTTTTCGTATTTGCAATGTCAAGGTGACTAAAGGGTTCATCCATAATCAACCATTCAAACGGTTGCACAAGCGCCCTTATGATGGCTATTCTTTGTTGCTCACCATAGCTGCATATGCCTGCTCTTTGGTTTAGGATATGGGTTATGTCTAAAAAAGTTGACATATCATCAACCACACCTGTTTCATAATAGGGTTTTTGCATTACCCTGTTTAACTCAATATTTTCTCGTGCGGTAAGATTTTGAAACAAACGCAGGTCCTGGAAAATCACACTTATTTTCTGCTGTCGCCATCTTGCCAGTTCATCCCCTGCAATGTGTTTTACATCCTGGTTATCCCATTTTACTAAACCTTCATAGTCGTGCCTTGACTTGTATATAATATTCATCAGAGTTGTCTTCCCGCTGCCACTAGGTGCAACTATTTTAATCCATTCTCCTGCTGAAAAGGAAACATTCGTATTCCAAATATCAGAAGAGCGGGCGGTCAATTTCTCCTTTAAAGGAATGGGAACTAGCTGTTCTAATTTTATCTGCATGTATGGCTATTATGTTTAGTCTCACTCTACCTGGTTAATTACAAATTCAGCATTTCCAATAATATTGGTAAAAATTGTTTTTAAAAAAATGGAAGAAGGGGTATAAAGTCCGGTGTGAATTAAAATCAAAAATGAAGCTGCATTCAGTGTACAACCGGGGGGTAATAAAAAAAGTTGCCTTGTTCGCGGCAACCTTTTTTATCAAACTTATTTTATTTGTTTTTCTTTGATCTTGCCATACCTGACTGTTTTTTATAAGCAGTATCTACTTGAACATCTTCGCCCGCCCGCACATGTCCATGGGGATCTGAAAATACGGTATCAATTTGCACATCATCATCATTTCCTACCATAGCAGGGTTTGTTTTTACGTTCTTACTAACGGTTTCTATAAAGCTTAGTAACGAGGTAAGGCTGTTTTCTTTTTCATTTTTAAAATGCACTATTGCATGCCCTTCCAGGTATTTTCCGTTAAAATTTTCGCTATATGCTTCCATGTCTTTAAACGTTTCTTTTGCCTTTGGCAGCACACTATTTGCTTGTGGGGTAACCGGCGTGTTAATTCCGTTTAATATACTCTCGATGTTTACATAACTGACAGCAGATTTTCCCTTGAAGTCACTCATTACCTGGTTATTTATATTAATCTTTTTTGATCCGGTTTTGTATTGATTTAGTAAGTTTTCGTCTGAGGCTATAAAAACGTTTTTATCATCTACACGCAACTGGTAGCCAAGCCGTTGCATATTAGTATTTAGACGGTATTCGTTATTGGTTTTTACCAGCATTTGCATTTCCACCAGTTTATCCATCAGCCTGTTCATCTGCGTTTTATCACCCACAGGAATATTCATGAGCATTTTGAAATCAGGCATAGAACCAGGCATCATACGTGTTGAAGTATCCGTAGCAGGTTTTATTGCAAGGTCAGAAACTACTATGGCAAAATCCCCTTTTATTGCTTTTAACGCTTGTTGTAGTGTATAATTAGTTCCCATCATTTTCGTGAGATATGAATCTACCACACCTCCCACTTCCAGGTATTTTACGATTCCGTTTATAACTTCGGGATTAAAAGAAAATACTGCAAAACCGTCAATGTTATCGGAAGGATAATGTTCTATCAAACCTAAATCAGCCGTCGGTCCTGTATAATTTTTAAGAATATCTCTTAGCTCTTTGCTGTAGTAAGACCGGGAGCCAATTGATATTTTACCATCTTCAAAATCAATTTTTGCGGCGGTAAAACTGTTAGCAAAAAGTTCTTTTGCCTTAGGAAGTGGTATAGGTAGATTTTCAATAGAACTGGTTGAATTTACCCACATGCTCGCATCCGCTTTCTCCTGCATCAAATCTCTGAACTCGGGAATAGCTGCCACGGTCTCATCTTCTTTTAGGTTGAAATTATTGTCGAGCTGCTTTTTTAATTCAGCGGTAGAATTTCCCGGATTCGCTAAGTTGAAAGATCCGCTGGTACTGTCATATACCATGTCGTTGGGTGACATGCTTCTTTGGTAAGACATCATTATTACAACATCCTTACCCCAGGCAACTATATTGTCGCCTTTTACTGTCGCATACGAGTAATCTTTTTCTTTTCTTACCTCGCTTGCGGGGTCTTTCTTTTTTATATAAGCTTCCAGTTTTGCTGCATCCTTAAGCCCGCCTATGGCAGATGTAATGGTGCTGCCTTTGCCAGTTGTCATGCCGCCTCCTATTTGGTCAATTGCCAGGTAAAAATTCTCATCGAGATCAATCCCAGATGCCTTTAAGTCTTCCCACTCTTGCTTTCCTTTATTTACCGCAGTATCACTTCCGCTAATAGATCTGATAATGTTTTCTATTGTAGCCTGGCTCTTCACCAGTTTCGATTGCAACGACTTTGTATTTATAGTTGCGACAAACAAAGCATTTTTAGGAATAAATGCCGTTTGTTTAGGAACTGCCTTTTTACAAGAAGTAATAAAAGCAATTGACAAAATGGACAGTAGTAGTATGCGAAAATGTTTCATAGTAGTTTTGGTATAATTTAGTCTAACGAAGATAATTGCTAAAAAAGGATTTAGGAAGTTTTCTATTTGTTAGAAAAGGGATTAACGTCAGTTACTCAACAAAATAAATTGCGCTTTTTTCAACCTTTTTACTGGTAGTAATTAACTACTTTTATTAAATAGTTTAATTATTAATACTCACCCCAACAACGATTATTATGTCATCAAGACGTTCATTCATTAAATCAGCCTCACTTTTTACAGCAGGAGCATTTATTAAACCTCCTTTCTACGATAAAAAAACAAATTACATAGGCCTGCAATTGTATACTGTTCGAGATGCAATGCAAAAAGATCCTGTAGGTACCCTTGCTAAAGTTGCCTCCATTGGGTACAACTCACTAGAGGGTGCGACATACACGGGAAGCCAGAAATTTTATGGAATGGATCCTGCTGCTTTTTTGAAAGTTTTGAAGCAAAACGGGTTAATAATGCCTAGTAGCCACTATAGACTTGGCGAGGAAAAGGTGAACGGGCAAATTCAAAAAGGTACTATGATGTCTGAGTGGGATAAAGCAGTAGATGATGCCGCTGCGGTTGGCATAAAATACATGGTGTGTGCTTATCTGTCGGAGCCAGAGCGTGGAGGAATAGATCATTATAAAGTAGTAGCTGATGCATTGAATAAAGCCGGCGAGCGCTGCAAAAAGTCAGGAATTCAGCTATGTTATCACAACCACGATTTTGAATTTCAAAAGCAGGGTTCAACTCTTCCATACGACATATTGTTAAACACCGATAAGAACCTGGTTAAAATGGAAATGGATCTTTACTGGGTAAGCAAAGCCGGCAGAGATCCTATTGATTTAATTAACCAGCATCCCGGCAGATTTCCTCTTTTTCATGTAAAAGACATGGATAATACCCCTGCAAAAGCTTTCACTGAAGTGGGCAACGGAACAATCGATTTTAAGAGAATATTTAAAGCGGCTGAAAAAGCGGGGATGAAATATTTCTTTGTCGAGCAGGACAAAACTCCCGGAGATCCTTTTGTGAGCATCGCTAAAAGCATCTCTTATATTAAAAAGAACCTGGTATAAAAGTACTTTCAACACTCGATTTAATAGATACATTTCGTCAGAGACTGATACTAACTTTTATCTGGCTCTGACGAATAATTTTTGTTCTTTTTCCCTGTATCTCAAAGGCTATAATCCCTGCCGGAGGAAAGCATCAGATAGTTATGCATCTCTGCCAATGTTCGTCTCACCTTTTCAAAACGAAGCTTATTTTATGAAAATAACATCTTCTCTAAAAGTTCTTTTTTTGCCTGCTATAATGCTTTTTTGTGTGTCGGCCTTTTCTCAGCAAATAGGCATTTTCGACGGACAAGCTGATATTGGAGAAAAAGTTAAAGCAGGATCAGGAGTTTATATTCCTCAAAACGATCAATATGTAATATCAGGAGCCGGATATAATATTTGGTTTGATCATGACGAATTCCATTACGTGTATAAGAAGATGAAAGGTGATTTTTTACTGTACACGAAAGGTGAGTTAGTCGGGTTTCAAGGAGCGGACCAGCATAGAAAAGTTGGCTGGATGGTGCGAAAAAGTTTAGATGGCAAATCTGCACAAATAAATGCAGTAGTACATGGTGACGGATTGACCTCGCTACAATTCAGGAAAACCGATGCGGCCACTACCGAAGAAAAAAAGTCGACCATAACCCATGCTAACATAATACAACTTGAGCGCAAAGGAAATACTTACACCATGCGGGTTGCAAAATTTGGAGAGCCTTTTGTAACCGATTCGGTGACCGATTTAAATTTAGGCGATGAAGTTTATGTAGGCTTATTTGTAGGTTCTCACAATGCAGATGTAGTAGAAACCGGCGTGTTTAAAGATGTGCAAATCTCTGTACCAGCACATCAGGGATTGGTACCTTACAGAGAATATTTGGGAAGTAATTTAGAAATTCTAAATGTTGTTTCAGGTGATAGGGAAACCATCTTCACTTCGCCGAAATCAATCCAGGCCCCCAATTGGTCTCCTGATAACAAAAGCCTGATTTATAACAGCGAAGGATTGATGTATCGATTTGATTTAGCTACGAAACAACCTACAGTAATTCCAACCGGCGATGTAAAAAATAATAACAATGACCACGTCCTTTCATTTGATGGCAAGATGCTGTTGCTTAGTAGTGGCGTGCAGGCATTAGGCGGTTCTATTGTTTATACAGTTCCTGTTACCGGTGGAACGCCAAAACAGATTACGCCAAAAGGTCCCTCTTACGGGCACGGCTGGTCGCCTGATGAAAAAGACCTGGTTTTTACCGGCCAGCGAAATGGCGAATTTGATATTTATAAAGTGCCGTCAAAAGGAGGTACTGAGGTTCCACTAACGACAGCCAAAGGATTAGATGACGGTCCTGAATACACGCCTGATGGTAAGTATATTTATTTCAATTCTAACCGAACCGGCACCATGCAGATCTGGCGAATGAAGGCCGATGGAACCAACCAGGAAGCGGTAACAACAGGTGAATTTCACGATTGGTTCCCACACATATC
>Ga0157372_10009277_pt1 | contig 10464 bp, 7 predicted proteins | sample C55metaG_FD_115307 | JGI IMG/M metagenome (GOLD analysis project Ga0157372, IMG submission 115307) | Corn rhizosphere microbial communities from Kellogg Biological Station, Michigan, USA - C5-5 metaG | ecosystem: Host-associated > Plants > Roots > Rhizosphere > Soil | place: USA: Michigan...
ACCTTGATGCCCTGTGGTAGGGAGATTTGCGCTTTGTCGGCGAGTCGTAGAACTCTCTCGCCGGCGCGCTGGTCACTGATGTCGACGGTGGCGACGAGGTCGAGTGTTGTCAGATCGTCCAGTTTGTTTCTACTGCCGGTCAGCATTACGTCGACGGTGCGTGGTGGATCGTTACTGATTTCCAGCGACGGCGGACGGATGAGATTGAGCTGCACGCTGACGTGTGCGGTGACGGGTTCGTTTTGACCTGTTACGAGTAGCCAGAGGACGATTGCGATTGCGAGTGAAAGAAGTTTGAGACTCCAGTCTTCGAGAAAGATCCGGCGCAGCAGCTTCTCGACGCGACTCGGCGCCGGCCGTCGAGGCTCGAGTGGTGTGACTTCGTCTATGTCTTGAAACGGCATATGGGTTTTCTCTGATTTAAGCCGCAGATTTTCGCAGATGAACGCAGACCTGATCTGCGTTCATCTGCGAAAATCTGCGGCTCAAATCGGTGCGGCTTCCTCGGCGTCAGACTCAGCCTCAGAATGCTTCTGTTCCTCGTCTTTTCGCGGCCCGATTTCCAACGCGTCGAAGATCGCTTCGCGCAGCTTCGTCGCGTCGAGTCCACGTTTGATCTCGCCTTTTTTCACGAATGAGATCAATCCCGTCTCTTCCGACACCACCACGGCCGCCGCATCAGTATCCTCAGTGACACCAATCGCCGCGCGGTGTCGCGTGCCAAGATCTCTCGAAAGCCGTGGATTCAGTGTCAAAGGCAAAAAGCACGATGCTGCCGCGATGCGATGACGTCGCACGACGACTGCGCCATCGTGAAGCGGACTCGCCGTGTTGAAAATACTCACCAGCAGGTCGTAACTGAGCTCGGCGTCGAGTTGCACGCCGCCGTCAGTCACGTTCTTCAAACCGACATTGCGTTCGATGACGATCAACGCCCCAGTCTTCGTCGAAGCGAGCGTCGTCGCAGCCAGGATGATCTCGTCATAGACGCCTTCGCCAAACTGTCCTCGATGCCGCGAAAAGGGCACTCGAAAGCGGTTTCCGAAAGTGATTAACGCCTGGCGGATCTCGGATTGGAACAGGACGATGATCGCGATACCGATGTAGAGCAGTCCATTGCTCAGGACAAACTCGAGCGTTGCAAGATCTTGTTTGACGGAAAGCCAGTAAAGGAAAACGAGGGCGGCAATCCCGGCTGCCATGGGAGCGGCGCGAGTTCCCCGTAGCAGTTTCAAAACCGCATACACCAGCAAAAAGACGAAGATAATGTCCGCGAGGTTGCGCGGTTCAATGACTCGTCTTAAATACTCGGTGTATGGCAGTAGAAGTAACATCTCGACTGTTCAAAACTGTAAACCCACGGCTCTCGGCGTAGCGACGACAACTTCTTTTCTCCAGAAACATTCGAAATCCACCCAGCTTCAACCGATGTGTTGCGGAACGGCGGCGTGCCCGTCTGTGCGGTCGCCTCGCGCGGCCTCGAGAAATATCATCTCCACCTTGGGTTCAGCGCGCTTAATCCGCTCTTCGATCTCTTCGATAGACTTCAAAATATCACTAGTAACCAAATTGTCTTTAAGCTTCACGTGCGCGTTAATCAAAATCTGTTTTGGCGCCAGGTGCATCGTCAACAACTCAACCACGTATTCGACGTTGGAATGACTTTCGATGGCCTCCTTGATGGCCGCAACCTCCTGCGCATTGGCGGCTTCACCCAACAACAAACCACGCGATGCACGCGCCAGAACAAAAGCAACGACTGCCAGCACCAGGCCGATGGTTATCGAAGCCAGTCCGTCCCAGTAAGCTCCTGCCTCTCCTCCCACCTGATGGTCGGTGAGCCAGAGCCCGGTGAAAGCAATCACGATTCCTATCAGCGCAGCGGAATCTTCAAAGAGCACTGTCTTGGCCGTCGGATCCTTCGACTCGCGAAGGTATCGCATAAAACTCAGGCCTTCATGGTGCGCCTCTTTAACTTCCTGGTAGATCGCCAATCCGATCGAGCCGGCCTCTAAGACAAACGCGATGCCGAGTATCCAGTAAGCCCACACCAGGTTCGTTGGCGGATGCGGATGTGCGAGTTTGTCTATGCCCTCATAGATCGCGTAGGTCGCACCAACGCCAAAGATGAAAATAGCTGCAATGAAAGACCAAAAAAACCGTTCTTTTCCGAAACCAAAAGGGTGTTTTGCTGAGGCTGGTCGCTTGTAAAACCGCAAACCCAACAGAAGAAAAATCTGGTTTGTGGTATCCGCGACCGAGTGCAAAGCCTCAGCCATCATGCCCGAGGATCCGGTAATCCCGGCCCCTATGAACTTCAGTATCGCGATCAATCCGTTGGCAAAGAGCGCGCCAAGTACGGCCAGCATACGACGAGTCCTACAAGTTTCGAATCTGAAAGCTCCGGTCGGATTATCGCGGAAAAATTCGGCGGTGGCAAATAGGTCCTATGTGACCTATCGGACATATATTAACGTGAAGTTTTTGCGCGTTTCTTCGTGCGCTTGAATTTACCGGTTTGAAGAAAGCCGACGAGTTCGCCGCTCTTTCCTACGACGGCAACGGAACCAATGCCATTTCGTTTCATCAGTTCCTGGGCGTAGTCGAGAGTTGTGTTTGGTTCGACGAAAAACCGTGGTGCGATGGGTCGCATCACGTCGCGAGCGCGTGTGAGGTGCCAGCGTTCGCGTGGTAACGACTTGAGATCTTCCAACGACAGCATGCCGTAGAGCCGGTGGTTTTGAGCAACAGGAAAAGCGACTTGCCTGTGCAAAGGTAAAATGGAGTCGATCAAGTTATTGATCAGTACATCCGGTTCGATCGAGAACGGCGCCGACATCGCCTCGCTGACTATGTTCTGTATCCGGCCGCGTACGTGCTTCACGACGCTGTACGCAGCGTCGAAAAGAAAGAGGCCCACGAGAACCGACCAGAAGCCCATGAAGTACGCTTGGAAACCGGGTGCGATGGCCATGTAAACGCCAAAGATAATCAGGATCGCGGCGATCAACATGCCGCAGATCCCCGCGAGACGCGTGGCCTCTTTAATGTCGCCGGTACGACGCCAAAGAATCGCGCGAAGCAAGCGACCGCCATCCAACGGATAACCCGGAAACAAATTGAACACTGCAAGCAACAAATTGCCGGCGCCGAGGAGCAGCAACACCCCACCTGCCGCGAGATAACCCGAACGCACCGTCGGCACCATCAGCACAAAACTGATGGCAGCAAACAAAAAGCTCGCGGCTGGACCAGCAATCGCAATGCGAAATTCTGCACGCGGACTGTCCGGCTCGTTGCGCAGACGCGCCAAACCGCCGAATGGGTGCAACACAATCTCCTCGATCTCGATTCCTTCCGCGCGACCCATCAACGCATGTGAGAGTTCATGGCCGAGCACCGAAAGAAACAGACCGACCGTTGTCACGACAGCGAGCACCCATGCGAGACCGACGCTAATCGGAAGCAGCTTCACCGAGCCGACCCACATTCCACCCTGAGCCAGGTTCATCGCGATGAGCCAAACGCTGAGCAGGAAAACGACAAACCAGCGATAGTCAAAACGCACCGGAATGCCGAACAGGTGCGCAACCGTGATCTGGCGTTTGTAAAACTCCAATATGTTCATCGGATGAGTTTCAGGTCTCGAATGCTGTTGCTTCAGTATCGATTAAGGGGTGGGGTTCTGTGCGTGCTACACGGCGGAGCAGCAGTGGTTCCTCATACAGTTGAGACAAGCCGCGTACGATGGCAAAGCGTGGCTCCTCAGCGACTCTCACCGCGAGACCGAGTTCTTTTTGCAGGTAGCTCGGCAGTCCTTCCAGCGAGGCGCCGCCGCCGGTCAGGATGAGTCCGCGATCGAAGATATCACCGGCAACTTCGGGTGACAGATCGGCGAGTAACATTCGTACTTCATCGGCAACGCGACGAACAATCGGCAATGTGATTGCATAAACTTCGCCGGCGTTAATGTCGACGGCGCCAGGACTTCCCGTCTGCACATCGCGGCCACGCACGTGGACGTTCTTCGCCGGATCTTCAGGCTCGATCGCGGAGCTGAGCTCGAGTTTTAGTCGTTCGGCGGTTTGCACTCCGATTGTTAGACCCCGGTGACGCCGCAATCGATCCATAATTGCCAGATCGATATCAGAACTGCCGATTCGTTCCGCACGGGAAGCGATGATCGATCCGCTGATGATCGCAGCGACGTTTGTCGTGCCGCCGCCGATATCAACAACAGCCGCTGCATGTTCATCGTTGATCGGAACGCCGGCGCCTATCGCCGCCGCCTGACCTTCTTCAATCATGTAAACGCGACTTATCCGTGCCTCTTCAGCAGCAGCCAAAAGCGCGCGTTGCTCCACCTGCGTCACTTCCGAGAGCACGCTCATAATCGCGCGCCGGCTGAAATGTGACATGCCACTTCGCGCTTCCCTGACGAAGTGGTCCAACATCGTGCGCGTTCGTTCAAAATCGGCGACGACGCCGTCGACCAGAGGCGCGATCACCGTAACGTCGCGCGCCTCGCGACCTTGCATCTTGTGCGCTTCGTTCCCGACCGCAATAACTTCACCCGTCACCTTGTTGATGGCGACGACCGAAGGTTCATCGACGACCACACCACGCCCGCGCACGGCAATGATCGTGCTTGCCGAACCCATGTCGATCGCCATCGAATCGGAAACGAGGTTTTGTATGGCGTTGAGGCCGAGAAGAGTTTTGGTTTTACCGATGAAAGACATACAACGAAGAGACCAAACAAACTACCTATTGAGCCGATGGGAAATCATTGGTCATATCTCATTTGACATTTATCATTTCCCATTCAAGACCTCCGGCTTCCGAAATGACAAATGATAAATGTGAAATGATATATGACCAATGATTAACCTATTCAAAACGATCCGCTGGCTCTTTGCCAGTCGACTTCCCAGAGATTCACGGGTTGCTGACGGTTCTTGACCGTGATCGGCTCACGCGGTTTCAGTTTGTACCGGCTGTGGGCCGCTCGCGCCGTCGCGTCGCTAATCAGAATCTCGCCTCCACGGGCATTAGACTCCAGTCGCGACGAAGTGTTCACTGTATCTCCGATAGCCGTGTATTCCGAACGCCGATCGGAGCCGATATAGCCCACAATTGCCTCGCCCGTGTGAAGCCCCATCCCGACGCCGATCTCCGCTAAACCCTCTTCCCGCAACTCTCTGTTGATGCCCAGGAGGCGACGCTGCATCGCGACGGCGGCGTTAAGTGCATTGGATGCGTCGTCAGGCGTCGCCGTGGGAGCCCCAAAAAGGGCCATCAAACCGTCACCCAGGTACTTATCCAGCGTTCCACCATGCGCGAAGATAATTTCGGTCATGGCGGAAAAATAGCGATTGAGCAGACTGACGATCTTTTCCGGGTTAGCGTGTTCGGAGATGCGCGTGAAACCGCGAATGTCCGCGAATAAGATCGTTATGGTCTGACTGGTCCCACCGAGCTTGAACGACTCCGGATTTTCCAGCATCTGCTTCACGACGTATTCGGGTAAAAACCGGCTGTAGTTGGCCCGCGCCACCTCTTCACGCGCGAGACGTTCGTGAGCACGAGCATTTTCAACCGCGATCGCAGTCTGCGCAGCAACCGCGCTGATGAGCTCGAGATCGTCAGGCTTAAACGCCGCGAACGGATCGAGACGATCGGCATAAAGAGCACCGTGAACACGAGACTCCGTCATGAGCGGCGCACAGATTGTTGACCTCACGCCCTGCGACACGATCGAATCGACACCCGCAAATTGTTCGTCTGACGCCGCGTCCTGAGAAAGCAACGCCACACGGTCGCGCATAACTTTGCGTGTGATCGTGCGGCCGATTGAAAGCTTACGCGCGTGTGCCTCCAGCCGGTTGTCGCGGGCACGCATGGCGATCGGCGTGAGATTTCCATCTGCCTCGGCATCATGGTCTGCAAGAAGTGCGACCACGCGGTCCGCCGGAGTCGATCGAAAAATAATATCGGTCGCTTTTTCGAAAATGGCGTTTAAATCAAAGACCGAGCCCAGCGTCTTGCTCATTTCGTAAAGAGCGCTGAGAATATTTGCCTTGCGTTGGAGAGTTTCGAGAACCTTGTCTCGCTGCGGGGAAGTTGCGACCTCATCTTTGGAACGAAGCACGGTCGACATCACGTCGTTCGCCGAGATCAGCAACTGCGTGTGACCGAGCGGCTTGTCGTCGTAACGAACGTCAGTCGTTCGTTCCTCGTCCGGTTGCTCGAAACGCAAAGTGCTCGCGCCGATGGTTACGCGATCGCCGTTTTTCAGTTGATGTTCGAAGCGCGGCTCACCGTTGATAAAAACCTTGTTCGCGCTGCGACGAAGTTGTCCATTGATAACTGCGCCGTCGATGATGTTGAAGACGCCGTTTTCCAACTGGTTAATGTGGGCGTGATAACGGGAGGCGCGAGGATCATCAAGCACAACCGAATTGTCGGGTGCCCGGCCGATCGTGCAAGCGGTTTGCGGCAGAAAGCTAAACTGCCATTGCCGCCCACTTGCGTCGGTGATTTTTAGATGAGCCATGGCCCGGCGATCCTAACAGTAGAATCTTGAAGCTGACAACAGGAAGAACTATGATGCCACGCGCACTCCTCAACACACCAAAAGGAGCGACCGGTATGAGTTTCTCCGCCCGTTACGTGTTCGCAATCCGGTTTGTATTTCTTACTCTGGCGGTATTGCTCTGCGGCCCTCTGCGTATCGCTGCGGTCTCTGCGTTGAAAGCAGACTTAAACGCAGAGAACGCAGAGGGCCGCAGAGGAACGCAGAGAAACGGCAAGGCCCCAGGAGGCACAGTCTCCGGACGAATCACGATAAAAGACAAAGGTGCGCCGGGAGTAGCCGTCGGTTTGCGCAAGAATGAGGTGGGTGTTCTTGAGCAATCGTTCTTAAGAGGCACAACGGATCAGGAGGGCTTTTACCGCATCACAAACGTTCCACCCGGAGCTTATGACGTTACACCGTCAGCGCCGGCCTATGTTCTCGTCGACTCTAACGGCGGTAGAGGTAAGAGCGTAATCGTCGGCGACGACGAAAACGTCGAAGGCATCAACTTCTCACTCGTGCGTGGTGGTGTCGTCACCGGAAAAGTAATCGATGCAGACGGCCGCCCGGTTATTGCGCAGCAGATCAATCTTTTTCAAGCCGACGCCTTCGACCGCCAGGGACCGGATCGCACGGTCTTCGCAGTGGCCAGTGTACAAACTGATGATAGAGGGATTTACCGCGCGTTTGGGCTGAGATCGGGCCGTTACAAAGTCGCAACGGGAAGAAGTGAGGACACTTTCAACGGAAACTATATGCCGACGCGCACCACGTACCGCCAGGTTTTTCACCCGGACGTCACCGAGCACTCCAAGGCGACGATTGTCGAAGTCACCGAAGGAAGTGAGGCTAACAATGTCGATATTAAACTCGGCGCCGTAATTCAAACGTTCTCGGTAAGCGGGCGACTGATAGATGGAGAAAAAGGTCTGCCGGTGCCAAACATTCGGTTTGGTCTTCAGCGGATTGTGGCCGAGCGGCCGGAATTCACGGGCAGTTCGCTGTTATCAAACGCTCAGGGTGAATTCTTTGCTGAAGGACTTATTCCCGGTAAGTACGGCATCTATATGTTTCAAAACATCAGCACCGAGATGCGTGCTGAGACTTTCAATTTTGACATCATCGATCAAGACCTTACTGGAGTAATTATCAAACTCACCAAGGGCGCCAGCCTGAGCGGCGTTTTCGTACTCGAAAGTGAAGACAAGGCGGCGTTTGAACAATTACAGAAGCTTCAGGTAAGAGCGTTTGTAGCTGTGAAAGGATCGTCCGGTTTTGGTCAATCAAGTGTGTCGCAGATCGCTGCCGACGGCGGTTTCCGTCTGGCGGGTTTGCCCGGAGGGACTGCGAATCTCTCATTGGGCGCGGTGAATGCACCGGTAGCGAAAGGATTTACGATAAGTCGAATCGAGCGCGATGGAGTTGTGATGCCGCGAGGTGTCGAGGTTAAGGACGGCGAGAATCTTACGGGTCTGCGTGTGTTCGTTGCTTTTGGGAACTCAATCATTCGTGGAGTCGTGAAACTGGAAAACGGTTCACTGCCTCCAGGAATGATGATGTTTGTCAGGGTGTCAAAGCCCGGTGAAACCGGGCCAGGCGGCATTCGACCTGCGATGGTTGATGCGCGCGGACATTTTCTGATGGAGGGAATACCACCAGGGACGTATGAATTGACGGTGATGGTTCCGGGAGTGCCCGGCTCACCACCACGTCGGGTGAAACAAGACGTGAGTGTTCAGAACGGTGTGACCACGGATGTCGTGATCACGGTCGATCTGAGTGCAAAGCCATAACTGTAGGGGCGGCACTCCGTGGCCGCCCGTGTGTTGAATTATGCCGGCGACGGGCGGCCACGGAGTGTCGCTCCTAACCATCCAAAGATGCTTCCGAGATTCATAATTCTATGTTTCTGCTTAGCACTGATCATTCAGGCGCAGACGCCCGCGCCGAACAGTGCCGACGAACCGACCAGAGGAACCATCAGCGGCAAAGTCGTAAACGAGAGCGGGCAACCGATGGCGGGAGCGTCTGCATTTGTCAGAGCAATGGGGTCAGGTAGCGGTCGCACCATGACGACTGATGCAGAGGGACAGTTTCAGGCGAATAATCTGGAACCTGGTCTTTATACCGTTGGTGCGAATGCCCCGGCGTACATCTCAGCCCCGTTCGATCCAAACTTCCCTACTTTATACCGCATCGGCGACACAGTGAATCTGCAGTTGGTGCGTGGTGGCGTGATCACTGGGACAGTGACGAACGCATTGGGAGAACCCGTAATCGCTGTTCGCGTGCGAGTCATAATGGTTCGCAACGCAAAAGGACAACCACCAGGGCCGCTTTACTTCGGGAGCATGGAGCAGCCCACCGACGATCGCGGTGTGTACCGGATTTACGGACTTTCTCCGGGGACCTATATCGTCAGTGCGGGTGGGACCAACATATCGCAGCCGTTCATGTTCAATCCTTACGATACTGATGTGCCCACGTACGCTCCGTCTTCCACGCGCGATGATGCTGCGGAGGTGAGCGTCAGGGCTGGTGAAGAAAGCAATGTTGATATTCGCTACCGGACAGAAGCGGGTCACAGCGTCAGCGGCACAGTCAAAGTTAGTGGTACGAACACTGGAGCGTCAGTAACGCTGGTGCCCGTGGGCGGTGTCATTATGCCGGCTGGTACTACGTTTCAAGGTCCAGGAGCTCGAGGCTTCTCGTTCAATGGAGTGAGTGACGGTGAATACGATCTGTTTGCTCAGGAGTTCGTGACGTCGCAAGCACCGAGCATGTCTGTAATGATGCTTTCGGAGCCAAAGCGCATCACGGTCAAGGGAGCTAATGTAGGTGGCATTGAGCTCATACCCAGACCACTTGCAAACGTGAGTGGACGACTCGTGCTCGAACCTTCAAAACTTCCGGAATGCCAGGGTAAACGTCCGCCACTGTTTGCCGAAACATTGATTTACTTACGACGTCCGGAAAAAGATTCAGACAGTCCGGCCTTTCAGCGAAACTTTGGAGGTTTGGGGTCACCGGATGCGAGTGGAACGTTCGTCTTACGAAACCTCTCGCCTGGCAAGTATCAGTTTGAACCACGCTTCTATGCGCGTTACTGGTATCTACAATCAGTGACGATGGGTGCTGCGCCTGCAACAACTGCAAAGGCGCAAACGTCGAGAACTAATGCGGCGGCTACTTGGACCATGGTAAAGCAAGGCGATCAACTCAAAGCTCTGACGATCACGCTCGCAGAAGGAGCTGCGTCAGTTCGAGGAAAGTTGACTTCAACAGAACCACCGTCGGCTGCGGTTCTTTATCTGATACCTTCTGAACCTGACAAAGCAGATGACGTCCTTCGTTTCTTTGTCACCGACATTGCTGCTGACGGCACATTCGCGCTGAACAATCTACCGCCCGGTCGTTACTGGTTGTTGACGCAAACGAATGTTGATGCGCAGATCGCGAACGTAACAAAACTGCGTCAACCTGAAGCTGCAGCAGCGCGAATTAAACTGCGACGAACCGCGGAAACACAGAAGACTGAGATCCAACTAAAGCCCTGCCAAAACCTCACCGACTATCAGTTAAAACAGTAGGGCCACAAAAGGCACAAAAGACACAAAATGACTTCTTTATTTTTGTGCCTCTTTGTGGCTCCATCCGAACCTTGACGCTTCGCAAGATAGCTTGCTAGACTTCAATCACTTACCAAACAGGGCTTCGACGCAATCAGCGTCCTCGGAAATTCCCCTTAAGACCCGCGCGTGCGGCGCAGTCTGATATTTTCAAATTCGATGGAGGTGCATGGTGGGCTTCAAAGTCGGCCAGAAAGTCGTTTACCCGAATCATGGAATCGGGACCATCGAGCAAATAGAACAGAAGCAAATAGGCGC
>Ga0157372_10009283_pt1 | contig 10462 bp, 10 predicted proteins | sample C55metaG_FD_115307 | JGI IMG/M metagenome (GOLD analysis project Ga0157372, IMG submission 115307) | Corn rhizosphere microbial communities from Kellogg Biological Station, Michigan, USA - C5-5 metaG | ecosystem: Host-associated > Plants > Roots > Rhizosphere > Soil | place: USA: Michigan...
AACGTGGATATCACCGAGGAGCTGGTCGACATGATCGAGACCCAGCGCGCCTACGAAGTGAACTCGAAGGTCATCAAGGCGACCGACGAGATGCTCCAGACCGCGAACCAGCAGCTCTGATGATGCGCAAGTCCTCCATCCTCCTCGGCCTCTCCGTCGCGCTGGTCGTATGCCAGCCCGCCCACGCGCTCTTCGGCAGCAAGAAGCGCATGGCGGAATTGCGCGAGGAATATCAGCCTACGCCGTACCAGGCTCCGCCGCCGGTGCCCGCCGACGGCGCGATTTTCCATGCCGCCGCGGGCTATGCGCCGCTCACCTCCGGCGCGCGCGCCGCGCAGGTCGGCGACATCCTGACGATCATCCTGGTCGAGAAGACGCAGGCGACCAAAAGCAACAGCGCGTCGACTGATCGCAGCGGCAATGTCGGCCTCACCCCGCCGACCACCGGACCGCTCGGCTTCCTCAAGTCGACCAGCCTCACCGCCAGCGGCGGCGGCAAGTTCGACGGCAAGGGCGGTGCCGAGCAGTCGAACCAGCTGAACGGCGCGATCAGCGTCACCGTGGCCGCGGTCTATCCGAACGGCACGATGCTGATCCGGGGTGAGAAGAACCTCACCCTCAATCGCGGCGACGAGCAGATCCGCATCTCCGGGCTCGTCCGGTCCGCGGATATCGACCTCGACAATACCGTGCCGTCGACCCGCGTCGCCGACGCCAAGATCACCTATGCCGGCACGGGCGAGATCGCGCGCGCCAGCCGCCAGGGATGGCTCAGCCATTTCTTCTCGATCCTGAGCCCCTTCTAGGATTTGCGTTCATGAGTCTCGCCCCCTCCTTCCGCCATCACCACGCTTCCGCCGAAGCCTCGGCGCCGCTGCCCGTGCGCCTGCGCGCCTTCGGCCTGCGGCTGTTCCCGACGCTCGCCGGCATGCTGCTCGTGATCGTGGCGATGCTGCTGACCACCCCGGTCTCGGCGGAGCGGATCAAGGATCTGGGCCACTTCCAGGGCCTGCGTGCCAACCAGCTCACCGGCTACGGCATCGTCGTCGGCCTGGCGGGAACGGGCGACGACAATCTGGAATACACCACGCAGGGCATGCACAGCGTGACCTCCCGCTTCGGCCTGCAGTTGCCCGCGGGCGTCAACCCGGCGCTCAAGAATGCCGCGGCGGTGATCGTCACCGCCGAGCTGCCGCCCTTCGCCAAGCCCGGTGAGCGGCTGGACATCACGGTCGCCGCGATGGGCAAGGCGAAGTCGCTGCGCGGCGGCACCTTGCTGATGATGCCGCTCCAGGGCGCGGACGGTCAAGTCTATGCGATGGCCCAGGGCAACCTCGCCGTCGGCGGCCTCGGCGTGTCGGCTTCGGACGGTTCCAACATCACGATCAACGTGCCCACCGCGGGCCGCATTCCCGGCGGTGCGACGGTCGAACGCGCGGTCGATGCCGGTTTCGCCACCACGCCCGAGCTGCGCTTCAATCTGGCCGAGGCGGATCTCACCACCGTCGGCCGCGTCGCCGCCGCGATCAACCGCAGCCTCGGCGCGGGCCGGGCGCACGCCATCGACGCGGTTACCGTCGCGATCAGTGCTCCCCCGGGGGCCGAAACGCGTACCGCTTTGATGGGTCAGATCGAGGATCTGCTCGTCGACCCGGCCGACGCGCCTGCCAAGGTGATCGTCAACGCCCGCACCGGCACCGTCGTGATCAACGGCGCGGTCCGGATCGCGCCGGCGGCGGTCAGCCACGGCAAGCTCACCGTCAAGGTGAACGAGGATCGCCGCGTCTCGCAGCCCGCGCCGTTCAGCCAGGGCCAGACCGCGGTCGTCTCCAAGAGCAACATCGACGTCCAGGAGGAGCGCAACCCGATGTTCCGCTTCTCGCCCGGCGCCAGCCTGTCCGACATCGTCAAGGCGGTGAACGCGATCGGCGCCTCGCCGGCCGACCTGGTCGCAATCCTCGAAGCGCTCAAGGAAGCGGGCGCGATGAAGGCGGAGCTCGTGGTCCTGTGACGAACCCCATCACCACCTCCAACGCTGCTGCGGGCACCTCCGCCGCCGCGCCCACGCAGGCTTCGCCCGAAATGGCGAAGCTCAAGAAGGCGGCGCAGGCGTTCGAGGCGGTGTTCGTGCGCCAGCTGATCGGTTCGATGCGCTCGGCAAGCGGCGAGGGCGAAGGCCTGTTCGACAGCGAAGCCACCAAGCAGTTCCAGGACATGGCGGATTCCAAGACCGCCGATGCGATGGCGCAGAAGGGCGCGCTCCACATCGCGGACATGCTGGTCAAGCAATATGGCGCGCGGCTCGCCGGTAGCGCCGCCGCTCCCGCGGCATCCGGCGGCGCACAGCCGGCCACCGCGCCTGACACGAAGGCCACCCAATGAGCGACCTGCTGAGCATCGGCAAATCGGGCGTGATGGCGTATCAGAACGCCCTGTCCGCGATTTCCGAAAATGTCGTCAACGCCAACAGCGACGGCTTCGCCCGCCGCCAGGTGACGATGAAGGAAGCGCGGTTCGATCAGGGGCCGATGATCCTCTATCGCGGCTCGTCGGCGTTCGGCGGCGTGCAGGCCACCGACGTCACGCGCGTCTGGAACCAGTTCAGCGCATCCAAGGCGTGGAGCGCGAATTCGGACAATTCGCAGGCCAGCACGCGCGCGCAATTCTACGGCAATGTCCAGGATTCGCTGAACGACGGCGATGCCGGCGTCGGCGTGAAGCTGACCGCGGTCTTCACCGCGGGCAATGCGCTCGCGGCCAACCCGACCGATACCACGCTGCGCCAGAGCATGATCTACGCGCTGCAGGACGCGGCGGGCGCGATCAACACGACGGGCTCCAACCTTACCAAGCTGTCGGGCACGATCGCCGCCCAGGCCGATATGGCGACGGGCCAAGTTAACGACGCGCTCAACGCGCTCGCCAAGCTCAACCTCGCGCTCAAGGCCTCGCCCCAGGGCACGTCGGGCCGCGCCTCGCTCGAGGACCAGCGCGACGCGATCATCACCACGATCAGCGACAAGCTGGGCGTGGACGTCAGCCTCGACGAATATGGCGCGGCGACCATTCGCATGAACGACATGGGCGGGCCCGTTCTGGTCGACAGCAGCACCGTCATCCCCGCCAGCCTCGCGCTCGGCGTGTCCGGCACGGGCACGCTCAGCATGGCAGTGACCAGCGGCGGCACCACCACTGCCGTCAGCCCGACCTCGGGTGCGCTCGCCGGCTATGCCGCCGCCGCCAACCAGGTGGCAGGCCGCCGCCAGCAGATCGACGCGCTCGCGGCCGGTTTCGCGCAGCAGATCAACGATTGGAACAGCGCGGGCATCGATCTCGCCGGCAACCCCGGCGCGGCGTTGATGTCGGGCACCGAGGCCGCCAGCCTCGCGGTCTCCGTCACCGACCCCACGCTCATCGCCGCGGCAACCGCGACCTCGCCCAACGGCAATCTGCTCACGCTCGCCGCGCTGCGCGGTCCGACCGGTGCCGAGGCGACCTGGAAGGGGATCGTCAACGACCAGGCGCTCAAGGTCCAGTCCGCGCAGACGCAGGCCTCCACCGCCGCCGCCGCGAAGGATAGCGCTTATTCCGATCTGGACGACACGTCCGGCGTCGACCTCGACAACGAGGCCGCCGATCTGATGCGCTTCCAGCAGGCCTATTCGGCCTCCGCCAAGATCATCCAGACCGCGCGTGACACGCTGCAGTCGATCCTCGCTCTGTTCTGAAGGCTCTGACCCATGATCAGCTCCACCCGTTATCGCGCGCTCGCGGAGATCAACCGCCAGACCGAGCTGTCGCAGCAGATCGCCAAGCTTCAGGAGAGCGTCTCGACCGGCAAGCGCCTCAGCGCGGCATCGGACGATCCCGGCGCGGCGCAGCGCATTTCTGAAATCCGCCAGACGCAGGCGGACCAGGTCGTCTATACCAACAACACCAACATGGGCACGTCGATCTCGGCGGCGGTGGACAGCAGCCTCGGCAGCATCCACGATTTGCTCGACCGCGCCAAGGAACTGGTCCTCTCGGGCCGCAACGACACCACCTCCTCAACCGACCGCGACGCGATCACGCAGGAATTGCAGTCGATCGTCACCAGCCTGGATTCGGCCTCGACCGCCAACGATCCGACCGGCGCGCCGCTTTATCCGACCGCCGATCCGCTCCAGATTCCGGTCTCGGACACGCTCAGCCTTCCCGCCACCGCGCGGCGCGATGAAGTGTTCGGCAACGTCGCCACGGCCGGGGGCCCCAAGACGCTTCAGCAGATCCTGGGGGACGCGATCACCGCAATCAACGGCAGCAGCGCCGCCCGCGCGGCCGACATCCAGACCAGCCTCGATGCGCTCGACGCGGCCTCGGGACATATTACTCAGATCCAGACCGATCAGGGCGTGCGCGGCCAGCGCTTCGATGCGGCCAAGCAGTCGCTCGACGCCAGCGGCGAGGATCTGGCAGTCGAACGCAACGGGCTGGAAGGCACCGACCTCACCTACGCGCTCAGCGAGTTCCAGTCGAAGCAAACCGCGCTCCAGGCGGCGCAGACCCTGTTCGCGCGCACGAACAAGAGCACGTTGTTCGACCTGATGGGCTGATCAGGCCCCTCCGGCGGAAGCCGGCTTGGGGAGGGGGGACGGGCGAGCTGCGGCTCGCCTGTTCTGTTTTCAAGGGTCGCCGCCGCGAGACCTCGAAAAACAAATCATGGTAAACCCGATCTTCACCATAAAGTGCGAGAAACCGGGCCGTTAATCATGTTGGAGAGGCTGGGATCATGTCCCCGCGACTCCGTTCAAAGCGTTGCCATCCGGGGGGTGATTTCGAATGTTTGCTGCGATCGGCCTGGTCGTCCTCCTTGGCATGGTGTTCGGCGGCTTCGCCTTCACCGGCGGCGCGCTCGGCCCCGTTCTGGAATCGATCCCACACGAGATGATCATCATCGGCGGCGCCGCCCTGGGCGCGCTGCTCGCGGGCAATTCGATGAAGGAGCTCAAGCAGTTCGCCGGCGGCTTCGGTAAGGTCTTCAAGGGTCCGAAATACAATAAGAAGGACTATCTGGAGGTGATTTTCCTCGTCTCCAGCCTGATGAAGATGCTGCGCACCGACGGCCCCGTCGCGCTCGAGCCGCATATCGAGGATCCCAAGTCGTCCAGCGTCTTCGGCCAGTATCCGAAGCTGCTGAAGGATTCGACGCTGATCCACCTGATCACCGACACGCTGCGGCTGGTCGTGATTTCCTCGGGCACGCTCGACCCGCACGCGGTCGAGGACGTGATGGATAACGCGCTCAAGACGCATCACCATGACGATATCCGTCCGGCGGACATGCTCCAGAATCTCGCCGACGCGCTTCCCGCGCTCGGTATCGTCGCGGCCGTTCTCGGCGTGGTGAAGACGATGGGCTCGATCGACAAGCCGCCCAGCATTCTCGGCGCGATGATCGGCTCGGCGCTGGTCGGTACCTTCATGGGCGTGCTGCTCGCCTACGGCATCGTCGGTCCCTTCGCGAGCCGCTGCAAGCAGGTCGTGGAAGCCGACGCCGCCATCTATGGCGTGGTCAAGCAGATCATCATCGCCTCGCTCCACGGCCATCCGCTGCCGCTGGTGATCGAAGCCGCGCGCTCCGGCATCAGCCACAACAATCAGCCGGCCTTCGCCGACGTCTTCGACGGCATGCGCGGGCGTTGATGTTTAGCATGACCGCACCGGCCCGCACCCCCACCCGGCCTCCCACACCGTACGCTTCCGTTGGGAGGCCGGGTGGGGGTGCGGGCCGGTGCGGCCTCCGCGTGAGCGGAGACGAATAATGGCTGGACCTGCAAAGCGCGGTAAGAACGAGCCTGAACCCAGGCCGATTATCGTCAAGAAGATCATCGCCGACGGCCATGGCGGCCACCATGGCGGCGCGTGGAAGGTCGCCTATGCGGACTTCGTGACCGCGATGATGGCCTTCTTCCTGTTGCTCTGGATTCTCGGTGCGACCACCGAGAAGCAGCGCAAGGGCATCGCCGATTATTTCGCGCCGACCCTGGTCGAGATGAAGCTTAAGAGTGCGGGCTCGAACGGCGTGTTCGGCGGCGACAGCGTCGTGGCCAAGGACAATTATCCGCACCGCGCGACGCAGACCGGCTCCAAGTCGATGACGATCCCCAAGGACGCGACCGGCGGCGCGTCGGAGGCCGCGGCGGCGGAGCGCATGCGCGATCGCGTGCGCTTCGGCTTCCTCAAGAAGCAGCTCATGCAGCGCATCGCGTCGAACAAGGATCTGGCGAAGCTCGCCAGCAACATCCGCTTCACCGACACGCGCGAAGGCCTGCGCATCGATCTGGTCGACAAGGCCGATTTCTCGATGTTCTCGCTCGGCACCGACGCGCTCCTGCCAGAGGCGCGCCAGCTGATGGCGCAGGTGGCGCAGGTCATCCAGGGCGTGCCCAACGGCGTGATCGTGCGCGGGCATACCGACGCGCTGCCTTATGCGGCAGGCCGCTCGGTCAACAACTGGACGCTGTCGAGCGCGCGCGCCGAAGCGACCCGCAGGGCGCTCGCCGATGCCGGCGTGCCCGCGGACCGCTTCAACCGGATCGAAGGCGTCGCCGATCGCGAACCCTTCATCCCCAGCGACCGCTACGACCCCCGCAACCGCCGCATGTCGATCACGCTGGCTTTCTCCGGGCCGGACCAGTCCGACCAGCCGGACCCAGCCGCCACCGCCCCGGTCCAGATCCCGGCGCACTGATCGAAACGGGCTCCTTGCCACGTCCGATGAAGGCGTCGGGAGCAATCCTCCCCCTGTTGGGGGAGGATTTATTCAGGGGCGAATGCCGGCTAATTTCCAACTGCCACGCGCTAGATGGCCGCGCGCCTCGCAAGGGCGAATCCTCTGTCCGCCCCAAAGACAAACGGCCCGCACCCCGGTCAGGGTGCGGGCCGCTGCCGCCCTCGGTTCAGCCCCCCGGCCGAACCGTCAAACGCACCCTCAATTCACCTGCGGCATCGACAGCATCAGGTAAGCCAGCCGTGCCTGTGCCGGCGTCGGCTTCAGCATGTTGACGCGGTTCTGCTCGATCTGCGCCAGCATCTGCGTGATATCGTTGCCCGCCGGGTCGCCCGACGGGTCGCTCGTGGCGGGTTCGGCCACGGACATGTCGCTGAAGCCAAGCTGCAGCGCCGAAATGTCGGGCGCGCCGGGCATCGACTGGACGAGGCTGCCGGGTGTGAGGCCGTTGCTCGCGGTCTGGATATTGGCCGCATCGCTGCCGTCGACCGCGGTGTCGAGCTTGTGTCCCATGATCGCATAGACCTGGTCGAGCGTGCGCGGGCTGCCGTCCTTGCCGTAGAAGATCGATCGGTTGGCCCGTGCTTCCTGCGGGAACATCGTCGCCGCGCACGCACCGCCATTGGTGCACTGCGCGCGCAGGAACTTGGTGGCGCCCGCCCGGCCCAGGAAGTGGGCCATGTAAAGGTCGGTGCCGTTGACCTGGCGCCCGAGCGCGCTGCTCAGGCTGGATGCATTGTCCGCGGCATAGGATGCCGCCATCAGCGAGGCGGGGCCGGCCTGCTCGCGCAAGGCGAACACCGCCTGCCGAAGCGAAGGGTCGACCGTGTAGCCGCCGCCCTTCTTCGCGGTGATCGCGTCGGCCGCCCAGCCGAAGCCATGCTCCGCGCCATGCTGCTTGACCACGCCCAGCCAGGACTGGTCGAGAAACTGATAAAGTCCGGTCGCGCTCGAGCTTGCCGCCTTGGCGTTGGGATTGAGCCCGCTTTCGCTCTTCGCCTGCGCCAGCAGGTAGGAGAAGTTGACGCCCGTCGACTGCGCCGCCTGCCCGATCGCGGCGCGCACGTCGTCGGCCATTCGATTCACGGTGGAGGGAGTACGGATAAGCGTCACTGCATCTGCCCGGAACTGTGGAGATGCGTCGCGTTATGACCGACAAAGGTTAATGCGCCGTTATCCTCGATTGACGCCGCATTAGGCAGGATTGACGCCGCCTTAGCGGGGCCGGACCGGCCTCAGAACGGGAAGGTGAGGTGGATCATCGCGATCGCCACGATCGCGGTCAGCAGATTCAGCGGAAGGCCGACGCGCACGAAGTCCGTGTAGCGATAGCCGCCCATCTGATAGACGATCACGTTGGTCTGGTAGCCGAACGGGGTCGCGAAGGCGGCGCTCGCCGCCATCATCACTGCCACCAGGAAGGGGCGCGGGCTCACGCCCAGGCTTTGCGCCAGCGCGACCGCAATCGGCGTGACCAGCACCGCCACGGTCGCGTTGGACAAGAGCTCGGTCATCACCAGCGTGACGGCGTAGAGCACGCTCAGCGCGACCAGCGGGCTCAATCCGTGGACGGACGTGATCAGCATGCGCGAGGCTGCGTCCGCCAGCCCGCTCTGGTCGAGCGCGATGCCGAGCACGACCATGCCCGCGATCAGGATCAGGATTTCGGGGCGCAATCCGCCATAGGCCTGATCGGCGGTGATCACGCGCAGCAAGATCAGCAGTACCGCGCCCGCAAAGGCGGTCGCCGCGATCGGCGCCACGCCTGCCGCCGCCAGCGCGATCGCACCGATGAAGGTCGCCAGCGCCATCGCCGCCTTGGCGGGCGCAAATGGCCGGGCGGCGGCGAACAATTGGGCGTCGCCGACCACGCCGCCCGCCAGCGTCAGCTCGTTGCGCGTATCGACCGCCGGGCCTTCGTCCTCGCTGGCAATGTCCCGCAGCAGCCGCCCGCTGACCAGGATGAGGTAGAGCGCGCCCACGGCCGCCATCGGGAGGCCGACCGGCGTGACCTCAAAGATACCGAAACGCGGCTGGCCTGCCAGGCGCGCCATATCGTCCACCAGCAGGTTGGTGGAGGTGCCGACCAGCGTGCAGCAACCGGTGAGTACGGTGATGTAGGAGAGCGGCATCAGATAGCGTTTCGGCGGCAGCTTCAGGGCGAGCGCCACGTCGCGCACGATCGGCGCCCCCAGCACCACGATCGGCGTGCTGTTCAGGAAGCAGGATACGCAACCGATCGCCCCCAGCATCAGCCAGATTCCGACCGACCCAAGCCGCCGGCACGTCGCCACCGCCAGCATGATCGCGCGGTCGAGCAGCCCCGACAGTTCGAGCGCGTAGGCAATCACGAACAGCGAGGCGAGCGCGATGATCGCAGGACTCGCGAATGCGCCCTGCACATCGATCGGGCGGACCACTCCGGTAATGAGCAGCACGGCCGCCCCGGTAAGCGCGACCACGTCGGCGCGCACCTTGTCCCAGATCATGGCGCCAACGACTGCAGCCAGGACGACGAGCGTCAGGATCTGATCGGCAGGCATCGCCGCGCCTGCGTCCTAATCCCGGGCGCTTCTGTCAACGCTTTCCGTCGCTTGGGGGTGGAGCCCCGGCTCAAAAATTGTATCAAGGGGTATGCAGGAACCCAGCGTCAGGACGAGCAGGCTCGCGATAGCGGGCGGACTCGCGGCCGCGATCGGTGTCGCCACGGTGGGCTTCCTTCTCGGCCGGGCGACTGTGCCGCCTCCGCCGCCGGTAGCGCCCACCCCGATACAGCCGGTTGCGGCTCCGGAGCCGGCGCCGGATACCACGCGCCTCCTGAACCGGGGGGACCTGATCGCCGCCGCGACTCAGGCAGCGGACGCGCTCGCCTCCGGAAAGCCCGTCCCTCAGGCGGTGAACGACCTCCCCGCCCGGCGCTTCTCGCTATCGCTTCCGTTCGGCTGTGCCGGCCCCGCTGGGGCCGATAGTCCCGCGCCCCTGCGCTGGAGCTATGATGACGCGGCCCAGGCGTTGCGCGTGCACGTCGCCCTGATCCGCTGGCAACCCGACGAATGGGGCCTGAAGCCGGAGGACGCGGGCGTGCCGCAGGGATTTTGGGTGACCCGCCCCTGGTCCTCGGCCGAAAGCTGCCCCGCCGCGAGCGCCAACAAGCAGGCGATCGATACCCAGCCCGTGATCCTGCCGGGCCAGACGCTCGCCGCGGTCAACTTCGGCTCGGACGCGGCGGGCAACCAGGGCGGCTACGACGCGGTCGTGCGGATTGCCCGCGACAAGCTCGATATGGCACAGGGATTGCGCGCCCGCATTTCAGGCCGCATCGGCCACGTGCCCGGCGACGGCGCGGTCCGCTGCGTCCAGCCCGCGGGCATCGAACAACAGCCCATCTGCGCGGTCGCGGCAATTTTTGACGAAATGACGATCGACAACCCGGCGACCGGCGAGACGATCGCGACCTGGAGCCTCGGCAAGGCTGGCGAGAGCGCAAACGCCGTTTCGCGATGAGCGGGTAAGGAAGCCTGCCCTTGCCGCCTGGCGGTACGTCAGTTCCCCGTTCATCGCGACACCACTTGACAAACCGGAACAAACAATGTACGCACTTCGCGTTCGCTGACTTTGGTCAGTGGGCAATGACCGGCGCGAAGCTCCTCGGCATGCATGAGAGTGTAACTTCGCCCACAGAGTAAAGAT
>Ga0157372_10009284_pt1 | contig 10462 bp, 9 predicted proteins | sample C55metaG_FD_115307 | JGI IMG/M metagenome (GOLD analysis project Ga0157372, IMG submission 115307) | Corn rhizosphere microbial communities from Kellogg Biological Station, Michigan, USA - C5-5 metaG | ecosystem: Host-associated > Plants > Roots > Rhizosphere > Soil | place: USA: Michigan...
CCAAAGTGCGCGCGCCGGTGTTGCAGATCGCGGGATGGTACGACGACTCACGCGGTCCGATCGACTACACGAATGCGCTTCTCGCCGTGCCGAACCATCCCTTCATTCGGCTGGTCATGGGGCCCGGCGCGCACAAGGGCGTCGATTACGTCGCCGGCGAGTTCGGTCCGCAGTCGCGCGTCGACACGCGACAGCTTCAGCTCCGTTGGTTCGACCACTACCTGCTCGGCAAGGACAACGACGTCGACAAGGAGCCGCCGTTCGACGATTTCGTGTTCGGCGACAACACATGGCGAAAGGAAGCCGCGTGGCCGATCGCGCGCGCCGTGGCGACGAAGTGGTACGTGTCATCGGGCGGGGCCGCGAACACCAGCGCCGGCAACGGCCTACTCGACACGATTCCTCCGACCGGCGCCGCCGCGGACACGTTCACGTACGATCCGGCCAATCCCACTCCGTTCCTGATCGACTCGCGCGAGCTGGAGACCTCGCTCAACGAGGACTACACGTCGCTCAACGCGAGCCGCCGCGACGAGTTGGTATTCACGTCCAAGCCGCTCACCAAGCCGGTCGAAGTGACCGGGCAGATGTCCGCTACGCTCTGGGCGGCCACGGACGCGAAGGACACCGACTGGAACGTGATGCTCCTCGACGTCTTCCCCGACGGACACGCCGAACGCGTGCAGGACGGCCTGATGCGCGCCCGATTCCGGAAAGGATTCGACAAGGAAGTGCCGCTCTCTCCCGGGAGCGTGGAGCAGTACGATCTCGACCTCTGGTTCACGTCGCGCGTGTTCGAGCCGGGCCACAAGATTCGCGTGACCGTGTCGTCGTCGCTCTTTCCGAAGTACGACCGCAACCTGAACACCGGCGGCAACAACGAGCGCGACAGCACGTTCGTCGTCGCGCACCAGACGCTCGTGCACGACGCGGCACATCCGTCGCATGTTCTCCTGCCCGTGATTCCCCGATGAGCCTGTCTTTTCTCGACCGCGAACACACGATCGCCGGTGAAGGCTACTCGCGCTGGCTGGTCCCGCCCGCCGCGCTGGCGATCCACCTCTCGATCGGACAGGCGTACGCGTTCAGCGTCTTCAATCTTCCGCTGTCGCAACGCATCGGCGTCACCCACTCGGCGCCCGACGATTGGAAGCTGAGCACGATCGGGTGGGTGTTCAGCATCGCGATCGTGTTCCTCGGACTGTCGGCGGCGCTCTTCGGCGCGTGGCTGGAGCGCGTCGGCCCGCGCAAGGCGATGTTCGTCGCGGCTCTGTGCTTCGCGGGCGGATTCGAAGTCGGCGCGCTCGGCATCGCAACGCATCAATTCTGGATCCTCTTGCTCGGCTACGGCGTGCTCGGCGGCATCGGCCTTGGCATCGGGTACATCTCTCCGGTGACGACGCTCATCAAGTGGTTCCCGGACCGGCCGGGCATGGCGACGGGAATGGCGATCATGGGATTCGGCGGCGGGGCGATGATCGCGTCGCCGCTGTCGACGACGCTCATGGCGTACTTCAAGACGGCGTCGGCGCCCGGCGTCGCGTTTACGTTCGTGACGATGGGCATTCTCTACTTCTGCTTCATGATGTTCGGCGTGTTCACCGTTCGCATTCCGCGGCCGGGCTGGCGGCCGGCGGGTTGGACGTCACCGCCGCCACGCGCCATGGTGACGACGGGCAACGTCACCGCGGACCGCGCGATCACGACGCCGCAGTTCTGGCTTCTCTGGCTCGTGCTCTGCATGAACGTCACGGCGGGAATCGGCGTGCTCGGCCAGGCGTCGCCGATGATTCAGGAGATGTTTCCCGGTTCGATTTCCGTGAGCGCGGCGGCCGGCTTCGTCGGCTTGCTGAGCCTCGCCAACATGGGCGGACGCTTCTTCTGGTCGTCGCTTTCGGACGTGATTGGCCGCAAGGCCGTGTACGCGACCTTCTTTTTGCTCGGCGCCGTGCTGTACGCGTTGGTTCCGTCTACCGGCCGCGCCGGCAACGTCGCGCTCTTCGTGATCGGGTACGTCGTGATCATCAGCATGTACGGCGGCGGTTTTGCGACGATCCCCGCGTATCTGCGGGACATGTTCGGCACGATCCAGGTCGGCGCGATTCATGGCCGCCTGCTCACCGCATGGTCGACGGCCGGCGTGCTCGGGCCTGTGCTCGTCAACTACATCCGCGAGTACGAGATCGCCCACGGCGTACCCAAAGCCGGTGCGTACACGACGACGATGTACATCATGGCAGCGCTGCTCGTCGTCGGATTCGTCTGCAACCTGCTCGTGCGCCCGGTTGACGAGCGCCACGTGACCGCCGAATTCGCCGCGGCCAACACCGCCGTGGCCTGACGAGGAGCATTCGATGACCGGTGAATCGGGCCGCGACCAACGCTCGACAGGCCTCGCCCTCAAGCTCGTCGGCGCGTGGACGCTCGTCGGCCTGCCGCTGGCGTGGGGCGTCTGGCAGGTCGTTCACAAGTCGCTCGACCTCTTCAAATAGTAGAAGAGGGGAACAGCCGGCGACGATCTCGTTTGCGAACGCACCTTTTCGTGGCAAAGTCAGTATCTACGATTTGGTACTGCAACGATTTCGCGGAATCTGCGGATTTCGCGGAGCACGACCAAACAACGAAAGAATTCTTGGGGACTGCCTCGGGGGGCATCGGCCTGCCCGAGGCCGTTAAAAAAAACGTTTGCAGTTCGTTTTTAGTCGTACTCCGCGAAATCCGTGGTCTTTCCGCGAAATCGTTGCCGTGCCGGCAGTTGCCCTTCTCCCACGAGTGTCACGCGGGGATCTTGAGCATCTTGCCCATGAACAGGATCGTACCCGTCTGCCGCTCACGGATCACGAAAATGAATGGATGATCGACGCGGAATTCGCGGAGTGCCGTGAGCTGGACACCGGTAACGGTCGACGCGCCGGCCGTGGTGCCGGTCTCGTCGACGGTGACGAAGGCCTTCTGCTTGACGAAGGAAAGCTTGAGAGCCTGGGTCGACATCCCCGAGAAGTTCGCCGCGTCGCTGAACGCTATGCCCATTCCCAGCGTCGACAGATCGTTCGTCAGCATACGGTCGTAGGCGAGAGTGAACTTGGGCATCGCGAACGCTTCGTCGGTATCGGTCAAACTCGCAATGAGAGCCGCCCACGTGCTCGCGTTCAGCTGCGCGGCGACTGAATCGATGCCTGCCTTCACGTTGAATGGCACGAGCACGATGTCCATCGCGAACGCCCCATTGCCGTACGGCATCTCCGCGATGGCCAAACCCTGAGCCGAACCGACGCGAAACTCGGGTTTCATGTCCTCGGGGCGATTCATGAACGGAACCGTCTGCATGGTGCCGTCGCTCGCCCAGAACGCCGACGGGGCCGTCGATTTGGGATCGAATTGGTACTGCCACGTTCCCTTGAAGTAGATCGCGTTGATGAGGAACATCACCTCATCCGGTTTGATGTCGTCGAGGATCGTCGGGATCTTGCCGGCGGTGTGCGAGCTCACCCAACCGTTGATCGTCGCAAGCGAGCCTGGGACGTCATCGAAATTGAGACCCTGAACCTGCGCGTCGAAATACTTCTTGGTCGTATCGAGGAACGGCTGCTTGAACGCAAACGCATTTCGATACCAAACGGAGTTCGCGATCTGGAACGTGGTCGTGAGATCGAGGCCGCGCAGCAGGCCTATGAGCCCCTGGTATCCCGCGTCGAGCTGACTCACGTCGCCGGAACCGAAACGCAACGCGGTTCGCATGGCGTCAAAGGTCGAGCCGGACGCGCCGTTCATCGCCATGCCGAGCGACATCGATGCGCTCAGAGGCGAGATGAAAACGTTGCTTCCCGGATCAGTCTTTGCGACTTGCTGAAAGAGGGCGAACGAGAAGTCGTTGCCGGAGGTCGCGACTCCCTGTTCGGCGGGATTGAGCGTGAACGAGGGCGGCGGCTTGGGCCCGCTCGCGTCGGAGCAGGCAACGGCGGCCATCCAAGCGGCTATGAGAAGAATTCGACGAGAAAGGGTCATGCGGATCTCCTTGACGGAAGACAGTCGCCTGCTGAACCGGCCCTCCCGAAAAAACGCCACTTCTCATCCCACGAATGTCCCCGTCTGATACCCGAGCGAGCACAAGACGTGCGCAGACCACAGTCCATCCACAAGGTTCAAGGGGGCTGTCGTGTTCGCCAGTCAATATTTCACGCGGTCGTTGGCCGCGCTGCTAGCCGCCTCGATGTGCGGCGTCGCCTGCGGGCGCTCGAACGCTCGATACGATTCGACCGCCGCGTCCGCAGGCGAGGTGTCCGCACCAAACGCCTCGACGATGGTGCGGGGCGTCGTTTCGGACGTCACGTCAAGCTCGCTCGTCATCAAAACCGACACCGGCAGCGTGACGTTGGCGTTGGCAAGTCCGCCGAAGGTCTTCGATCGCGAATCGGGAAGCTTGTCGGACGTCGCCGACAACGCGTTCGTCGGCGTCACCTCGGTCAAGCAGCCCGACGGCAAGGAACAAGCGACCGAGATTCATGTCTTTCCCGAAGATCTGCGCGGACTCGGTGAAGGGAGCCATATGATGGAACCGAGCGCGAGTCCGAGCGGCAGCCGGATGACAAACGGCAGCGTCCAGGCGTCGCGGATGTCCAACGGAACCGTCTCGAGCTCGCACGGCGGAACGCTCGTCGTGACCTACGCCGGCGGAACGCAGACGATCGACGTGCCGCCCAGCACTCCGGTGACGGTGATCAAGGAGACGTCGAAGCAGGCGGCGGTGGGCGATCAGGTGGTCGTCGTCTCGAAGCGCGGAGCCAACGGGGGGGGCGCGCTGACCGCGAGCTCGGTGCTCTTGGTGTCGAAGTAGCTCCGCCGCGAACGGCGCTCAACGCTTCGCTTTGGATTTCTTGGGCAGCGTGTGGACGTAACCGCGTCCGCGCTGGAGCCAACTGTTGAGTTGCGATGGATCGTCGGCGACGCGTGACGGGAGCTCGATGTATTCCTTCATCGCGCGTCCCGGCGACGGCTCGAACGGCCGGCCGCCGACGGTCGCAATTGCGGCCGCGCGATCGGCTTCGGAAAGCCGGACCATGATGCGGTCCTGGAACACGCAAGCGAGCATGTTGCCGTTGAGGAACACCGACGGATAGCCGAACATCGTGCGGTGTTCGAGGCCGGCCAGTCCATCGATCGCGCGCGCGAACGCGTCGAGCGTCTTCGCCGTTGGCTTGCTGAACACCGGCATCTTCCGAACCGCTCGTTTCGGCTCCGCCGCGCGTTTCTTGGCGGTCGGCTTCTTCGAGACGGCCTTCTTTGCTGCCGTTCGCTTGTGCGGAGGCATGCTGGGTTATCGGCGAGACGCCGCCTCGACAGATGTGGTGGGGTCCGCGCCGACCCACTTCTCGTCGCCCGTCGGACCGTAGGTGGCAGGCACCGGCCGGCCGAGCATCCGCAAATAGACCGTGAGTTGCGTGCGGTGATGCGCGGTGTGCAGCACGCGTCGCCAGAACACCCAGACTCGCGAGCGGCGCGCGTCGAAGAAGTCGACCTCGGTGAGCCACCACGGATGCCGTCGCCCCGCGAGGAACTCGAGTCGTGGCGACGCCAGCTCCAGTAGCCGCGCGACGGCCGTCTGCGTCGTCAGTGAATTCGGCAGCACGGACGCGGCGGGTACCTCCGGCAGGCCGAGAAACTCGCCGAAGAATCGCCGCTCGGAGAGCAGTTGGTGCCGCAAAATATCACCGACCGTCGACGCGCCGGCCTGCGGACGGTACGAGAGGTCCTCGTCGCCGAAGCGCGACCAGACCGAGCCGACCTTGTTGGTCTCGCTCGCGTAGGTATCGAGCGCGTGTTGCATGAGTCGCACGCGCGCGCGGGGAATCGCGTGGTCGGGGATCCCTTCAAACGTGTAGTGCATGTCACAGGTGGTGAAAGCTCGAGTGACGCGACGCGACGACTGGCAGTTTACCGGAAGAAGCCTTCAGGAGCCATCAGTGAACGTTCGTGTCGGTCGTTGGGTTGTATGCGCAATCATGGTCGCGGGAGTCACGATTGCTTGCGGTGGGGACTCCTCCAGCACTGGGCCGGTCGCGACGCCGCTGGCGGGTCTCGTACCGGGCGCGACCAATGACAGCAGTCCGGTCACCACGCCGCCTCCCAGCCCCACGCCGGGGTCGTTTCACGGCACCGTCATGGGACACAGTCCGTTTCCACCGGGCACCGACACACTCTCGACGCTTCCGCGCATCGTCGGCGCGCGCGTGACGGCCTACACGCACGGCCAGCCCACGGCGACCGACACGCTCGGAGTTGGCCAGCAAGTGGCGTCGGTGACGACGGACGCGAACGGGCGATTTCAACTTCCGACGCTGCCGGGCGGCCTCTACATCGTGACCATCGCGCCGCCGGCGGGGAGCGCCTATCAGGGCGTTTACGTCGCGGCGATGGCGTATGAACACAGCGCGGACTACCCATGGTGGGTGGTGCTGCCGCTCAAGTGACGTCGGAGGGACGCCGCAAAGAAGGGGCGCCGGCATCTCGGCGCCCCTTCTGCTTCCGACGCCGCGACGCTATGGCTGTGGCTTGCGCACCACCGTGAGCGTGACCGACGATGGATACTCGCTGGAGTGGTGCACGGCGTTGTGGGCCACGACCGGCTTCGACTCGTCGTAGTTGCGGCCGCCCGTGTTCAAATTCCGATCGAAACGCGGGAAGTTGCTGCTCGAGATCTCGATGCGCAGCCGATGTCCCGGCTCGAAGTAGTTGCTGGTGTTGAGCGGCTGGAAGGTCACCTTCGTCACCTTGCCGTTCTCCATCCACACCAGCGGCCTGTCATATCCATTTCGGTAGCGCATGCGCTGAATCGATTCGTCGAGATTGTACGCGTGACCATCCGGATAGACGTCGAGGATCTTGATCGAGAAGTCGGTGTCCTTGGCGTCGGACGACACGTACAACGTCGGCGTGATCGGTCCGCTGACTTCGGTGCCTTGGGTGAACGGCTCGCTCGTGAAGACCAGCACGTCGGCGCGGGCTTCCGTCTCGCGCTGGTCCATCGCGCCGGCGCCGACCGCGTTTCCCTGGCAGCAAACGTTGCCGCCGTGAGACAGGACGGGATGCATGGGGTCGTAGGCGAACTTGTCGGGCTTGTCGCTCGCGGGGGCCGCCCTGGCGAGCACCCCGTCGCCGTTCAGCGTGTTGGCGTTTCCGCCGCTCGAGAGATACAGCGTCATCGGCTCCGCGCCGCGCGGCGGCCACGTATCGGAGCTCTGCCACTTGTTCAGGCCCATTGTGTAGTAGCGGACCTTGGGCATGGTGTCGAGCATCTGGCCGCCCGCCCCTTCGCCCTTCAGGAAACGGTCGAAGAACGCGAACATGATGTCGTTGTACGCGAGCCGAGCGTCGCCCATGTCACGCTCGCCGACGACGGTGTGCTCGGTCGATCGCGTGTAGCCGCAATGGCCCGTGGGCGCGATGACCGCCCACTGCTGATTCGCCGCGGCGCCTTTGGCCGTGCTGCGGACCAAGTTGTACATCGCCAAGTTGGGGCCGACCGACACATCGTACCACGACATGAACCACAGGCCGGGGATGTTGATCCGCATGTCGTCGTGGAAAAGGCCACCTCGATACCACGCTGGATCGTTCGGGGCGCGCTTGATCATGGCGCCGCCCGTCGCGACGGGCATGGAGTCGGCGAAGATTCCCTTCGGGCCGCCGACGTCTTTCATGATGTCCTGCTCGGGCAGTGTCCAGAATGCCTTCGACCAATCCACGGGCGGCATGTGCTGCGCGAGGTCGAATGACTTCGACTCGCGAATAAGCTCCGCCTGTGTCGCGTTCTTCGGCATCATCGGCCGGACCTGATTCTGCTCGCCGTACAGCCAGTCTATGAATAGCATTTGTACGGCACCACCACGGTACCAGTTGCCCTGCTCGTAGTACGGCTTGATGCGTCCCACGCCGGCGCCGAATCCCTGCACGTTCATCGCCGCGAAGCCGGGCGTGTTCTGCGCCGCGACCGCGCCCTGCCACTCGGCCGTGGAGGAACAGCCGGTCGTGCCGACTTTGCCGTTCGACCACTTTTGCTTCGTCATCCACTTCACTTCGTCGACGCCGTCGGTGAGCGGCGGACCGAGGATGTCGTAGTTCCCCTCGGAGAAGAAGTGGCCGCGCTCCTGCATCTCGACGTATGCGTAGCCGCGCTTGACCGCGTTCAAAGCCGTCGTCATGTCCCGCGGCACGCCGTTCTGAACGTCCCAGTAGTTGAAGTTGTACGGCGTTCGCGACCAGATCGCGGGATACTTCTTCGAGAGGTCCTTCGGGTAGTAGATGTCGGCCGCCACGCGAATTCCGTCTCGCATCGCGATCATTTCCTTCCGATCGATCACGGCGACCGACTCCAGCTCGTGCTCGACGTCCCAACGATGCGCCTTTGTGCTGTCCGGCAATCCGCCGCCGCCCTGGGCAGCGGTGGCTGGCGCGGCGAGCGCCGTGAGACCGGTGGCCATGATGCAGGCGAGAATGACGCGACGCACGTGACGACTCCTCGTGAGGTCCGGATGGAATTGGCGGCCGGGTTCGCAGGGGGTCAAGAAGGGCGTCCCCGACTTGACGGCGCGACTCCGTTTCCGCCGCGCTGATGCCGAGGTCGTCAATGCGCCCTTGACGAACGGCGGTAATGGATAGATAGTCTTACCGTCATAGACAGACAGACTATCCATGACCGACAAGTCGCAGGAATTGGTGCCGGGCACGCTCGAGATGCTGGTCCTTCGCACACTCAGCTTGGGCCGAATGCACGGCTACGGCATCGGCCAGCACATCGAGCGCACCTCCGCCGACGTCATCCGCGTCGAGAAGGGATCGTTGTACCCCGCCCTCGAGCGGCTCCTTCGCGCGGGCCACGTGACCGCGAAGTGGGACCGGTCCCACACCGGGCGTCGCGCGCGCTACTACACGATCACCGCCAGCGGCCGCCGCTGCCTCGGCGACGAGGTCTCCGCGTTCGAGTCGATGTACGCCGCCATCGTTCGCGTCCTCAAGACGACGTGAGGTCCCATGTCAGCCTTCGATGCCCTTCGACACAGAATCCGAACCGCCCTGCGCAGCGGCGAAGCTGACCGCGACCGCGCCGAGGAGTACGCGATCCATCAGAGCCTCGACCAGCAGCAGCGGATGCACGACGGAGCGGGGTCCGACGACGCGCGCCTTGCGGCGCGGCGCGACTTCGGCAATCCGACCTATCTCAAGGAAGAAGCGCGCTGGATGGGAGTGACGCGCTGGCTCGACGTGACGCGGCAGGACCTCGGGTATGCGTGGCGCGCCCTGCGTCGCTCGCCGGTGTTCACTCTTGTCGCAATCTCATCGCTCGGCATCGGCATCGGCGCGAACGCGGCGATCTTCGGAATGATCCACTCGCTGTTGCTCGCGAAGCTGGCCGTCGCCGATCCCGACGCATTGCGTCTCGTGACGCATTCGCCCGACGGCCCGATGCGTGCGTTCTTCACCTCCGACGAAGTTCCGGCGGTGAAAGCCGGCGTGCCGACCGACCTCGCGTCGTTTCATTCAACCGACGCGGCAAACGGCGAGATCAACGGCGTGCGCGTCGGTGGGGTGAACATCGATGCCGTGGACGGCGCGTTCTTCCGGGTCGTCGGCGTCCCGATGGCCGTTGGGCGTCCGATTTCTCCGGCCGACGTTCGGAACGGCGCCCAAATCGCGGTCCTCTCGAACGCCTCGGCGAACGCGCGCTTCGGGAGCCCCAGTGCGGCGCTCGGCAAAACGATCAAGCTGAACGACCAGCTCTTCACGATCGTCGGTGTGAGCGACGCAGGATATCACGGTCTCAGGCTCGGCAGCGCCTACGAGATGACGGTTCCGATGACCGCCGTTCCGGCGATGCAACACCGGCCGGCCGGTGAACGACGGCCCGACCTCTTTCTCATCGCGCGGTTCGGCGCGGACTCGTTGCGCCTGCGATCCGCGCTCGAAACGGTCTTCTCCCGCTGCTGCGCGAACGGCGCGCTGGCGTTTCCGCGCTCGAGGCAGGGAATCCAACGCATCGGCTTTCTCGACATCAGCAACGGCATCACCGAAGGCAGGAAGATCGACGTTCGCGCGCAATACGAGAACGTATTGCTTGCTCTAATGGGCGGAGTGGCAGTCCTCCTGCTCATAGCGTGCACGAACGTCGGCAACTTGCTTCTGGCCCGAGCGGCGGCCCGAGCGCGTGAGCTCGCGGTTCGTCTTTCACTCGGCGCTTCGCGAGGGCGCATCATCCGACAACTGTTGGCCGAATCGGTGTTGCTGGCGCTCCTCGGCGGCGCGACGGGAATTCTCCTCGCGATCTGGGGTTCGGCGGTTCTGTCGCGGAACATGCCGGCGGGACTGGCGATGCTCGAGCCGTTCGTCGCCATTCGCCCGAGCCTCATGATCTTCGGCTTCACCGCCTCGGTCGCGCTCGGGTGCGGCCTGATCTTCGGCGTCGTCCCGG
>Ga0157372_10009286_pt1 | contig 10460 bp, 8 predicted proteins | sample C55metaG_FD_115307 | JGI IMG/M metagenome (GOLD analysis project Ga0157372, IMG submission 115307) | Corn rhizosphere microbial communities from Kellogg Biological Station, Michigan, USA - C5-5 metaG | ecosystem: Host-associated > Plants > Roots > Rhizosphere > Soil | place: USA: Michigan...
CCGTTGATCAGAATCGTGAGTCTCATCGAAAATCGCTCCTGACAAAACGTTTCGCCCCGCCGGGCGCGCACCGCGATTCGCTCGGCGAGGCCGCATCGGGTTTAAATCTAGTTGAGAACTACACTTTAGGAAAAATAAAAGGCGGCCGCTACTGGATCTGCATCGCGACGCGGGTCATCCTTGACGGGCAAGGCCCAGGCGTTCGAGCGTGAGTGGGTCGAATTCGCCGCCGAAATACTTCGACAACGCTTGCAGGAATTCGGCGTTGTCTGGCGTGGCGTGTGCGAAGAGTGTCATCGACGACCGGAATTTGACGTCGTCGGGGTCGCCGAAGATCTGGTCGATCGAGCGGCCCTCTGTTTCGTTGACCCATCGCGTGCATTCTTTGAGCCGAGGGCCGAGCAGGGGATGGTTCACATATGCGCGAGCTTCATCGAGCGACGCAATCGCGAAGCGCTGCGCCATGGCGCTCTTACCCAATCCGGCGATCTGCGGAAACACGAACCACATCCAGTGCGTGCGTTTGCGGCCAGAGCGCAGCTCAGTGCTGACCTGCTCGTAGACAGGTGCCTGCGCATCGACGAACCGCTGTAAGTCGTATGCTGCATCTTGCGCATCGCTCATTTCGCCTTCCCTCCTGCCCTTGCATTGGCACTGGCGCGGCCCGACACCTACTGCCGCTCAGAATACGCTCCATTGGCCGCGAAAAAGCGCCGCCACCCACTCGGGGTTCGAGGGCCAGTAGCCGTGCATGTAGGTCGCAAAAATCAGGCCGTGAGCGAATATCCGTTCGCCCGGTTCGTCGGACGACGCTCGTCGACTGTGTGCAATGGGTAGGAGCGGCGTATCGAGGTGCGAATAATGGAACGTATGGCCTGTCGTGGTGCCATGCGGCGTCGCGATCTGCTCCATGCCCAGCGCCGCGAGTCGCGTTTGCATCGTTGCATGTCCGGGGAGAAGGCCCAGCATCGGATGGCGGGTGCCTGCGGTGTCCGTCAGACTTTCCACCAGATAAAGCATGCCGCCGCATTCGGCAACCAGCGGCTTTTGTGCGGTTACATGCGCTCGGATCGAATGGGCTGTTTCGGCGTTCGTCGCGAGCTTGGCAGCATGGAGCTCGGGGTAGCCTCCCGGAAGATACAGCGCATCGACCCCCGGCGGGACAGGCTCGTCGGCCAGCGGGGAGAAGTAGCTCACACGGGCACCGAGCGCGGCGATGAGCGCAACGTTCGCCGGATAGATAAATGAAAAGGCGGCGTCCCGCGCGATCGCAATGTGCAAGCCGGCCAGCAAGGCAGGCGGGACATAGGCTGCTTCGGCCTGAAATTCGACGGGTGGCGGCAGTTCGGCCAGCGCCGTCTGCGATAACGCGTCCGCCGCTCTCTCGATGCGTGTCTCGATGCCTGCGATTTCGTCGGCTTGATGCAGTCCGAGGTGTCTGGACGGCAAGCCGATCTCCTCGGAAGGCGCCACGTAGCCGAGCCAGCGAAGGTCGCGCGGCAGAGCCTCTTCGAGCATCGCGGCGTGACGCGCGGAGCCGACATGATTGGCGAGCACGCCAAAAAACGGGACGTCCGGGCGATAGCGGGCGAGGCCGAACGCGACCGCTCCGAACGTCTGTGCCATGGCTTTGGCCGAGATGACGGCGGCGACGGGCACGCCGAACTTCGCGGCGAGGTCTGCGCTGCTCGGCGTGCCATCGAAAAGGCCCATCACGCCTTCGATCAGCAGCAGATCCGAGCGTTCGGCCGCCTCGGCAAGCAGGCGGCGGCACTCGCGCTCGCCGACCATCCACAGATCGAGCGAAAACACCGGGGCTCCGCTTGCACGCGCGAGAATCATCGGGTCGAGGAAGTCGGGTCCGGCTTTGAAGACCGTCACGCGCCGCCCCTGCCGGCGGTGCATTCGCGCAAGCCCCGCGGTCATCGTGGTCTTGCCTTGGCCGGACGCCGGTGCGCTGATGAACAGGGCGGGGCATGCGGGCATCGTCAGAACTCCACGCCGCGTTGCGCCTTCACGCCCTGTTCGCGATACGGATGTTTGACGAGGCGCATCTCGGTGACGAGATCGGCAGCGTCGATCAGTGCATCGGGTGCGTGGCGGCCGGTCACGACCACATGCAGCATCGGCTCTCGCGCTTGCAGTACGCCCAGGACCTCCTCCAACGGCAGATAGTCATACTTGAGGACAGTGTTGAGTTCGTCGAGTATGACCATTCGATATTCGCCACTTCGAATCATGCGGACCGCCTCGTCCCAACCCTTGCGAGCGGTCGCCATATCGGCGTCGCGGTTTTGTGTGTTCCAGGTGTAGCCGTCGCCCATGGTGACGAAGTCGCATTGCGGATGGCTGCCAAGGAAATCGCGTTCGGAAGTATGAAGGGCGCCCTTGATGAACTGGACGACGCCGATTCGCTCGGCGTGTCCGAGCATACGCACCGCCATACCGAATGCGGCCGTGCTCTTGCCCTTGCCGTTGCCGGTATGGACGATCAAGAGCCCTTTTTCGTGGGTGGCGGCGGCTTGCTTTTTCTCGTGGCCTTCGCGACGGCGTTGCGTCATGCGTTGATGCGAATCGGTATCGGTCTTCATATGAATGTCTCTGAGTGATGTCATTCGGGCGCCGCTGCAATAGCGACAGTGACGTCGCCGTACGCCTGCTTTGCCGCAACGAGACGTCCGCCCGGAACTGCGAGGAGCGCGCACGGCTCGCATACGCCGCGGGTGCCGGCGTGCGCATGAACGAGCGGCGAGCGATCGAGCCCGTCGTGCTCGTCGAGGAAGCGCTCGATCGCTTCGATCGAAAACGTAACGAGGGCAATGCCATGCCGAGTCGCGAACGCCAGCAGCGCAGGCTCGCTGGCTTTCGATGCGATCGTGGCAATGCGCTTAACGTTGTCCAGGCGCAGCCCGCTTAGTGCGGCCGCCACAGCGGATTCGATCTGTTCGACGGTGACGCCGCGCCGGCAGCCGACGCCCAGCGCTAGCGTGGCTCGCGAAGGGGGAGGGGGGCACGATGCATCTGTCATGTCGGCTTTGGCCCCTGCGTGCGGTGCCTGACTGTGGCGGTGCTGAACGAACGGCGCACGCTCGCGCGCAAACCGTCGAACGAGAATTGGACGAACGCCGGCAGCGGCGCGGCCATAAGATAGCACACGCAATACTGCCGGCGAGCCTGCGCGAGAGCGCGCCGATTGCACGCGCTAGAGCGACCCCTTCATCCACACACTGAAAGTTTAGCGCTCCTGCCAGCGAAACCGGCGATTGTCAATAATTGTCATTTTTTCGCCAAGCGGGCTCAAAACTTTAGACAGACTATTGCGAACATCGAGTTGTTCCGACAGAATGCCGAACAGATGACGTATGGTGCTATGAATCAATAGCACCCCAAAAATAACAATGGCCAGCGACATAGGAGACCATCCCCATGTCGAAAACGAGAACAATACGGGCTGCACTTTCCTTGGGCAGGAATGCAAATGGGCATGGTGGATAACAACGGGTGGTGCAAACGTTTGCCTCGACGCGGTGCAAGTGTCGATGGCGTCCTCATTTCTTCGTGCGGCATTGGGTTGCTAGCTCCGCAACGCGACGCTCCGCCTTAAATCCTGTTTCTTGACGTTCGTTCCTCGACCCTCCGGATGCTGATCGATCCGAGGTAGGCGACCTTTTTTCATATTGCATCATATTCCTCGCGTGGTGAGGAAGGGAATTTCTTTAACTAAAATCCCCGACTCTCGAATCGCAATTACTGGCCGGCGCATGTACGTTCCCTCTCACGGGCTAAGCGTCAGTCGAGTAATTAGGTGTCCTAACTAAGTGGCGGTATTTGTCGGCGCGTGTCTATCCGATGGCTCCTTCGACACAAAGCTGTCATGAACCCATGGCGTGGCACGAAATAGTTCGCAAAGCGCGTTGTTTTAACGCTAGATAGAGCTTTTTGTTCTTATTTCCCATCTAATGACGGCCGCATGGCGGAACAAAAATGAACAAGTCATATAAGACGATTTGGAACGAGGCGCTGGGCGCCTGGGTCGCTGCATCGGAGTTGGACAAGTCGTGCGGCAAGGGGAAGACGGGAGCCGGGGCGGCCCTATGCGACGGCGGCAGCGATCGTCGCGGTGAGCGCGACGCTCCTATCCAGCACCGTTCGCATCTACGGGTACTGGTCGCGCTGCTTTTGACAGGCTTAGGTGGATGGGCTGCGCAAGCGCAGGCTCAAGTGAGCTGCTCCGCGTCTCCCTACAATTTCAGTGGCTCCGCTTCGTGCATGGGTTCGGCGTCCATAGCTTCTGGAGGCGGAGCCACTGCGGTAGGTTATGGCGCCAACGCTACAGGAATCAATCCCACGGCGGTCGGCTTTCAAGCTATCGCCACTGCTACCAACGCGATTTACCTGGGTGCGCGCAGTGCCGCCGGTACAGGCGCAACCGCGGAGTCGGCGATCGCCATCGGTACGGATGTCAAAGCTAACGGAACCAGCGCCATTGGCATGGGCGTGGACTCCGTTTCAAGTGGCAATATGTCGACGGCGGTCGGGGCATTGAGTAGCGCAACGGGAGACAACAGCGTTGCAATGGGTGCAAAGTCTACCGCTGCCGCGTCGGGTGTGGTGGCATTAGGCGCCGGAGCAGCCGGTTCGCAAATCAACGGCGTAGCCGTTGGCGCGGGAGCCTCCGCCACCGGTATCAACGCCGTCTACTTGGGTGCGCGCACCGCACCGGGTACCGGTTCGACAGGCACGTCGTCGATTGCCATTGGCACTGACGTGGCCGCTACCGGCGACTTCAGTACCGCCCTCGGCTTCCAGACGAAGGGCGGCGGATCTGCCGCTATCGCGATGGGTTACATCGCGACGAGCTCCGGGGTGCATGCCATTGCCGTGGGCTTTCAGTCCATCTCCACCGGCCTCAATTCCGTGTATCTGGGTGCGCGCAGCATCGCCGGCACGGGCGCAACGGCGGACGGGGCGGTTGCGCTCGGCACCGATGTCACGTCTTCCGGTCTTTCGTCACTGGCCGCGGGAACGCTGGCTGTCGCGACGGCGCAGAATGCCGTGGCGTTGGGGGCGGGATCCAACGCCAGCGGCACAAACGCAATTTCGCTCGGCTACCAGTCGGTGACGCAGGGCACTGCCTCGATCGCGATGGGTCAGGGAGCGGTCGTGGCCGGCACGGGCAGCAGCAATGCGATCGCGATCGGTTCGGTAGCCACGGCATCGGCCGTCAACGCCATGGCGATCGGCAACAGTACACAGGCGCTGGGGGCCTCGACGGTCGCTTTCGGCGATAGCACCACAGTTGCGGCTGTCGCGGGCACCGGTTCCATCGCCGGCGGACACAACTCGCGCGTGACGAGCGGAACGGGCGCCATCGCGCTCGGTGAAGCGCAGACGGCGAGCGGCAATGGCGCGGTCGCCATCGGCGATCCGGGCTCGGCGATCGGCACGGGCGCCGTGCAGGTCGGTGCGAACAATACGGCAAATGGAAACGGCGCCGTAGCCATCGGCAACAGCAACAACGCCCAGGGGCAAGGTTCGGTCGCCCTGGGCGATACTTCGAGTGCTTTGGGCGCCGGCGGCATCGCCCTCGGTTCGAGCGCGCTCGCCAGCAATACCAACGGCGTCGCGCTGGGCTCGGGCGCCGTTGCCACCAACAGCAACGATGTAGCACTGGGCGCCGGTTCCACCACGGCCGCCCCGAACCCGACACCGACCGGGACCATCGCCGGCAATTCAGTGACTTTTGCGGGCGGCAACCCCACGAGCGTCGTCAGCGTCGGGACGAGCACCGCGCCGCGGCAGGTCACCAATGTCGCGGCTGGGCAGATCACCAGTTCGAGCCTGGATGCGATCAACGGATCGCAACTCTTTGCAACTAACCAGGCGATCGGCAACGTGTCGACGACGCTGACCGGCTTGTCGTCCTCGTTCACGACGCTCAACAACCAAGCCGTCAAATACGATGTGAGCGGCGGCACGGTCAACTACACGAGTTTGACGCTGGATCCCGGCGGCGCGGCCACGCAAATACATAATGTCGCCGCAGGCACTGCCGCGACGGACGCGGTCAACGTCTCTCAACTGAACTCGGTCGTGGCCGCGAGCGCGACGCATTACTACAGCGTCAACGATGGCGGCACGCAGCAAGGCAATTTCACGAACAACGGTGCGACGGGAACCGATGCGATAGCGGCCGGCCCCAACGCAACGGCATCGGGCGCAAGCGGCGTCGCGCTAGGTTCGGGGGCGAGCGCAAGCAATACGGGTGCAGTTGCGCTGGGCAGCAATGCGCAAGCGACGGCCGCGAATTCCGTGGCGCTCGGTGCCAACTCGACGACGACGGCGAATCTCGGCCTTGCGGCATACAACCCGGGTACGGGCGTATTGGCGGGCACCGCGCCGGTCGGCGAAGTTTCCGTTGGCTCCGCAGGCAATGAGCGGCGCATCACGAACGTCGCGGCAGGCTCGGCCTCGACCGACGCCGTCAACGTCAGCCAGTTGCAATCGGTCGAATCGCAAGTCGCTCAAGCGCAAAGCAATTCGCTGCAGTGGGACCCGACGGCCAATGGCGGAACCGGTGCCTATAGTGCGGATCACGGTGGAAGCGGTCCCAACGTGATCACGAACGTTGCGCCCGGAGCGCTGAGCCCGACGAGCACCGACGCGGTCAACGGTTCGCAACTCTTTACGACGAATCAGAACGTCACGACGCTCGCGACGACGGTCAACAACATTCAGAATGGCGCGGGCATCAAGTACTTCCACGCCAATTCGACCGCGGCCGACAGTCAGGCCGTGGGCACCGACAGCGTCGCGATCGGCCCGCTCGCAGTGGCAAGCGGCTCGGACAGTCTCGCCGCGGCAAACGGCGCGCAGGCGCAGGCCGCCAACGCAATGGCGCTCGGCGCACAGTCGACCGTTTCGGTGGCGGGCGGTGTCGCGATCGGCTCGGGCTCGGTTTCCGATCGGCCGGTGAGCTCGTCACAGGGATCGATCGCGGCCGGCAGCCAAGCCATCCCTTTCAACACGCAAGACGCAGTGCTGCTCGGGGCGGTCTCATTCGGTAATGCGGCGGCCGGTAGCCAGACTTACCGGCAGTTGACGAATGTGGCGGACGGCACGGGACAGAACGATGCCGTGACGGTCCGACAGCTCTCCGGCGCGCTGCAGGCGTTCTCGGTCTCGGCGACGAAATATTTCCACGCGAACTCGTCGGCGACCGACTCGCTCGCGATCGGAACGGACTCGGTCGCCGTCGGGCCGACGACAGTCGTCAATGGCGATAACGGCGTCGGCATGGGCAACGGGGCAATCGTGGGACAGAACGCTCCTGGCGGCGTGGCAATTGGCGAAGCCTCGACCTCGGGACAGGCCGATGCCATCGCGCTCGGCAGCGGTTCGACAGCGAACGGCGCTCAGTCCATCGCACAAGGCGCGCACTCGAATGCCGGCTTCGCGGGCGGCGTGGCTATCGGCTCGGGTGCGACGAGCAGCGCCGTCGATGCCCTCGCGTTGGGCTCCGGCTCGAGCGCATCGTTCGCCAATAGCGTGGCCTTGGGTGCCGGTTCGGTGACGACGGTCGGCGCGTTGAGCAGTTACATCGCCTATGGGTTGAGCACGCCGCAATCCTCGGTGGGCGAGGTGAACGTCGGCGGCCGCCAGATCACCGGCCTCGCCGCGGGCCGCCTCGGCTCCGATGCGGTCAATGTCTCGCAGTTGGAGGCGGTTCAGCAGCAGTTGACCACGCTGATCACCAACAGCGGCAACTTCTCGTCGACGCCGGGCGGTTCCGGCGGCGGCACGACGCCGCCGGCGTCGACCGGGTCGAATTCTTCGGCGGGAGGGTCGGGCTCGGTAGCCTCGGGCTCGAGCAGCACGGCCGTGGGCAATAACTCTTCGGCAACGGGTAACGGCACCACGGCTGTCGGCGTCGGCGCCAGCGCGACGGGCAACGGATCGACCGCGATCGGTTCGGGCAGTAACGATGGCGGGCGTACGAACGTGGTGGCCGTGGGATCGAGCACGTCGTCGCGACAGATCATCAACGTGGCGGCCGGTACAGCGGCCACCGACGCGGTCAACGTACAGCAGCTGAACAATGCGATGTCGCAAGCCAACGCCTACACCGACAATCAGATCGCCGGGATTCGCAACAATCTCGACTCCTATCGGCGCGATGCCGACGGGGGGACAGCCACGGCGATGGCGGTCGCCGGTCTGCCGCAACCGACGGGTCCGGGCCGGAGCATGGTCGCAATCGCGGGCAGCGTCTATCGCGGGCAGTCGGGTCAGGCGCTGGGCATTTCCACGATTTCCGAGAACGACCATTGGGTTTACAAGGCGGCCGTGTCGACGAATACGCGTGGCAGCTATGGCGCCGTGGTCGGCGCCGGATATCAATGGTGATGAGTCTGGCTCGATGGGGGGCGAGGGGATGGGTGCGGCGTTGCCCGCGTTCTGGCCCGTCCCCCGTTCGCCGCAACATGAATTCATAGGGACGCCAAGAAAATGAATATTCGATCCGTTACGGCAACAGTCGGCGCGCTCTCGTGCCTGATCGGTCTCGCCGCATGCGTGGGCCCGTCGACCGACACCTCGTTTCCCGAGCACAGTGTGGCCACGTGGCCCGATGGCACGTTTCCCAACGTCGATAACCTGCGCATGGTCGAGCCCGGCATGACGAAAGGGCAGGTCTATCCGTTGATCGGTGCGCCGCATTTTCATGAAAGCGTCTTTCATGTGCGTGTGTGGAACTACCTGTTCCATTTCCGCACGGAAGACAAGACGCTTACATGCGAATATCAGATCGTATTCGACGATCATGGGCGAGTGAATCGGACGCGGTGGAACGATCAGCAGTGCGAACGATTTGCACCTGCTAAGATCGCGGACGGCGTCGATCGATCGGACACATCAGGGAAGGTTCAATGAAGGGTATCGCCGGGAGATACAGGGTGGCCGCGGTATGCGTGCTCGCGGGGGTGTCGATGCTGGCGCATGGTGCGCAGGCAGGCGCGTCCGCGGACGAACTGCTCGGCGACGCGCAGCGCGTGCTTCAGCAAATCGATGCGGGCCAGTATGCGACGGTCTGGCAGCAGACCGCGCCTTTCGTTCGCGCGAAGTACGCCGCCGATGCATTCGAGCGCGGCCTCTCGCAATCGCGCAACGCGCTGGGCGCGGTCGATCACCGGGGATGGGCATCGGTGACCCGCCTGACCTATTCGCATGATCAGGCCGTGCCGGACGGCCTCTACGCGAACGTCGACTATGCGACATGGCTGGCAAATGGTCGTGTCGTCTATGAAAAAGTCAGCTTCCAGCTCGGCAGCGACGGCCGATGGTATTTCACCGGTTACGAGCCGCGGCAGAGTCAGGACGTTGCAGCGCAGGCGCAAGTCGGCCACAAATGAGCGATTGGCAATTCGGCTCCGGGGCCGCTGAAGGACGCGACGCGGCGCCATCAACGGTAAGCAGCACGATGCCCGAAGCGTTCGAGGCGGGCCCGCGGGCGTCGAAGATTCGTCAGCATCTCGAGGCGGGCGAATTGATCGAGGCATCGGAGATGCTTTCCGATTGCCTGAAGCTTGCTCGCGACGATGCCGACGTTGCCACGTTGCAAGCGCAGCTGCTGCGGCTGTGCGGGCGCTATCAGGAGGCGAGCGAGTGGGTCGATCGCGCGCTGGCGGCAGTGCCCGCCCACAGCGGGGCTCATGTCGAAGCGGCACGTCTGGCGGCGCTCACCGGCGCAACGGAGCGTGCATTAGACTGCTTCGAACAGGCGCACCGCGCGATGCCCGATGCAACGGATTGTTTCGCCGAGTGGACTGCGCTTGCCCATGCGGTACGGCGAACGGATATCGCTGCAACCGTCGCTGCTCGATGGTGCGAGCTCGCCCCCGATTCCGCGCACGCGTGGTTCTCGCTCGGCCTCGCGCATCACGAGGCCGGGGCGCTCGATGCGGCGCTTGCGGCGTACGAGCATGCCGTCTCGCTCGATGCCGATGTTCCAATGCTGCGCAATAACCTCTCGGCGCTGCATTACACGCGAGGCGAATACGATGCGGCGTTGAACGTCGGGAGGCAGGCGCTTCGCGCGGAGCCCAATCATCATCTCGCATGGACGAACCTCTCCAATGTCTGGCTGAGGTTGCGCGAGCCGCACAAAGCGTTGATCGCCGCACGGCGCGCCGCAACGCTGGCGCCTGATTTCGCGCTGGCGCAGCTTGCCTTGAGCAATGCGGCCCGCGAGTCGCAGTCATGGGCCGAGGCGTTCGATGCGATCGTGCGCGCGGCGAAAATATCGGGCGCGGAGCCGAAGATCCAGTTCTCGGTCGCGATGCTGCAGTTGATGCAAGGCGACTTCGCAAACGGCTGGATCAATTTCGAGGCACGCTGGAGCGGATCGCCCGAGCTGGCGGACAAGGAGGCGTTTTGCCCAGACCAACGCTGGCGGGGCGAAG
>Ga0157372_10009289_pt1 | contig 10459 bp, 9 predicted proteins | sample C55metaG_FD_115307 | JGI IMG/M metagenome (GOLD analysis project Ga0157372, IMG submission 115307) | Corn rhizosphere microbial communities from Kellogg Biological Station, Michigan, USA - C5-5 metaG | ecosystem: Host-associated > Plants > Roots > Rhizosphere > Soil | place: USA: Michigan...
GGCCCGCAAGAAACGAGAACGGAGAGGGTTTTTTGAAGCCCAGTCGAAATACTGAGGCTCTCACCACACCTTCCGGCGTCCCCCGCACTGGGGGCATGCCGTCGGTACAGATTATCGAACCCACTCGAAGGACTTATCGGCTCAAAAACGTTGCTCTCCGCCCCGTGCACGTCGTGTAGGTGACGATGTAATTTACATTCAGTCACGACGCGGGTCAATTCACGCGAGCATGGAGCAGAACATGAATCTGGGAATCATCGGCGCGCTGGTGCTGCTGCTGATCTGGGCCGTCGCCGCGCTCGTCATCGAGGGTCCCGGCTGGGTGCACCTGCTGCTCACCGTAGGCGTGTCGCTGCTGATCTACAGCATCGTGGTACGCTCGAGCACCCGCGAACGTTCCACGCGCGAACCCGGCAGCCGCGACAAGTCACGCTGAGGGAGATGGGGAGTGCGGACTGAGCGCACTCAGCGATTGCCACAGCGTCCGGCCACGCGCGGGTGCAGCAGGCTGTCCGGCGTCATGCCGCGCATGGCCGCGTCGGCACGCACGAGAAGCTTCAACAGGGCCTGAAGTTGCGCTGCAGTCGGCGCGGTGTCCAACACCTCGGGTGACGCCGGCGAGATCACGGACAGCACATAGGTGGAACTGCGCGGCGTCATCTGCCGCACGAGCCACAACCCGTCAATCGGGGTCGAGATGGTGACCTCGCCTTCGCCCGCCACCGGTTCGCGCGAGCGCATGACGGCGTTGGCCGTGTCGAGCCATGCACGCAGCTCGTCGCCGCGCCATCGGGCCATGGCCGACGTCATCGTGGCGGCCGTGGCCGCGGTGACGGTGCCATCGTCGTAGGCGAGCAGTTCGAGCCGCGCGTCGCCCACCACGACGGAGCCGACGCGACGCGCGCGCGGCACGTGTTGCGCGCCAGCGAGGGACGGGGTGGCGAGCAGGAAGCTCGCGAGCACGGTAAGGCCGAGACGACGGTACGGCATCGTGATGTGGATGCACGAACAGCGCGGCGGGCAGCGTCGCCCGGCCCTGGTCCCCGACGCAATTATCTCGCCGTCGGGGTCGCTATGGAAGATCGGTCAGCGGACAGTCAGTCGGGGCCGCGCAGATCCGGGCGCGCGCGAACTACGGCGGCCAGCAGATCGGCATCGCTCCACTGGGTCCAGGCGGTGGGAACGGGGGTGATGTAGCGGCGATCCCCGAGGGTGGCACAGCAGAGCCAATCCTGGCGACGCATCTCGATCTCCGGGTCCCAGCGCATCCCCTCCTGGATGAGCATGACGACCCACGCACGTCCGTCAGGTCCGCGAACGAGCCGAAGATCCGGCGCGATCCCGTAGCAGGATTCCATGAGCATCCGAAGCGCGACGACATGTCGGTCGTCGCGCCGCCGACGAGCGGCCGGCTCCATGGTGAGCGCCACGCTGGAGCGGAGCTCCACACCCTGCAGCGCGGCGAGCAGGTGTTCACCGGCGATGCCGTTTGCGCGCACATGCCTGCAGAGCGCAGCCGCTGCGTCGTACAGCACGTTCACGTCGGTCCCGGCACCGTCGACCCATGCGCCAAGCTCCTCGACAAACTGGTCGAAGGCGGGGAAGTCTCGAATGGGGCGGAACGAAAGATGGCTGCTCATGGCTGGGCAATCCGTTCAGTGATCCTTCGAACGGGGGACGACGAGCGCCGCCGGTTGGTAAACATCAGGTAGCACTGGCTCGAGGCCAGCCAAGCGCTCAGATCTCCCAGTTGGACCAGACGACTCCACGCTCCGGCTTCACCTCGGGATAGCCGATGAGCGCCATGCGGAGGTCCGTCCACCGCACCCGCGCGCCCATGGTGACCAGTCGTCGATACAGACCGGCATACTCGCCCTGGACCCGGAACGCCACGCTGCGCGTGCCGCTGCGGCGTGCATAGTCGCGCAGCGCGCGCACCATCGCATCCATCCGGTCCTCATCCGCCAGCACGAGCTTGAGCACGCGCAGCTCCTCGCGCACCCGGCCTTCCACGAGCGGCGCGGTGTGACAGAGCGCGAATCCAACCAGCTCATCCCGATCGCGCAGCAGCACCGTGTCACCAAGCGACAAGGCATCGGTCAACTCGATCTCGCGCGTGAAGTCGTACCCCGGCGCGAGCCGATCGACGAGCGCGCGCGCAGCCCGCATGGCGTCCTCGTGATCCTGCACGCCGAGCCGGCCGAGCAGGTCGGGAGGGCGCTCACCGCTCGCCGCGTCGAGGGTGAGCGTGATCGTGAGCCGGCCCGGCGCGAATCCAAGCCGCGAGTAGAAGCCGATGTTGTCCATCGTGCGCGGCATCGTCTCCAGTCCGATGACGCGCGCGCCGCCGCGGGTAAGCCATTCGACGCCGCGCTCGACGACGCCCTTGCCGACTCCACTGCCCTGGTACTCGGTGCGGATGGCGAGCGGGCCCATCCATCCTTCCACGCCGGAGCGATGCACCATGTTGAACCCGGCGATCTCCCCTCGGGTATCGCGCCAGACCATCGCGCCGCCCGCCGCGTCCTCGATGGCGTAGCGCCACACCTGCGGATTCAGGTTGGGTACCCGGACGCCCACCATGCCGTCGCGCCGGTACCGTTCGGAGAAGGCGTCGCTGAAGACCACGTTCAAGGCGGGAATCTCCTCGATCCGCGCCGGGAACGGGCCTTCCACCGGAGGCAGTGAACGCCAGCTCCGCGCGCTCGCCATCAATCTCTGGCTCCGGCGGCCGCGAGCAGGTCGCCCGTGTCGCCGCTCGCGTCGAGCTGCGCGACGACCGACGTACCCGTCTCCTCGTCATAGCGGACACTGATCACGCGATCCAGCCCTTCGCGTACCTGCTCGATGTGCGTGATGAGGATGACCTGCTCGAACCGGTCCTGCAGCCCGCGCAGCAGCTCGACGACATTCTGGCGACGCGATTCATCGAGCGAGCCGAACACTTCATCGAGGATCAGCAGCGAAAAGCTCTGCCCCGCCCGTTCGGCGATCATCTGCGAGATGGCGAGTCGCAGGCAGAGGTTTGCCACATCCTGCTCGCCACCGGAGATGACGGGCTTCGGGACGCCATCCTCGAGCACAGTCAGGTTGTAGTTGTCGTCGAGCTCGAGCTCATCGTACCGCGCATCGGTGAGCTCGGTGAGGAACGCGCTCGCCAGCTCGCTCATCTCCGGGCGGAGCTGGACGTTGAGATCGGTGCGCAGGTCGGTGTAGGCGCGATCGAGCTCGTCGTGCAGGCGCTTCTCCCGCTCCAGCGTGTCGAGCTGCGTCTTTGCCCTGGCGAGCTCGCCCCGTGCCTGCTCGGCGCGGGCGACCGCCGCCTGCGCCGTTGCCGCTTCACCGGCGGCGGCGACGGCATCCAGCTCCGCCGTCCGCAGCTCGCCAGCCGCGGCGTCGTGGCGCGCACGCAAGTCGGCGTAGCTCTGCTCGGAGAAGCTCAGCAGGTCGCGACGAGCAGCAGTCGCGGCCGCACGGGCCTGCGCGGCCGCGAGGCCCGCGGCGGCGCGATCACGCTCGGCCTCCAGCGCGCCGCGACGCTCGAGCTGCGCGGCGAGGCGAGTCGCGCGCGCGTCGAGCGGGCGAAGGCGCTCCAGCTCGCGTCGAGCCGCGAGATGTCGCTGCGCATCGTAGCCGCCTGGAATGGCTTCACGATCGCTTCGCACCTGCTCGAAGCGCTGCTCCTTGCCCTGAAGATCGCGCGCGAGCTGCCCGAGCTCCTGCACGGCGAGCTGCACCTTGGCGAGCCGGCGCTCGAGACGCCCGACTTCCTCGAACGCGCTGCGCCGGCGCTCGTCGAGCTCGCGAATCTCCACCGGCATCTCCTCGAGCTGCTCGAGGCGCTTCTTGAAGTACCGGCCGTCCGCCTTGAGCGTTTCGAGCTGCTCGTCGAAGTGATCGATCACCGTACGGTAGTGATCGTGCAGCGGCCGCTCGCAGGTCGGACACTGGCCATCCTCACCGGTGGCGAGCAGCCGCTGTCGATTCTCGTATACCTCGGCGTACTGCTGGCGGAGCGCGATGTGCTTGGTCTCGGCCTCCTGCCGGTCACGCACCCACTCGGTGCGTCGGGCCTCGAGCTCGCCCTGCACCTGCTCCAGCGCCGAGCGCTTCTGCTCCAGCTCGAGCGTGACTTCCTCCTCGAGCGTCGGCGCGGTCTCGATGCGCTCGCGTCGCTCACGCAGCCGGCGCAGCTCCTCCTCCAGCGAGCGCTCGTTCTCGAGCAGCGTGCGACGACGTCCCTCGTCGCTCGCCATCTGGTCGAGCCGCTGCAGCTCGTCGCTCAGCGCGGCAAGCGGTGCCAGCTCATCGGCCAGCCGCTGGAGCTCGGCGTCTGCGCTTTCCACATCCGCGAGCTCGCGCCCGATCCGCTCGGCGTCACGCGCGTACGACGCCGCCTCGCTCTCGGCGACGCGAAGCTCGGCGAGTGCTTCCTGCAGTTGCTCGCGCTCGCGCTGCGCCGCGAGCCAGCGCGGCACGAGGTCCGCCAGCAGGGCACCGGCGCGGTCGCGGCGCTCGGCGCTCTGGCGCGCACGCGCCGTGGCTTCGCCGAATCGCCGCGACGCATCGGCGTGCATGCGCTCCACGCTCGACGCATCCGGCATCGCCGCGCGCACGCCCGCTGCCTCGGCGCCGATCAGGCGCGAGCGATCCTTCACCAGCCGCTGCGCCACGCGGAGTCGCTCGTAACCGAGCACGCGTGAGAGGAACTGCGCGCGTTCCGACGGCGCCATCGCCGCCATCACGTCGAGCTCCTTCTGCCCGGTGAAGTACGTGTTGAAGAACTCCTCGCGCGTCATGCCGAGGCGGCGGCGCAGCATGTCGCTCACGCCAGTGATCGAATTGGCGATCGGCGATTCAGCGTTGTCGAGATACAGCTCGGCGTGGGTGAGCCCGCGCTCCACGCGGTAACGGTGGCCGCCGAGCTCGAAGTCCAGCTCGACCTTCACGCGCGCATTGGGTCCCGCGCGCAGGGAGCGGATCGTCTCCTTCTTGCCGCGCGCCGCGTCCTGGCCGTAGAGCGCCCAGGCGATGGCCTCGAGGATGGTCGTCTTCCCCGAACCGTTCGCGCCGATGATCCCGGTCAGCCCGTTGTCGAACGTGATGAACGTGTCGGCATGCTGGCGGAAGTTGCAGAGGCGCAGGCTGTTCAGGCGCATCTACCCCTCCACGCCCGCTGTCGGCGCGGCGGACCCGCCTTCCCGCTCCTCGGCTTCACGCAGGTACTTGAGACCGAGTTGCACCAGCGCGTCCCGATTGACGTCGCCGGTGACGAAGCGCTCGCGCAGCTTGTCGCGCACGAAGTCGGCGAGCGATGGACGACGGCTCGGCGAGCCATGCCCCACCGAGCGGATCATCTCCGGCCGGCGCGTGTCGAGGTGGAAATGGAGCGCGCGGCGGCGGAACTCCCGCAGCTGCTTGTGATCGAGCTGGCGGGTGATGTGCCGCGGCAGGTCGCGCACGACGAGGCGCACCACCTTGTCGTCGATCCCACCCGGACACGACTCCACCGTCTCGAGAATCCGCTCGTTCACCTCCTCGGTGGTGAGGCCGCGCGCCGACACCACGGAAAGATCGACGAACTCACGCGCCGGAGGGAGCGGGTGGAACGTGTGCTGCCCCGTGCTCAGGTCGTGCTCGATGATGCCCTTCCCCGGCACGCCCGCCATCCCCTCCTCGATCCGCTCGCCCCACGTGTTCGTGCTCGTGTAATCGAGCGAGCCGCTGTAGAACTGGTTGGGCGCGAGGCGACGATACACGTGGTAGTGGCCGAGCGCGATGTAGTCCCACGCGCCCTCGGCGAGCTCCGCCTGTGGAATTTCCTGCGCCGTCGCCTCGCCGGTAGCCGCGTACGGGCTGAGCATCCCCTCGACTTCGCCGTGCAGCAGGAGGACGTTCCAGCGGTGCGTGCCCGCGGGCACGAGCTTCGGGCGACGATGCTGGTTGTCGGCCACCGCGAGCACGGACAGGTCGAGCTCGGGGAAATCGAGCGCACGCGGTTCGGCGTCCACGACGTGCATACCCAGCGGGACGAACAGCCGGAGGATGCACCCCGTCTCGGCGGCGCGAGGCGTATCGTGGTTGCCGGCGACCATGATCACCTCGGTCGTCGGCAGCGCGGCGCGGAGGCGCGCGAACTGGAGATATGCGTGGAGGATCGCCGTGTTCGTCGGCCGCACCTGGTGAAACACGTCGCCGGCGATGAGCACCACGTCCGGTGCCAGCTCGATCACCTTGTCCAGCGCGCGCGTGAACGACTGCGCTACGTCCGCCTCGCGCTGATTGATTCCACGCGGAGTCAGCCGCTGATACTGGCGGTAGCCGAGGTGGAGGTCGGAGAGGTGGACGAGGCGCAGAACGGGCTGGGTGAGGGTGCGCTAACCGGTTGCGCGCGCGAGAGTTGAGCCATCGCGCCCATGCTGGAACCTAGCGATGGATCAGCGCTTGTCCATCGTACGGAGCCGCTGCGTGACGCGCGTGACGAAGCGCATCGGCGCGCGCCCGGTTCCGGGCGGCGGCGTGACGAGCGAGCGAATGAGCACGGTGACCTGGGAGTCGGTCATCCAGCCGCGCTCGCGGTCGAGGCGCATCACGCCGGAGATGGCACCGGTGAGCTGGATACCGTCGTCCCGGCTGCCGGGCCTGATGTCGCCCTGCATGGAGACGAACGCGATGCGACCGCCGCGCGAGAGCGAATCGAGCCGGAAGCGCGCGCTCACGTAACCCATGCCGCGCGCGCCGAGCGGACCGCTGGACGGCAACGGCATCTCGCGCGTCCACCGATCCCCGACGCGCACCGCCGAGCGCGGAAAGACCGCGGGCATCGCCGACATCGCGTCGGCGAACTCCCGCGACACCGCGCGACCGCTGCCGTCACGCGCATTCTCCACCGAGCCATCCATCGCGAGCTGCAGCAACAGCCGCTGGCCGCGGAGCATCCGCTCTGCAGCCGCGATCTGGTCGGCACCGTGCACGTCGCTGGTATGCAGGTCGGCCGAATCGACGATGGTGAGGACGAGCGTGCTCGTCGCGAGCGACGACTGCACGATGGTGCGTGAGTCGATGATGACGGAGGTGGCGATGGGCCTGCCCCGCGGGTCGCCGTCGTCATCGGTGGAGCTCACCTCGGTGCGCTGCTCGAGCCGGGTGTGGAGCGTGTCGCCGGCGTGCGGATGGATGCGCAGGGAGACGGACTGGGCTCCTGCCTGCACCGCGACCGATGCGCAGGCGATGAGCAGCGCGCAAAGACTAGAACCCGTACGGATCATCCGACGGTGCAGCGGGAAGCGGCGCGGGGGCGGCAGTGCGCGTGGCGTTCTTCGGTGCGACCGCGGCGCGGAAGTGCGAGGCAAACGCGCGGCGGACGTCCTGTGGGCGCTCGCGGACGATCGCGTTTCGAGCGCGGAGGATCTCGTCGTCGCTGGCCAGCTGCACGGTGTCCTGGAGCCAGCCGAGCGTGAGGGTGGGATCGAGCGCGCGGAGGGTGCGGAGCACCGCCGTCTCGAGCGGCACTGCCGCCGCCGAAGGATACCGGCTCACGCCGTCGCGCCCGCGCATGACGGCGGGACGCGGGAAGCGAACGAAGATCGGTTGCGTGAAATGCGGATGTCGCACCATCAACTGTCCTTTCTCCAACGTGGCCAACTTCGTCTTGATCGCCGGAGTGAGCACCGCATAGCCCGGCGTCGCCAGCTCGTCGCCGTCCATGCGGCCGTAGAGTGCCGTGCCCGAGTTGCCGACGACGCGCCGGTGCACCTGCGACCGGAACTGCTGCGCCGCGAACAGCACGAGCCCGAGGTAGCGCCCGCGCTCGGCGATGTCGAGCAGCATCTTGCGAACGTAAGTCTCCGGGCCATCGCCCGGCGCGTACTTGTTCAGCTCATCGACGAACACCACGACGTGCTGGACGCCGAGATCGCGCTTCTCGAGGTGCTCCCGGAGCTTCGTCACCACGCGGGCGAAGATCAGGTCCTGCGCATCCTCCTCGAGTCCGGCGACGTCGATGACATACACCGTGCGGTCATCGAAGTTGCCGAACGGGAGATCGCTCGTGGCGCCGTCGTCGGCGACGAGGCCCTTGCAGCGCAGCGAGATGTTGGAGAGCCGGTTCCGCACCTTGCGGATGGTGGCCACGTGGTGGGTGCGCCAGCTCTGGTCGTCCTTCTTCTCCAGGGCTCGCAGCACGTCGCGGAACCAGACGTCGAGGTCGGCGAACGACGTCACGCTGTGTACCCGCTCCAGCATCGGGTCCGAGAACTTCTTGTCGAGGACGTTCTCCTTGATGAAGTCGATGAGCGCGTCTGCCTTCGCGTCCACGTCGTCCTTGTTGAGCAGCACCTCGGCGTACTGCAGCACCTCGCGCAGTCCCCACGTCAGCGGAGTGACGTTGTCGAGCAGCGCCTCGTTGCTGCGCAACGTGTTGAGCGACACGCCGTCGGACTTGTAGGGCGCGTAGTACTGCACGTTATCGAACGGCGCGGAACGCACGCCACACTTCTCGTAGAGCGCACAGTCGGCGTCGTCGATCTCACCGGGCTGATCGAGGAAGCAGAGGTCGGGGCCCTTCACGTTGAAGCAGACCGCAGCCACGCTCCCCTTCTGCGCGGGGAAATGCGTGAAGATCGACTGCAGCAGCCACTCGACGGCGCTCGTCTTGGTGGCAAGGCCGGAGACGCCGCTGATGTTGAGGTGCGCCGCCTCGGGGCCGATGAGAAAATCGGCGTCGAGGTAGATCGGGGCATCCGTGCCGCCGGCGCGGTAGACGCCGATCGGGATCCCGGTGCGCGCGCCCTCCCTGAGGTAGCCGTCCATGCGCAGCGCGATGGCGACGTCGGCTTCATCGGCGAGAAAGACGGCGCCCATCGGCACGGGCTGCAGCGGTTCTTCAGGCACATGGCGCAGCACGGCCGCGGTATAGAGCCGGATCTCGGCACGATCCGTCGGCTGCAGGCTTTCGGCACCCGGGGACCCGTCGAGTCCGATGACGTCGTGCAGCGGTGAGGCGAGATCGGTCCAGCTGAATCCTTCCGTGACGACGCCGTAGACCTGCGGCAGCACGCCATTCACCGGATCGCGTCCGTCTACGCGCACGATGGTCCCGATGCCGACCGGCGAATCGAGCGCCGTCCAGAAGTGAAACTCGTGCGGCGTGTTTGGACGACGTTCGGTGGCGACGACCCGGCCGAGAAGAGATGACATGAAACTCCCTGCTACTCGTGAGACGTGAATCGTGAGGCGTGAACCGTGAAGCGTGAGCCGTGAAGCGTGAGCCGTGAACCGTAACGGCGACTGCAGTAACGGTTCACCCTCGACGGTTCACCGTTCGCCGTTAGTTGATGGCCCTCAGGTACTCCTCACAGTCTCGCACTCCGTAGACCATCTTGTCCCACCGCGCGTCGGGCAGGGCGAGCGGCGATGTTTCGGCGAGGATCCAGCGCGAGATCTCGTCGGCGCGGGCACCGATGCGATCCATGTCCTCGGGCACGGGATGCGCCATCTCCACGCGCACGAGCCCCCACATCGGGTCGTGGCCGGTGGGGTCGCGGAGCCGCAGGTACCAGCTTGCGACCGTAGTCCGGCGCGGGGAGGTAATGCGGAAGACACTCGAGCGCTGGTGACGGCCGAGGCCGAGCACGACTGCGAGCGCATCGCCCTCCGCGTACAGTGTTCGGTGGCTCTTCACCACGCCCACGGTGCACGACGACACGGCGACCTTCTCGCTGCCGCTGATGCCCCCGTCGATGAACAGCGGGTCGTGCTCCGTGTTGCACCAGCGCTCGGCGAGGCGCTGCTCGAGCTCCTCGCGATGCGCCTGCACCCGATGCACTGCCGCGTCGCGAAGGGCGAACGGATGCGGCGCCAGCTCGGCGGCTTCGCCCGTGATGTCCACCAGCAACGGGCCGTACGCGGTGACGAGCGCTTCCCACGCCACCTCGCCGACGAGTTGGCGTGGGCAGTAGATCCGCCACTCGACGAGCGGCAGGCGCCAGGTATGCATCCGGCGATTCCGGCGCTCGCGTACCACCGCCGCGGCGCGTCCGAGAATGATCGGCGCCCCGGTGAGATAGCTCACCAGCTCGCTGCGCTGGGTGCCATCGAGGAAGGCGCGAAATCCGACGACTGGGGGCTCGAAGACGCGCTTTGCCCGGAGGGGACCGCCTTCCAGGACGGTTGCGCTGACGAGCCGCGGCGCGTCGTTACCCTGACTAGCAACCTCGAGAGTGTTCTCGCCCATCGCTGCCGGTCGCGCCTCGGGCAGCAGGGCGGCCAGCTGGCGCTGAACCGCGCGGACACTCAATGCAGGGCTGCCCATTCGACTCGTATGCACCAGACTCTCCGCCGCGCTCGCCACAACCCACCCTCCAGAGGCGGCTCACACCGCCGGGCCACACGTGAGCTACGGGCGATCTTCGGGGCAGTGGCCGTCGCGAGCATCCTAACCGCCGCGGTCGGCTGTGAC
>Ga0157372_10009291_pt1 | contig 10458 bp, 9 predicted proteins | sample C55metaG_FD_115307 | JGI IMG/M metagenome (GOLD analysis project Ga0157372, IMG submission 115307) | Corn rhizosphere microbial communities from Kellogg Biological Station, Michigan, USA - C5-5 metaG | ecosystem: Host-associated > Plants > Roots > Rhizosphere > Soil | place: USA: Michigan...
CGCGTCAACCTCGCTGGGGTAATAGGGCGCGGAATGCGAGGATAGTGATCACGAAAGCGGTGAGCGTTGTAATCGCGTGGATTCCCATTCCATCGCCGTTTATCATTGATCTCGCTGCAGCAGCCGCATATAACAATGAGGCGACTGCGGCACCTTGCCAACGGTCTTTTTCTAAGAGCCAAGCAGACGTTAGAAATGCCGCAGACTGTAAGCCGTTAAGGAGCAATAACCACGGCTGATCCCACAGCGGACGGACGCCGGTTCCGTTCCCGCGTAGGAGAATAAGGGCGAGGGCTAACGGCCACAGAATTCCAGAAATCGCCGCGACGACCGCCGCCAAACTAACGGCGCGGGAATCCAATGTTCCTCCCCCGAATTGCTGCAGTTTGGACGGGTTCATGCCGCTCTTATGACTCTGAAAATTCAAGTCTGCCTATAGTATATGCGTAGAGGCCATTATGGCGCTGCGCCGTCGAGAACGCAAACCAGCATGGTCCTTAGTGAAACGCTTTATCTGGTAATTGCTGGCTGGGCCCCGGTGAGAGCATGCCGAAGGCACAACGGCACACTCTCACCGGTATCGCGCATTTAGCGCCAAGTGACGCCAAGCACGACCGGCCAATAGTTCGTCGATCGATCCTTCGTGAACACGGTCACGTACCGGCCCTCGAGGAACAGATCACTGGCGCCCATCGACCACTGCAAGCCTGCTCCGGCGTTCGCTCCAGGACGCGTTACGGCCGAATACCCGGAGTTCGTGTAGGTCGAGGTGGAGTAGGGCGACCCCGACGCCGCCGCGGCAGTCACGGCCTGATGCAGCGCCGCGAACTTCGCCTGTTCCGCCGCCGGATTCGTCAGCGCGAGCGACTTCGCGTAGTTGAGGAAATAATGAAGCCCTCCGCCGGCGACCGCGTAGAACGATAGCGGCGAGCGGCTACCGAACGCTGGCAGTTTCAACTTTGCGTCGAGCATTGCCGCCGCGAGCGCGGCATCGGCGTTCGCGAGCGTCGCGACACCGTTGTAATAACCCCCGCCAGTGTTCACCGGTGTGGTTGTAGTGCCGCCGCTCGCCGTCGCCGGCTTGCCTCCGGTGGTGTACGTGCCGTTGGCCAAAGTCACGACCGTCGCGGACTGGCCGTTGTTCCGAAATGCCGAGCGTGCAGTGAGCCTGTCGTACGCGACGTCGAGGCGTAGTCCGAACAGACTCCCAGAGGGTTGCCAACCCATCGGAATGCTCACATTGAAGCCCGGATTGTAGCCGTTGTAGATGTCGCCAGATGGAACGCTCGTCCCGCCCGCAACACCGACGTAGAACGATCCGAAATGACGACGCTTCATCATCGGCGCCGCGCTCGCAGTCGTCGTGGTATCCGTCGTCGAGACCGGCGCGACCTTCGTAGTCGTGTCTACGATTGCGCTGACCGTGTCGGCGCGCGCGACCGAGTCCATCCGCGTGGTTGTGTCCACTCGCGTCGTCGTGTCCACTCGCGTCGTCGTGTCAACGGCAACGACTGCAGTGTCTGTCGATTTTGGCAACGCGACTTCTCCAGCCGCGGAGTCCTTCTTGACCTTGATTCGCTTGGCCGAGGTCGGTTTGGTCGTCGCTGCGCTCTTGGTTGGCGCTGCTCGTTTGGTGCTATCGGCGGACTGAGCTCGGCTCCCAGAGCTCAGTCCGATCGTGAGCGCAGCAGCGAGCGCAATCACGTAAGGGTTCAATCGTTGGTGCGACATTGTCGGGCCTCCTTCGTTGAGCCATCGACGGAAATCGTCGCGGCAAATGACCCAGCGGCAGATGACGTGCCCACAGTTAACAGATCAACGAAAGTTCGGCAGCAGGCTGTCGAGGCCGGCGACCCGCACGTGTTAACGACATGCACCCGGTCGGTTCGGGTTTATGAGAGATCTCTTAGCGGTGCGCCGTGCGCCGTCGCCCCTCTGAGCTCGAATCGCGACGAACCGACATGAACGCGCGGTTGGGCAGCGCCGTCGGGTGCAACGCAGATCTGGCTTGAACGGCAGCGCGGAGCTGGCAGGTTTCTCCTCGAACACATTCTGCTCCCGACTGCATGACGCGAGTGCACGCAAGACCTGGCCGAGTGCCTAGTGCTCGCACGATACTTCCGCATCCGCTGCTTGGCCCGTCCCCACCAGCCTCTGGCAATGACCGTCTCGTACGACAACAGCAAGATCATCTTCGACGGCATCAAGGCCGCGGGAATCAAATCGCTGTCGGCGCTCCCCGAAACGTGGCTGGGCCTCCTCCTCCAGCGCGCCGAGGCCGATCCCGACATTCAGCTCGTGCAAGTCGCAAAGGAAGAGGAAGCGGTGGGCATCGCCGCCGGCGCGTACTTCGCCGGCACGCCGCACGTGCTCCTCATGCAGAACCACGGATTCTTCGGCGCGATCAACGGGATCGTCTCGCTCGCCCAACTCTATCACGTGCCGCTCTGCATGTTGATCGCGTTGCGAGGCCACTGGGGCGAACCGTACCCGTGGCATACGCGCGGCGGCATCGTCACTGAGAATGTGCTTCGCGCGCTTGGTATCCCGTTCGAGTACGCGCGCGACCCGCGCAAAGTCGCCAAGCAGATTCGTGAAGCGTGGACGTTCTCGCAGAGCTCTCTGTCGCCGGTCGCGCTCCTGCTGACGCGCGATCTCATGGAGGACTGATGCAACGCGCCGCCTGCATCGAGATGATGTACCCCGAGCTCGAGGACAAGCTCGTGGTGACGATCATGGGCGCGTGCGCCCAAGAGCTCTACAATCTCGGTCACCGCGAGAACTTCTTCTATCTTCAGCACGCCATGGGGCTCGCGTCGTCGATCGGCCTCGGACTGGCGATGCATCTGCCGCGCGAACGCGTGATCGTGCTCGATGGCGATGGCTCGGTGCTCATGAACCTGGGCACATTCGCGACGCTCGCGCGCTACCGGCCGCGCAATCTGATTCATGTCGTGTTCGACAACGGCAGCCTACTGTCCACCGGCGGATTCGACTCGCACACGACGTCGGGCGTGACGGATATCGCCGCCATCGCGCGTGGCGCCGGAATCGAGCACACTGCGCTGGTTGATAACGAGGTCGCGTTCGGCGAAGCATTTGTCGAGGCGCTCGAGCGGGACGACCTCAGTGTGATCGTTGCCAAGGTTGCGGCGATTGGGCCCGAGCACTACGGAATGGATCTTCAGCTGCCCGAGAACGCGTTCCGCTTCAGACGCTGGATCCTCGACCGCGCTCGATCGGCGCCGTCGTAAATGGCGAGGTTCGGAGCCGTGCTCGGCTAGCGTGCGAACTCGGTTTACGGTCTATTAGTAGCCTTGCCTAGAGACCCGAAGACAATCGATCGCATGCCGTTGCACCTCGTGGCCGCGCTCTGTGGTCTCGGGCTCGCAGTCGGGTGCACGAAGGCGCGCGCGGCGTCGAACGGCGACGAGTCCGCGACACCTGTTCGTGGTGGTACGCTCGAGATCGTCGCGTATAGCGATGTCGATCACCTCGCGACAACCAGTGCCTACAATGCCGCGACGAGCTGGCTCAACCAGCTCACGACGCGCCAACTCCTTGGGTTTCCGCCGTCGTTGGACAACGCCGTGAAGGTACGGCCCGCGCCCGACATCGCGCGCGAGACACCCACCCGTGACAACGGCGGCATCAGCGAAGATGGACTGACGTACACGGTGCATCTCAAGCATGGCGTCCGCTGGAACAGCGATCCTCCGCGCGACGTCATCGCCGGCGACTTCATCCGAGCCATGAAGCTCCTGTGCAATCCTGTCATGCCCGGTGGATCATTGATCTACTACCGTACATCCATTGCGGGTATGGATTCGTTTTGCGCCGCGTTTGCGAAGGTGCCGGGAACGGTTGCGTCCATTCGGCGCTTTGTCGACTCGGCTGCCATCGATGGTGCGCGCGCGCCAAATGACTCGACCGTCGTTTTTCATCTCGTCGCGGCGAGCTCCGACTTCCTGAACTTGTTGGCGCTTCCGCAAACATCGCCGGTTCCCGACGAGTATCTGAATTATCTCCCGGACAGCCCGGAGTTCCGACAGCATACCCTTGCAACGGGGCCGTATCGGCTTGTTCGGTACGTGCAGAACCGCCAAATGCTCTTCGAGCGCAATCCGGCGTGGGACAGGGAAACCGACCAACTTCACGCGGCGAACGTCGATCGAGTGCGGGTACGAATCGGCATCGACGCACAGTTGCAGTTGCTCCAAATCCAAGCAGGCACCGCGGACCTCGGCGCAGAGACAGTGAGGGCGGCTGATATGGGGCCGCTGCTCGCGAGCGGTGATCCGACAATCTGGCTATCGCCGACGGGCGACATCTTCGGGAATTTCAATTTCCTCGCGGTGAATCGCATCGGCCCGGACGCCGAACGGGTGCTCGGTCGACGCGACATCCGTCGCGCCATCGCACTCTCGATAGACAAGGCAGCGCTCGTGCAAGTCAGCGTCGGGCCGCGTGTCGCTCGTGCGCTGCGGCAGTCGGCGCCAAGCAGTGTGACGGGGTTCGTCGCGGGTCGCGATTCTTACAAGACGGCCGACGACCGGGGCGATCCCGCGGCGGCGCGACGTCTGCTTGCACAAGCCGGCTTCGATCCGCGACGCGTGCTTCGTCTCGGATATCCTCTGGACGGTGCTTCGCCGATCATCGCGCAGGTGCTTCAGGCGAGCCTCGAGCGCGCGGGAATCGAGGTGGAATTGCTGCCCGTCGCGTTGGGCGACTACTACGGTCGGCTACTCAGCGACAATGCGAACGCGCGGCGCGGCGCGTGGGACTTGGCGATCGTCGGATGGTTCCCGGATTGGTTCGGCGGCAACAACGGCCGCGCTGTCTATCCATCGCTCTTCGACGGGCGCAATCGCGGATCGGGCTCACCGAACTACGGTGGCTTTGAAGATTCCGGCGTGGACGCCGCAATCGATCGCGCGTCGAACGCGGCGACCGACGAGCTCGCGAGCCAAGACTGGGCAGAGGTTTCGCGTTTGCTGATGGAGGAGGTTGCGGAGATTCCGCTGATCGAGCAGAAGACCGCGTACGCCAAGTCCCGGCGCGTCCGAGGGTGTTCGTGGTCGGCCATCGGGATGAATTGCGATCTGACGGCCCTGTGGCTCTCGGATGCCCGACCGACCGTGGCCGCAGCCCGGCGAACACCGTGACCATCGTCCCAGCACCAGCGAGGATGCTCGCGCGCCTTGTTCCTCCCAGCGCTCCTCCGTTGCTCGACGTTCGTGACCTTCACGTGTCGTTCCAGACACCAGACGGCGTACTCGACGCCGTCCGCGGCTTGTCGTTCTCGCTGGATCGTGGGCGCGTGCTGGGGATCGTCGGCGAGCCGGGTTCCGGCAAAAGCGTGGCGACGCAGACGATGGTCGGTCTCACGCAAGGCGCACGGGTCGCCGGCGAAGCGCGATTCGAGGGACGCAACCTCCTCACGATGACTCCGCGGGAATTGCGTTCCGTTCGCGGACGCGGCATCGCGATGATTTTCCAAAATCCTCTCTCGAGCTTGCATCCCCTGCACACGGTCGGCTGGCAGATCGTGGAGATGATTCGCGCGCACGATACTATGACGAAGGCGCAGGCGCGGACACGCGCGATCGAGCTGTTGCGGCTCGTCGGCATCGCGCGGCCAGAGCGGCGCGTGGATGACTATCCGCATCACTACTCCGGAGGGATGCTTCAGCGCGCGATGATCGCGATGGCGCTCTCGCTGAATCCGTCGCTGCTCATCGCCGACGAGCCGACGACCGCGCTCGACGTCACGGTGCAGGCGCAAATCATTCGGCTCCTTCGCAGTGTGCAGCGCGAATTCGGCACCGCGATCATCATGATCACCCACGACCTCGGTGTCGTCGCGGATATCGCCGACGACGTGATGGTCATGTACGCCGGAAGAGCAATGGAAACAGCGACACGCGATGGGCTGTTTCATGCGCCGAGCCATCCGTACACGCGCGGGTTGTTTGGGTCGAGTCCGCGCGCCGATGTCGACGAGGCTCGACTCACGCCGATTCCTGGTCAGCCACCAAGCTTGCTCGCACTGCCGGCCGGCTGCGCATTCCAGCCTCGTTGCTCCGAGGCGATCGCGCGCTGTGCGGTCTCGTCGCCCGCACTGTCGTCCGTAGACACAGACGACGGTCATCGATCCGCCTGCTGGCTAACCGCGGAGGCCCCGTCCTCGTGACCGGGCGGATATCACGCGACGGCGCGAAGAGCGACGTACTCGTCAGCATCGAGCACGTAGTGAAGGAATTCAAGGTGCGATCGGCGCGATTGTTCGCGCGCACGAAAGACATCGTGCACGCGGTTTCCGACGTCACGCTCGACATTCGGCGAGGTGAAACGTTGGCGCTCGTCGGCGAAACAGGCTGTGGCAAGTCGACGCTCGCACGGTGTGTCGTCAGGCTTCACGATCTGACGTCGGGGCGCATCATCTTCGACGGACAAGACATCTCGAGCGCCTCGGAGCGCGCGATGCGCCCCGTCCGTCGACGTATGCAAATGATCTTTCAGGATCCGTATGGCTCGCTCAATCCCCGCCGGCGCGTGGGATCGATCATCGGGGATCCATTCGAGATCCATGATCTCGCCCGAGGCGACGAGCGGATCCGCCAGGTTCGGCACCTCATGGAGCTGGTCGGGCTCAACCCCGAGCATCTCAATCGATTTCCGGGAGACTTCTCCGGCGGGCAGCGTCAACGCGTCGGCATTGCGCGCGCCCTCGCACTGCGCCCCGACCTGATGGTGTGCGACGAGCCGGTCTCCGCGCTCGATGTCTCCATTCAAGCACAAATCCTTAACTTGCTCGGCGACCTGCAAGAGGAGCTGGGTCTCACGTATCTCTTCATCTCGCACGATCTCTCCGTCGTGCGGCATGTGAGTGACCGCGTTGCCGTCATGTATCTCGGAACGGTTGTCGAAGTCGCGCCGGTGCATGCGCTCTACACGCACCCGCGGCATCCGTACACGAACGCTCTCTTGTCCGCGATGCCAATTCGCGCGGCCGAGCGCGCTGGAGACCGCACGGAAGTTATTCTCGCCGGCGATCCGCCATCGCCGATGGACCCGCCCAGCGGCTGTCGCTTTCATCCGCGCTGCCCGCGCGCGCAAGCACGGTGCGCGATCGAGACTCCCGTACTCACCCGTCGATTGCATGACGCGAGCGAACATGTGACAGCGTGTCACTTTCCGCTCGCCGACGGTGAGTCACTCGTGAGCGAAGCTCCCGCCATGGCCCTCTCATGACAGCAGGAGTGAAGGCGGACATTCGCGTTCGTGGCCCGTGGACGCTCGCGCTCGAGCGCTTACGGAATGACAAAGCCGGCAAGGTCGCTGCGTTGGTGATCTGTGCGCTCGTGTTGTTGGCACTCCTCGCGCCGCTCTTCTCGAGGTTGACCGGGCACGGGCCCGCCGAGCAATTCCTCGACATCGGATTATCACCCGAAGGCGTGCCCACGGGACCGAGCCGCCGTTTCTTGCTCGGCACCGACGGGCTGGGTCGTGATCTGCTCGTGCGCATCGTATACGGAACGCGCGTCTCGCTACTCGTCGGACTCCTCGCGAGCGGCACGGCGGTTCTCGTCGGAACGGTGGTCGGGATTGCCGCGGGGTGGTACGGCGGCGTGGTCGATCGAATTCTGTCGCGCGCCATGGACGTGTTTCTCGCCCTGCCGTTCCTGGTGTTCGCGCTGGCGCTCGTGGCGGTGGTTGGATCCAGCTTGACGATCAGCGTGACAGTGATCGCGATGTTCAGTTGGGCATCAGTAGGCCGCATCGTTCGCGCGGAAACGCTTTCCATCCGTGAGCACGCGTACGTGCAGGCCGCGCGTCTCCTCGGGGCGAGTCACGCGCGCATCATGTTCATCGAGATCCTGCCGAACGTCGCGGCAACGGTGATCGTGTACACCACGCTACTCATTCCCGGCGCAATCGTCGCCGAAGCGACGCTTTCGTTTCTCGGACTCAGCGTTGTTCCGCCGGCGCCGTCGTGGGGCAACATTCTCTCCGACGCGATGGCGTACTACCGCGTGGCGTGGTGGTTCATCTTCTTTCCCGGTGCCGCGCTCGTCGTGAGCACCTTGGCCTTCAACATTCTCGGCGACAGCGTACGTGACGCGCTCGATCCGAAGCTCGATCATGATTCCGGCGCCGCGCACGAGGCGACGCCATGATTCGCTTTGCAGTGAGACGCCTCGCCTGGAGCCTGGCGGTCGTCTGGTTCGTGGCGACGAGCGTCTTCGCGATCTACTTCGCGGTGCCGCGCGACGTCGCTCGCCTCGTGGCGGGGAGTCGAGCGAGCGAACAGACGCTCATGCTCGTGCGCAAGCGTCTCGGTCTCGATCAGCCGGTGCGCGTCCAGTATGTGCAATTCCTCATGCGGCTGGCGCACGGAGACCTCGGACAGTCGTTTCAGACGCAGGAAGCGGTGACGACGATTGTCGCGCGCGACCTGCCGGTGACGACGTCGCTCGCGCTGGGCGCCAGTGTGCTGTGGCTCGTCATTGGCGTCGGTGCCGGAACTATCGCGGCGACACGCCGACGCTCTCGTTCGGACCGCGCGATCAACACAGTTGCAATGGCCTTCTACTCGATGCCCACTTTCCTCGTCGGCCAGCTGCTGCTGTTTTTCCTGTTTTACCAACTCTATGTGGCGGGATACGAGCTCTTCCCGCCGGGTTCGTATGTTCCGTTCACGGAAAGCCCCTTGCAGTGGGCGCGTTTTCTCATTCTCCCGTGGGCGTCGATCGCGCTCGTGTCTGCGGCGACGTACTCGCGTCTCACGCGCGGCGCGATGCTCGACGTGCTCCACGAGGATTACATTCGCACGGCACGGTCGAAGGGCATCTCGGAGCACAGAGTGACGATATACCACGCGCTCCGCAGCGCGCTCACGCCGGTGGTGAGCCAGTTCGGTATCGACGTGGGCAGTCTAATGGGCGGCGCGATCGTGACCGAGGTAGTGTTTGGCTTGCCAGGCCTGGGGCGCGAGGCGGTGCAGGCAATCGCGAATCAAGACCTGCCGATCATCATGGGGATCACGATCTTGTCGGCGGCGCTGGTTGTCGCGGCGAATCTCGTCGTCGACGTTCTGCAGGCAGTGATGGATCCGCGCGTGCGACTCGAGTGATCAAGCGAACGTCATCGCCGGGCTATCAGTGCTGCCTGCTCCGCAACCACCGAATCTCGTTGCGGCCGAAGCGGTGCGTCCGGCGCGGTGCGCAACGACAGATATGCATCGTACGCACGCAACGCACCTCTGCTATCGCCGGCACGCGCGGCCAATCGCCCTTCTTGCCGCAAGAATGCCGGAAGGCTCCACATATAGGCAGGGAAGTAGTCCACCTCTCGCCGGCGGATCGCGGCGAGTGCGCGCGGCAGATCGCCCTGCGCCTCACGCATCCGCGCGATTGTAAAGTTGGCGAACGCGGTGGGAACGAAGTCCGCAGCTCCGCCGAGAAATCCACGAGGACCGCGCCGCATGAGAGAGTCGAGCCGGTCGAGGCTCGGTCGCTTCTCGCCCACCGATGGTGGTCCCTCGGCAAGAACCTGAATCAAGGACTCGCATACGCTGAAGTCGACTTGGTTCACGTCATCGGAAGAAAATGGCGCGTAGCCGCTTGTGGCGAACGCCCGCAGGCGACGAACGGCTCCATCTGCGTCAGTCTTTTCGCCACTGGACAGTTTGAACAGTGTTCCTAAACAATCCCGGAACGGAGGCCACCGAACGCTTCCTCCCCGTGCGGGAATGCGGTAATGTCCGGCCTCTTCACCGGCAATCGACGCAGCGCCGAGGGCGCGATAGGCCGGGTCGATCATCGCTTGTTGCGTCAACGTCGATGCCCATTGTGCACCCTCCAGGCCGATGTCGACGTTGCCTAGATCTGATCGCCCGGCAGCGAAGCGGATTGCGAGATTACTCAGGACCGTTGCCAGCTGCTCCGGCGTGGTCGCGGCTTCGCGCCGTAAGACGTCGTTCGCCCACTGTGCATCCGACAGCGGAAGCGAGAGCGCCGCGCTGTGCAGTGAGATCCTCACGAGCTTTTGCATGTAGTCGGTGCGGCTCAGTCCTTCTCGTCTGTCGCGCCAATACTTCGCCTTCGTGCTGTCGCCGAGCGCTTGGGAGGCAGCCCACAGAAATACGTCGTCGTTGAAGCCGGCTCCGACCCGCGGCTCGAGCAGCGCAGAGAAACGCGCGATTGCCGCGCGGTCGTGGGCCACGAGCGCAGCGAAGAGTCGCTCGTTGACCGCCAGTGTGAAGCTCGAGTCGAGTGCGATCGCTCTGTCGAGGGCGATCGCGGAGCGCGCAGCCCAATCATTGCGGCTCGCGCTAGAGCCGTAGTGCGACAATAACTGTCCAAGCAGCAGCCACTGCTCCGGACCGTCGACCGCGGCGCTCGCCGCGCGCTCGGCTTGTTCGATGATCTCGGCGTTCGTCGACGGGCCTGGATA
>Ga0157372_10009293_pt1 | contig 10457 bp, 20 predicted proteins | sample C55metaG_FD_115307 | JGI IMG/M metagenome (GOLD analysis project Ga0157372, IMG submission 115307) | Corn rhizosphere microbial communities from Kellogg Biological Station, Michigan, USA - C5-5 metaG | ecosystem: Host-associated > Plants > Roots > Rhizosphere > Soil | place: USA: Michigan...
GAGCGTCTCCGTGTCTACGGCCAGACGTTTCGGTTTTTGAAATCCTCTCCAAAGCATGTCGATTCGCCTTTCGTGCCCAGCTACGCCGCGAAGCATTTTGCAGCGACAGGGCCGATTTACTCCATCGTTGAGATTTCCGCCTTGCGGCGGTGTTGCTGTCCTTCGCCGGCAACCGGTCGCGTAGGCTTCGGGCTGCCGGCTGAAGGTTTTACTTCGAGTACAGTTCCACGATCAGCTGCTCGTTGACCGGGATGCTGATGTCTTCGCGTTTCGGCAGCGCGATTACGCGTCCGCTCAGGTTCTCGCCGTCAATCTGTAGCCAGGCCGGAGCAGGGCTATGACTGGCGATCTCGCGCGAGCTTTCCACGACGGTCAGTTTGGCGCTGTTCGGGCGGACCTTGATCTCGTCGCCGACACCAACCTGATACGAGGGGATGTTCACCTTGCGGCCGTTGACTTCCACGTGGCCATGGCGGACCAGCTGACGCGCCTGACGCCGTGAGCTGGCAAAGCCGAGGCGGAAGGTCACGTTGTCCAGGCGACGCTCAAGCTGCTGCAGGAGCAATTCACCGGTGACGCCGGGCGTGCGCGATGCCTTCTCGTAGTAATCGCGGAACTGCCCTTCCAGGGCGAAGTAGATGCGGCGCGCCTTCTGCTTTTCGCGCAGCTGCAGACCGTATCCGACGATCTTCGCCTTGCGGTCACGGCCATGCTGGCCGGGGGCAAAATTGCGCTTTTCGATGGGGCACTTGTCGGTGGTGCATTTGGTGCCCTTGAGGAACAACTTCATGCCTTCGCGCCGGCAAAGGCGACAAACGGCTCCGGTGTAACGTGCCAATGCATTCTCCTTGATTCAGAGGACGACCGGTTTACGGGGCGCGGCCCTTTCTTCCCGGTCCATGTTCAGTTTACAGGGTTTAGGGTATAGGAGATAGGGTGTAGCGCAATAGCCGCTCCTGTACCCTAAACCCTATACGCTATCCCCAGGTCTTAGACTCTGCGCCGCTTGGGTGGACGGCAGCCGTTGTGCGGGATCGGCGTGACGTCGCGAATCGAGCGGACTTCGATGCCGGCGGCAGCCAGAGCACGCACGGCCGACTCGCGGCCCGAACCGGGACCGGCAACGCGCACGTCTACCGAGCGGACGCCGTGATCGCGGGCCATATTGGCGGCGTTCATCGCGGCCTGCTGCGCGGCAAACGGAGTCCCCTTACGCGACCCGCGGAAGCCGAGCGAACCCGAACTCTTCCAGCTCAGCGTGTTGCCCTGCTGATCGGTGATGGTCACGATGGTGTTATTGAACGAGGCCTGAATGTGCACTATGCCGAACGGCACATTGCGGCGCTCGCGCTTCTTGAACTTCTTGTTGCGGGCGGCTTTGCCGGTTTTGCCCGCTGCCGGCTTTTGTTCCTTCGCCATTAGGTCTTCGCCGTCGCTTTCTTCTTGTTGGCCACCGTGCCCTTACGCGGTCCCTTGCGGGTGCGGGCATTGGTGTGGGTGCGCTGTCCGCGGACGGGCAGGCCGCGGCGGTGCCGCAGGCCACGATACGACTGGATGTCGATCAGCCGCTTGATGTGCATGTTCACATCCTTGCGGAGATCACCTTCCACGCCGCCCTCTTCTTCGATGACCTGGCGAATGCGGTTGACCTCGTCTTCCCCGAGATCCTGAATCTTCTTGAACGGATCGACATTGGCGGCGCCGAGAATCTTCAGCGCACGCGGATCGCCGATACCGTAGATGTACGTGAGCGCGATTCTCGCCTGCTTGTTGCGGGGGAGATCGACGCCAGCGATACGTGCCATACGGTGTCCTTCGATTTGCTCCCGGCGATTGCTCGCCGTTTGCGGTTAGTCCGGATCGACGTCGAACCGGAGTGGCGAGAGCCTGAAGTTGCCTTCGGGGTTCTTCGCAAGCCTGACTGCGGCTAACTCGCCCCTGCCGCGGGAAGCGGCACAGCCCTCAACGAGAGCGCCAGGTCAGCCCTGACGCTGTTTATGTTTCGAGTTTTCGCAGATCACCCGGACCACACCGCGGCGGTGAATGACCTTGCACTTGTCACAAATCTTCTTAACTGATGCCCGAACCTTCATAACTACCTAGCTCCTAGCCCTTCGCTGTTAGCTGCTAGCTCTTCCCGCTGTTCGCAGGACCTCTTCCGTTCACCGCCGGCCAGGCTAACGGCCAGCTTCTAAGAAGCTAATAGCTATTTGTATCGATACACGATGCGTCCGCGGCTCAAATCGTACGGACTCAACTCAACAGCAACGCGATCCCCGGGAAGGATGCGGATAAAGTTCTTTCTCATGCGCCCGGAAACGTGGGCCAGGACTTCATGGCCGTTGCTCTCCAGCGCCACCCGGAACATTGCGTTCGGCAAGGTCTCCTTGACCGTTGCCATGACCTCAATCGCGTCTTCTTTCGACAATCAATATCCTCAGCTTCGTCTTTGCTGCGTTCTTGCCCAGAGGGCGGCTTCCCTGCGTTCAGCCCCTTAGACGCGCCACAGCGGCCACCACAGCGGCCGCAACGGCATCCACCGGCTGATCGCCGTTTACTTCCTCAAATCGCCCCTGAGCGCGATAGTGTTCCACCACAGGAGCCGTTTGCGATTCATAGGTCCGCATCCGCTCCGCGAACACTTCTTCCGTATCGTCGGATCGCCGCACCAGTGGAGTGCCGTCAACATCGCACTTCTCGTCCACCTTTGGCGGCTGCAGGTAGATGTTGTAAATCGTCCCGCAGACTGGGCAAGAGCGCCGCCCCGTAATACGACGCAGTAATTGATTATAGCTAACCTGAATGCTGACCGCAATTACGGGCAGCGCGCCGGCCTGGGCCGCGATTTGCTGATCCAGCCAGCTTGCCTGCCCCAGAGTGCGCGGGTAACCGTCGAGGATGTAGCCATTTGCGGTATCCGGCTGTTTGAGCCGCTCGGCCACAATCCGGTTCACCAGATCGTCCGGAACGAGCCTTCCCTGGTCCATGATGCCTTTGGCCTCAAGCCCGAGCGCGGTACCGTGATCCCGGTTGTAGCGGAGCAGGTCGCCCGTGGAGATCTGGGGGATGCCCCACTTCGCGGCCAGCTCTTTGGCCTGCGTCCCCTTGCCGACACCGGGGGCGCCCAACAACAAGATCGGCCCCGGTTTTCCCTTCAATGCGTCCTTTTGTTTCACCTGCGCATCCGCTGCCGCGACTGCCATTTACCAGGCCCGCCTTCCCCGAACGCGCCCGCTGCGGGGCGAGAATCCTTCATAGTGCCGCATGATCAGGTGCGATTCGATCTGATTCACCGTGTCCATGGCCACACCGACCACGATCAGCAGTGAGGTGCCGCCAAAGTAGAAGTTGAATCCCATGCCGTTCGTGACCCAGAGCGGCAGGTTCTCAAAGAAATGTCCAATGAGCCACAAGTGGTTCAGGTGGATGCCACTGATCATGATCTGGGGGATCAAGGCCACGGCAATGAGGTAAACCGCGCCGACCAGGGTGATACGGGTGAGGATTTCGTTGACAAAATCCGAAGTGCGACGGCCGGGACGGATGCCGGGAATAAAGCCGCCGTACTTGCGCATGTTGTCGGCAATGTCGTCCGGACGGAAGACGATTGAGATGTAGAAGTACGCGAAGAAAATAATCGCGATGATGTAGAGAAGCTCGTACGCCGGCTCGCCGACACGCAATGCGTCAAAGGTCCGAGAGAGCCAGGGACTGTTCTGGACGAACTTTGCCTGCGAGAAGAGCATCGGAGCCGACAACACCGAAGCTGCGAAGATGATCGGCATCACGCCGCCGGAATTGACTTTGAGTGGCAGGTGCGTCGACTGTCCACCCATCAGGCGGCGTCCGACGATGCGCTTGGCATACTGGACCGGAATGCGGCGCTCGCTGCGCTCGACAAAGACGATGAACGCGACGACCGCAATCATGCCGATGACCAGCAGGATGAGCGCAGGTACGGTGAAGGCACCAAAGCGCTCGGCCTTCGCTGTAGTGATCAGGTCTTCGATGCCACGCGGCAACCCGACGACGATACCGGCGAAGATCAGCAAACTCATGCCGTTCCCAATGCCGCGTTCGGTAATCTGCTCGCCGAGCCACATCACGAACGTGGTGCCGGTGGTCAGTGTCAGGATGGTCATGAAAACGAAACCGAGGCCGGGGTTAAGGACGAGATTGGCAGACGAGCTCTGCAGCGTGATCGCGATGGCTGCGGACTGCAGCACGCCGAGCAGGACGGTGACGTAACGGGTCCACTGCGTGATCTTCCGGCGTCCCAGTTCGCCTTCCTTCTGCATCTTGGCCAGCGGCTCATAAACGACCGTGAGCAACTGGAAGATGATCGATGCCGTGATATACGGCATGATGCCGAGGGCGAACACCGTCAGGCGGCGCAGATTGCCGCCGCTGAACAGGTCGACCAGGCCCAGCGACGAGCCGGCCTGGTTATTGAAGAAGGCTTCGAGGGCCTGGACGTTGACCCCGGGGGTCGTGACGTGCGCGCCGAGACGGTACACGGCCAGGATCCCCATCGTAAACAGGACACGCCTGCGCAGGTCGGGGATGCGGAAGATATTCGCAAACTTCTCAAACATGGGAATCTGATCTCAATGATAACCGGAAGCCGTTGCGTGTAGCCGGTACCGTGGAGCGAAAACGTTACCAACGCCGGAGGTACCGGCGGGCACCTAGCCAATGACGATGGCTTTGCCGCCGGCTTTCTCGATCTTTTCCTGTGCGGCCCTGGAGAACTTGTGGGCGTGAACCGTGACGGCGACCTTCAGCTCGCCATTGCCCAGCACCTTGATCAAGTCATTGCGGCGCTTCAGCAGGCCGAGTTCGGCCAGCTTTTCGGGCGTCAGCTCAGTCTCGCCCAGTTCCGCAAGGCGGTCCAGGTTTAGAACGGTGTATTCGGTGCGGAAGATGTTGGTGAAGCCGCGCTTCGGCAGACGCCGGTGCAGCGGCATCTGGCCACCTTCAAAACCGCGCATGAGGCGGGAGCCCGACCGCGATCCCTGTCCCTTGTGTCCACGTCCGGAGGTCTTGCCGGTTCCGGAGCCCATACCGCGCCCGATGCGCTTCTTGTTGCGGTTGGCCTGTTTCGGCGCCCGCAGATTGGAAAGATTCTTCATGATTTTCCTCGCTCAACGCCGGCCGGAATCTCACCGGACGACTCGCATGATGTATGCCGGCTTGCTGAGTCGGCGACTATTCCACGATCCGCACCAGATGCGGAACCGTCTTGACCATCCCCCGAATCGAGGGCGTATCCTCGCGCTCGACAATCTGATTCAGGCGCGTGAAGCCCAGCCCCTTGACGACTTTCTTGTGCTTCACCGGCGCCTGGATTGCCGACCGATAATACTGAATTTGAATCTTCTTCGCTTCGGCCATCGTTAAATCTCCTGCGCCTGCTTGCCGCGCATGGCTGCGACCTCGTTCTTGTCGCGCAACTGCACGAGTGCGTCAAAGGTAGCCTTGATGACGTTGTGCGGGTTGGCCGTGCCGAGGCTCTTGGTGAGCACGTTCTGCACGCCCGCCGAGGTCATGACTGCGCGCACCGCGCCGCCCGCGATGACGCCCGTACCGGCCGGAGCCGGTTTGAGCAGCACCTGTCCCGAACCGAAACGGCCCAGCACCTGGTGCGGAATCGTCGTGTCGGTCAGATTGACGCGGACCAGGTTCTTCTTGGCTGCCTCAATCCCCTTGCGGATCGCCTGAGGCACTTCGCGCGCCTTGCCCGAGCCGTAGCCGACAACGCCTGCCCCGGGATCCCCCACCACGACCAGCGCCGCGAAGGACATGTTCTTGCCGCCCTTCACCACTTTGGTCACGCGGTTGATCGCCACGACCTGATCCTTCAGGTTGTACTGCCCGGAATCCAGCTTCTTTCTTAATATCGCCATTCGCTTCTGATTTCCTTCTGCGCGGCCGCAGCCGCCGCAATCCTAAAACTCGAGTCCCGCTTCGCGCGCGGCATCGGCCAGCGCCTTGACACGTCCGTGATACAGGTAGCCGCCCCGATCGAAGACCACCTTGTTGATGCCCTTCTCCTTCGCCCGCTCGGCGATCTGCTTCCCGATCTCTTTGGCGGCCGCCACATTGCCGCCGGTCTTCGACTTGGCCGCCACGGTGGATGCAGAAACGAGGGTGACGCCCTTTGAGTCGTCGATCACCTGCGCGTAGATATGGTTCAGCGAGCGATAGATGTTCAGCCGCGGCCGCTCCGGCGTGCCCGCCAGCCGGCGGCGAATGCGCGTGTGCACGCGCTGCCGGATCGCATTTCTCTTTCTCTGCGTAATCATCCCTTGTTCCTTCCTAAAAGCGGAGCCGCCCTGCGGCCCCGTTCGGTGTGGTGCAGTTGCTGCGAACCACTCGCAACTACTTGGCTCCGGTCTTGCCGACCTTCTTCTTCAGGCGCTCATCCGAGTAACGCACGCCCTTGTTCTTGTACGGATCGGGCTTGCGCAGCGCGCGCATGTCGGCCGCGACCTGACCAACCTGCTGGCGGTTAACGCCGCTGATGGTCACCCGTGTCTGCTTCGGGTCGATCGTCGCCGTGATCCCTGTGGGCAGCGGAAACTCGATCGGGTGCGAGTAGCCGAGCGTGAAAACGATGGTGTTTTTACCCTTCAGTTCAGCGCGGTAGCCGATGCCGACAATGTCCAGATCCTTCGACCAGCCCTTCGTTACCCCTTCGACGGCATTCGATACCAGCGAGCGCGCCAGACCGTGAATGGCAGCCTGCGAGTCGTCGTCGCGCACCGCGTGCAGATGGCCTTCCTTTTGTTCGACCCGGATACCATCCGGAATCCACTGAACCATCTTGCCCTTCGGTCCTTCGACGGTCACCACATTCCCCTGCATCGAGTACTTCACGTTGCTCGGCAACGGAATCGGCTTCTTTCCAATTCGTGACATCTCTCAATCCCTTTGTGGCTTGCGAGTCCCGGCAACGTGTGCCGTTCCACTGCAGCCTCGGCGAATTGCTCCGCCGGAACTTACCTCACCAGCTACGCGCCGAGGCGCGATCCGCTGGCCGTACATTCCTCACCAGATTTCGCAGAGGACTTCACCGCCCACGCCTTCCCTGCGGGCCTGACGGCCAGTCATGACACCGCGAGGCGTGGTGAGAATGCTGATACCCAGTCCACCCTGTACGCGGCGGATCTCGTCGCGGCCAACATAGACGCGGCAGCCCGGACGCGACACGCGCTCGAGGTCACGGATGGCGGCTTCGTTGTTGGCGCCATACTTGAGGTACACGCGCAGCACCGCACGGCCGTTCTCTTCCGTCGTCTTGAAGTTGGAGATGTAGCCCTCTTCCTTCAGAATGCGGGCAATCTCCGCCTTCAGCTTCGAGGCCGGAACATCCAGTTTCTGATGACGCGCCCGTATGGAATTGCGAATCCGCGTCAGAAAATCCGCTACCGGATCGGTCAAACTCATCGTTTCTCCTTCATCCCCCGTTCGCTCGCCGCAACGAGAACCTGCGGGAATGTGCTTCTGACCTTCAGCCAAAGCTTCCGGTCAAACTTAGTTGTGGCGCGCATGCGCGCGCGTCCGCCCGAGCCGGCAGGCTCACCAGGAGGACTTAACGACGCCCGGGATCTCACCCTTGAGCGCCAACTGACGGAAGCAGAGGCGGCAGACGCCGAACTTCCGCAGAAATGCGCGCGGCCGGCCACACAGCTGACAACGATTGTGCTTGCGGCTCTTGAACTTCGGCTTGCGTGCGTCCTTCACTCGTTTTGCAGTAGTTGCCATAAATGTCCTTCGATCCTCGCTTACGCCGTCTGGCGGAACGGCATCCCGAACTGCCGCAGCAGAGCGCGCGCCGAATTATCATCCTGAGCCGAGGTCACGATGGTGATGTTCATGCCCTTCAGCTTGTCGACCTTGGAATAATCAATCTCCGGGAAAATGAGCTGATCGCGCACGCCCAGCGTGTAGTTGCCACGGCCATCAAAGCTGCGTGTCGATACACCGCGGAAGTCGCGCACACGGGGCAGCGCCACGGAGATCAGCCGATCGAGGAACTCGTACATCGTGTCGCCGCGCAGGGTAACCATGGCTCCGATCGGCATGTTTTCGCGCACCTTGAAAGCAGCAATGGACTTCTTCGCGCGCGTGGTCACGGGCTTCTGGCCGGCGATGGCCGCCAGATCCGCAGCCAGCGGGTCGAGCAGCTTCGAGTTCTGCGTCGCCTCGCCCAGGCCCATATTCAGCACGATTTTCTCAAGGCGCGGCACAGCCATCGGGTTCTCGATGCCGAGTTCCTTCTGGAGCGCCCCCTTAATTTCCTTGTGATACTTCTCTTTCAGTCTCGCTGCCATTATTCGTCTCTTCTCTCTGTCCCGGTCTTCGGAGTGGTTGTCGCCGTATACCGTTACGGGATCAGTCAATTCGGCCGGCGTGGCGGGAAACCCGCGTCCGCTGGACGGCCAATCCTACTTCTTCTTCGGGGCGATGGTGCCGCCGCACTTCTTGCAAATACGCACCTTGCTGTCGCCTTCAAACTTGTGTCCGACGCGTGTGGGCTGGTTGCAGCTGGGGCACACCAGCATCAAATTCGAGCGGTGGACCGAGGCTTCCTGCTCGGCGATCCCGCCCTTGATGCGGCGCTGTGGATTCTCCCGCAGGTGCTTCTTGACCACATGCACGTGCTCAACCAGGAGACGGCCGGTGTCCGGAAAGACGCGCAGTACGCGGCCCTTCTTGCCGCGATCGCTGCCGGAGAGTACCTGTACCGTGTCGTTGCGCTGAATGTCCAAACTCGCCATCTTCGTATCCTTTGTGCCCTGCGCCCTAAAGAACTTCCGGCGCGAGCGAAACAATCTTCAAAAACTTCTTCTCACGCAGCTCACGGGCGACCGGTCCGAAAACGCGGGTTCCCACTGGCTCGCCGGCTTCGTTAATCAGCACCGCGGCATTCGTATCGAAGCGGATGTAGGTTCCGTCACGACGGCGAGTTTCCTTGCGCGTACGCACCACGACCGCCTTGACCACCTTGCCCTTCTTCACCTGTCCGTCGGGCGAAGCTTCCTTCACAGCCGCGGTGATCACGTCCCCGAGGCCTGCCTTCAGGCCACTCGCGCCGCCCAGGGGCAGAATCATCTGCAGCTTGCGCGCGCCGGAGTTATCGGCGACCTCAAGCATGGTTCTCATCTGCACTGCCATGGCATTCTCTCCTTAATTCGACCGCGATCTCGCGTCGCGGCTGGCGTTACTGCGCGGCTGCAGCCGCCGCGGCGGCCTCTTCTGCCTGTACCAGCGCCGAGCGGCGAATGATCTCTTCGAGGTTCCAGCGCTTCAGCTTGCTGAGCGGACGCGTCTCGCGGATGCGAACGACGTCGCCGACGCGCGCCGAGTTCTGCTCGTCGTGCGCATAAAACTTGCGGGTACTGCGGATGATGCGCTTGTACTTCGGGTGCGCCTTGCGCATTTCCACTTCCACGACGATGGTCTTCTGCATCTTCGTCGAGACCACCTGGCCAACCTTCTCGTTGCGGCGCGATTCGCGCTTCTCAGTCGTTTCGCTCATGGTTCAGCCCTTCTTGACCTTTCCGGTCCGCGCTGCGGCGCGCTTCGTAGTGCGGCCGCCCGCACTCTTGCCCGTTCCCCGTCCCGACGTCTTCCGCGGGGAGCCACCTTTCGCGGCGGCTTTCTTCCGCGCCGGCTTCGCACCCTTCTTTTTCGCGCGTCCCGCTTCCGCCTTCGTCGCGGCGCTTTCGCCGGAGGTCCTGGTCAGCGCATTGGCGTTCAGGCCCAGTTGGCGCTCGCGTGCGATGGTCTTGATGCGCGCAATATCCTTGCGGAGATCCCGGAGCTTCTTCACACCCTCGGTTTGCCCGAGCTTCATCTGAAAGCGCAGCCGGAACAACTGCTCGCCGGTCTTGCGCTCCTCGAGCGCCAGCTCGTCGTCGCTCAGGTTGCGAATCTTATCGACTTCCATCGTTTCTCTCTTCTCCGGCTGCCGGGGCAGCCTCAAATCATAGCCGGCGGCTACTTCGCGGCGACCGTAACCTTTGCGTCGTGCCGCTGTACGAATTTCGTTTTGAGCGGCAGTTTGTGCGCGGCCAGACGCATCGCTTCCTGCGCCATCTCCGGCGTCACACCTTCCATCTCAAACAACACGCGGCCGGGCCGAACGACAGCGACCCAGTGATCCGGTGCGCCCTTGCCCTTACCCATACGGGTTTCGGCCGGCTTCTTGGTCACCGGCTTATCCGGGAACAGCCGCAGCCAAATCTTGCCGCCGCGCTTGATGAAGCGCGTCATAGCAACACGGCTGGCTTCGATCTGTCGGTCGGTGATGTAGCCGCACTCCATGACCTTCAGGCCGAAGTCGCCGAAGGACAGCTCGCTGCCTCGCCATGCCTTGCCGCGCATGCGTCCGCGCTGCTGCTTGCGGTATTTCACTTTCTTTGGCATCAACATGATGAAATTCCTCGAAC
>Ga0157372_10009296_pt1 | contig 10456 bp, 8 predicted proteins | sample C55metaG_FD_115307 | JGI IMG/M metagenome (GOLD analysis project Ga0157372, IMG submission 115307) | Corn rhizosphere microbial communities from Kellogg Biological Station, Michigan, USA - C5-5 metaG | ecosystem: Host-associated > Plants > Roots > Rhizosphere > Soil | place: USA: Michigan...
TAGTGAAGCCACTGTGGAGAATATCGGAGTCGAACCGACACGACCTTCCCGCGCCTCGCGGGACGCTCCCACTCAGCTGAGCTAACCAATCATGTTTTTCAATAGAGCATAAAAAAGCTTCACTAAAATAGTGAAGCCACTGTGGAGAATATCGGAGTCGAACCGACGACCTCTTGCATGCCATGCAAGCGCTCTAGCCAGCTGAGCTAATTCCCCTTTCTATTTTCTCTCAAACTGACGACCTTCCCGCTTGCCGCGGGACGCTCTAGCCAGCTGAGCTAATTCCCCTTTCTATTTTCTCTCAAACTGACGACCTTCCCGCTTGCCGCGGGACGCTCTCGCCAGCTGAGCTGGTCCATTCAGCACAAAAGAACGGCTGCAAAAATAAGTGATCAGCTAATACGGATGGTATAATAATTTCTTTAAAACCCGTCAAAATTCAGTGTATGCAAAAGGGAGGGGAATCAAAGAAGATACGTCCGGCACAGGAACAGGAAATGCCGGGTACTCAGCAGGATATGAATCCGAAACCGGTTATTGAGAGACCGAAAGTGGAGAATAAACTGGAGGGCAAGGTTGCACTAATTACCGGTGGCGATAGCGGCATCGGATCGGCAGTAGCAATACTGTTCGCCCAGCATGGTGCCGACATAGCGATCGTCTATCTTGATGAACACGAAGACGCGGAAGAGGTCAAAAAGAAAGTGGAGGGCTATGGGCGGAAATGCGTCCTCATTGCTGGTAACGTTCGTGACGAAATCTTTTGTAAAAAAGCGGTAGAGGAAACTGTGAAGCAATTGGGTAAGCTGGATATCCTGGTTAATAATGCAGCAACACAAACAGAGCAGAAGTCACTCGAAGATATTTCAACCGATCAACTTAAGGAGACATTTGAGACCAACATCTTCTCGCAATTCTGGATGACGAAATACGCCCTCAAACATCTGAAGAAGGGTTCGAGTATTGTTAACACCACCTCCGTAACCGCTTATAGGGGCAGCCCTAGCTTGATTGACTATTCATCAACGAAGGGAGCGATACTTACGTTCACACGCAGCCTTGCTCATAGCTTGATTGAAAAAGGAATCCGTGTGAATGGTGTGGCTCCCGGACCAATATGGACGCCGCTGATCGTAGGAAGTTTCGATGCCGATAAAGTGAAAACTTTTGGTTCAGATGTTCCAATGAAAAGAGCAGGCGAGCCCGCAGAAGTGGCTACCTGCTATTTGTTTCTTGCCAGTGAGGACGCTTCTTACATAACCGGCCAGGTCTTGCACCCTAACGGTGGTGAAATTGTAAATGGTTAGCCCTACCATGGCATAAAAAATGCCGTAAGTATATCAAGTTCTTTATTCTCTCACGGGGTGGTTAGTCTTCAATTAACCTGAGATCAAACCCATGAACCTGATCCGGGTAATACCGGCGGAGGAACGAGAGAACAAAGGTCCTGGCTTCGGGTCGGGGCCTTTCTTTTTTTTACAGTAGATAGTTTTTTTGATACAGAGAATTCCACAGCAGGCTTTGACTGAACAAGACCAAAATCATCCCCTTCGCCCTTGAAAAACACAAACATTTTTTCTATAATTGTGATAACCGTGAGAACTACTCCGCCATGTCATCAAGACAAGAACCGTTTCATTCTCCGCTTACATTTTTTCGCTACCCTTATAGGCACTTTATAGGCACCCAACTAAATAGACAACCTTAGTCCAACTACAGTCTAATTGTGCCCCAAACAATACCTATCTTATGGTAACCCTATACCTTCCTTAAGGCCCGTCCAATGCAAATCAAGGCGCCCCTTTCCTCGTTAAAAACCCTCAACTTCCCTTAATTCCCTTAACTCCTTAACCAACTTAATGGTTCAAACCCTTAACCTTAAACCTCTAATACCTTCGTTATCACACAACCCCAACCTCGAAACTCGAACCTCGAACATCGAACCCCCAAACGCTCCCAGCTCAAAGCCCAAAACTCCAAACCAACAAAAACCGTTAAATCAATGATTTATAAATAGATCCCCCTTGCATTTGATAAATAATGAAGTATCTTCACCCTGTCTTATAAATCGACTTGATAAATTTCTTCCCTATTCCGTAGAAGCTCATCTGGTCTTTATTAGAGACCAAACGCTCCACCAGAGCTATTTTAAACGAAACAAATATTTTTGATGTCATTTGAACAATTAGGTTTGATAGCGCCTTTATTGAAAGCGCTTCAAAAAGAAGGGTATACCGTACCCACCCCCATACAAGAACAAGCCATTCCGCCGGCCTTACAAGGAAAAGATATATTGGGACTGGCGCAAACAGGCACCGGTAAAACAGCCGCATTTGCTTTGCCCATTCTCCAGTTACTGAATAAGGAACAATCGAAAGGCTATAAGCACACAAGAGCGCTGATATTGACACCGACACGTGAGCTGGCCGTACAGATCAGCGAAAGCTTTGAAGTTTACGGGCGCTTTACGAATGTGACGCAGGAAGTGATCTTCGGCGGCGTATCGCAGCATGCACAAACCATTGCTTTGCGCAATGGCGTGGACGTATTGATTGCTACACCCGGACGTTTGCTTGACCTGATGAACCAGGGATATGTACATTTGGATTACCTCGAGTTTTTCGTGTTGGATGAAGCTGACCGTATGCTCGACATGGGCTTTATACACGATGTAAGAAAAGTGATCAAGGCTTTACCAAAGGAGAAACAAACGATGCTTTTCTCGGCAACGATGCCGCCGCAAATAGCCCAGCTGGTTGCGTCGTTGCAGCGATCCCCGGTGAGGGTCGAGGTAGCGCCCACGTCAACAACCGCAGAAAGAATAGAACAGTTTGTTTACTTCACACCTAAGAAGAATAAACAGTCGCTGCTAGTGCACCTTCTGAAGGAACAAAATATCAAACGCACGTTAGTATTTACACGGACGAAACATGGTGCCGACAGGATCGCTAAAGATCTGAAGAAAGCAAGTATTCGGGCAGATGCTATTCATGGCAACAAGTCACAAACAGCCAGGCAGAATGCCCTGACCAATTTCAAGACCGGGAAACTTAAAGTACTGGTAGCGACCGACATTGCCGCAAGAGGTATTGATGTCGACTCCCTCGAGCATGTGATCAATTTTGATCTTCCTGATGTTGCTGAGACCTATGTGCACCGTATTGGTCGTACAGGACGAGCCGGCGCCAACGGAATTGCTATTTCTTTCTGCGATGGCAAAGATGAAATGGGTAATTTGAAAAGTATCAATAAGCTGATAGGTTTAAAGATACCGGCAGTGGCACACCCATTCGAAAAGGTGACAGCTTAGTATAAACTATAGTATATTTAACCAATCCCTCGATAGTATATTGAGGGATTTTTTTATTCTGTCACAACCACCTCTTCAGGATGCGGAACGTTCCTGATGGTGAGCTCATATTTGGGACTGAGCGAGAGGAAAAACTCTTTTGTTTGAATTAACTCACTCACCACTTTATCCTCCAGCAAGACAGTCGCAAGACTTGAGGCAAGCGGAACATCGATAATCACGTTCTTCAGTTTACCATCCTTTAACCCGAATGAAAACTTATACCCGGACTTCCTCTTCATTCCGGCTCTTTCAAAATCCGGCGCATTCAGTGCAAGCACTTGTTCTGCAACTAAGGATCGTTTCATCACAATTCGGATAATGGGTAAATATTTTGACCAGACGTTTGTGTACATAAAATAGCTTTAATGGTTAAAGAGACAGATAGGGCGGATTGTGTAAAGATGGGAATTTAAAAGCCAAGATAGATGTAATGTTTGATTTTAATTGTCACAGGAACCCTTTTTTCTTAAGCTGTACAGTAGTTTTCGCCCTTGTGGCACAGTCTTTTAGTTACTACAGGAAACATTGATGATGCAAGTACCCGAAACAGGTAAAAAAAATACGAAAGAGCGGACATTTAATATCTATGCATTTGTGGTGACCGTGTTCCTCATGCTCTCATTTGTGGGCGCAACTGTGTATGTATTGATCAGCAGCCTGTTATGAGATTCTCCCGTCAGAGGTATTCTTTCAGGAGCTTGCTTTTCTGAGGCTTTCTGAGGTGAGTAATCGCTTTGTCTTTAATTTGTCTTACTCTTTCTCCCGTCATGTTGTATTGAGTCGCAATTTCGCCTAAGCTCAATGCGTTCGGTAATCCGATTCCAAAGAAAGCGCAAACAATATTTCTTTCTCTTTCGGATAATGTATTAAGGCAGCGCTCAATTTCAATTTGCAGCGATTGGATGTAATTGACCGATTCGTCTGTATCGGCTGATTCTTCGTCGATCATGCTGTCCAGCATTGTTTCTTCCGTCACTGGGTTGGGGCTATCGAGACTTACGTAATTGATATGGTAATGATGCACTGACTTTAGGTCTTGTTCAGAAATCTTCATTTCGTCGGCCAGTTCTTCTTCGGATGGAGCTCTTTCATGTATTTGTTCCCACAACGAAATGACTTTCTGCACTTTGTTTCCGAGATTTACCCGGTTCGATGGTAACCGCACCATTCTTCCCTGGTCGCTCAGCGCTTGTATGATACTTTGTCGTATCCACCAAACCGCATAGGAAATGAACTTAAATCCCTTCGTTTCATCGAATCTCATTGCCGCCTTGATGAGGCCAAGATTACCCTCATTGATCAAATCGGAAAGAGTAAGACCCCTGAATTGGTATTGCTTAGCTACTGAAACCACGAAACGAAGATTAGCTTTAGTCAATTCATCCAAAGCTTCCTTGTCACCTGACTTTATGGCTTTTGCAAGCTCTATCTCTCTTTCAACTGAGACCATTTCTTCTTTAGCAATTTCCTGGAGATACCTGTCTAAACTTACGGAGCCGCGGTTGGTTATCGATTGAGTGATGGTGAGTTGACGCATGAAAGAATATTGCGTGTAAGGTAGTCATTATTTGCGCGAAACGATTTTAACTAGCTGCAGCAGTACAAAAGCTGGCCTTGGTGTTAATATTACTGGAGGAAATTTATCACGCGCCTAAATGAGTTACCTTTGCAACAATTATTTGAGTGGCACCAGTATGGAATCTTCACCACTTTCTTTACTTCAGCTTACTTCTCAAATCTTTTGAAATAAAAAACAAACCTTTATAATTATGAAGATTTACATCGAGAACCTGGATGGCACCATCGGTAATGAACAACTCAGGGAGATTTTTTCTTCCTACGGCGAAGTGAGAAATGCTGAAATAGTAAAAGATCTGTTCACCGACGTGTCGAGAGGTTTCGGGTATGTGGAAATGGAGGACGATGCAGCAGAAAAAGCGATCGGTGAATTGAACCAGACGACGTTAAATAACCTGAAACTAACGGTAAGGGAAGCGCCTCCGGTCACAGAACGCAAGGGGTCATACAAGGTCGGCAACGGTGCCGTGAGTGCTTACCGTTTCAGAAGGAACTAAGGCACAGAAGCTCGTTCAACAGGTAATGTATGAATAATGGCAAGGAGCAAATGCAGGTTGAATTCAATGGAAAGGCAACCTCTGTGTTCTTCAGCATTTACCGCGGATTTGAAACCGCTGTGGCTAACGTTAGTCGCAGAAGGGACGAGTATAAATTTCAGCAATTAAAAAAGCAATATGCTACAACAATGGAGCATGAGTTGCAGGAGATTGCCAGGGAATTATTAGTAAAGCACAAGAATGAAAAACAGCTCAGCGAAATGGACCAGATGTTTAAGCAGTTTATCAAAGACTACATGCACCGCTTCATCCAGAAGGTGAACGATCTTTGAGCGCCGAGGCCATTCTGCAAACATTGCGATACAGCTGTTATCAAAATCATTCATATTTGCTGTAAGTTTGAACACTATAAAATTGTAGCTTGAATTCTCTTATGAAGCGTTCAGTTATTACCGGATCAGGAGCAAACATACCTTCTCAAGTTGTTAAGAATACAGACTTTATAGAGGAACAGTTTTACGCAGAGGACGGACAGCCGATCACCACTTCTCCCCAGGTTATTATCGACAAATTTGTCAAGATCACCGGTATCGAGGAAAGGCGTTATGCGCCACCACAACAGAATTCGTCTGACCTCGCCTCTTCGGCGGCGGCGATGGCTATTGAGGATAGCGGTGTTGATCCGGAAACTTTGGACCTTATCGTAGTCGCACACAATTATGGTGATGTATCCTACGATAGTGTACAGGTAGATACAGTGCCCTCTTTAGCGGCACGGGTAAAGCATCGCCTTGGAATTAAAAATCCTGCTTGCATTGCATTTGATGTGCTTTTTGGTTGCCCCGGATGGATCATGGCCATGATGCAGGTGGATGCTTTTTTTAAGGCAGGCATGGCAAAAAAAGCCTTGGTCATCGGTACGGAGACATTGTCCAGAGTGATTGACCGCCATGACAGGGACAGTATGATCTTCAGCGATGGAGCAGGTGCCGTGGTGGTTGAATTTAAAGAAAGTGAAGGCGGGCTTCTCTCCTCTGGAGCACTTACCCATACCGGTGAAGAAACCGGCTTTTTGTATATGGGCGAATCGAGCTATTCGTCTTACCTGCCTGGAATGAAGTTCATTAAAATGAAGGGTAGGAAGGTGTATGAATATGCATTGAAGTATGTTCCGCAGGCCATGAAGGACTGCTTCGATAAAACAGGAATGGATATCTCGGAACTAAAAAAGATCTTCATCCACCAGGCCAATGAAAAGATGGACGAGGCGATCGTCTCGGCATTCTACAAACTATGTGGCAGGCCAGTACCGCCGGACATCATGCCCATGTGCATACAATATCTTGGTAACAGTTCTGTAGCCACCATCCCGACTTTGTTTGATATTATCAGGAAGGATAAGGACCCCGGCCATAAACTGGAGGCAGGAGACGTGATCCTGTTCGCTTCTGTCGGTGCAGGAATGAGCATCAATGCCGCTTGTTACCGGTACGTCTAAGCTTCATACTTTATCGTCGAGGAGGGCCTAATTCTGACTAAGAAGAGTGTTATCCTGTTGTGCAGGTACCGATTGCCCGTTCAGGAGAAACTCAAACAGGTTCATTTCTGTCGGTAGCCCTAACTTTTTACGCAGACGATAACGACCTATCTCTACGCCCCTTATCGAAATGTTCATGAGCTGCGCAATCTCTTTGCTGGAAAGATTCATTCGAACATAGGCGCAAAGCTTCAATTCATTTGCGGTGAGACCGGGGTAGCGGTTCTTCAGAACAACGAGGAAGTCAGTATGAACCTTGTCGAAGTGATGGGCAAACTGTTCCCAGTTGTCATCCATCTTGCTGTCCTCGCCCAACAGTTTCAACAGTTTTTTAAATTGATTGGATATTTGTTCGTTGTCAATTTTTTTGAGTAGCGTATTCAGGTCATCACGGATCTTACCCAGCATTTCTCTTTTCTGAACCAGGTGCATGGCCGAGTTGGCAAGTTCCGAATTCTTATGCCCGATCTCGGACTCCAACTTTTCATTTCTCAGTTTAACGATCTCCTTTTCATTCTTTTCCAACTCTAACTGGTGCATGTACTGGAGCTGCCTTTGTTGCTCTTCATATTCTTCTTTCTGCTGCAAGAGCTTTTTGCGGTGACGTAGGTTGAGGTAGTAAGCAAAGCCGACCAGGATGAGGGCATAAACCAAATAGGCCCACACCGTTTGATACCAGGGTGGCAATATGGTAAAAGAATAAGTGGCTACTACTGATTCATTCCCAAGGTTGTTTCTTGCTTTTACCTGGAACACGTATTGACCGGCGGGCAGGTTGGTGTATTCTTTCTCAGGACGGGAAGACCAGCTCGACCATGCTTTGTCGAAACCCTTTAGTAAGTAGCTGTATTCAATATTTGATTGCTGTCCGAAGAGCGTCGCGGAATATTCAAAATGCAACGAGTTCATGCTATAAGGCATATGAATGCCTGCCTGCGGTAAAAAGCCACCGTATAAAAGACTGTCTACTTTTCCTATGGATTTAACCAGGCGTATTTGGGTTTCGAGTACCGTCTTATTTTGTTTGTATTTACCGAAGTCCACATGGTAGAAACCTTTTTCGCCACCGATTATAATATTATGTTCATCGAAAGGATATACGTTCTCAAAGCCACTTACCAATTTGTTATTGAGCTCGGGGAAGTAAATGGTCCTTGGCTTCGCAGCGGAGAAATCCACGACACCTAGTTCCTTCTGACGTACGAACCAGATGTTCCCCGAGGGATCTTCCCGCAGGTACCTGATATTTTTTTCATCGAGCACATTTTTAAAAAAGGCGGAGGGTTCAAAAAGGTCTTTCTGCTCGTTGTATTCGTATAGCCCTTTCTCTGTGGCCGCCACGATACGGTTCTTTATTTTAAAAATGTAGTTGTTGTTTGCTGAAAGCAGCCCCTTGTCCTGGTTATATAACTTGATTGAAGTGCTTTTGTCAGGGTTCAGCGCTATCCTGTAAATCCCTTTATAGGGGTGAGCGACCCAAACCGTGTGCTCGTTTTGCACCACCACAAACCTTGCCGACTCGAATTGGGCGTTCACTGGGGTGGTGTAGAACTTACCATTTGAGAAGTCAAAGAAGCTCAATCCAAGATAGGTACCGGCCACCATTAGAGTCGATGGTAGCACATTCGACATGGGCATGAATGTCCAGAAACCACTATGACCGTCCAGTGAAACCGCTTGGTTATTCCTGATCACAAAAGCGCCGGTGTGATGCCCCATCAAGAGTTGGTCGTTGACTATGGAAAGGTTTCGAACCTCGCCTTCGGTATTGTCAATTAGTTCCAGTTTGCTCTTGACGAAACTCAGGTCGGGGCCCTTGTCAAGATTTACTTTATACAGTCCATTGGAAGTGCCAAGGTAAAGTTGGTTGTTGAAGACAATCGACGAATATCCCGACCCAATATTCTGAGTTTCAGGATATATATGCTTGATAGCGTTATTAAAGGCCACGAAATCCACACCATTATCCAGGCCAAGCCAAAGGTTTTTGTCTTTATCGGAGAAAATGCTGCGGATATTATTATTCTGCAGGCCTTCAATATGGGTAAGGCTTTGAATCAGGTTTCCGTTTTCATCTATAATATGGCAGCCGTCGAAGCTGGTAGCGAGAGCTATCCGGTTATTATCAACCACAATGGCCTTATAGATCATCTTCTTTCGAAGCTCCTCCAGGTCGGGAGACTGAAGGCGGACCACGGTTTTCTGATCGTATATAAAGAGTCCTTCTTTAAAGGTGGCAATTAGTGAGCGGTTATGATCGAGAGGTACGACAGAAGTAATAAGGGAAGCCGTTGGTAGTACTGAATTCCGGAGAAAAGGAGTCCAGGAGCCGTCCTTGTAGAGCAAGGCACCGTTTTCCAGGTCCTCGGCGATTAGCATCCCGTTGCAGACTGCCAGGAACCGCCATTCGGAACGGGTGGGGAAGACGGTAATCTTATTATTACTTAATTGGAAGATCCTTTTGTTGGTGCGAAAGAAGATCTCATCCCCATAAAAGCAAATGTTCCACACGTCGTCAAAGGAGCGGTCTTCTTTCGGTATGAGGCTTACCAGGGAGTGATAGACAAGGAATCCATTCTTATCGGGGGCAAAAAAACCAAACTCATTTTGGCCGCCGGCATAAATCTTTTGGTCCTTACTCATCTCTAAAGCCCTTATAATCGTGTGGTTAGGGAGCGGGTAGAGGTTCCAAAAGGTACCGTCAAAAGTCAATAGGCCTTCGTTATTTCCGAAGTAGAGAACCCCGTTTTTCCCCTGCCTGATATCCCAGTTCTGGGTACCCGCATTATAGGCCTGTTTGGTATAATTGACGATCTCGGGAAGCCCGATGGTGTTCTGGGCAAAACAATTTATCGACACCAGGAAAATGACGAGGGCAGCAATCCTTCTCATGTTCATTCTTTAGCCTTGTGAAAGTAATTCTTTTTGATTGATGTAGTAAAGATGTAGGTGAAACCTGCTCTAAATCAGGTTTTTTATCCCCTTGTTGTAGTAGTGTTGTAGTAGTAAATTCTCTTTGGAACGGGTGTTCTGATACCTTTATGCTTCCCAAAAAAGAGGAAATTCTATAACTAAACTAAAGGCTTGCGTATGAAATGTAAGACTGCTTTGCTACTAAGCTTTATCGCCATCCTATTTTCTTTCCAGGCGTTTGCTCAGAATGTAACCGTTACCGGGAAAGTAACAAATAGAGTAAATGGTGAAGTGTTGCCCGGGGCCACCGTCAGTTTAAAAGGCGGCCAGGCGGCAACCGTAACAGACGCGAACGGCACCTTCTCCCTTGTCGTTCCCGGTTCTGGTTCTGTTCTTCTCGTCACTTATAGCGGTATGCTGGAACAGGAGATTCCTGTTGTGGCAGGTAAGACCGTTTATAATGTTCAATTGGACGCACGGTCCAACTCACTAAATGAAGTTGTGGTCATCGGTTACGGTACCCAACGGAAGGCTAACATCACGGGAGCTATCTCCAGTGTGAGGGCCAAAGACCTCGAA
>Ga0157372_10009297_pt1 | contig 10455 bp, 7 predicted proteins | sample C55metaG_FD_115307 | JGI IMG/M metagenome (GOLD analysis project Ga0157372, IMG submission 115307) | Corn rhizosphere microbial communities from Kellogg Biological Station, Michigan, USA - C5-5 metaG | ecosystem: Host-associated > Plants > Roots > Rhizosphere > Soil | place: USA: Michigan...
GCAAAACACGGTAAAGTACTGATTGTTACAAAATCGAATGAAGATGAATCGAACACCAAATATGCACAAGGGGGCGTCGCCGTGGTTGTGGATAAAAAGGAAGATTCATTTGAAAAGCATATTGAAGACACTTTAATCGCCGGCGATGGGTTGTGTGATGCCCATGTGGTAGAGATTGTAGTTAAAGAAGGACCGGAGCGAATACAGGAGATTATAGACTACGGTACCAATTTCGATAAAACTAATCAGGGCTTGTTTGATCTGGCTAAAGAAGGCGGCCATTCTGAGTTTCGTGTACTACATTATAAGGATATTACCGGTTTTGAAATTGAGCGCGCTTTATTAGAGCAGATTCATCAAAACCCAAATATTGAAATGTTGACGCATTATTTTGCAGTTGATCTGATCACCCAGCATCATTTGGGCGACTTTGTGGATAAATCATCTACGGATATTAACTGCTACGGTATTTATGCTTTTAACACAGAAACCAGTACTGTCGAAAAGATATTATCGAAAGTAACCGTGATGGCTTCCGGTGGTGCAGGCCATATCTATAGTATTACTACTAATCCAACAATAGCTACCGGCGATGGGGTTGCTATGGTTTATCGGGCAAAAGGAAAAGTTAGGAATATGGAGTTTATCCAATTCCATCCAACAGCTTTATATAATCCGGGTGATTATCCTTCCTTTTTAATCTCTGAAGCAGTGCGTGGGTTTGGTGGTGTATTAAAAAGACGTGATGGTGAAGAATTTATGCAGGAGTATGATGAACGTAAATCCCTGGCGCCACGGGATATCGTTGCCCGTGCCATAGATGCTGAAATGAAGAAATCTGGCGAGGATTTTGTTTATCTGGATATTCGTCATCGCAGTAAAGCCGATATATTAGCGCATTTTCCAAATATATATGCCAAGTGTTTAGATATCGGTATTGATATGACCAGGGATATGATCCCGGTTTCGCCGGCATGCCACTATATGTGTGGTGGTATTATGGTGGATGATGTGGGCCGATCGTCAATTTTGCGCTTATATGCCTGTGGCGAATGTTCATCAACAGGCTTGCATGGCGCTAACAGATTGGCTTCCAATTCGTTGTTAGAGGCTCTGGTTTTTGCACATCGTATTTATGAAGATGCTGTCAAACAATATCAGACGAATGTTATTCCGGATAACATACCTGATTGGGATGAAAACGGTGTACAATTATCTAACGAAGATATTCTGGTTACACATAACATCCGCGAAATGCAGAAAGTGATGAACGACTATGTAGGTATCGTTCGTTCTGATTTTCGTTTGGAAAGGGCTATGCGCCGTTTGCGTCTGTTATATGAGGAAACAGAAGAGTTTTATAAGAAAACGAAGGTTTCTGTAAAACTATGCGAGCTGCGGAACTTGATTCAGGTATCGTATATCGTTATCAAATCGGCTATGATGCGTAAGGAGAGCAGGGGCTTACATTATACTACTGATTATCCGGAGCATCAACAAGTATTGGAAGATACCGTATTGAGATAAATAAGCAGAGCGGGAAACGGGGCTCGAACCCGCGGCCTTCAGTTTGGGAAACTGATGCTCTACCAGCTGAGCTATTCCCGCTTTTAATAGTGCTAAAGTATAAAATAATTACAAAACAATGCCACTAATACTACCTGTAAAAGATAAAAACCCCGCCTGGGGAAATGATTGTTTTATTGCTGAAAATGCTACCATAGTTGGCGATGTGTTGATGGGCGATAATTGTTCGGTTTGGTTTAATGCCGTTATCCGTGGCGATGTAAATTATATTAAAATTGGTAACAACACCAATATACAGGATGGTGCCGTGATACATGCAACTTATCTGCGTGCTGCTACAACTATTGGTAATAATGTGTCGATAGGACATAATGCATTGATACATGGGTGTACGCTGCACGATCATGTTTTAGTAGGCATGGGCGCTATTGTGATGGATTATGCCGATATACAGGAATTTGTAATTATTGGCGCAGGCTCGGTTGTACTGGAAAAAACAGTTTGCGAGTCCGGTTATCTTTATGCCGGGTCGCCTGCCAAGAAAATAAAACCATTGACCGACGAACAAAAAGAATTACTCAAAAAACTGCCCAATAATTATATTATGTACTCGGGATGGTTTAAGGATTAGGTATTTCCTTTGGGATACTGATATCTTCCTCTATCTCAAAATTTGTTCTTAACGGGATAGTTTTGTTATATAACCAGATGTTTTCGGGCTGAATATTTTGCTTAATATTTCCTGTATCCCATTTACCATTTTTATTTGCATCATAAATAACCCTGACCTTGTATTTTCCAACGGGGTAACGTGAATATACTATAGGTTCATTTTTACTGATTGAGGTACTTTTAATTTCTATATCATTATCATTTAGTAGCTGAACCAGGTAATTTTTGGCACCACTACTATCCGGAAGTGTGATATGTAAAGTAAGCTGGCTATAGTTTTCTATTTTATCTAAGGAAAACTGTTTTTTGAGTAGAGGGCTGCGGTCACCGTAAATATCTGTAAATGTACCAACGTTAAAGGCCAAAGCATAATTTCTTCCTGGACGGAGGCGGTATTTCAGACTAAACTTTTTCAGATCATTAGGATCGCGTTGTACGGTAAAATCATTTACTTCAATACTATCCTCTGTCATAATAATTCGCGATTGATCCAGCGATTCAATTGGATAATTGGCAGTAAATACAAGATCCGTTCCGGGCCTAAGCCTGTCAGTGGTGGTATTATATTGTAGTGCTATAATACGTTTGTAAGTATCTTTTTTACTACGTTTTAAAGTAAGTGTATCCAATGGCTTATCCTTATCTAAAAATGAAACTTTGACAGAATCAAAGCTCATATCTTTCAGATAAATGCGTGCTGTATCGCCGGTAGGTGTAAAATCAACGATCTTTGCAGAATCAAGTTTTGGGTTTAATATGCGTACCCCAGGATTCGGTATCGGTTTATTAAAAATAAAAAATAACTTACCGTCATTATCTATTTTTCGCTCCAGCAGCCTTAACCTAGGGGGTATTTGTTTAAACAAGGTAAGCTGTAAGTTTGTGGTATCTCTTTTCAGATGGACGATATCTTTTTTAAAAGCTACAAGCTCATCATCGTTATCGTAGATTTTGTTTGGCGATTTTTCCATCAGGGCGTAAATTTTATAATCACCCGCCTTTAAGTTACTCAAAGCAAAATTGCCGGCCGAATCCGTAGTGGTATATATGGCCGGTTTATGTTTTCCCCATGAAGTATCACGTTGTAATGGAAAAAGCATTACGGTTACATCTTTCTCTTTTTTCTGAGTTTGTACGTTAGTTACCGACCCGCTGATCTTCAAGGAATCGATCATTGGGCCGGTTGAGAAAACATACGTAAAATTTTTTAGGATGTTTCCTTCGTTCACATCCGCGATGGCCTTACCAAAGTTGATCACATATGTTGTATTTTTTTGAAGCGTGTCCTTCAGTTTGATCACTAAACTTTTGTTCTTAATGTTATACTCAGGTTGCTTGTTTACATCCGGACTGAGAGTGATCTCCTGGTAAACATTGTTGAGCTTAAAGTACTCATCAAAATCCAGCTGAATAATTTTTGCATTGAAATTTCTGGTTGGGTTTGGAGGAGTTGCCTTTAACAATTTCGGCGGAGTACGGTCACGTGGGCCGCCCATGGGCCTTTGTATGTTGGCGCAACCAAATAGTACCGAAATAGCTATAAAACCTGATAAAATTTGCAGTAAAAAGAGTGATCTTGGATTTGAGGTCATTTTTAGCCTTTATAAACTACTTTTTGTTTTTTATGAAGCTTGATATTAAAAATTAAAAATAATGTGTTTAATCGAATATTTTATAAATATCTGTATATCAATAATTTAGCTATTATTTTGAAACATGGATCATCAAAACTGAAATATCTGATGGCGAAACCCCCGAAATGCGTGATGCCTGTCCTAAAGTGCGGGGTTTGATGCGCATCAGTTTTTCACGGGCTTCTTTTGATAGCGATACCAATTGATGATAGTTGAACTCCGGATTGATCTCCTTGTCTTCCATTTTTTTCATCTTAGCTACGATCTCCATTTCTTTTTCAAAATAAGCTTCGTACTTAATTTTTATTTCAGCTTGCTCAATAGTCTCTTTATCATAACTCGTAAGCAACTCATCCAGCGCTGTATCAGCTTTACGTAAATCGGTAAAACCAACTTGAGGCCTGCTGATTAAGTTGAAGAGCTTAACGTTTTGCGTTACTGGCGATGTTTCTAATTCTTCTAATAAACCATTCACCTCACTCATGCCTATGCTTTTTTCGCGGGTGAACTTTACGATGTCATCACTACCTTTAATTTTCTTATCTACTTTAGCAAGACGCTCATCGCTGATCAAGCCTAGCTCATGGCCAATGGGTGAGAGGCGTATATCAGCATTATCCTGGCGCAGCAGCAAGCGATGTTCTGCTCTTGAAGTAAACATACGATAAGGTTCTTCGGTACCTTTAGTTACCAGGTCGTCAATTAAAACACCAATGTACGATTCTGACCTTTTCATAATCAGTTCGTGTTTATCATTAATTTTTTGGTGTGCGTTAATGCCTGCAATCAAGCCTTGCGAAGCTGCTTCTTCATACCCTGTAGTGCCGTTGATCTGTCCTGCGAAGAAAAGGTTTGATATCAACTTGGTTTCTAAAGTCAATCCCAATTGTATAGGAGGAAAATAATCATATTCGATAGCATAACCAGGACGAAACATTCGGGCATTTGCAAAACCTGGTATTTGTATTAAAGCTTTGTACTGTACGTCCTCAGGTAGCGAGGTCGAGAAGCCATTCACATAGATCTCGCAGGTGTCCCATCCTTCGGGTTCAACAAATATTTGGTGACGATCACGCTCAGCAAAACGATTTATTTTATCTTCGATGGACGGACAATAGCGTGGGCCCAAACCCTTAATTCTACCAGTAAACATGGGCGAACGCTCAAAGCCTTCCTTCAACGTTTCGTGTACGTTGCTATTGGTATAGGTTATCCAGCAACAGCGTTGATCTTGCTTTTGCTTAACATCAGTGAAAGAAAAGCGGCCCCGTTCCTCATCTCCCCACTGCTCTTCCATTAAACTATAATTTAACGAACGGCCATCGATACGGGGTGGGGTGCCGGTTTTCATACGGCCAGCCTCGAAACCTAAGCTCACCAACTGCTCAGTTATACCGGTTGCTGCACGCTCGGCAGTACGGCCACCACCCATGCGCTTTTCGCCAATATGAATAACACCATTGAGGAAAGTGCCATTGGTTAACACCACAGCATCGGCCTCAATTTCGATACCTAAGGATGTTTTAACGCCACAAACCGTATTGTTTTTGATGATCAGCGAACTTACCATATCCTGCCAAAAATCGACGTTTGGCGTACGTTCAAGCGCTAAACGCCATTCTTCAGCAAAACGTTTACGATCATTTTGCGTACGCGGGCTCCACATTGCAGGCCCTTTTGAGCGATTGAGCATCCTGAATTGGATACTGGTTTTATCAGAGATAATACCCGAATAACCACCCAAAGCATCTATTTCGCGAACAATTTGACCTTTAGCCACACCGCCCATAGCCGGGTTACAACTCATTTGAGCAATAGTCTCCATGTTCATGGTGATCAACAGCACGCTCGAGCCAAGGTTCGCTGCTGCCGCTGCTGCCTCACAACCGGCATGGCCGGCACCTACCACAATTACATTATACTTCTTAAACATCTTTATCTGGTATGTTCCACGTGGAACATTACAAAATTACTTATTCTAATTTTCGCTCCGATGTTCCACGTGGAACATTCTTAAATAATGACACTACTGCAACCATTGCCCATATCGCTTCGAGTATCACAAAAGGATAAAACCTGATAAGGTAAGATGACAGGCAGCACAACCCCGCACCAACTATATTGGATATGATATAGTAATAGCTGCTGGCTGATACCTTTTTGTTCAGATTTAAAAAGAACGCAACGAGTAGTATAATTACACCTGTTGTTGCAATGATATCGGGAGTGCTCATGCCTCGCTCATCTCCGTCAGTTCCAGCCAACGCGTGGTTTTATCTTCCAGTTCCTCGTTTAGGTCGGATATTTTATCTGCCAGGTAAGCTAGTTCTTCATGGCTGGTTATACCCGAATTCAACTCTTCAGTAAACGTTTTTACTTCATTCTCTATATGTGCGATACGTTTTTCCAGCTCCTCCATTTCCTTTTGCTCCTTAAAATTAAGCTTGCTTTTTTTAGGTGCAGGTGGTGGAGCGATAGGTTTTTTAGCCTCTTCAGTAGCCTTTTTCTTGGCCAAAGCTTTGGCTTCCTCCAACTCAAAGCGGTACGACGAATAGTTACCATTATATATTCTCAGGTTGCCATCGCCTTCCAATATAAATAACTGATCGGTTAATTTATCCAGTAAATACCTGTCGTGCGTTACTAAAACCAGCACGCCGGTATAATTAGTCAGGAAATCTTCCAGCACATTCAACGTATCGATATCCAGATCGTTAGTCGGCTCATCCAGTATCAAAAAGTTTGGGTTCTGCATCAGGATGTGCATCAACTGTAAACGCTTCCTTTCGCCACCGCTTAGTTTGGATATAAACCCATGCTGTTTGGCAGGAGGGAACAGAAACTGGGTAAGCAACTGTGATGCAGTGATGGTTTTACCATCGGCCATTAAAATGTACTCGGCCACATTTTTAACCACGTCTATTACCCGGTCTGTTTCTTTAAAAACAATACCCCCCTGGTGAAAATAACCCATCACCGTGGTTTCGCCTTTAACAATAGTACCACTATCGGGTTTCAAAGCCCCTGTTATCATATTCAGATAAGTAGATTTCCCGCTGCCGTTTTTGCCGGCCAACCCGATACGATCGCCTTTTTTAAAGGTATAGCTAAAGTTGTTGATGAGTGTTTTACCATTAAAACCTTTGGTTAAATGCTCAATCTCCATGATCTTGTTACCTTGCCGGGCCGATTTCATACTCAACTCAACTTTCTGTAGCGGACCTGCATTTTTGGTTTTATCTTCCAACTCGTAAAAGGCATTGATCCGCGCCTGCGATTTGGTACCCCTCGCCTGTGGTTGCCTGCGCATCCATTCCAACTCTTTTCTTAATAAATTGGAGTTCTTTTGAAACTGCGCTGCATCGGTAGCTTCACGTTCGGCTTTCTTCTCCAGGTAATAGCCGTATTTGCCGTTGAAATTAAAAATCTTGCCGCGCTCTATCTCAATGATCTCGTTACACACATTATCCAAAAAGTAACGGTCGTGCGTAACCAGCAAAATCGTTTTATTGCCTTCAGTCAATAAACTTTCCAGCCATTCAATGGTATCGATATCTAAATGGTTGGTCGGCTCATCCAAAACGTATATCTCCGGATCGGATATCAGCAACTGAGCTAATGCCAAACGTTTCTTTTGCCCGCCCGATAGCGTATCTATCTTCTGCTCCAGGTGATGAATATCCAACCGGCCTAAAATGGTCTTGATATTATGCTCGTACTCCCAGGCATCATTGTTACTTATTTCCTCGGTGATCTTCTCAATGGCTTCGTAGTTATCCGGATCATCTTCCAGTAACTCTTCATACCGGCGTATCAACTGCTGCTGTACATTGTCCGACTGGAATATAAAATCACTGATGGTCGCATCTTTTGGAAACTGCGGATCCTGCTCCAGGTAACCCAACTTCAACTCCTTGCTTCGCACAACCTTACCTTCAACAGGTAAAAACTGGCCAGCCAATAATTTTAATAAGGTGGATTTACCTGCACCATTAGCGCCAACCAATGCCACACGCCTGCCACGGTTTATGCCAAAAGTTAACTGACGAAACAGCCAGGTATCGTTAAAAGAATGGCCCAGATTTTCTGCTGATATATAAGTACTCACCGTATTTTTTTAATTTTAAGTTCGTTACCTGACAATTAGTCTGATTTTGATGCTTTAAAAACGCCTCCTACAGCTAATAATTGCCAAATAATAGTGCAAAAGTACGGATTTTTAAATTATGGTATTAAAATTGTATGTTACAACATATAATTAAGAAAAGGATCAAAAAATGAAAAAAGTATTGCACCCTGCTAACGAACGCGGGTATAACGACATCGGCTGGTTAAAAGCTAATTTCTCATTCAGTTTTGCCGGATATTATGATCCTGCAAAAGTGCATTTTGGAGCATTGCGTGTATTGAACGATGATTATATAGCGCCTGCAATGGGTTTTGGTATGCACCCGCATGATAATATGGAAATCATCACCGTAGTATCAAAAGGAGCGTTGGAGCATAAGGACAGCATGGGTAATGTGGGTATCATTAAGGCTGGCGAGGTACAGGTTATGTCGGCGGGGACAGGTATTATGCACTCTGAATATAATCCGTCCAAAACTGAAGAAACGAACTCGTTTCAGATATGGATCTTCCCGAAAGAAAAGAACATCACACCTCGTTACGACCAAAAAAGCTTTACCGGTGCGATGGTCCAAAATGAATTGACTACATTGATAGACGGCGATAAAACGACCGAAGCCTTGTGGATCAACCAGGATTCGCGCTTAAGCATGGGTAATTTTGATGCAGGCAAACAGATAAATTATAAAACGCAATATCCCGGCAGTGGCACATACATTTTCGTAATAGATGGTTCGGTTGAAATAGATGGCGCTACTTTAAATAAACGCGATGCCATTGGTGTTTGGGATACCGAAACCTTCAGTATCAATACTACCACAGCGGCAAATATCCTGATTATCGAAGTGCCGATGTTTTAATAGTTTAAAATTTTACTTTTAGTTTAATTTAAAGGGAGATTGAAAACAATCTCCCTTTTGTTTGTTATAACATATTAATTAACAATAATTAATATGGCAGGCGAAGCTTTACCCGGTTATAAGCGCTGGCTGGAAGATACCGGCGACCAGGTGGATTTTTTTGCATCATTTTTCCGGAATCTTTTCAGAGGCGGGTTCGAATGGTCGGAGTTTGTGCGCCAATGCTACGAAATGGGCTATAAATCGCTTACCCTGGTAGGTGTAACCTCGTTTATTATGGGTGTGGTTCTTACCCTGCAGTCAAGGCCTACGCTGGTTAAATTTGGCGCCGATAGCATGCTTCCGCTAATGGTTTGTGTATCTATCGTTCGCGAGATAGGCCCGGTTATTACGGCTATTATCTGCGCCGGCAAACTATCCTCGGGCATAGGTGCCGAACTGGGCAGCATGAAGGTTACCGAGCAGATAGATGCAATGGATGTTTCGGGTGCCAACCCCATGCAGTACCTGGTGGTTACCCGCATACTCGCCACTACGTTTATGATCCCTTTATTAACTATGATAGGTGATGTTATAGCCCTATTTGGCGGTTTTGTGGCCGTTAACCTGGCCGATAGCACCAGCTGGACCTTATATTTCAATAAGTGCGTCAATTCTATCACATTCGTTGATTTGCTGCCTGCTTTTGTTAAAACCATTTTCTTTGGTTTCGCAGTGGGTTTTGTAGGTTGTTATAAAGGCTATAACTCCAATAGTGGTACCGAAAGTGTAGGTAAAGCAGCCAACTCGGCCGTGGTTAACGCTTCGCTGTGGATTTTTTTTCTGGATGTGCTTGCTGTACAGATAACCCAATTATTGTTTTATTAAGATGAGCACCGCCGTGAAACAGGCTGATAGGGCCAACCACAAATCACCCGATGCAACCGAAACGGTTGTAGAGATGCAGAACGTGCACAAAAGCTTCGATGGAAACGATGTATTAAAAGATATCAGCCTTAAGCTTCGCCGCGGCGAAAACCTGGTTATCCTCGGCCGCTCCGGGCAGGGTAAATCTGTCACTATCAAGTGTATAGTAGGCATGCTTACGCAGGACGAAGGTGCGGTAACTGTTTTGGGCGAAGACGTGGCCGAACTGAACGATAAAGAACTAAAAGAACTGCGTATTAAAGTGGGTTTCCTGTTTCAAAGCGGGGCTCTGTACGATTCGATGACCGTGCGCGAGAACCTCGAGTTTCCGTTAACACGCGTTTTAAAAATGCGGGATCAGGACGAAATCGATCAGCGGGTAACCGAGGTTTTGGATTCGGTAGGTCTGGCTGATGCTATCGATAAGATGCCATCAGAATTATCGGGAGGGATGCGCAAACGTGTTGGCCTGGCCCGTACGCTGATCGTACATCCTGAAATTATGTTGTATGACGAGCCTACAACGGGCCTTGACCCGATCACCTCGCGCGAGATAAGTGACCTGATATTGCAGATGCAAAAAAAATATAAAACGTCATCTATCATCATCACGCACGATATGGAATGTGCCGAAATTATCGCCGATCGCATGCTGGTGCTTAACGAAGGCAAGTTTATCGCCGAAGGCACCTATAAAGAACTCGAAAAATCGGATAATGAATTTGTAA